>Ga0209399_10001613_pt1 | contig 11591 bp, 11 predicted proteins | sample OV2TP3_FD_184130 | JGI IMG/M metagenome (GOLD analysis project Ga0209399, IMG submission 184130) | Hot spring microbial communities from Beatty, Nevada to study Microbial Dark Matter (Phase II) - OV2 TP3 (SPAdes) (version 3) | ecosystem: Environmental > Aquatic > Thermal springs > Hot (42-90C) ... | reverse complement strand
TATAAATAAGTATTTATATAGAATATATTTATCATAATGCATTAACGATTGAACATTAAAATAAAACAATATTAAAAATGAAACAACTAAACAAAATGCAACAGCTAAACCCCAAAAAATTATTTTTGCTCTTAACTGTAATTACGATAGGCTTATTTGTTTTGTCCTGCCAGCCAATGCCAATAGAGCAAGGGCCAGAGGCTATTGATACTAAATTAGATGAATCCCGAGGGACTCAAGAGCTAAAAAAATTCTCATCTGTTGAGGAAATCCGCGATTTCTTGAAGAACAGCGCTCTTAATGCATACAATAGCAGGGCATTTGCCGGAGATTTTAGGGCTGCCAGAGGCGGTGTTGCTGAGATGGCTGTGATTCAAAGCGCTGCTCCACAGGCGAAATCTGCTGATTCTGGAGCAGGAGCGATTGATTACTCTCAAACAAACGTCCAAGTTGAAGGGGTTGATGAGGCAGACTTTGTAAAAAATGATGACAAATATATTTATGTAATCTCGCAAAATAGGCTTATAATAATTGATGCGTTTCCCGCTGAAAATGCAAAAGTACTTTCTGAAACAAAAATTGACGGCAGAGCAAGAAATATGCTTGTGAATAAAGACAGAGTTATTGTTTTTTCTGATGATAATGATCAGGCGCCTGTTTTTGCAGAATATGATTTCATTCCAAGGCCAAGATACACAGCCAAAACCCATGTTTTTGTTTATGACATTTCTGACAGAAGCTCTCCAAAGCTTGCAAAAGACTATAGCCTTAATGGCAATTATTTTGAGTCAAGAATGATAGGCGAGCATGTTTATTTTATAGTTATTGATAATGCGCGATTTTATAACCAGGTGGTCGATTTGCCGGTAATAAGAGCTGCTTCAAAAGCCATCATAAAGCCGGAAATCTTCTATTTTGACAATCCAGAGCAGGACTACAATTTTAATACAATTGCAGCATTTAATGTATTTGATGACAATGATGAGCTAAATGCAAAGACATTCATGATGGGCTACTCCAGCAATCTTTATGTCTCGCAAAATAACATCTACATAGCATACCAAAAAAATCTTCCTTATAGATATTACGAAGCTCATAACAAGGAAAGATTCTTCAACGTTGTATTGCCTTTGCTTCCAGAAGATGCAAGAGTTAAAATTGACAAAATCAAGAAAGTTATTGACATCAAAGAAATGACTCATGAAAGCTCTTATTACTATTGGGATATGATATCTGCTGTTTTGGAAGAAATGTATAACTCAATGGAGGAAGATGAAAAAGAAGCGCTTATTGAAGAAATAGAAGAATCAATTGAGGAGTACGAAGCAAAGCTTGAGTCAGAAAGAAGAAAGACTATCATACACAAAATAAATATAAATAAAGGGCAGATAGAGTATGATGCAAAAGCCGAAGTTCCGGGCTATTTATTAAATCAATTTTCAATGGATGAGCATAATAATTATTTTAGAGTTGCAACTACAACAGAAATATGGAGCAGAAAATCAATAATGTATAACAATGTATATGCGCTTGATGAAGATATGAAAATTGCTGGAAAACTAGAAGCAATTGCTCCTGACGAGAGGATTTACTCTGCAAGATTTATTGGGGACAGGCTTTATATGGTTACATTTAAAAGAATTGACCCCTTGTTTGTTATTGATTTATCAAATCCTGAAAAGCCTGAGATATTAGGGGAGCTGAAAATTCCCGGATACTCAGATTACATTCATCCTTATGATGAGAACCATATTATAGGGATTGGAAAAGAGACAGACTCAAATGAATGGGGAGGGGTGTCAACAAGAGGAGTGAAGCTTGCATTGTTTGATGTTTCTGACGTTAAAGCTCCAAAACAGCTTGACAAGTACGAAATAGGAGAGCCTGGAACAGATTCAGAGGCATTGCACGAGCATAAAGCGTTTTTGTTTGACAAGGAAAAGAATATTTTAGTAATTCCGGTCAGAGAAGTAAAAGGGAAGCAGTATTATGACTCAAAAAGAGGCTACTACAGGCAGAGATTTTGGCAGGGCGCTTATGTTTTTGGTTTTGAAAGAAGCATATCGGAAATAGGCTTTGAATTAAAGGGAAAAATAACACATAACGAAGAAGATGAAGAGAGAGATTACTATTATTATGGCTCGCCAAATGCAGTCAGAAGATCTTTGTACATGGATGATGCGCTTTATACTGTTTCAGAAATGAAAATAAAGGCTAATGACCTGAAGAATATAAGCAAAGAGATCAGGGAGATTAAATTGCCAGAGATAAGTTATGAAACAAAGCTAAGTTATGAAAAATAGAGGCCTGATTAGCTTACATACCCATTGAGCAGCATTCTTCCAAGAACTGAAAGCTTTATTTCTATTCTTCCTCGTGCTTCATTTGTGTCAACAAGCCCCATTTTCTTCAATCCTTCTGATTTAAGGTTGCCGTTTATATGGTAAGATATCAAAGGCAGGCTCATTTTCGTCTTTTTGCTTAAGTCTTCCAAAGATACGCAACAGTCAGGTTTGCTTAACATTTTCAGAATTCCCATTTTCTTATCTGTAAGCAGCTTGTAATAAGAGAATTTCAGCACCGGAAGAAGCATTGCAGTTCCCTTTTCAATAGAAAATGCCTTGATTCCATTGACGAAGGCTGCGCTTGTTGCTGCGCAGGTTGTTGTCCTATCGCCTGTTGCTGTGTTGATAATGACGGTATTGCCCTTCTCAGCGTTTGTTATTTCTCCTATCTTCCTAAACATATCTTCCCAGACATCTCCTTTTAATAGCATAGTCTTTGACGGAATTCCGAATCTTTCCAAATCCTTGGCGGCTTTCTCCGCTGCTTTGGTGTAATCTTCTGGTGCCAGCAAATATATCCTTTCAGTAGGAAATTCTTTTAGCCCAACATAAAGCGCGTTCATGTTGTCGCCAACAGGAGCAATTATTATATTTTTTGTCATTTCATGGCCTCTAATCATGAAATAAGGTATTTTTATTTAAAGGTTTGTGTTTAATTATTAAATTTTGGGTTTAATGATACAACATCACAATTAAATCTACTGCAAACTTTTTGCTTTTAATAATTTCACTTGGAGGTGGAAAGATGAATTTAAAAATATTAGCGGGAGTTTTGTTGGTGATGGGATTGGTTGTTGGGTTCGCCGGTGGAAAAGTATCAACCACAGGGCAGATAAACGAACTTACTGGAAGGGTTACTGACTTGTCTGCACAGGCGAAATCAACGGAAAGCTTGAAGAATCAGCTGGCTGAGACAAAGGCACAACTGGAAAAGCTGAATGTGAATGACTTGTACGCGATGGTAAAGGTTGATGGCAAGGCAAAGGCTTACAAAGTAGGAGACCTTAATAAAATGCCGCCACTAATAGCAAATGATATCATTGGGAATACACCTGTAGTTGTTTCCTGGTGTCCGCTATGCAATACGCTTACAGCTTATGACAGGAGAGTTGATGGACAAACTTTAACATTTAAAGAAGATGGTGCAAGAAATATACCGGGCACTGAAATAGAAAATTTACATTTTAGAGATTTAGAAACTAACAGTGCATGGGCGCAAGGTCCTGGAATCGCTGTAGAAGGTCCTAAAAAAGGAGCAGAACTTAAGGCAGTACCCCTGCAATTATTCAATAAAGACCGAATAGATAAGATGGGAGTTGAAGTCTGGAATCCATAAGCTTCCATTTATTTTTTTATTTATTTTTTTCTTTTAAAGAGGTTTAAGAACGAAAAATGGCAGAAGTAACTTTAATTATTGCGTTTATCGCAGGCATTGTATCATTTTTATCGCCTTGTGTGCTGCCATTAATACCTGGATTTTTATCTTATTTATCGGGAATCAGCACATCAGAAGCTCAAAAATCATCAAAAGCAAGAGCAATAGTCTTCCTTAACACAGTATTTTTTGTCTTGGGATTTACAATAGTATTTTCAATACTGGGAGTTTTGATAAACAGCATCTTCGCAGATGCGGCTTTCAGCATCAGGACATGGCTTGGCAGAATCGGAGGAATAATCATAATTATATTTGGATTAGTATTAATGAAAGTCTTAAAGCTGCCGTTTTTGGAAAAAGAGCATAAATTCAAAGTAAAAAAGTTCAGAATAAGTTATGTCACATCATTCATGTTCGGGCTTGCTTTTGCAGCAGGCTGGACTCCATGTGTCGGAGTAATATTGGCAAGCATATTGACTTTGGCCGCTGTCTCGGCAAATAATGCATTTTATTTGCTGATATCCTATTCATTAGGATTGACACTGCCTTTTTTAATAACTGGATTATTTGTTTCCAGAATGCAGAATTTCATTCAAAAGCATGAAAAAGCATTGTCGTATATAAACTTAGCATTTGGAATATTGCTAGTTATACTCGGAATAATGGTTTTTACAAATACTCTCAGTTTGATTTCAAATTTCACGCCATTGCAAAATCTTTTTAATAAATGAATTATATGCAATAAAAATGAAACTCCAAAAAAATTACCTTATATTGATTGGAATTGCAGTTGTAATAATTATAGCCATTGTTGCTATCGAATTAGGCAAGCCTAGACAGAATGTCGCTACAAGTGACAAAAATGTAGGCATAAGCATAGGAAAAACCGCTCCTGATTTTGAACTGCAAAGCTTGGAAGGAAAAAGTGTCAAGCTAAGTGATTTCAGAGGAAAAAACCTTATTTTGAATTTCTGGGCTTCTTGGTGCCCGCCGTGCAAGCAAGAAATGCCTGAATTTCAGAGAATTTATACAGAATATCCAGAAAACCTTGTAGTTATAGGAGTGAATCTTCAGGAAAGCAAGGAAAATGCAGAGGCATTCGTAAAAAAACTCGGCATGACATTTCCCATATTGCTTGATCCAAATGCCCAAGTGAAAGATATGTATAACGTATTTACGCAGCCAGTTACTTATTTCATAGATGCAAATGGAAAAATTGTTGACAAGAAATTTGGCCCTTTAACAACTGAGGAAATAAACGAAAAGCTTGCAAAAATGAACATTAAAATCAGCACATCAGCAAGTGCTGAAAATCAAGAAATAAAAACTTTAAAAGATGGGACAAAATATATAATTCATCCAAGCAAATTTTTGTCTGGAGGGCCCGGGAAAGACGGAATTCCCTCTATTGATAATCCCAAATTTGTCTCGGCAAAAGCCGATTGGCTTCCTGATGATGAGCTTGGGCTTGGCATTGTCCATAAGAATGAGGCGAGATTTTATCCGTTTAGAATTCTTGTCTATCATGAGATTGTCAATGATTTTATACAAAATGATCCCATATTGGTGACTTATTGCCCGCTTTGCTTTACAGGCATTGGATTCGTAAGGGAAATTGATGGCGAACCAGTTGAATTTGGCGTTTCAGGCAAACTTTATAATTCAGAGCTTGTCATGTATGACAGGAAAACAGATTCTTACTGGCCCCAGACATTGGGAAAAGCAGTTTTAGGGCCTTCTACTGGGAAAACCATTAAAAAAATTCCAACCGACACTGTAAAATGGGGTGATTGGAAAAAAGTCCATCCGGATACAAGAGTATTGTCCAAAGATACTGGATTTTTAAGGAGCTACGATGGAAGCAATCCTTATGGCAGAAAAGGAGATTTTACAGACATAAACTTGCAATTCCCGCTTGAGAATGAAGATAAAAGATTAGATGCTTACGAAATCGTCTATGGGATAGAAGTTAATGGAAAATTCAAAGCATACAAAAAAACAGATGTGGAGCAAAAACCAACCATAGAAGATACGATTGGAGGAGAAAAAATAATAATTGAGTTTGATAAGAATTTGAAATCGACAAGAGCTTACAAGGAATCAGAGGAACAGGTTGTTGTAGACACTTTATTTTGGTTTGCATGGGCTGCATTCCATCCTGATACTGAGTTGTATAAAAGTTAAACAATTAAAAATTTTGTTTAACTTTTGTTTAACTGTTTAACCAAACATTTATATACTAGTTATATGTTCATATTTCACATATGTTAAAAAAACCATACGAATTGTTTTTTCAAACTTTAGCAAATCAGCAAAGATTGGGAATAATCAATTTACTCAGAAGAGGGCCAAAAAATGTTACGCAAATTTGTAAAGAACTTGACTTTAATCAAACAACAGTATCCCATAACTTAAGAAGATTAAAAACATGTAGTTTTGTTTCTGTTAAGAAAAATAGCAAAGAGAGGATTTATTCGCTTAATAAAGAAACAATTAAACCGCTAATGAACATAATTGACAAGCATACTAATAAATTTTGCAAACATTTGTGTTGCAAATAAAACATTAAAATACTGAGGTAAATAAAATGGCAAAAAACAAAGCAAAAAGTAAGATAGCAAGAAAAATTGACCCATCACTTGCTGGATTAATAGCAGGATTTTTGGGAAGCTTAGTATTTATTTCTATAATGATGCTTGTGCCAGTGACCTTATTTATGAAAATAATGCAGTTAGCTATGCCATTTATGCCTCAAATAAATTTTTTTGGATGGGTTTTGCATGCTATTACAAATGCTTTTTGGGGATTTCTTTTTGCGATTATAGTAGATAAGTGGAAGATTAGAAGATTGTATTTAGCAGCGATTGGGTGGTCTTTAGTGTTACTATCATTAATTTTCGTTGCAGTGCCATTAGTAGGGCTGCAAGTTACAACTACATTGGTTATAGTAGAAATTTTTGCATATTTGAACTATGCAACTGTACTTTGGTCTGTTTATTATACCTTAACTAAGTAGAGTGTTTGTATGGCATCAAAAAAGCAAATAAGAACAAACATACTTGTACTGCTATTTGTCTTAGTTCTACTTACAATTTTTATATCATTCCTTGCAACTCATTTTACAGGCGAATCTGGAGTAAAATCAGACAAGGGAATTGTATTTTGCCAGCCTGAAAATGCTCCAATTGAAAGACAAAAATGTTTTTTCACAGCCCATTGGCATTTTCATTTTGACATGAATGTTTGTGGGCAAAAAAAGATACTGCTGTTTGAAACAGGAGATTTGCAAAAACTGCATACGCATGTTGAGAAAAATAAAGTGCATTGGCATGGTGTTTTGCCAGCAGACCAGAAAACAAAGAATATAACTGATTTTTCGGATTTAAAATTAAGCAATGTGTTCAAACAGTTAAATATACCTATTACAAGCAACAGCATTTACAATTTTAAGAGCGGTGGCACATGCCCTGACGGCAAAACTGCAACATTAAAAGTTTTTGTGAATAATGAGCAAAAAAAAGATTTCATGGATTACATTTTGAAAGATAAAGATAAAATTGCTATAGAATTTGGTTAAAATGGCTCAAAATAATAAAGACCGAATATTGCTTATAATTTTTGCTTTTGTACTTTTTATTATATTCATAGCTGGCATTAGCTGGTTTGCTTCTTTAGAGGAATTTAAGACAACAGGAACTTCTTTAGTATTGCTTCTTGCTTTTGCAGCAGGGCTTAGCATGATAATAATGCCTTGTACCCTTCCTTTAATCTTTCTTATAGTACCAATGACGATGGGCAAATCTTATAAAAAAGGATTTTTCATGGCTTTTCTTTTTGGAATAGGGCTTACAATTACAATAACATTTTATGGAATTGCCACTGCTTGGCTTGGCCAGATTGTAGGCTTGGGCAGAAGCCAACATATAATCATATTCATAGCAGGAATTGCAGCATATTTATTCGGGCTCTCAGAACTTAAAATTCTAAAAATTAAATTGCCAGCTTACCATGGAATTCCAGGCTTTGTGCAAAAGCAAGGTGACTATTCAAAAAGCTTCTTTTTAGGATTATTGCTTGGAAATGCTGGAGTAGGATGCCCAAATCCTGCTTTCTATGTCTTGCTTTTTTACATTGCAGGAACAGGCGATTTATTTACAGGCGCAACAGTAGGCTTTGTTCATGGTCTTGGAAGAGCAACGCCTCTTCTTATGCTTTCAATATTAGGATTGCTTGGCATTGAAGCAACAAAAGGTCTTATCAAAAAGGCATCTTTAATACAAGCTTCAGTTGCTTACGCTCTTATATTTTTAGGAGCGTATTTGCTTGTAACGGCAATATTTGGAATAGGATGGTGGGTTATTGAAATTCTAAATTATGCAGCATGGATAAGTCTTGTGGTTTTAATCCTTTTGCCAATAGCAATAAAACACTTTAAGAGATCAAGAGAATGAAAATTAAAAAACAAAAAAAATGATTAAAGTAACTCCACTTATACAAAAATGAGATTTTTGTGAATGTATTTTTCCCATATTTGAAATAATTTTATTGTCGTTAGGCTACGAAATTGAATTGTCTTATTGTTTACCAACAAACTCCTCCCTTATCTTATTCCCATACTTATGCGCTATGTGCAGCGGCTCAGGAAGCTTGTGCGGCAGCCTAATGCATTTTTTTATTACCTCTAAGCTGGTTTTCAGCGAAATCTTATGCCCAGGGCTTAGATAGATCGGATTGGCATGCTCCTTTGTTATTAGCCCATAGCCTCTCGCTTCTTTTTCCACATAAATTGTATTTTCTATCATTTGCCCCAGCATCAGTGCCTTTGTGACGCCTATTGTCGCTGTGTCCAGCAGAATGCCGACATGAGAAGCCATGCCTATCCTTCTTGGATGCAGAATGCCGTTTGCTTCAACAATTAAAACATCCGGTTTGTTCTCTAACCTATTAAATGCCTCAATAATGGCAGGGCCGTCCTTGTAGAACAGAAAGCCGCTTTTGTAAGGGACTTTAGCCTCAACCACTGCATGCCTGCTCTCAATTAGCTTTAGGCTCTTGTAATCGCAGACAGCGATTGCAGAAATAACCTTATTTTCAACATAAGCCTGGTCAGCGCCTGCAACGGTTTTTATATTTTTAATGCTGTCAACAATGCTTACCTTTTTTGATAACTTGAGCTGCTCTTTTTTCAATGCCTCAAAATCAATCATAGTATTTTTATTAATGTAGCTGTTTTTAAATTTTTAAATAAAGTAATTGGCCCCTGTTTTTCGATTCGTTGGGGTGGTTTGGAAAGAATTCAACCATGTGTCGGGGGCCTAAAACTATGATTTAGCTGGTTTTCTCATCTCCTTCAGCCATAGCAGTCCTATTCCTATCATCTCCTTGTTGAAATTATCGCTTAACCTGTAGGTTTTCTTGTAAAGATCATAATCAATCAGTCCCATGCTCTTCATCGGCGTCAATATGCGATCATAAAACTGCCTTTTGTTGTAGCTTATCTTTACCTTTTTGCCTTTATAAGGGGCCTCATCAATCAGTGTTGTAACATAATTGCCCTCATGCAGCTTTGTCGCGAATAAAGACATCTCTGTCTTGTTTATCTCCCCTCCATTAGTTTTTACCATTTCTATGAGCAGCTTTGCTACAATAATCTGCTGTTTTGTCGCAAAAATAATTTCATATATGTCTTCCGGCAGGTTAAACCTGTCAAATAAAATAACCATATTAGGCTCCGATAGTATTACTTCTATATAAAAGTATACCTCCTATATAAATGTTACGTTTTTGTATACTAGTTTAGGAATTTGTATGCCTGTTAAAGAACGAGCTTATCCTCTCCTCATACACCTTGCTTATCTTAAAATCCATATCAACAGGCAGGCATCTTAAATAATTCTCCCACGCAAACCTCTCATCCAAAAACACAATAACTCCCCTGTCAGTCTCTGACCTTATGCATCTTCCAGCATTTTGCAGGCATTTGGTTATAGCTGGAAATATGTAGCCGTAATCAAACCCTTTCCCGTACTTTTCCTCATAATAGTCTATTAATTCCTTGGTCTCCAAATCAGGCTTTTCCAGCGGCAATCCTACAATAACAACCCCTTTCAGGAAATCACCCGGTAAGTCGATTCCTTCCCCGAAATTTCCCGTTGAAACCGCTAATAAAACCGCGCCTTCGTCTTTGTCCTGTTTAAACTCCTCAAGAATTTTCTCTTTTTCCTCTTTGCTTAAATCCTGTTTTTCAATTATGAATTTTTTAGCGCAAATATCATACAGATTCTTGTAAACCTTATCCCTTAGCTCATAGCTGGGGAAAAATAAAGCCGCATTCCCTGGAATCTTGCCAATAATCTTGTTGCAGACCTCTGCTATTCTTACATATTCCTCATTATTCCTCCTTGTAAACTTCGTTGTTGTTTCAGGCACAATTAAGCAAAGCCTGTTATTTTTAGGAAATGGATTTTTATAAACTTTCTCAATTGTATCATTATTGAAGCCCAAAATATCCTTGTACATGAATGTAGGAATCAATGTCCCTGACATTATTATTGTCGCATAGCTTCTTTCAATGACATCTTTTGTGATCAAAGAGGGATCTAAGCACCTGTAATTCAGTGTTAAATTATTATTGCTTAAATTCTTTGTAAGTATTCTTGAAAATCCAAAATCTTGTCCAAGCCATGCTTCTAAAAATTTTCCAATGCTCCCCACAAAGCTCTGCTTTTGCCTTTCCATTATCAGGTTTCCAATCAGGTAAAACTCATTAATAAGATTATCATAATTTCCATTCTCGTTTATTTTGTCAACAAATTCATGCTTCCTGATTAATTTTTCCTCCTTGTTGAAGTTTAAGTCAAAGCTTAATTCGTCAAAAGCGTCTTTTAGGGTTTTTATGCCTGCAAGGGCATTAAAAAATTCGTTTTTATTGGCTTCTTTCATTGCCCTGTCTATGATGAATGTTGATAGCTTTGCAGTCAGCATTTCCCTTGCCCTGTCCGGAAGATTATGCCCTTCATCAATTATAACTATGGAATTTTCCAGTTTTTTATTTGCCCTGCCAAAAAAACTGCCTCTTATGTCTGGATTAAAAATATAATTGTAGTCTGAAATAATGACTTTTGCATCTTTTGCCAATAAAGAAGTCATTTCATAAGGGCATAGCTTTGGCTTTTTGCAGTTTTCTATTACCTCCTCAACATGCAGCGGCCCAATGACTTTCAGCTCATTAAGGTTCTGCTCAGCAACAATTGTTGGGCTCATTGATTTTTTCCTTGTATTCAGATAAAACTCACATTGCCCATCATCTCTTAATTTCTTGCAATAATCAATAAAATCTCCGGAATTTAGCGCTTCCACTTCCTGCAGGCACATCCATTTTTTTCCGATAATGTCAGCAACGCCAAAATCATTTCCATGTTTTTTCTTGATCTGCTTTAGCGTATCTACCGCTATCTTGTGCTGGGTCTGCCTTGATGTCAGGAAAAATATTGTAATGTCTTTGTCCATCGCAAAGCTTAAAGCAGGCGCAAGCACAGAAGCAGTCTTCCCTATTCCAGTGGGAGCATGGATTATTATGTTTTGCTTGTTTTTTATCGCTTCATAAACGTCAGATATAACCGTGTCTTGTACATCTCTTATCTTGTCGTGTGGGAAAAGGATTTCTTTCAGTTCCTCTTTTACCATTTGATGAAAGAAGTTTGTTGTGTTTATAAGGCTTTTTCTTGAAATTTAAAAAATTCTAGACTATTTGGAGGAGTATGAAAAAATCTTTAGATATTAGTTCTAAAAACTCAGAATCCATTAAGAAAAATGTCTTTAACTTTGCGTATAAAATCCCATTTTATACGACAGGGCATGTTAAGAATTTT
>Ga0209399_10001611_pt1 | contig 11604 bp, 12 predicted proteins | sample OV2TP3_FD_184130 | JGI IMG/M metagenome (GOLD analysis project Ga0209399, IMG submission 184130) | Hot spring microbial communities from Beatty, Nevada to study Microbial Dark Matter (Phase II) - OV2 TP3 (SPAdes) (version 3) | ecosystem: Environmental > Aquatic > Thermal springs > Hot (42-90C) ... | reverse complement strand
GCTGGTGGAGCGGGCCCTCCGGAGGCTCCCGAAGGCGTTCAAGAAAAAGCTGGCCAACATCGCCGTGGTCGTCGAGGACTGGCCGGACGAGGAGACCCTCGCCGATCTGGGCATCGAGCCACCGGACACGCTCTACGGGCTCTACCGCGGCGTCGACCTGACACGCCGCGATTCGACCTACGGCAACGTGCTGCCCGACACGATCACGATCTATCAAGGGCCCATCGAGGAAGACTGCGCGGACGAGGAAGAGATGGCCGAGGAGATCCGGGAAACGGTGATCCACGAGATCGGCCACTACTTCGGCCTCGACGACGAGACCATGCATCGCCTCGAGGACGCCGAGGACTAAGGCCGCCGCCGAGGAGCAGGTCCGGCTCGGGTTGCCAAGAGTGAAACATATGTTTCACTCGCATCAAGTCTTGTTTCCGTAGCGGCTCCCCCCCGCTTCCCGCCGGTCGGGTCCTCCCGGCCCGTCGCCCCCCTAAGTTTTCGCTTGACAGGGACTTTCAATAGTCCTTATGGTTTCAGCAGATGCTGAAAGCGGTGGGACAAGCGAAACATGCTGAAATCCGCAGAGATTCGACGACAGGTGGCGCAGCGGCTTCGCGAGCTCGTCCCGAGGGCCAAGGGCTGGGACGAGAGCTTCGAGGCCCGCATAGATGGGCAGACTGCGGATTTACTGGTGAAATTCCGCCTGGGCGACCAGGAGCATACGTTGGTCGTTGAGATCAGCTCCCTCGGCCAACCCCGCCAGATCCGAGCGGCCGTGACGCGCCTGGCGGAGATCCGACGAGAGCTTCCGGGGGCCTACCCGGTGGCCGCGGCCGAGTACATCGGGCCGCAGAGCGCCAGGATCCTCAAGAACAACAACCTCGGCTACATCGACCTCTCGGGCAACTGCTATCTCGGACTGGAGAACCTCCAGATCGAAAAGGAGGGCAAGCGCAACGTCCGACCCTCGACGCGGCCGCTCCGCTCCCTCTTCGCGCCGCGAGCGACGCGGGTTGTCCGCGTGCTGCTGGCCGAGGCGAGCCGGGCGTGGCGGCTCGAGGAGCTCGCCAAGGCCGCCGCGGTGAGCCTCGGCCACTCCCACAACGTGGTGAAGCGGCTGGAAGATCTCGTCTGGGTCGAGCGCGATGATCGACAGCGGATCCGGCTCTCCAAGCCGACGGACCTGCTCGAGAGTTGGTGCGAGTCCTACACCTACCGTGACAACGACATCACCTCCTTCTTCGTGCCGGAGCGTGTTTCCCGCAAATTCATGGCCGAGGTGGCCCGCGTGGCGGAGGCCAACGGGCGCCGGTACGCGTTCACGCTGAACGCCGGCGTTTCGCTCGTGGCGCCTCGTCTCAGGGTCCCGGCCGTCCACTGCTATCTCGAGGGAGATCCGGCGCCTCTCGTCTCGGCGCTGGGCCTCCGCCCGTCCGCCGAGGCCGATGGGGCGCTGCACATTCTGGGGCCGTACGACCCGGGGGTGTTCTACGGCCTCCTGGAAAAGGGCGGGCTCAAGGTCGTCTCGTTGCCCCAGCTCTACGCCGACCTGCTGCACTACGAGCGGCGCGGCGCCGAGCAGGCCGAGCATCTCCGTCGCGAGGCGATGGGTTACTGACGCTGTAGGCGGGAAGGGGGTGACAGCTCGATGGCGAAGAAGAGAAAGGCCAAGAAGAAAAAGAAGTAGGGGGTGTCCCTATCTCGAGTGCAGTGACGTCAGCACAAGGAGGAGGTGATAATCCTCATGGCGAAGAAGAAGGCCAAAAAGAAGAAGAAGTAGGGTCGCTTCGTTCTCGGGTGGGGGGTGGCGGCCTCCCACCTCGTTACCAACCGGGAGGGGGCATTGGCCCCCTCCCGGATGCGCTTCAAACGGCTTTCGTCACCTTGCCCGCCTTGATGCAGCGGGTGCAGACCCGGAGTCGCCGCGTCCGGCCCTCGACGCGGGCGCGGATGGAGACCAGATTCGGCAGCCAGCGCCGCTTCGTGAGCTTGTGTGCGTGGCTGACGGTATGGCCGACTGCGGGGCCCTTCCCGCAGATATCGCAACGCTGCGCCATGATCACCTCGTGGACTCCGATCGGAAGCTACGGAGACAATCACGCCTTATAGCACAATGTCGTCGGTGAGGCAAACGGGCACCCCGACCGGCCCCGGTACGCCGCTCCGCTTCGTGCGCGGGGTCGGGCCGCGGCGCGCCGACCAGCTCGAGCGGAAGGGCCTCACCACCGTCGAGGACGCGCTCTTCTTCGTTCCCCTCCGCCACGAGGACCGGACGCGTCTCACGCCCATGCGAGCGCTCCAGCCCGGGCAGGCGCAGACCTGCTCGGGGGTGATCGTGGGCCTGAGCCCGCCGCCTCGCGGTCGGCCTCGCGTGCCGTTCTCCGTCCTGCTCCGCGACGCCAGCGGCTACGCCACGGCGTCCTGGTTCAACGCGGGGTATCTGGCGCGCGTGCTCGCGCGCGGCCAGCGGCTCGTCCTGCACGGCAAGGTCGTGCGCTACCGGGGAACGCTGACGCTCCAGCACCCGGACTACGAGATCGTCGAGGGCGGCGAGGACGAGCATCTGCATACCGGGCGTCTGGTCCCCGTCTACTCCTCCACCGAGGGGCTCGGGCAGCGCCCGCTCCGGTCGCTTATGTGGCGCCTCGTCGAGGCCTACGCGAAGGAGGTCGCCGAGGTCCTGCCCGAGCCGGTGCGTCGCCGGCGGAAGCTGGTCGCGCTCCCCGACGCGCTGCGGGGCGTCCACTTCCCGGAGAGCGACGCCGCCCTCGCGGCCGGCCGTCGCCGGCTCGTCTTCGACGAGTTCCTGCTGCTCCAGCTCGGGCTCGCGATCCTGCGCTCCCGCACGACCCGGGCCCGGGGGATCGCGATGAGCCCGCGAGGCGCGCTGGTGGAGCGCCTGCGGGCAGCGCTGCCGTACACGCTCACCGCCGCCCAGGAGCGCGTCTTCCAGGAGATCCGACGCGACATGGCGGCGCCGTTTCCGATGCATCGCCTCCTCCAGGGAGACGTCGGCTCGGGGAAGACCATCGTCGCGGCCATGGCCGTGCTGACCGCCGTCGAGGCCGGGTATCAGGCGGCGGTCATGGCGCCGACCGAGATCCTCGCCGAGCAGCACTTCATGACGTTCCGCCAGCTCCTCGATCCCCTCGGCGCGCCCATCACCCTGCTCACCTCGTCGCTCGCCGGGCGCGAGCGCGCGCGGCGCCGGGAGGCGATCGCGGCGGGGCGCCTCGCCTGCGTCGTCGGCACGCACGCGCTCGTCCAGGAGGGCGTCGAGTTCCAGCGGCTCGGCCTCGCCGTGGTCGACGAGCAGCACCGCTTTGGCGTCGAGCAGCGGGCGCGCCTCCGCGGCAAGGGCGAGCACCCGGACCTCCTGGTCATGACCGCGACGCCGATCCCTCGCACGCTCGCGCTCACCCTCTACGGCGACCTCGACGTCAGCGTGCTCGACGAGCTCCCGCCGGGCCGGCGTCCGATCGTCACGGTCGCCCGGACCGAGTCGAAGCGCCGCCAGATCTACGACTTCCTCCGCCGCGAAATCGCCGCGGGCCGGCAGGTCTACGTCGTCTACCCGCTCGTGGAGGAATCGGAGACGGTCGATCTGAAAGCGGCGACCGACATGGCGCGCCACCTCGGCCGGGACGTCTTTCCGGATCTCGACGTCGGGCTCATCCACGGACGGCTGCCGTTCGACGAGAAGGAAGCGATCATGCGGCGGTTCAAGGCCGGCCAGATCGCCATCCTCGTGTCGACGACGGTGATCGAGGTCGGCATCGACGTTCCCAACGCCTCGGTCATGCTCATCGAGCACGCCGAGCGCTTCGGCCTGTCCCAGCTCCACCAGCTCCGGGGCCGGGTCGGCCGCGGGCCCTGGAAGTCCTACTGTGTTCTCTTGACGAGCGGCCGGCTCGGCGAGGAGGCGGAGCGGCGGATCGCGGCGATGGTCGAGACCAGCGACGGCTTCAAGATCGCCGAGGTCGACCTGGCGCTTCGCGGCCCAGGCGAGTTCTTCGGCACCCGCCAATCGGGGTTGCCGGAGCTCCAGATCGCCGACCTCCTCCGCGATGGCGCGATCCTCGAGGAGGCGCGACGCGAGGCCGGCACGATCGTCGCAGCCGATCCGGAGCTCAAGGCGCCCGAGCACCGGGCGCTCCGGCAGCGGTTGCTCGCGCGCTGGCGGGGCAAGCTCGCGCTGGCGAGCGCGGGCTAGAACGTGTCGGGGAATCGAGGAGCGCCACGGGTTCCCCGGGGCGCTCCAAGCGTCGGGGGGTCGAGGGGCGCCACGGCTTTGCCGGGGCGTCCCGAGCGCTGGGGGGTGTGGGGGGCCATGTCGGGGCCCCCCACGTCCTAACCATGCACGTCCTCGCAGGGGCGCTGAAGGGCCGGAGGCTCGTCACCCCACGCGGCCTCAGGACCCGGCCGACCGCCGATCAGGTCCGCATCGCCCTGATGGACGCGTTGATGCCGCATCTCCCGGGGGCGCGACTGCTCGACCTCTTCGCCGGCGCGGGCGGCGTCGGGCTCGAAGCCCTCTCGCGTGGCGCCGCCCACGTCACCTTCGTCGAGCGCGACGCCCGCGCCGTCGCCGCGCTCCGGCAGAACGTCGCCACCCTCGGCGTCGAGACGGAGACGCGCGTGCTGCGTCTCGACGTTGCGCGGGCCCTGGCCCGGCTCGCTGAGGCCGGCGAGCGGTTCGAGATCGTCTTCCTCGATCCCCCATACGAGGGGGCGCGCGTCGCGACGACGCTCGAGCGGCTCGGGACGAGCCCGCTCGTGGTGCCGGGCGGCCGTGTCATCGCGCAGCATCCGACCAAGACGCCGCCGCCCGCGGAGATCGGGCGGCTCCAGGTCGTGCGGACGCGGCGATTCGGGGAGACAACCTTGACTTTTTTTCGGGCTGGAGAGTAGAGTTCCCAAGGCTGATGGCCAAGCGCGCGGTCTATCCCGGCATGTTCGACCCGGTGCACAATGGCCACCTCGACGTCATCGAGCGCAGCCTGCGGATCTTCGACGAGCTGATCGTCGCCGTCGTCGCCAATCCCGGAAAAGAGCCCCTCTTCTCCGTGAACGAGCGCCTGGAGATGATCGACGAGGCGACGGCCGACGTCCGGAGCAGCTTCCGCATCGTCGCCTTCGACGGCCTGCTGATCGACCTGGTCGCGCGCGAGCGCGCCGACTGCATCGTGCGCGGGATTCGCGCGGTGTCGGACTTCGAGTACGAGTTCCAGATGGCGCTGATGAACCGGAAGCTCCGCAACACCGTGGAGACGGTGTTCCTGATGCCGCACGAGAAGTACACTTACATCTCGTCGCGACTGATCAAGGAGGTCGCCAGCTTCGGTACGTCCGTGGCGGGGCTGGTGCCGCCGATCGTCGAGAAGCGGCTCGCGGAGAAATTCCCCCCCAAGTAACGGGCGGGAGTCCGGGAGGAGCCGCACAGTGCTCGCCGATCGCTTGAAGACGCTCGCCCCCTCCTCGACGCTGGCGGTCCAGGCCAAGGCCAAGGAGCTCCGCGCCCGCGGCGTGGATGTCATCTCGTTCGGCGCGGGCGAGCCTGACTTTGACACCCCGAGCCGCATCAAGGACGCCGCGCTGGCCGCGCTCCGGCGTGGCCAGACCAAGTACACCGAGGTCGCCGGGATCCCCGAGCTCCGGGCGGCGATCTGCGCCAAGCTCAAGCGGGACAACGGCCTCGACTACGAGCCCGCCGACATCCTGGTCTCGTGCGGCGCCAAGCACACCCTCTACAACGCGGCGATGGCCCTCCTGAATCCGGGCGACGAGGTCCTCGTGCCGAGCCCGTACTGGGTGTCCTACCCGGAGCAGGCGCGGCTGGTCGATGCGGTGCCGGTCCCGGTGGCGACCGACGAGGCGACGGGCTTCGACCTCGACCCCGAGCGGTTGCGGGCCGCCGCGACGGACCGCGCGAAGCTCGTCATCCTGAACAGCCCCAACAACCCGACGGGGGCCGTCTTCTCGCCGGGAGCCCTCGAAGCCGTCGCGCGCCTCGCCATCGAGCGGGATCTCTGGGTGATCTCCGACGAGTGCTACGAGGCGCTCACGTTCGAAGGGCGCCACGTCTCCGTCGCGGGGCTCGGCAGCGCGGTGAAGGCCCGCACGCTCGTCGTCAACACGTGCTCGAAAGCCTACGCGATGACGGGCTGGCGGATCGGCTACGCCGCGGGGCCGCGGGACGTGATTCGCGCCATGACCGACGTGCAGAGCCAGGTCACCTCGAACCCGTCGTCGATCGCCCAGTGGGCGGCGCTCGAAGCGCTCTCCGGCCCCCAGGACGAGGTCGCGAAGATGGCCGGGGAGTTCGACCGGCGGCGGCGGCTCATCGTCGCCGGACTGAACGAGCTGCCTGGCGTCCGCTGCGTGATGCCCCGCGGGGCGTTCTACGCGTTCGCGAACGTCGCGGGCCTCTTCGGACGGCGGGCCCCCGCGGCCGACGGCGCGGAGCGGGTGCTGCGCGGGTCGGTCGACGTCACGGCGTTCCTGCTCGATCACGCGCAGGTCGCGGTCGTTCCCGGGGTCGACTTCGGCTCCGACGACCACGTCCGGCTCTCGTACGCCACGAGCGCGGAGCTGATCCGCGAAGGGCTCGCGCGTATGGACCGGGCCATCCGCACACTGTCCTGAATGCGCGCGTGACCGTCGTCCTCGGCGCGAGCGATACGGGGAAGACCTCGCTGGTCACCCGGCTCGCCGGGGAGCTCGCGCGCCAGGGATTCCGCGTGGGCGTGGTCGACGCCGATCTCGGCCAATCGGAGATCGGCCCGCCGACCACGATCGGGCTGGGGCGGGTGGACGGCCCGCTTCCCCGCCTCGCCGCCGCTCACCTCGAAGCGCTCTATTTCGTCGGCGCGACCTCCGCCGCCTACGAGCTCCGCGCGACCGCCCTCGGCGCGGGCGCCATGGTCGCCCGGGCGCGGGCCGCGGGGCTCGATCGAGTGCTCGTCGACACCTCCGGCCTGATCGCGTCGGGCCTCGGTCGGGCGCTCAAGGACGCGAAGATCCGTGCCATCGACCCCGATCTGCTCATCTGCCTCCAGCGCGCGACGGAATGCGAGCACATCCTCGCGCGCTACGCCGACGCCGCGCGTCCGGGAATCTTCCGTCTTCCCGCCCTCGCCCCGGGGCGCCGGCGCTCGGCTGAAGAGCGCCGACGCCATCGCCACGTCGCGCTTGCGGCCTACTTCGCGGGAGCGCGCCGCGTGGAGATCGATCTCGCGCGTGTCGCGGCGCGACGGGACGCGACCCGGCCGCTCGACGGCACGCTGGTCGGCCTCCTCGACGGGACAGGGGAGACGCTCGGGATCGGGCGTATCGCGGGAGTCGATGGGCCACGACGCCGGCTCACGGTGGAGACGCCCGTGGCCGCGGGCGCGATCGCCAGGGTGATCGTGGGCCGGGAGACGTATTCGGGATGAGAGGCCGGCGGGCCCGTCTGCGCGACGGGCCCGCCGAGCCGCGAGGCTTATTTCTGCCCGCCGGAAGGCGGCATGCTGGGCGGCGGGGTCTGAGTCGACGGCGAGGCGGCCGGCGGAGTCGTCTTCGTGGAGTCCGGCGGGGGCGGCGTCGTGCGCGGAGACGCCGACGGCGCCTTGTCTCCCGGTCGCTCCCCGAGCCGGTCCGAAGTTGGTGACTCGCCGCACCCGGCGAGCAGGACGGCCCCGATTGCGACCGCGAAAAGCCCGCTGAGCATTTTCTTCATCGCGACACCTCCTCGCACAGAATCCTGTGCTGGCCCTGATCGGTGCAACCGACATGCCACGACGGCCATCCCTTGACAGCGTCCGCGACATTCACTACTACTAGGTCCCGCCCGACATTCGCGTCCGCAGAACATGGCGTTTCTTCGAAAAGGAGATCGTGGATGAAGATCGAAGGCTCGCATGACATTCTTGCGCCCCGGCAGAAGGTCTGGGACGCGTTCTTCGACCCCGAGCGCCTCCGCCAGGCCATGCCGGGGTGCGAGAAGCTCGAGGCCATCGGAAGCGATGAGTTCCGGGCGACGATGAAGATCGGCGTCGCGGCGGTGAAGGGCACGTTCGAGGGCAAGGTCCGGCTCAGTGACAAGCGGCCACTGGACTCGTACCGCATGGCGGTCGAAGGGAGCGGGGGGCCCGGCTTCGTCCGTGGCGAGACCGTGATCACGCTGTCGGACATCGACGGTGGCACACGGGTTTCCTACAACGCGGACGTTCAGGTCGGGGGCCTGATCGCCGGGGTCGGCCAGCGCATGCTGGGCGGAGTGTCGAAAATGATGGCCGACCAATTTTTCAATCGCATGAGCGAGCTGTTACAGAACCCCGGGTGAGGAAAGCGCCGATGGCCTCCCGCTATCTGGAGCCCCGCATCGAGCGGAGCGGGCGCGCGGAAATGACGCGGTGGCAGGCTGCGCGCCTCAGGGAACAGGTGCGCCACGCCTACGCGCGGAGCCCGTTCTACCGGGAGAAGCTCAAGGGGTCCGGCGTCACCCCGGCCGCGGTCCGTACGCTCACCGATCTGCGAAAGCTGCCCTTCACGACGAAGGACGAGCTCAAGGAGAACCAGGCAAAGAAGCCGCCGTGGGGCGACCTCCTCGCCGTGCCCTTCGCCGACGTGCTCCGCGTCCACATGACCTCGGCGACGACGGGGCGGCCCCTGGCGTTTCTCGACACCGCCGCCGACTGGTACGGCTTCTACCACTCGTACGCGCGGTCGCTCTACGCCTTCGGCGTCCGAAAGGCCGACGTGGTGATGGCGGCGTTCTCGTACGGGCCGTGGATCGGCTACTGGAGCGGCTTCTACGCCGCGCAGGATCTCGGCTGCCTGGTATTCCCTGCCGGCGGGCTCTCGACCGACCAGCGCATCGACGCGCTCCTGAGCTACCCGATCACCGTGCTCGGGTGCACGCCGTCCTACGCCCTCTTCCTCGCGGAGCACGCCGCGAAGAAAGGCATCGACCTCGCCAAGGACACGAAGATCCGCATCACCTGGCACACCGGAGAGCCGGGCGCCTCGATCCCGGCCACGAAGGCCAAGATCGAGGCGGCGTTCGGCGCCCGGGCGTTCGATCTGCCGGGCCTCACGGAGATCGCGGCCTGGGGGTTCGAGTGCGACGCTCGCTCGGGGCTCACCCATGTCAACGAGGACTATTGCTACCCCGAGGTGCTCGACGAGAGTGACCGCCCTGTCCCCCCGGGAGGCGAGGGGGAACTGGTCTTCACCAGTCTCTACCGCAAGGCGATGCCCCTCATTCGCTATCGCACCCGGGACCGCGTCCGGCTCGCGGACCGGAAGTGCCCGTGCGGGCGGACGCTCGTGGCGTTCGAAGGGGGCGTGCTCGCCCGCCTCGACGACATGAAGAAGGTGCGCGGGATCATCGTCTATCCGCGCCGCATCGAGGAGATCGTGCGGCCGCACGCCGGGGTCGACGAGTTCCAGATCGTGTTCCGCCGAGAGGGCGGTCTCGACGACATCCTGATCCGGATCGATCCCTCGCCGTCGCACTCGCTCGCCGAGCGCGACGGGCTCAGGGCCGCGCTCGCCGAGGACCTCCGGGTGGGGCTCGGGATCCGCGTGACCGTGGAGGTCGGCGAGCCGGGGTCGCTCCCGCGCTGGGACCACAAGGCCAAGCGGGTGCGCGACGAGCGCACGGAGGTCCCGTTTTGAAGGCCGCATTCTTCAAAGAGCACGGGGGCGCGGACAAGATCCTGTACGACGACTACCGCGATCCGGCGCCCGTGGCCGGCGAAGCCGTCGTGCGGGTGCGCGCCTGCGGCGTGAACCACGTGGACATGCTCCTGCTCGACGGGCGCTTCCCGCCGCCCGAAGGCCTTCCGCACGTGAACGGCTGCGAGGTCGCCGGCACGGTCGAGGCCGTGGGCGATCGGGTGAAGGGGCTCGAGCCGGGTCAGCGCGTCGTGATCTTTCCGGGCTTCTCGTGCGGGAGCTGCGAGTACTGCCTGCGGGGCGAGCGGACGGTCTGCGTGCGGTACGGGTACCTCGGCGCCCATCGAGACGGCGGCTACGCGGAGCTCGTGAAGGCGCCCGCGGCGAACCTCCTGCCGCTGCCCGACGCGCTCTCGTTCGAGGCGGCCGCCGCCGTGCCGATGGCGATGCTGACCTCGTGGCACGCGCTCGTCACCCAGGCCGACGTGCGGCCTGGCCAGACGGTGCTGGTCCAGGCCGCCGGGAGCGGGGTGGGCAGCTCGGCCATCCAGATCGCCCGCCTCGCGGGCGCGCGCGTCATCACGACGGTGGGCTCCGACGACAAGATCGAGCTCGCGAAGTCGCTCGGCGCCGAGCGCGTCGTGAACTACCGCACGCACGACTTCGTGGAGGCGGCGAAGGAGTGGACGGGCAAGCGCGGCGTCGACATCGTCATCGAGCACATCGGCGGCGAGACGTTCGAGCGGAGCGTCCTGGCGCTCACGCGACTCGGCAAGCTCGTGACGATCGGCTCGCACGACACGCACTGGGGGCGTCTCGACCTCCGGCACGTCTATTCCAAGAACCTCCGGGTCATCGGGACGAACCTCGGCTCGATCCTGGAGCTCCGGGCGATCCTCGACCACCTCGTTGCCGGGCGCCTCCGGCCCGTGATCGACCGCGCCTTTCCCTTGCGGGATGCCCGCGCGGCCGTCCAGCACGTCCTCGACCGGAAGAACAAGGGCAAGGTCCTCCTCACTCCGTGACCCTCGCCAACTTCAAGCTTCGCGAGGGCCGCGACACGGAGATTCGAGCATGAGCGAGTTCCTGAGGGTTGCGCGGGAGGGGGCCGTCGCGACGGTCTGGATCGACCGGCAGGCGAAGATGAACACGATGACGGTCGCCATGCGCAACGAGTTCCCCGGGATCTTCGCGGCGCTCGACGCGGAGGAGGGCGTGCGGGTCGTCGTCATGCGCGGGGCCGGCGACAAGGCCTTCAGCGCAGGGGGCGACGTCGGAGAGTTCCTCTCGCTCGCCCCGGCGGACCTCGAGCAGTGGGGCGACACGCTCACCGCTGCCGAGCGCTGCCGGAAGCCCGTGGTGGCGGCGATCGACGGGTATACGATGGGGGCCGGCCTCGAGCTGGCGCTGGCGTGCGACTTCCGCGTGGCGACACGTCGCTCCGAGTTCGCGTTTCCCGAGGTGCGGCTGGGGATGATCCCTGGCAGCGGGGGGACGCAGCGGGCGCTCAGGCTCATCGGGATGACGCGGGCCAAGCTCTTCATGATGACGGGCCAGAGAATCACCGCCGAGCGGGCCGAGGCCTGGGGGCTCATCACCGAGGCGGTGGCGGATGATAGGCTCGACGCGGCCGTCGGGAGCCTCGTGGGCGAGCTGACGGCGCGGGCGCCGCTCGTCCTGCGGACGCTGAAGCTCGTCCTGAACCGCGGCGCCGACGCGCCCCTCGAGACGGCGCTCGAGCTGGAGCGCAAGGCCTACGCGTGGCTCCGCTCGACCGGCGATTACGCGGAAGGCGTCACCGCGTTTCTCGAGAAGCGGCCGCCGCGCTACACGGGGAGGTGACGAGTGGCATCGTTCGGATTGACGCTCACCAACCGCGCCGTCGTGCTCGGCGTGATCAAGGCCAGCGACCTGATCGAGATCACGCAGGCGGCGGAGGCGTCGGGC
>Ga0209399_10001609_pt1 | contig 11607 bp, 13 predicted proteins | sample OV2TP3_FD_184130 | JGI IMG/M metagenome (GOLD analysis project Ga0209399, IMG submission 184130) | Hot spring microbial communities from Beatty, Nevada to study Microbial Dark Matter (Phase II) - OV2 TP3 (SPAdes) (version 3) | ecosystem: Environmental > Aquatic > Thermal springs > Hot (42-90C) ... | reverse complement strand
TCGCCGGTGTCGCCGGCGAGGCCGGGACCGTCGTCGATCGCGGCACGGGAATCGACGGCAATGCGGCCGTGGCGACAACCGCCGCGCGCGCATGTTCCTCGGTCCCCGGCGCGTGCTCCCGATGCAGCTCCTCGAGCTGCTCGCGAAAGATGGCCGCGTTCGCCGCTTCGCGCTCGTCCGGCGCCGCGGCATGGCGCCGGCCCAGCAGCGGCGGCAGCACGAAGGCGAGGGCCAGGGCTGCGAGCAGCGCGGCGAGCGCCACGAACAGCGTCATTCCTCGCGCCCCTCGCCGAGCAGCCTTGCGGCGCGCGCGCGCTCCTCGGGCGCGAGCACGGGTGGCTCGGGCGCGGCACGCCGCCTGCGCAGCACCAGCACGAGCACCGCAAGCGCCGCCGCGAGCAGCACGAAGGGCCCGATCCACAGCGCGGCGGTGCTCGCCTTGAACGGCGGCTCGTAGAGCACGAAGTCGCCGTAGCGCTCGACCATGAAGCCGAGGATCTGCTCGTCGCTGCGTCCGGCCGCGACCTGCGCGCGAAGCTCCCTGCGCAGGTCGGTGGCGAGCTCCGCGTTCGAGTCGGCGAGCGACTGGTTCTGGCACACCAGGCAGCGCAGCTTCTCGGAGAGGGCGCGGATGCGCGCCTCGTCCTGCGGCGCCGCGGCGCCGGCGGCAAGGCTCGCTGCCAGCAGCAGCGCCGCAGCCGCAAGCCTCATCGGCGCAGCGTCTTCACGAGCGGCAGGATGTTCTGCTCGACGATCTCGGGCGTGAGCGCCCCGATCCGCTTGTAGCGTATGGTGCCCTCGGCGTCGATCAGGTAGGTCTCGGGCACGCCGTAGACGCCGTAGTCGATGCCGATGCGCCCGTCGGCGTCCGCCACCGACAGCCGGTAGGGGTCGCCGAAGCGCTGCAGCCACGCGAGCGCTTCCTCGCGCTGGTCCTTGTAGTTGAGGCCGAGGATCGGCACCACGTCCTGCCTGGCAAGGGCCACCAGCACCGGGTGCTCGTCGCGGCAGGTCACGCACCACGAGGCCCAGACGTTCAGCAGCCACACCCTGCCCTTCATCTCGGCGGGCGCGAAGCGCTTCCCCGGCGGGTGCAGGACCGGCAGGTCGAAGGCCGGGGCAGCCTTGCCGACGAGCGGCGAGGGCACCTCGCGCGGGTCGAGCCGCAGCCCCGAGAACAGGAACCCGACCAGCACGAGGAAGAGGGCGAGCGGTATGATCGCCTGCTTCACGCCCGCGCTCCCTCGGGGACCGTTTCCTCGCGCCGCACCGCGATACGGTAGCGCCGGTCGCTCGCCGCGAGCAGCCCGCCGAGCGCCATGACGAGGCAGCCGCCCCAGATCCAGCCGACGAAGGGCTTGACGTGCAGCCGCAGCGTCCAGGCGCCGCCCTCGACCGGCTCGCCGAGCGACACGTAGAGGTCGCGGGTTACCCCGGAATCGATCGCCGCCTCGGTCATCGGCATTCTCTGCACGCGGTAGAGCCGCTTCTCCGGCGCAAGGCGCGCGATCACCTCGCCCTCGCGCAGCACCGTGACGCGGCCGCGCGAGGCGCTGTAGTTGGGGCCCGCGGCCTCGCCCACGCCCTCGAGCCGGAAGGCGTAGCCGCCGAGCGTCGCCGCCTCGCCCGGCGCAAGGCGCACGTCGCGCTCGGCCTCGTAGGTCTTCACCAGCGTCACGCCGGCGACGAAGATGCCGACGCCGGCGTGCGCGAGCACCATGCCGAGCAGCGACCTCGAGCGCGTGCGCTGCACGGCGAACGCCGAAGCCGCGGCGCCGACCAGCCAGAGCGAGAGCGCGAGCCCCAGCACCGTGAGCGCGCTCCAGCGCCCGAAGACGAGCGGCAGCCCGAGGGCGAGCGCCAGCGCGGCGACCGCTGCCCATCGGGCACGGCGCCCCGCCACGGCCCAATCGCCGCGGCGCCAGGCGACGAGCGGACCCAGGCCCGCGAGCGCGAGCGCCGGCGCCATGAGCGGCACGAACACCGACTCGAAGTAGGGCGGGCCGACCGAGATCTTGCCCAGGCCGAGCGCGTCCAGGAACAGCGGATACAGCGTGCCCAGCATCACGGCGGCGCAGGCCACCAGCATGAGCACGCTGTTGGCGAGCAGCATCGACTCGCGCGAGAACAGCTCGAAGCGCGCGCCGGGCGCGATGCGCGGGGCGCGCCAGGCGAACAGCGCGAGCGACCCGCCGACCACGAGCGCGAGAAAGCCGAGGATGAAGACGCCGCGCCGGGGATCGGTGGCGAAGGCGTGCACCGAGGTGAGCACGCCCGAACGCACGAGAAAAGTGCCGAGCAGCGAGAGCGAGAAGGCGAGGATCGCGAGCAGCACCGTCCAGCTCTTGAAGGCGCCGCGCTTCTCGGTGACGGCGAGCGAGTGAATGAGCGCAGTGCCCACGAGCCAGGGCATGAAGGAGGCGTTCTCGACCGGGTCCCAGAACCACCAGCCGCCCCAGCCGAGCTCGTAGTAGGCCCAGAAGCTGCCGAGCGCGATGCCGAGCGTGAGGAAGATCCAGGCCGCGGTGGTCCAGGGCCGCGACCAGCGCGCCCAGGTGGCATCCAGCCGCCCGTCGAGGAGCGCCGCGATGGCGAAGGCGAAGGCCACCGAGAACCCTACGTAGCCCATGTAGAGCATCGGCGGATGGAACACCATGCCCGGGTCCTGCAGCAGGGGATTCAGGTCGCGACCGTCGGGGGCCGGGGGGAGCAGCCGCTCGAACGGGTTCGAGGTGAACAGCATGAAGCAGAGGAAGCCGACCGCGATCAGGCCCATCACCCCGAGAATGCGCGCGACCATCGCTTCGGGGAGGCTGCGGCTGAAGACCGACACCGCGAGCATCCACGCCGAGAGCATCAGCACCCAGAGCAGCAGCGATCCCTCGTGGCTGCCCCAGGTCGCCGCGATGCGGTAGGCGAGGGGCAGGCTCGAGTTGGAGTTGCTCGCGACGTTGAGCACCGAGAAGTCGTTGGCTGCGAAGGACCAGGCGAGGCAGCCGAACGCGAACGCGACGAACACGAACTGGCCCTGCGCCGCCGGGCGCGCCACGGTGAGGAACGCGGGCACGCCGCGCGCCGCGCCGGCAAGCGACAGGGTCGCCTGTGCGAGCGCGAGCGCAGCCGCGACGATCAGCGCGAAGTGGCCGAGCTCCGGGATCACGGCAGCACCACGGTCTTGGCCGCCTTCTGCGCGTGCGCCTTGGCGAGCGCTGCCGCGGCCTCGGGCGGCATGTAGTTCTCGTCGTGCTTGGCGAGCACCTCGCTGGCGCGGAACACGCCGTCCGGACCCAGGCGACCTTGCGTCACGACGCCTTTTCCTTCCCTGAAGAGATCGGGCAGGATGCCGCTGTAGACGACCGGGATGCGCTGCGCGGTGTCGGTGACGACGAACTGCACCGTGAGGCCGTCTTTCTGCCGCTTCAGGCTGCCGGCCTCGACCAGCCCGCCGATACGGAAGGTCCGGTCGAGCGGCGCTTCCTTCGCCGCCACCTGGCTCGGGCTGAAGAAGAACACGAGGTTGGAGCGGAACGCGTTCAGCACCAGCAGCGCGGCGATGCCGAGGAGCGCCACGCCCGCCGTGACGGCGATCAGCCGGCGATGGCGCGGCTTCATGCAGCCGCCCCGCGGCGCGCGACCAGCCATACCTCCAGCGCGATGGCGAGCGCGGTCACGGCGTACGAGCCCCACACGTAGAGGCCGTAGCCGCCCATGGCGAGGAAGGCGTCGAGGCTCCCCCAGCTCATGCCGCAGCCCGTTGCGCCCGCAGCCAGGCCATCTCGCGCTCGCGGCTGCGGATGATCGCGCGCACGCGCGCGAGCGACACGGCGATGGAGTACATCCAGGCGGCGAACGCCATCAGCAGCATTCCCGCGAGCATGGCCGCCGCCATGCTGGGCGCGCGCGTCAGGCTCACCGAAGCGCCCTGGTGCAGCGTATTCCACCACTGGACGGAGAAGTAGATGATCGGGACGTTGACCACGCCGAGCAGCGCCAGGATCGCCCCCGCCCGGTCCGAGCGCACCGGGTCGGGAATCGCGGCCTTGAGCGCAATGAATCCTAGATACAGGAACAGCAGGATAAGTTCCGAGGTCAGGCGCGCGTCCCACACCCACCACGTGCCCCAGGTGGGCTTGCCCCAGAGCGCGCCGGTCCAGAGCGCGATGAAGCTGAACAGGGCGCCGGTCGGGGCGAGGGCGGAGGCCATCATGCCCGAGAGGCGCGTGTTGAGGACGAGCCCGAGGCCCGCCCAGCCTGCCATCACGACGTAGAGGAACATGGACATCCAGGCCGCGGGCACGTGGATGAAGATGATGCGGTAGGCCTCGCCCTGCTGCGCATCGGTGGGTGCGACGAAGAAAGCGACGTACAGCCCTGCCGCGCCGCTCGCCGCGGCGAGCCAGGTGAACCACGGGATCATCCTTCCCGCAAGCGGGAAGAACGCCTGCGGGGAGGCGAGACGCAGCCACCAGACGGTGGATCCTGCGCCGGCGTCGTCACCGGGTTCGCGCATTCGTGGGAGAGGGGTGGGGATTAGACCCGCAATTTTAAGTCATGGCGGAACCCCCAAATCCGGCGAGCGCCTCCGCCAGCAGGTAGCGTATGGGGAACGCCGCCGTGAGCTCCACCTGTCCCCGGTGCCAGGCCCCGCGCGGAACGCAAATGGCCGGGCTAGAGCTGGCTCGGCAGCCAGAGCGAGATCTGCGGGAACGCGATCAGCAGCGCCAGCGTGAGCACGTCCATGGCGAGGAACCAGGCGATGCCGCGGAATATCGTCTCGAGGCGGACCTCGTCGCCGACCACGCCCTTGAGCACGTACACGTTGAGGCCCACCGGCGGCGTGATGAGGCCGATCTCGAGGTACTTGATCATGATCACGCCGAACCAGATCAGGTCGTAGCCGAGCCGCTCGATGACCGGCGTCACCACCGGCAGGGTGAGCAGCATGATCCCCAGCGGGTCCATGAAGGTGCCGAGCAGGATGTAGACCAGCGAGAGCGCGAGCAGGACGCCCAGCGGCGGCAGGTCGAGCGCCGCCGCCCACTCGGTGAGCGCGCCCGCGACCCCGGTGACCGCGATGAACGCGACGAAGATCTTGGCCCCGAGCACGACCGCGAAGATCGCACCGGACTGCACCACGGTCTCGATCAGCGCGCTGCGCGAGCGCGCGCGGTCGAGCCGCCGCGCGATGAAGCCGAGCGCCCAGGCGCCCGCGGCGCCGAGCGCCGCCGCCTCGGTGGGCGTGACCAGCCCCGAGTAGATGCCGCCCATGACGACCACGAACAGCGCCACGATCGACCAGGTGCGCCGCAGCGAGCGCACGCGCTCGCCCCAGCCCGCGGCCTCCGCGCGCGGCCCGAGCGCCGGATCGAGCGTGCCGCGGACCCACACCATCGCCATGTAGATGAGCGCCGAGATCACCCCCGGAATGAATCCCGCGAGCAGCAGCTTGCCGATCGACTGCTCGGTGAAGATCCCGTAGAGCACCATCAGGATCGAGGGAGGAATGAGCGAGCCCAGCGTGCCGCTCGCCGCGACCACCCCGGTGGCCAACCCCTGGTCGTACTTGTAGCGCAGCATTTCGGGCACCGCGAGCTTGCCCATCGCGGCCGCGGTGGCGAGGCTCGAGCCGCTCACCGCGGCGAACGCCGCGCAGCCCGCGACCGAGGCCATCGCGAGGCCCCCGGGGAGGCGCGCGAGCCACACCCGGGCGGCGGCGTAGACATCCTCGGTGAAGCGCGCCTGGTACGCCACGTAGCCCATCATGAGGAACAGCGGTACCGCCACCAGCGTGAACGAGGAGATGAACGAGTAGGGCTCGATCGAGATCAGCGACCAGGCAGCCTGCAGCCCCCGCTCGAGCGCGAAGCTCCCGCCCGGTGGCCAGGCGATCGCGACCACCAGGCCCACGAAGCCCACACCCGCAAGGGCGATGGCGATCGGCACGCGCAGCGCGATGAGCGCAAGCAGCACGACGAAGCCCGCCAGCCCGAGCGTCGCCGGGTTCACGCCTGGCGCGTCGGCGCGCGTCCGCCCTGGCGCACGGCCACGGCGAGATCCATCAGCACGCGCAGCGCGAAGACGGCGAGACCCGCCGCGACCACCGCGCGGCCCGGCCATTCGGGAAGCTTCAGCAGGCCGTCGGAATAGGCGCCCACGCGCCACGCGGTGAGAAAGTCCGAGAAGCTGGCCGCGGCCAGCAGCACGACCACCGCCAGCGTCAGCGCGAGGGCGAACAGCTCGATCGCCTCGCGCGCCTGCACGGGCAGCCAGTCGGTGAACAGGGTCACCTGCACGTGGCCCTTCTGCCACTGGACGTAGCCGAGCGGCAGGAAGACGACGAACACCATCAGATTCTCGTTCATGACGAGGTCGTCCGGGATCGGAGCGTCCAGGAGGTAGCGGCCGAGCGAGGACACGGTGGCGATCGACATCATCAGCAGGGCCGCGACCGCCGCCACCGCCAGCAGCAGGCGGTCGACCAGGCCCAGCAGGCGCGCCATGGGCGTCTGCGGCGCCCGCCTCGCCGCTCAGTTACGCGTCCAGGGATAGCCTTTGGACGCGAGCTCGGCCTCGTACTTGTCGCGCGTCCGGTTGAGCGTCTCCACGATGCCGGCCGCGGCCACGCCCTTCGCCGCCATCGACTTCACCCATTCCTGCAGGAACGTCGACTTGGCGGTCCAGGTGTTGAGCTCGGACTGCGGCAGCGCATGGAAAAGGACTTTCTTGCCGCCGATGCCGGCGCTCAGCTCCTTCTTGGTCCTGCCGACGTCGTCGAGGTAAGCGCGCGCGTACCGGTCCATGAACTGCTCGCTGATCCTGGTCATGGCGGCGCGCACCTCGGCCGGCATGCCGCTCCAGGTCTTCGCGTTGATGCCCGCGCCGTAGCCGAGCACCTGTCCCATGCGCACCTCGGTGACGTGGCCGGCCACTTCGTAGTGCTTGTACGATTTCACGAACGGGATGTAGTTGATGGTGCCGTCGATCGTGCCGCGGCCGAGGGCCTCGTACAGCTCGCCGAACTGGATGTTGACCGGCACGGCACCGAGGCTCTTCAGCAGCCCGACCCAGCCGCCGGTCGCGCGGATCTTCTTGCCCGCGAGGTCCTTCTCGGAGAGGATCGGCGTCTTGCTGAGGATGTCGACCGGCCCGGTGGTGAAGATCGTCAGGATGTGCGCATTCTGCTTCTCAACCTCTTTCTGCAACTCGGGCACGGTGCGGTGCATCTCGTACCAGGTATGCATGCCGACCCATGGATCGCGCCCGCCGAAAGGCGCGTTGGCGAGATTCCAGATCGGCAGCTCGGCGGGCGTGTAGATGCCGAGGATGGTCCCGGTCTCGGCGAGGCCCGAGCCCACGGCCTTGAGCGTGTCCTTGCCCTTGACGAGCGCCTGCGCCCAGAAGAACTGCACCTTGACCTTGCCGCCGGTCTGCTTCTCGATCTCGCCCGCCCACCATTTGAGCGATTCGGCGCGCGGGCCGCGGTCGGGGCCGATGTCGGAGTAGCGCAGCGTCCACGACTGCGCGCCCGCAGGCGGCGCGCCCAGCACCGCGGCCGCGAGGCCCAGCGCGGGGACGACGAGAAGCGGCTTCGGAAACCGGCGCTTGCGATGCGTCATGGCGGTCCTCCTCCGTGAACGTGCCTCCTATCGCATATCGTACTCCCAAGTACGCCGCCGACGCGGAAGGCGCGGTCGAGCGGCGCCTCCTTCGCCGCGACCTGGCTCGGGCTGAGGGTGACCCGCGATTCCAAGTCGAGGCGGCCCTCCTCGGGCACGCGCGTACGCGACATCCTTGAAGGGCTGCCGGAAGGTCGGCGCGTCGCCTACGGTAGAATCATGGTGTGATTAAGCGCATCAAATTGAGCGTCGGGCTGTGGGCGCTCCTGCTCGCGGTCCTGGGCGGCATAGTTGGCGTCACGTTCTTGCGAGAGAGGTTCAATCCCGATTTCAAGTCGCGGGGCATCGAAGTGGGCGAGCGGATCCCGGAGCTCATGGTGACGACGCAACACGGAGCGCAGCAGTCGCTTGCGCGGCTCTGGCAGAAGCGCCCGGTGCTGCTGGTGACTGGATCGCTCACCTGTCCCGTGTCGCGCAGGGAGATCCCCAGCGTCGAGGGTATCCGCAAGAAGTTCGGAGATCGCGTCTTCGTCGCGGTGCTCTACACGCAGGAGGCGCATCCGAGCGCCGGCCCGTTTCCCTATGAGGACCATGGGCAACCGAAGCAGAACCGGATCGAGGGCCTTGCGCGGGCGCAACCGCGTACGCTTGAAGAGCGGGGCAAGCTGGCCGACGAATTCAAGGATCGTTTGAGACTGTCGGTTCCCGTCGTGCTTGACGACATGAGAAACCAGGCCTGGGAAACCTTCGGCGGCGGCCCGAACATGGCACTCCTCGTCGACAGGGACGGGGTCGTCCACGCCAAGCAGGGGTGGTTCGACGACGACGAGATGCAGGAAGAGATCGAGCGCTTTCTGGGCCTGTGAAAGCGGGCCCCGGCGGACGTGGCGAGCCGATCCCGGTAACCCGCTGATGGGCCGCGACATGTCCGGCGAGGAACTGCGCTCGGCTGCGCTTGCTGCCCAAGCACGCGCTGCAAGATCGTAGCGCGATGCTGTTCCGCGTGCTCTCCGAGCTCGGTCCGCTCCTGTTGCGTAGAGGCGCGCCCGGCCCGGGGCGTTATCGTGATCTGCGGGTGCTCTACAGCACGGTCATGGCGCCCCCCTACGCCAATCCCTATCCCCTCTCGGATAGACAGGTGCTCTGCGGTCCCCGCTGGCCCGATGAGAACCGGTCCGGACGCGTCGTCTCGAGACAGACTCCTCTCGGCACCTACGATGTTGGAGGGATCGTAGAGCGGCTGCCGCGCGCGCAGCGACCGGAGGTGTTCTTCGCCTACGTGGACGCGACGGGGGCCTGCCTGCCGCTCAATACGCGCTCGCTTCGTTGTCCGCGCGTGGCGTTGATTGCGGACGTTCACCACCGCGAGTCGCCGATCGCCCGGCTGCTGGAGTATCTGGCCCGGGAGCGCTTCGACTACCACTTCATCGTCGCCGCGCGGCAGCATGCGCGCTGGTTCCAGGCCGCCCGTCTGCCCAATCTGTACGCCTGCGGCGCGGCCATGCTGGTGCGTCCCTACCAGGGCGCCATCAGGACGGCGGCCGAGCGCGAGCCGGTCATCGCCTTCGCCGGGCAGGCGGGCAGGTTCCATCCGCGGCGCGCGCGGCTGCTCCAGGCGATGCGCGCGGCGCAGCTCCCGGTCAAGGCGGGGGAGATGCAGCAGGCCGAGGCCCTTGAGCTGTTCGCCGGCGCCAGGCTCAGCTTCAACTGCAGCCTCAACGGCGACCTCAACATGCGCGTCTTCGAAGCCCTCAGCGCCGGTGCCTGCCTGTTGACCGACCGTCTCTGCCCCGAGGCCGGCACGGATTCCCTTTTCACCGACGGGCGCGACCTGGTGTGCTTTGACGCTGCCGAAGACCTCGTCGAGAAGGCACGGCACTACCTCGCCCGTCCGGACGAAGCCGCCGCCATCGCGGCGTCCGGGAGGCAGGCCTGGGAGGCTCGCATGCGGCCCGAGCGCAAGGTCGCGGAAATCATGGATCTCGTCATCGGTGGGCGCGCGGCGCCCGCCCTGGGCCTGGACCTCCAGCGCTCCGCGCCGCCGCTCGACGACCGGTTCGGCCCGCGCCTGGCCTGCTACCAGGTGCTGCAGGAGCTGAACCGGCAGATGGAGCAGGTCCGGGTCGGCTTTACGCCGGGCGTATTCGATTTCGAGACCGACGCCCGCGACCTGCTGCGCCTTCGCGCGGCGCGACTGGGCGCGGACCACGCGGCGGACCGGCGCTGGGACGTCGTCGTCACGACCTGGCAGGACATTGGCGCGCTGGAGGGCAGCGGCAGGCCGATCGCCGCCGAGCGCTGGCTGGTCGTCGGCAATGCCCAGGAGGAGGGGCCGGGCGCAGTGGCGCGGATGGACCGCCGGGGATGCAGGCTCGTCTCCGCCCTGCCCGGAGTCGACCTCTTCGAGAGCGCCGCGCCGGGATAGGCGCGGCGGGCTGTCAATCGAGCGCGACGCGCAGGGCCGCGCAGGCAGCCCAAGGACCGGCCACCAGCGACACCGCGAGGAACGCGCCGAGCAGCGAAAGGTGCGCCGCGGGGTCGAGGCCGCCCTCGAGCGCGCCCACCGCGCCCGCGCCGAACACCAGCGCCGGCACGAACAGCGGCAGCACGAGCAGCGCGAGCAGCACCGCGGCGCCCCGCGCCCCGAGCGTGAGCGCGGCGCCCGCGGCGCCGATCAGGCTGAGCACCGGCGTGCCGACGAAGAGCGAGACGAGCAGCACGCCGAGCGCGTCTGCCGGCAGCCCGTACTGCAACCCGATGAGCGGCGCCACGAGCGCCAGCGGCAGGCCGGTCGCGAGCCAGTGCGCGCCGATCTTGCCGAGCACGATCGCCGGCAGCGCGCGCGGCGCAACCAGCATCTGCTCGAGCGTGCCGTCGGCCAGGTCGGCGGCAAACATGCGCGGCAGCGAGAGCATCGCCGCGAGCAGCGCCGCCACCCAGATCACCCCCGGGGCGATCGCGCGAAGCTGCCCGGGCTCAGGGCCTGCGCCGAGGGGGAAAAGGCTCGCGACGATGACGAAGAACACGAGCACGTTCGCCGCGTCGCCCTTGCGGCGCAGCGCGATCCGCAGGTCGCGCCGCAGCACCAGGAGCAGCGTCTGCGCCATCGCTCTCTATAAGGCGAGCTCGACGCTGCGCGGCGCCGCGAGCGGGGCGTCCTGGTGCGAGGTGAGCACCAGCATGCCGCCCGCGGCGAGGTGCGCGGCCGCGAGGTCGCAGACGCGCTCGATGCCTTCGGCATCGAGCGCAGCGAAAGGCTCATCCAGAATCCAGAGCGGCACCGCGCCGGCAGCCGCGAGGCGCGCGAGCGCGGTGCGGCGCCGCTGGCCCTGCGAGAGAAACCGGGCCGGCAGCCCGGCGAGGCGCTCCAGGCCGAGCCGCCCGAGCGCCGGCCGCGTCGCCTCCGGCGCGAGCCCGGAGAGCCGGAGTGAAAACTCGAGGTTCTCCAGCGCCGTGAGCTCGTCCTTGACGGCCGCGGCATGCCCCATGAAGAGCATCTCGCGGCCATAGTCCTCGGCGAGCGTCGCGAGCGGCGACCCGCGCCAGCGCACCGCCCCGGCGGCGGGGCGGGTGAGTCCCGCGAGGATGCGCAAGAGGCTCGTCTTGCCGGTGCCGTTGGCGCCCCGCACCCGCAGCAGCTCGCCGCGCCCGAGCGAAAAACCGAGGCCCGAGAACAGCGCCAGCCCGCCGCGCTCGCAGGCGAGCGCCTCCGCTTCCAGCATGCGCACGATTCTACGTGCGAACCTCTCGTGTCGCCGGGACGCGGCTTGCGGTATGGTGCGCAGCGTGCCGAACCGCTGGCTCGTGCCGTTCCTCAACCTCGGGCACCTGCTCGACCACCTCGCGATGCTCGTCTTCCCGACCGCGGTGGTGGCGCTGGCACGCGAGTGGCACCGGCCGTACTCGGAATTGCTGCCGCTCGCGCTCGGCGGCTTCATCGCCTTCGGCGCCTGCGCCATTCCCGCGGGCTGGCTCGCCGACCGCTGGAGCC
>Ga0209399_10001607_pt1 | contig 11610 bp, 8 predicted proteins | sample OV2TP3_FD_184130 | JGI IMG/M metagenome (GOLD analysis project Ga0209399, IMG submission 184130) | Hot spring microbial communities from Beatty, Nevada to study Microbial Dark Matter (Phase II) - OV2 TP3 (SPAdes) (version 3) | ecosystem: Environmental > Aquatic > Thermal springs > Hot (42-90C) ... | reverse complement strand
TCGGCGCAGCGCTTTGCCAGGGTCCGGATCCGCAGGACGAAACGGGGCCGGTCCGACTGGCTGACCGCGCCGCGCGCATCGAGCATATTAAAGGTATGGCTGCACTTCAGGAGCTGCTCATACGCCGGCAGCAGGAGGCCGGCGTCAAGCAGCTTCCCGGCCTCGCGCTCATGCCGCTGGAACAACTCCTGGTAGAGCCCGATGTCGGCCTGCTCGAAATTGTACGCCGAGCCCTCGCGCTCCGAGGCCGCGTGCAGATCGCCGTAGGTCATGCGCGCGTCCCACGGAAGCTGATACACGTCGCGGAGGCCGGTCGCGAACATGGCGATGCGCTCCAGTCCGTAGGTGATCTCGCAGGAGATGGCGTCGAGGTCAATGCCGCCGACCTGCTGGAAATAGGTGAACTGCGTGACTTCCAGACTGTCCAGCCACACCTCCCAGCCCAGCCCCCAGGCCCCGAGGGTCGGCGATTCCCAGTCGTCCTGCACGAACCGCAGGTCGTGGTCTTCCAGGGCGATGCCGCAGGCGCGCAGACTCTCAAGGTACAGCGGTTGGATGTTGTCCGGCGTCGGCTTGATGAGCACCTGATACTGGTAGTAGCGCTGCATGCGCAAGGGGTTCTCCGCATACCGGCCGTCGGTCGGGCGGCGGCAGGGCTGGACGTACGCCGCGCGCCAGGGCCGCCTGCCCAGCGCGCCGAAGAAGGTCGCGGGGTGGAACGTCCCCGCCCCCATCTCGACGTCGTAGGGCTGAACAATCAAGCAGCCGTGCTTTTCCCAGAATGTATCCAGAGTTCGAATCAATTGTTGAAGGTTCATGGAGTCGGAGCGGAAGTGGGAAGTGGGAAGTGGGAAGTGGGAACGGTGGAGCGATTCCATTCCGACTTCCGACTTCTGACTTCTGACTTCCCCATGTTCATGGTCTTCAGGGGCCGATCCAGCCGCCACTGCAGGAATTGGTCCAGGTAGCGCTGGATCGCCTCGGTCTTCGCCGGGTCGACGCGATGCGGCCCATCGGCTTCGGCGCATTCGACGAAGGCCCCCAGCATCGCCGGCGCCATCTCCTCGGCTCGCGGGTCCTGGTGCAGACACCGCTCGCACAGCACCCCGCCCTGCCGGACGCTCCAGAACGCCTGGCGGCCCGCCGGCCCCGCCTGCCCCGTGCGACTGGGGGCGGGCAGGTGCTGCATGCAGCCGGCGCACTCATCCAGCTGCGGGTGAAACCCCGCCAGCCGCAGCAGCCGGAGGATGAAATGGATCCGCACGCCGGCCAGGCGGCGCTCCCCGCCCGACAGCCGCTCCAGCGTGTCCTTCAGCAGGCGGAACACCGGCGGATGCGGCTCCTCCACTTCCAGCACCACGTCGCTCAGCTCCGCGCAGGCGCAGGCCAGCCGCATGACGTCCAGGTCGCGCGTCAACTCGGCGTAGCCGCTCAGCAGCTCGCACTGGCTGATCAGATGCAGGCTGCTGGTCCGCGTGTCATAGAAGAGGAGGCGGTTCAGCGTCAGCGGCTCCATCGCGCTGCGGTACCGCGGCCGCCGGACATCGCGCAGCCCCTTGACGAGCCCCTTGATCTTCCCGAACCGGTCCGTGAGGCACGTCACCAGGACGCTCGTTTCCCGGTAGGGATACTGGCGCAGCACGATGGCATCCGCCGTGTGAATGCCCATCACGCGAGGAGCTCGTCTTCCATCTTCCGCATGCGGTCCCGCTGGCCCGGGGTCCGGTCGTCATGGCCCTTCCAATGCAGCAGCCCGTGGATGACATACCGCGCCAGCTCCCGGCGGTAGGACAGCCGGTGCGCCTTCGCATACGCCCGGGCGAACGCCGGCGACACGAGAATCTCCCCGAGGACCGGTTCCCGGCCGTACCGGAAGCACACCACGTCCGTCAACCCGCGATGCCGCAGGAACCGCCGGTTCACCCGCCGCATCGCGCGGCTGTCAACGAACGCGACGGCCACGACCCCGCGCTGCCGGAGACACAGTCGCCTAACGGCGCGGCGCGCGATCCGCGCCAGCCACCCAAGCGGCACCGGCTCGCGGCGCTGGCAATTCACGAGCTGCACGGTCACGACGCCGAGGCCTTGCCGTGATTATTGCGGTCGGCCCGGTCGTACGCCTCGATGATCTGCTGCACCAGCTCGTGGCGCACGACGTCCTGTCCGCTGAAGCTGACGAATTTCAGGCCCGGCACCCGCTGGAGGATTTCCTGGACGTGGATCAACCCGGACAGCCGGTCCGACGGCAGGTCCACCTGGGTGACATCGCCGGTGATGACCGCCTTGGAGTCGAAGCCCAGCCGGGTCAGGAACATTTTCATCTGCTCGCTCGTCGTGTTCTGCGCCTCGTCCAGGACGATGAAGGCGTCATTGAGGGTGTTGTGGGTGACGATGAAGTCATCGGTCACGTATAGTGAGTCGGGAGCGTTGACACGTATACAGACGGCCTCGTGTTCGCCAATGCGCTCAATGCTCTCAATGTATCGCGCCGGATGTCCGCCACCGACCTGTTGGTACCTCTCAAGTTTTCGAGATAAGCGGAAGGGTTGGAGGGACTCGGGCAGGCGGATGTCGAGGATGTACGCATCCGAGACGTGGCGCACCTCTCGTCCTCTCGCCCGCCCCGGTGCGCGCCCCGCGGCGACCCGCCTCCTGGAGTAGGCAATTCCTCCGAGCGAGCGCACCAGAAAGATGACCTCATCACGCAGGCGCACTGACGTCGTGGTGTAGTGAATCCGGCATGTCCGGCGAGTCTGCATCACCGGTCCCCCGTCGGTATCCAGCAGACCCTGCAAAACGGCCAGGCGCACGTCCATCGAATTGTACAGGTATGCCTCAGGGACGAACTTCGTCGACGACCTGGTCCCACAGAGATCAAGATCCCGCAGCACCGTGGTGACAGGATTCGCGACGATAACGCCCCCGCGGCCGCCACTCATATTACGTAGGACGTAGTCAACGTTACTCTTCCGTGCGACCTCGACACCTTCGAGCGCCTCTCCGAGTGCGTAAGCGAGTTCAGCGTCGCTGGTGGCAAATGTCGGGGTTGTCGTCCCGGTAAGGCATCCATCACCCAGGAGCAGACCGAGTGCATAGGGATCCAGCGGCACCAGCCTCGACGGAAACTGGACCGGAGCGCTGATCAGCGGCAATTCAAACCGGTGATACTGTGCGCGCCTGAGCCGCCCTGACATCTCGCGCGTTTCCAGCACTCGGAAGCTTTTATTCCGACGTCTGTCGTCTGGCGTGTACACGGCCCACAGGTGCTTGGCACAGCATAATGTCGAAGCACCGTCCTGCATGGTGACGCGGAAAATCTCTTTGCGGCCCTGTGGGTAGACGCCAACGACGCTCGTCGGCGCACCATCCGCGCCCACCACGGCATCGCCAACCTGGAGACTTCCGATTGGCACATAGCCCCCTGGTGTGAGGACGGAGCTGAAGTACGGTTGTGCCCTTCCGCGCATGAAGGCCAGCGGCGCCACTTCGATGATCTCCCGCGTGATGTAGCGCTGGACCATGTCCGGCTCCATCATCTCGTACAGCGCGTCATAGAGGGGGCGCAGGTAGGGGTTGATTTTCTCCTCGATGTCGCCCGGCAGATATCCCAGCCGCTCCCCCGCCTCGACCGCGGGCCGGGTCAGGATGATCCGCGACACCTCGCCCTTGATCAGATGCTCCACCGCCATGGCCATCGCCAAAAACGTTTTTCCGGTCCCGGCCGGGCCGATTGCGAAGACGATGTCGTGGCTGCGCATCGCCTCGACGTAGGTCTTCTGCCCCGGCGTGCGCGGGATGACGAACCGCTTGCGGGAGGGGACGTCGATCCGCTCCTGGTAGATTTGGCGCAGCCCGACGAGCCGCGGGTCTGTCAGCGCCTTGAGCGCGTAGTCGAGGTCGTCCTTCCGGACCGGCGCGCCGGAGCGGACGATCACGAGGAGATCGTCGAACAGCTTGAAGGTTTTCGACACCGCGGCCTCCTCCCCGCCCACCTTCAGCTCCTCGCCGCGGACGGTGACGGTGACGCCCAGCGCCTGCTCGATCCTGCGCAGATACTGGTCGTGCTTCCCCAGGAGGGCCTGGGCTTCCTGATCGTTTCGGAGCGTCAGGACTTTCTCAGCCATGCTACTTCGCGTAGCCCGACGTCCCCTCCGGCGGCTCGGCCGCCGGCGCGCCGGCCTCAGACGGCGGGGCCGTCTTCACGATCGGCGGGATCTCGATTTCGGTCTCGACCATCCGGCGCGTCGTCTTGCGCCCCCCGGCCGCCGCCGGCGGCGTGCCGACGAGAAATCCGCGGTTGCCGCCCCCCGTCAGGTCCAGGTCCACCCGCGGCTCCTCGACCACGCGCGTGGCGGTCCGGCATCCCCCGACCAGCGCCAGCATCACCATGGTCGTCACGACCCTCGTCCCCTGCATCGCCTTTCCCTCCCTCATGTGAGCCGAATCCCCAGTTCTTTCAACTGCGCCTCTGTCACGTCTGACGGTGCGCTGGTCAACGGGCACACCGCCTTTTGCGTTTTCGGAAACGCGATCACGTCCCGGATGGACTCGGACTGCGTCACGATCGCCGCCAGCCGGTCCAGCCCCAGCGCGAAGCCTCCGTGCGGCGGGGCGCCGTACGCAAACGCCTGCAAGAGAAATCCGAACCGGTCCTGCACCGTCCGCTCGCTCAGCCCCAGCACCTTGAACACCGCCTGCTGCAGGGCGGCCTGATGGATCCGGATGCTTCCCGACCCCAGCTCCACGCCGTTCAACACGAGGTCATAGGCCCTCGCCCGGACCTTGCCGGGATCCGTTGAGAGAGCCCCAGCGTCGTCCGGATGGGGCGCGGTGAACGGATGGTGCTCGGCATCCCACCGTTTGGTGTCGTCATTCCGGCGAAACAGCGGGAACTCGGTGACCCAGCAGAATCCCCACGGGTTGCCGGAGGCGCGCACGTCGGGCTTGTCGGTGCGATACCGCTCCTGCGCCTGCCGGTAGCTGAACCGGGGAAACGGCGTCGCCAGCGTCACGCCCAGCTCCTCCTGGAAGAGGCGGCTCAGGAGGAGCTCGATCACCGCGAACACCTGGTCCTCCCCGACGAATGACATCTCCAGGTCCAGCTGGGTGAACTCCGGCTGGCGGTCGGCCCGCAGGTCCTCATCGCGGAAGCACCGCGCGACCTGGAAATACCGCTCCAGCCCCGCGACCATCAGGAGCTGCTTGAACAACTGGGGCGATTGCGGCAGCGCGAAGAACTTCCCCGGGCTGACGCGCGAGGGGACGAGGTAATCCCGCGCGCCCTCCGGCGTCGATTTCGTGAGGATGGGCGTTTCGACCTCGATGAAGCCCTGCTCGCTCAGCGTCCGGCGCAGATGCTGGACGATCCGGTGGCGGAGGATCAGCTTCTGCTGGACCGACGGGCGGCGCAGGTCGAGATAGCGCCACTGCATCCGCACGTCCTCCGACACCTCGAGCTGGTCATCGATCTCAAACGGCGGCGGCTGGGCCGGATTCAGGACCGTCAGACTCGAGGCGCCCACCTCCACCATCCCGGAGGGCAGCTTTGGATTCTCGGTGCCATTCGGGCGCTGGCGCACCGTCCCGGTGATGCTGAGCACGTACTCGACGCCGAGGTCCTTGGCCTGCTGATGGAGCGCGGCGTCGGTCTTGGCGTTGAAGACGACCTGGGCCAGCCCGGTCCGGTCGCGCACATCGATGAACGTGAGCCCCCCGTGGTCCCGGCGGCGATGGAGCCAGCCGGCCAGCGTGACGGTCTTGCCGATCAACGAAGTTGTTAACTCGCCGCACCCGTGCGTCCGCATCATCCCACGCCCTGCGGCTGCCACGCCGACGGCGTGGCACTGCAACAACCATGCCTGTCCATAATTATCGTCACCAGATGTGCTCTGTACTCACGTTGCAGGGGCTGTCGGTGACAGCCCGCCGCAGGGCGTGGGATCAGGCGGTTTCCACGAACTGGTCCAGCGCCAGCGTCCGCTGGCTGCCCTGCTCCAGGTCCTTCACCGTGACCGTGCGGTCGGTGAGCTCTTGCTCGCCGAGGATGGCCACGGACCGGCACCGCAGGCGGTCCGCCTCGCGCAGCTGCGCTTTCAGGCTCCGCCCCTCGTAGTCCAGCGACGCGGCCACACCGCGCCCGCGCAGGCGCTGCACGATGGGAAAGACCCGTCCGAGCAGCGCGGGGTCCGCCACCGCCACGTAGACGCCGGTGCGCTGCGCCGCCTCGCCGGCGGCCGCTCCGTCGGCGGCGGCCATCAGGAGCCGTTCGATCCCCGCCGCAAATCCGATCGCGCCCAGTGGCGGCCCGCCGAGCTCCTCGATGAGATGGTCGTACCGTCCGCCGGCCGCCACGGCGTCCTTCGCGCCGAGGGCCCGCGCGCGGATCTCAAAGACGGTGCGCGTGTAATAATCCAGCCCGCGCGCGAACACCGCCGTGTCGTCGAACGCAATCCCGACGGCCCGCAGCGCCCGGCGCACGTCGTCGAAATGACGCCGGCAGTCCGCGCACAGGATGAACGGCGAGCCCTTGATGTCCCATGCCAGCTGATGGCACGCCGGATTCTTGCAGTCCAGGACGCGGAAGATGTTCTTGTCGAAGCGGCTCTGGCAGTCCTTGCACAGCTTGGCGCGGTGCGGCGCGAGGCGCGTGCGCAGCTGTTTGGCGGAGGCCGCCTGGTCCGAGCGGCATCCCATGCTCGACAGCAGCAGGGTCAGGTCCGACGCACCGCAGCATTTCAGCATCTCGACGCCCAGCGCGATCACCTCGGCATCAAGCCAGGGGCTGGAGGAGCCGATCGCCTCGACCCCGAACTGATGGAACTGCCGGAAGCGTCCCGCCTGCGGCCGCTCCGCGCGGAACATCGGCCCCAGATAGAACAGCTTGGCGAATCCCTGGGTTTTGTGGAGGTTGTGCTCCAGATAGGCGCGCACGACGGCAGCGGTCCCTTCCGGACGCAGGACGATGGTGCGCTCGCCGCGGTCCTGGAAGGAGAACATTTCTTTTTGGACGATGTTGGTGGTCTCGCCGACCGAGCGGAGGAAGAGCGCGGCGTCTTCGATGACGGGCGTGCGGATCTCTTGATAGCCGTAGCGTCTGGCCATCGCGCGGGTGGTGCGTTCCACGGCGTCCCAGCGCGCGAGGTCCCCGGGCAGCAGGTCTGACGTGCCTCGAAGGGCTTGGGGAGATGTCACTTGATGTGCAGGCGCATCAGGAGGCCGGGCTTGAAGACCACCACCCGTTTGGGCGGCACCGGAACCTCCTGGCCGGTCTTGGGATTGCGGCCGCGCCGGGGGGCGCGCTGCCGGACTTTGAAGACCCCGAAGTTGCGCAGCTCGATCGTGTTGCCGGCCTTGAGCGTTTCGATAATCTGGTGGAGCGCGCCGTGGACCACCCGCTTGACATCTACCTGGGTGATCCCGGTTTCCTTGGAGACCGCTATTACTAAGTCTCTCTTAGTCAACGCCATAGGAACAATTACGTTAACACATGCTCCAGGGGCTTGTCAACCCCGCTTCGGAGAATCACGACCTGTTCTTCGCCCAGCAGTTTCCCAAGTTCTTCAATCAGTTCAGGATGCGGCTCAATCTTAAAGCCCTCCGCGAACTTCAACCGCATCGGGTGCTCCTTCGGGATCCGGATGGTCAGGTAGATGGGGACCGTGCCGGGAAACCGGCTCAGCAGCGCTTTCAACTGCTCGAGGAAGTCCCGCTCGACGCCGGGCGTATGCAGGATCAGCTCAATCGCCTTCGCCAGCCGGCTGCCCTGCTCCAGCGGCACCAGCTGCTGGGCGACGAGGCGCGGCCGGTCGTCGCGGACCGCCACGCGCCCCTCCACGAAGACGATGGAGGACACCTTGAGGTGCGGCGCCAGCTGTCCGAACGAGTTCGGGAACACCAGCACCTCGATGTCCCCCTCCAGGTCTTCCAGCAGGCAGACGGCCATCTGCTCGTTGGTCTTCTTCGTCGTGGTCAGCTTGATCTTGGTGAGCATCCCGCCGACCGTCACGATGGCGCCTTCCTGGAGCTGGAGGAGCTGTTGGGAGGTCGCCGTCGCCAGCGCGTTCAGCATCTTCTCGTACCGGGCCAGCGGATGGCCCGAGACGTAGAAACCCAGCAGCGTTTTTTCAAACGCCAACTTCTGGCTCTCGGGCCATTCGCGCATCTTCGAGGCTTGAGCGGCCGCCGGCGCCTGCGGGGCCGGGCCCAGCGCGTCAAACAGCGTGAATTGCCCTCGCGAGCGGTCCTTTTGCCTGGCCGCCGCCTCTTCCAGCGCCTGGTCGAGCCCGGCCAGGAGCGAGGCGCGCGAGCGCCCCATGCCGTCGCAGGAGCCGGTCTTGATCAAGCTCTCCAGCACCTTGCGGTTGGCCAGCCGCAGGTCCAGATGGTCGCACAGCGACTCCACCGTCGTGAAGGGCCCGTGCTCCCGGCGGGCCTGGACGAGAGACTCAATCGCCGCCATCCCGACGTTCTTGATGATCCCCAGCCCGCAGCGCAAGGTCCGGTCATCCACGATGGCGAAGGCCGCCTGGCTCTCGTTGACGTCGGGCGGCAGGATGGTGATCCCCATCCGCTTGGCCTCGTCGAGATAGACGACGAGCTTGTCGGTGTTGCCCATCTCGCTCGTCAGCAGGGCCGCCATGAACTCGACGAGGTGGTGCGATTTCAGGTACGCGGTCCGGTAGGAGATGAGCGCATACGCCGCGGCATGGCTCCGATTGAAGCCATAACCCGAAAAGTGTTCCATCAAGTCGAAGATGCGGGTGGCGGTTCGCTCGGAGATCTTGTTCTTCGCGCAGCCCGAGACGAACGTCTTGCGCTGCTTCTCCATCACCTCGGCGATCTTCTTCCCCATCGCGCGGCGCAGCAGGTCGGCCTGCGCCAACGAAAAGCCTCCGAGATCGCTGGCGATCCTCATCACTTGTTCCTGGTACACGATCACGGCGTAGGTGGACTTGAGAATCGGCTCCAGCTTGGGGTGCTCATACTTAATCGGGACCTGCCCGTGCTTGCGCTTCATGAACTCATCCAGCATGCCGGAGCCGATCGGGCCGGGGCGGTAGAGCGCCAGCACCGCGATGAGGTCCTCGAACTGCGAGGGCTTCAGCTTGCGCAGCAGGTCCCGCATCCCCGAGCTTTCAAGCTGGAACACGCCCATCGTCTCGGAGCGGCCCAGCAGCCCATACGTGTCCGGATCGTCGAGCGTCAGCGCCTCGAGATCGATGTCGAGCATCCGCCGCTCGCGGATCAGCTTGACCGTCTCGTCGATGACGGTCAGCGTCCGAAGCCCCAGCAGGTCGATCTTGAGGAGCCCCATCCGCTCCAGGGCGTTCATGTCGAAGCCGGAGGTGATGATGCCCTCGGAGCTCTTGAACAGCGGCATGTAGTGGACCAGCGGCCGGTCGGCGATGGCGATGCCGGCGGCGTGCGTGGAGGCGTGGCGGGTGAGCCCCTCGAGTTTCATCCCGGTCTCGATGAGCGAGCGGATCTGCTCGTTCGTGCGGTAGAGCTGCGCCAGCTCCGGCGACTGCTCCAGCGCCGTCTTGAGCGTGATGTCGAGCTCGTTGGGGATGAGCTTGGCCAGGCGGTCCACCTCGAGATAGGGCATCTTCATCGCGCGCCCGACGTCGCGCACGACGGCCTTGGCCTGCATCGTCCCGAAGGTGATGATCTGCGCGACGCAGGTCTGGCCGTATTTCTTGATGACGTAGTCGATGACCTCCTGGCGGCGTTCGTAGCAGAAGTCGATGTCGATGTCCGGGAGGGTCACCCGCTGGGGATTCAGGAACCGCTCGAACAGCAGGTCGTACTTCAACGGGTCGATGTCCGTGATCCCCAGCGAGTAGCTCACGAGACTGCCGGCGGCGGAGCCTCGCCCCGGCCCGACCGGGATCCGGCGCTCCTTGGCGAACCGCACGAAATCCCACACGATGAGGAAGTAGCTCGTGTAGCCCGCCTGCTGGATCACGCCCAGCTCCTGCTCCAGCCGCGCCCTCAGCGGCTCGGTCGGCTCGCCGTAGCGGCGGCGCAGCCCCTCCTCGCACAGCTCCCGGAGGAACGGCTCCTGGCTCTTCCCCGCCGGCGGCTCGAAGCTCGGCAGGTGGGTCTTGGAAAAATCCAGCTCCAGGTTGCACCGGTCGGCGATTTCGATGGTGTGGGCGGCGGCCTCCGGAAACTCGGCAAACAGCGCCTTCATCTGCTCGGCGCTCTTGAGGTAGAACTCCGGCTGCTCGTAGCGCAGCCGGCCGGGATCATCCACGGTCGTCTGCGTCTGGATCGCCATCAGCACGTCGTGCGCCTGCGCGTGGTCGGCGGTCAGGTAGTGCACGTCGTTGGTCGCTACGACCTTCACGCCGAGATCCGCGGCCAGCTTGGCCAGGCGGGGGCGGAGGCGGTCCTCGTCCTTCAGCCCGTGGTTCTGCAGCTCCACGTACACGTTGTCGCGTCCCAGGATCTGGATGAAGTCATCCAGCTCGCGGCGGGCCTGCTCAGACTGCTCCTGCATCAAATGGACGTTGAGCACGCCCTTCAGGCAGCTGGTCAGGGCGATCAACCCCTTGCCGTGCTTCCGGAGGAGCTCCTTGTCGATGCGCGGCTTGTAGTAGAACCCTTCCAGATAGCTGGCCGTCACGAGCTGGATGAGATTGGCGTAGCCCTCCTCATCTTTGGCAAGCAGCACGAGGTGGGCGTTCGACTCCTTGATGCCGCCCGCCGTGCGGTCGGCGCGGTGCTTGGGCGCGATGTACGCTTCGACGCCGATGATCGGCTTGAGGCCGTGCTTCATGCAGGCATCGTAGAATTCGACCGCGCCGAACAGGTTGCCGTGGTCGGTCATCGCCATCGCGGGAAACTTCAATTCGACCGCCTTCTTCACCAGCTCGGAGATCCGGCAGGCCCCGTCGAGGAGGGAGTAGTTGGTGTGGAGATGCAGGTGGACGAAATCGGCGTGCAGCATCACGTTGTTTGCGCCACCATCAACAGGTATTGTGGGACCCGTCCATCCGGGTCCATCGTCGTATAGTCGACCGGGTAACACCCGGCCACGTGAAGCCCCTCGTCGCGATACCAGTTCCGCAACTCCGGCTCGGTTTGCCAGTTGTGGTAGGCGCCCTCGGCGGTGGGCCCCTCGCGTCGACGGGCGATGTCGGCGGCCAGGTCCTGCCGGCCCTGCGCCAGCGCGTTGGCGACATAGAACGCGGCCGGCCGGTGCGAAATGCCCACCAGCCCGCCCGGCCTCACCGACTCCACGAGCAGGCGGAACAGCTCGCGATAGTCTTTGCAGAGGTACAACACTTCCGTGCAGACGGCGGCATCCACGCTGGCCGGCCTCACCCACTGCCGGATGCCGGCGATGCTGCCCCGATGCAGTTGGACCGAGAGGTTGCGCGCGCGGGCATGTTGGCGGGCGCGCCGGAGGGCGAACCCGGAGGTATCCACCCCGATGAGCCGGTGCCCTTCCTCCGCCAGCGGGATCAACAATCGCCCCGCCTGGCAACCGGCGTCAAGGATGTCGAGCGTGCGGTCGCCGAATTGCTCTCGCAGATGGCGCCGGATGTGCCCAAGGTACTCTTCCGCCGCGGCGCGGGCATGGGCGTCCTCGTACATGTCGCAGAA
>Ga0209399_10001605_pt1 | contig 11620 bp, 9 predicted proteins | sample OV2TP3_FD_184130 | JGI IMG/M metagenome (GOLD analysis project Ga0209399, IMG submission 184130) | Hot spring microbial communities from Beatty, Nevada to study Microbial Dark Matter (Phase II) - OV2 TP3 (SPAdes) (version 3) | ecosystem: Environmental > Aquatic > Thermal springs > Hot (42-90C) ... | reverse complement strand
TGACCGGGTTCCATCTGCTCCAGCTGAAGCTTGGCCTGCACGTAGTTGAAGGGGCACTGCACGCCGGAGAGGTCCAGGACTGCGGCGATCTCCTCCACGGCCGCAGGCTGCTCGGCCTCCTGGGCCGGCGCAGGCTCGGCCGCGGGCGCTGCGGGCGTGATCTTCATCCGGTTGTAAGCTAAGTGGCACGCCTCCACGAGCAGCACGGCCTCGTCGATCCGGAGCCGGACGCGGTCCGCCGTGGGATTCTCCACCCTGGGATGCATCACCCGGTCGGGCAGGTCCTCTAAGACCGCGCCCAGGCGGGTGTCCGTGTGGGCGATCAGGCCCGGCTGGATGCACCGCTCCTGGAACAGCTCCAGGGTCTTCTGAGGGCCGTCGGGCTGCACGCCCTGCGTGGTCAGCATGGCCGACATCGCCTTGAGCGTGGCCTCGAACACCCGCTCCAGCGCCTCCCCGTGCCGCCCCTTCTCCAGGAGCAGGTTCGCCTCGAAGATATCCCGGTCGCTCTCGCTGAGCTGAAGCTCCACCATTTCGACGAGCTGCCCGGCGCACTCCCCCACCCCCATGTCCTTCAGGGAGAACTCGGCGTCGTGGCCCCAGTCCCGGTAGTAGTCGCTGCCCTCCTCGAACGCCGGGACCGCCCGCAGGTCCGCCATCAGGTCCCGGAGCCGGGCCTTGCCCAGCCTGCGGATGAAGTCGTTGAACCGCTCCCCCTCTTTCCGCTCCTTCCGATACGTGTCGGCTAAGAGCCGGACCGCCGCCGGGGCGTTCTTGGACGGGATCTTGACCGTGGCCAGGCCGTAGGCCGCGGCGTTCTCCTCCGTCTGCCCGCCTAAGACGAGCTGGAAGTGAGGGACGATGCGGTCCCCCACGCGGACGGACGTGCCGAAGAACCCGATGTTGGCGATGTGGTGCTGGCCGCACGAGTTGGGGCAGCCGCTGATCTTGATCTTGATGTCCTCTAAGTCCTTCGCAAAGGCCTCCCCGGAGCCGAGCAGGGTCTTCCGGATCTCGCGGGCCAGGCCGCGCGAGGAGGTGATGCCTAAGTTGCAGGTGTCCGCGCCGGGGCAGGCGGTCACATCCACGATGCTGCCTGATCCCGCCTCCCCCAGGCCCGCCGCGCAGAGGGCCTGGTGCAGGGCGGGCAAATCCCCCTGGCGGACCCACCGCAGCAGGAAGTTCTGATCCACCGCCGTGCGGATGCGCCCCCCCGCGAACCGCTGCGCGATCCCGGCCAGGTCCCGGAGTTGCTCCGAGGTGATGTCCCCCAGGGGGAGCGTCACGGAGGCGGCGCAGTAACCCGCCTGCTTCTGGGCGGCCACGTTCGTGTGCACCCACTGCTCAAAGGCCTCCGTGCCCGCGTGCCCGTTCCCCGATTCCACGGGGGGGACCTCAGGGGCCGTCTCGGAGGTCCCGTGCACGTCCTTCAGATAGGCGTTCCAGTCCGGGTCCACTTCAAGCCCCGCGCGCTCCTCGAACACGACCTGCCGAAACTTCTCGATGCCCAGCTTGTCCACCAGGAACTTCACCCGCGCCTTGTTCCGGTTGCGGCGCTCCCCCATCCGGTTGTACACGCTGACAATGGCGTGGCACGTGGGGACCAGCTCCTCCTCCGGGAGGAACTCGCTCAAAACCTGCGCCTGGTAGGGGGCCGGGCCGAGCCCGCCGCCCACGAACAGCTTGAACCCCCGCCTCTCGACGCCCCCCTCCTGCCGGACCTGGGCCACGGCCCCGATGCAGTGCATGTGCGCCAGGCCGCACGCCTTCTCCGAGCAGCCGGAGAAGGCGATCTTGAACTTCCGGGCGAGCTGCTGGCACAGGGGATTGCGCAGAAAATGCCGGGAGACGGCCCGCGCATAGGGGGTCGCGTCGAACGCCTCGGTCTGGCAGACACCCGACATGGGACAGCCCGTGACGTTCCGGATGGTGTTTCCGCACGCCTCCCGCGTCGTCAGGCCGACCTCCGCAAGCTGCGTCATGAGCCCTGGCACCCGGTCTAAGCGCACCCAGTGGTACTGGATGTCCTGCCGGGTGGTCACGTGGCAGATGCCCTCGGAGTACTCGTCGGCCACGTCGGCCAGCCGGGCGAGCTGGCCGGCGTTCAGCCCCCCGCCGGGGATCTTGACGCGGACCATTTGCACGTCGCTCTGCCGCTGTCCGTAGATGCCGTGCTGAAGCCGGAAGGGCTTGAACTGGTCGTCGCCGATCTGCCCCCGCCGGTATCGCTCGACCTCCACGGAAAAGATCTCGATCTCCCGGCGGATCGCCTCGGGGATCTCGGCGGCCTGCGGTGTTACTTCAACTGCGGGTATCATGGGAACCTCTATATTTGTATGACACTAACGTTCAAGAGTGAACGCAGGTCGCGACAATTTACCGAACTCCCGCGAACTTGTCAACAGGAAAAATACAGAAAGAAAAAACGAAAGGGAGAGTGGGAGAATGGGAGAGTTGGAGAAATTTCTTTCTCCCTTTCGTCTTTTTGCCTTTTCCCCCTTTCCCCCTTTCACCTTTTGCTTTTTCTCCCGCTCTATTCTTTTCCTTATCCCCCAATCGCCGACATGGTCCGGGCCGGTTTGACGAAATCGGGCTGGTTGATCCGGTGGCCCGGCTCTTTGTTCCAGACGGCCTGGATCAGGACGTCGCCGATCTCCTCATCCGTGGCCCCGCCCCGCAGAAGGGCCTTGACGTCCGTCTCCGCAAGGGAGAACAGGCAGGTCCGGAGCTTCCCGTCCGCCGTGATGCGCACCCGGTCGCAGGCGTCGCAGAAGGGGTGGCTCACCGAGGCGATGACCCCGATCTTGCCCTTCCCGTCTGAGAAGCGGAACGTGTCCGCTGGCGCCCGGCTGTCCGCCTCCTCCACCGGCTCCAGCGGCCAGACCGCGTGGATGCGCTCCAAAATCTCGTCCTGCGTCAGCACCTTGTCCGCCTCCCACACATCGTCCGCGCCGAGCGGCATGTACTCGATGAACCGGACCTCGTAGGGCCTCTCCCGCGCCAGCCGGGCGAAGCCGAGGATCTCCTCCTCCGTGAACCCCCGCATGGCGATGGTGTTGATCTTGATGGGGGACATGCCGGCCCGTTCGGCGGCCTCCAGCCCGGCCATGACCTTGTGGAACACGTCCCTCCGGGTGATCTTCGCGAACTTCTCCGGGTCCAGCGAGTCCACGCTGACGTTGATCCGGCGCAGGCCCGCGTCATACAGGTCCTGAGCCTGCTCTGCCAGGAGGATGCCGTTCGTCGTGAGGCCGATGTCCCGGATCCCCTCGACCCCGGCGAGCTGCCGGACCAGCACGTGGAGGTCCCGGCGCACCAAGGGCTCCCCACCCGTCAGCCGGAGGTCCGTGATCCCCAGCCTCGCCCCAACCCGAACGAACCGGACGATCTCCTCGAAGGTCAGGACCTCCGCCCGGTCGAAGAAGACCATCCCCTCCGCCGGCATGCAATAGGTACAGCGCATGTTGCAGCGGTCAGTAACCGAGATGCGGAGGTTGTTGATCGTCCGCCCAAAGCTGTCGATGAGCTTATTCATCGCGCTAATACGCCTCCGCGCGGGTCACGGCGTTCTGGAATGTCTCCGGGTCCGCGATGGCCCCGCGCAGCCCGGCCTCGTAGAGAAAGGCCCCCTTCAGGTTCGCCCCCCGCAGATCCACCCCCCGCAGGTCTGCGGCCCCGAAGAAGGCCCCCTCCAGGTTGGCCCCGGCAAACGTGCAGAGGTGTCCGAGGGGGTTGGGAAGCCCGAACTTGACGGCCCCAAAACGCGCCCCCCGCAGGTCCGCCCGCCGGAAATCGGCCCCTCCCAGATACGCCCCCGACAGAAAAGCGCCGGACAGGTCTGCCCCCTCCAGATTCGCCCGCCCCAGATCGGCCCCGACCAGGTAGGCGTTCCGCAGGTCCGCCCCCCGCAGGTCCGCCCCCCCCAGGTCCGCCTCGTGCAGGTTTGCCCGTCCCAGATGGGCCCCCTTCAGCAGCGCCCCTGCCAGCCTGGCGCGGGCGAAATTCCCCCCGGAGACATCGGCCCCGGACAGGTCAACCTGCGCCAGATCCGCCTCCGCCAGGTCTTCGCGATTCCGAACTCTGGCGATGATCTCATCTCTGCTCAGACTGCTCATGCCTCCTCCCGGCCCTTTATAGATACATTGAGAGCGCAAGGGATTTCAGGCCCTCACCCCGTCAGGCTGCGCCTGCCACCCCTCTCCCGTGTACGGGAGAGGGGAAGCCGAGCATCAGCGAGGCGGGGAGAGGGCCTGTGCGTCAGACGACATCTTCCATGCACAAGATTTATAAACGGTGTCATGCCGCCGCCAGCCCCTTCACCCGCAGGTTCCGCCGCAGCTTTCCGATGGCCTCGTTCCGGATCTGGCGGGCGCGTTCTCGGGTCATGCCCAGCTGCGACCCGATCTTCTCCAGGGTCACCGGCTCCCCCTCCAGCCCGAAATAGAGCTTCACGATCTTGGCCTCCCGCGAGGTCAGAGAGGACATGGAATCGGAGACCGCCTCGGCCAGGCTCTTCGCGGAGACCTCCTCCTCGGCGGTCAGCCCCCCGGTGGGGATCAGGTTGTAGAGCGAGACCTCGTCGTCGAGGTCGATCGGACTGTCTAAGGAGACGTCCGACTGAGAGGCCACGAACGCGCGCTCCGCGCGCCTGAGGCTCATGCTGGCCTGCTCGGCCACCTCCGGCAGCGTCGGAATCCGCCCCAGCGTCTGCGAAAGGGACTCGGAGGTCCGGTTGATCCCCTCTAAGTCCTCGATCTGGTTGATCGGAAAGCGGACGATGTTGGTCTGCTCGGCCAGGGCCTTCAGGATGGCCTGCCTGATCCACCAGACCGCGTAGCTGATGAACTTGTGCTTGCGCGTCTCGTCGAATTTCTTGACGGCGTTGATCAGCCCGATATTCCCCTCGGCGATCAGGTCCGACAGGGGAAGGCCCCGGTTCGCGTACTGGTTCGCAACGCTCACGACGAACAGCAGGTTGGAGGAGACCAGCTTCTCGGTGGCGGCCCTGTCCCCCGCCTTGACCCGCTTGAGCAGTTCCGCCTCCTCCTCCCGGCTGAGCGGCTTGTACTTCCGGATGTCCCGGAGATAGCTGCCGACCGAAAGGTCGTTGTTGACATTCTTGGAATCACCGAATTTAATTTTCACGATGCACCACCCTTCGCGTGCGACCCGGCGCGATGGGGAGGCCGCGCAGGCCGCTGTGGGAGCTGCTCAGGTTACGTCAAAATGGACATCGGCAGAGGCAGGTCCTCACGCTCCGTGATGACCTCGCAGTCCCGGCATCGTTCTGTGTGCATGTCTTTGTGACAGTTCAGGCAGCTCCTCACCACGATCTCGATCGCCGAAATCACCGACGCCCTGAGGCGGTGGTAGTAGGCGATCTTGTCGTCGATCTGCTGGAGTTGCAGGTTGAAAAGATCAAGGATGCGGGACGCCTTCTCCGCCCCGATATGGGCCCCGTCTTTGAGCGTCAGAAGTTCCTGGATCTGAGACAGCGGAAGCCCGAGAGACTTGAGACCGTTGATCATCTGGAGCTTGTGGATCTGGTCGTCCGAATACATGCGGTAGCCGCTCGGAGTCCGGTGTTCAGGCTCGAGAAGACCCAACTCTTCGTAATACCGGAGACATCGCTGGCTCACCCCGGCCTTCTTGGCGACATCGCCGATATGCATGAGGACATCGGTTTTCATGGCGCTAACCCCTGTTACATCATGCCAAGCTGAAGCCTGGCCGCCTCGGACATCATGCTGGGATTCCACGGAGGGTCCCAGACCAGGTCGAGCCTGACATCCGTCACCCCGGGAATGGCCCGCACCCTGGACTCCACCTCCGGGGGCAGAGACCCGGCCACCGGACAGGCCGGAGAGGTGAGGGTCATCCTGATGTAGACCTCGCCTGAATCCTCCACCCTGGCCTCGTAGACCAGCCCCAGTTCGTAGATGTTGACCGGAATCTCCGGGTCATACGTGTTGCGCAGGACCTCCAGGACCTTCTCCTGGACCTCCTGGACGCCCGCCGTCCCCCCCACAGGAGCTGCATCGACCGGAGGGTCCGCCGGACCTGCGCTAACCGGGGCCTCCGGGGCAGCGGGTTCCGAGGGGACGGGGGGTTCCACAGGGACTGCATGGCCCGGCGATCCCGGAGAAGCGATATCGACGAGCGGTTTCTCAGACGCCTTTTTCCCCCGGAACAGGCCCATAAATCGACGCACGTGAATCTCCTCACAGGAAGCGATCAGCAGTCAGCGATCAGCGATCAGCTAAAGAAAGTGAAACGTCAAACGGCCTTTTTTGCTGAAAGCTGACGGCTGAAAGCTGAATGCTCATTTGGTTATTCCGTCGAGACAGGCTTATCCTCGCCCTTGAGCGCGGCATTCAGGGTGTGCCACGCCAGGGTCGCGCACTTGACCCGCGCCGGAAATTCGCGCACCCCCGCGAAGACCACCAGCTTGCCCAGCCCCTCCGTGTCCGGCGGGGCCTCCACGTCCCCGGTGACCATGTCGTGGAACCGCTTGAACAGGGCCTCGGCCTCCCCCTTCGTCTTGCCCTTCAGAGCCGAACTCATCAGGGACGCCGAGGCCTTGGAGATCGCGCACCCCGACCCCTGAAAGCCGATGTCCCGGATCACGTCCCCCTCCACCTTCAGGTAGAGATGGAGGTGATCGCCGCAGAGGGGATTGTACCCCTCCGAGGACCGGTTGGCGTCCTCGACCTTGCGAAAGTTGCGCGGGCTCTTGTTGTGGTCCAGAATGACCTGCTGATAGAGCTCCCGGAGATCGGACATCAGCCAAATACCTCCCTGACCCTGTGCAGCCCCCGCACGAGCGCATCCACGTCCTCCCGGGTGTTGTAAAACGCCAGGGACGCCCGCACCGTGGCCGGAACCCCGAAGCGCTGCATCAGCGGCTGGGCGCAGTGATGGCCCGCGCGCACGGCCACCCCTTCCCGGTCCAGAATGGTGCCGATGTCGTGGGGATGGATGTCCCCCATCACAAAGGAGAGGACCCCCACCTTCTGCCGGGCAGTCCCGATGAGCCGCAGCCCCGGTACTCCCCTGAGGGCCTCCGTGGCATACGCCAGCAGGCCCTCCTCATAGGCCGCCGCCGCGTCCAGCCCCACCTCGTTCACGTAGTCGATCGCCGCGCCCAGCCCGATCCCCCCCTCGATGTGAGGCGTCCCCGCCTCGAACCGGTTGGGGACCTCGGCGTAGGTCGTCTTTTCAAAGGTCACCGACCGGATCATGCTCCCCCCCCCCTGGTAGGGGGACATGGCCTCCAGCAGCCCGATCTTGCCGTAGAGGACGCCGATGCCGGTCGGGCCGTAGAGCTTATGCCCCGAGAAGGCATAGAAATCGCAATCGATCTCCTGCACGTCCACCCTCATGTGAGGCACGGCCTGCGCCCCGTCCACGAGCACCGGGGCGTTCCACCGGTGCGCCATCTTGACGATCTGCTGGACCGGGTTGACCGTGCCCAGGACATTCGAGGCGTGGACCACGGACACGAACTTCGTCCTCTTGTTCAGGAGCCTCTCATACTCCTCCAGCAGCAACTCCCCCCGGTCGTTGACCGGGATGACGCGCAGGACAGCCCCCCTCTCCTCGCACAGCATCTGCCACGGCACGATGTTGGAGTGGTGCTCCATCTCGGAGAGGATAATCTCATCCCCCTCCCGGACGTGCCCCCTGCCGTAGCTCTGCGCGACCAGGTTAATGGCCTCCGTGGTCCCGCGCGTGAACACGACCTCCCGGTCCTCGGCGGCGTTCAGAAACCCCCTCACCCTGGCGCGGGCGCCCTCGTAGGCGCACGTGGCCCGCTGGCTCAGGTAGTGGACGCCCCGGTGGACGTTGGAGTTCTCAGCCGAATAATACCGCTCGACCGCGTCGATCACGGCCTGCGGCTTCTGGGCCGTGGCCGCGTTGTCCAGGTAGACCAGCGGCCTGTCGTAGACGCGCCGCTTCAGGATCGGGAAGTCCGCCCGGACCTTCTCCGCATCGAACGCCCCGTCCGGCGTCTCCCCCGACCTGGCTAAACTGAGATAAGCCGCGCTCATCCTGCCTCCCTCGCCCTTCGGCCCGCTTCCAATTTTTGAGACACCAGCCGTTCGAGCTGCGCCCGGACCGGCTCCACCTGAATCAGGTTCAGGACCTCGTCCGCAAAGGCCTTGATCAAAACCTGCCGGGCCTCCTCCAGGCCGATCCCGCGGGAGCGCAGGTAGAAGATCGCATTTTCGTCCAACTGCCCCACGGTGGCCCCGTGCGTGCACCTCACGTCGTCGGCATAGATCTCTAACTGCGGCCTCGTGCTGACCTCGGCCCTGTCGGACAGCAGCAGGTTCGGGTTGGACTGAATGGCGTCCACTAACAGCTGGCCCCGGCCGGCCCTGTGGGCCATCGGATGGACGAAGATCCTCCCCCGGAACACCCCCTTGGACTCCCCGTCCAGGATACCCTTGTAAAGCTCCCGGCTGGTGCAATAGGGCTGGACGTGCTCGATCCAGGTGTGGTTGTCCACGTGCTGGCGGCCGTCCGCCAGGTAGAACCCGTTCAGCGCCGCCTCGGCGTCCTCCCCGTCCAGCGTCACCGCGACGTCGTTCCGCACAAGGCCCCCGCCCAGTGAGATGGACTGTGTGGAGAGCTTGCTGCCGCGGCCCTGGTGGGCGTGAAACGTCGCCACGTGAAACGCCTCTCGGGCCTCGCGCTGAACCTTGTAGTGACCGACCACGGCGTTCTCACCCGCCACGACCTCGGTCACCCCGTTCGTGAAAGAGACGCCCTGATCCGGCCCGACGTAGCTCTCGATGACCGTCGCCCGGCTGCCCGCCTCCGCCACGATCAGGCTCCGGGGGTGCGAGGCGATCGCATCCCCCCGCGCGGTCGAGACAAACAGCAGATGGATTGGATCCTCGAGGGCCGCCCCCTTCGGGATGCGTACGAACGCCCCGTCCTGGATAAAGGCCGTGTTGAGGGCCGCAAAGGCGTGGTCCTGATACCGGGCATGGCGCGCCAGATGCGGCGCCACGGCCTCCGGGTCGGACGCCAGGGTCGCCGCCAGGCTGCCCGCCTGGGCCCCCTCCGGCAGCGCCCGGAGCGACGACAGTTCGGGGGAGTAATACCCGTTCACGAACACCAGCCGGCTGCACGCCAGCCCCTCGAAGAGGAACGGGGCGAGCCGTCCGGCCGTCAGCCCCTGGGGGTCGTAGCCCGTGGCGGGCTTGAAGGCGACCTTCGTGATCGGGGCCACGCTGGTCGTCCTCCACGCCTCGTCCCGCGTGGTCGGGAACCCCAGCTCGGCGAAACGGGCGATGGCCGCCCTGCGGACAGCGTGGAGAGGAGACGCCGATTTTCCGTTGAGACACCTCTCAAACCCCTCGAACGCCGAAAGATACCGGTCCTTCTGATCGATGGTCTGTTGCATGCGTGGAACCTTCTCCTATGCCTTCACCGCTTCGATCTCAAACCCTTCGTAGCCCTTCTCTTCCAGCGCCAGCGCCAGCTCCTTCCCGCCCGACCGGACGATGCGCCCTTTGACAAGGACATGGACATAATCCGGGACGATGTAGTTGAGCAGCCGCTGGTAGTGCGTCACCACGATCACCGCGTTGTCCGGCGTGTGGAGCCTGTTCACCCCGTCCGCCACGATCTTCAGCGCGTCGATGTCCAGCCCCGAATCGGTTTCGTCTAAGATGGCCAGCCTCGGCTCCAGGACCGCCATCTGAAAGATCTCGTTCCGCTTCTTCTCGCCGCCGGAGAACCCCTCGTTGACCGGGCGTCGCAAAAAGCCCTCGTCCATCTCCACCAGCTTCAGCTTCTCTTTGGCCAGGGCCAGAAAGTCCATGGCGTCCAGCTCCTCCATGCCGCGATGCCTCCGCACCTCGTTCAGCCCGGCCCTCAGAAAATAGGCGCTGTTGACCCCCGGAATCTCCACGGGATACTGAAAGGCCATGAAGATGCCCTCGCGGGCGCGCTCCTCCGGGGCCATGTCCAGCAGGTCCTTCCCCTCGTAGGTCACCTCGCCGGCCGTCACCTCGTAGGCCCCGTGTCCGGCCAGGACCTGGGCCAGCGTGCTCTTGCCCGACCCGTTCGGCCCCATGATCGCGTGGATCTCCCCGGCGTTCACCCTCAGGTCGACCCCGCGCAGAATCTCCTTGTCCTCCACCTTCGCGTGCAGGTTCTTGATTTCGAGCATTATTCATCCTCATTACAGGTTTTTCACGTCTGCCGTCTGCCGTCTGCCGTCTGCCTATCTTTACCCCACGCTCCCCTCCAGGCTGATCCCCAGCAGCTTCTGCGCCTCCACGGCGAACTCCATCGGCAGATTCTGGAGGACCTGCTTGCAGAACCCGTTGACGATCATCGAGACCGCGTCCTCCTTCGAGATCCCCCGCTGGTTGCAGTAGAAGATCTGGTCCTCGCCGATCTTGGAGGTCGACGCCTCGTGCTCCACCTGAGACGAGGTGTTCCGCACGTCGATGTAGGGGAACGTGTGCGCCCCGCACGTGCTGCCGATCAGCAGCGAGTCGCACTGCGTGTAGTTCCGGGAGTTGGCCGCCCCCTTCAGGACCGTCACCGCGCCCCGGTAGGTGTTCTGGCCGTGCCCCGCCGAGATCCCCTTCGAGACGATCGTGCTCCGGGTATTCTTCCCGATGTGGATCATCTTGGTCCCCGTGTCCGCCTGCTGGCGGTTGGCCGTGACGGCCACCGAGTAGAACTCCCCGACCGAGTTGTCCCCCTGAAGGATCACGCTCGGATACTTCCAGGTGATTGCCGACCCGGTCTCCACCTGCGTCCAGGAGATCTTGGAGTTCCTCCCCCGGCACGCCCCGCGCTTGGTCACGAAGTTGTAGATGCCCCCCTTGCCGTCCTTGTCCCCCGGATACCAGTTCTGCACGGTCGAGTACTTGATCTGCGCGTTCTCCAGGGCGACCAGCTCCACCACCGCCGCGTGCAGCTGGTTCTCGTCCCGCATCGGGGCGGTACACCCCTCGAGATAACTGACATAAGCGCCCTCGTCCGCGATGATGAGCGTCCGCTCGAACTGCCCCGTGTTGGCCGCGTTGATCCGGAAGTAGGTGGACAGCTCCATCGGGCAGCGCACGCCGGGCGGCACGTAGACGAAGGACCCGTCGCTGAACACCGCGGAGTTGAGGGCCGCGTCGAAGTTGTCGTTGTAGGGGACCACCGAGCCGAGGTACTTTCGGACCAGGTCCGGGTGCTCCTGCACCGCCTCCGAGAAAGAGCAGAAAATGATGCCCAGCTCGGCCAGCTTCCCCTTGAAGGTGGTGGCCACCGAGACGCTGTCGAACACCGCGTCCACCGCCACCCCGGCCAGCCGCTCCTGCTCCTTTAAGGGGATGCCCAGCTTCTTGTAGGTCTCTAAGAGCTTCGGGTCCACCTCCTCCAGGCTCTTCGGCCCCTCCCCCCGCTTCTTCGGCGCGGAATAGTAGATGATGCCCTGGTAGTCGATCGGGGGGTACTGGACCTTCGCCCACCGCTCGCTCGGCTTCCTGTGCGCCGGGTCCTCCATCTTCAGCCAGCTCCGGTAGGCCTTCAGACGCCACTCCAGCAGGAAATCGGGCTCACGCTTCTTGGCCGAGATCGCGCGGATGACCTCCTCGTTCAG
>Ga0209399_10001603_pt1 | contig 11622 bp, 10 predicted proteins | sample OV2TP3_FD_184130 | JGI IMG/M metagenome (GOLD analysis project Ga0209399, IMG submission 184130) | Hot spring microbial communities from Beatty, Nevada to study Microbial Dark Matter (Phase II) - OV2 TP3 (SPAdes) (version 3) | ecosystem: Environmental > Aquatic > Thermal springs > Hot (42-90C) ... | reverse complement strand
GGCGCTTGTAGCGGGTGACCTTGGCATGGTCGGCGCGGGGAAGCCTGGCGACGAACGCCCTCAGTGTCCGGGCGTGCTCCCCGGCATCGACGACGGGAGCTGCGAAATCGCTCTCGAGCCGCGCCAGGATCTCGCTGTTCAGGCTCCGGCGGTTCTTCTCCGCACTCTCCTTGAGCCGGGCGTGAAGCGCCTTCGGGATGTTCTTGAGGGTCAGGTTGAGCATGGCGGGCTCACTGGAACCATATTGGAACCATTCTAGCCCAGCGCGGCCGCGCACGTAACGCGCGGGTGACCTCCCGGCAGGCGCACAAAGTGGGACTGGAAAGCCGAAATCCGCATTCCGCCGCTATCTCAGAGCGGCGTTAATCCTCTCCAGCATCCCCGCCCCCGGGCACAACTCCTTCTCGCCGAGCTTGTTGAACGGCACGTCGGTCGTGTTGAGGTGGGCGTGGAGGTCCTCGGCGTCGGGCGCGAGGTAAAGCAGCCCCGTCAGCACCTCACCCTTCTCCGCGGCGCGCGCGATGTGGGTCATGGCGTTCACGCGGTCGCCCGGATCGTAATCGGCGGCGAGCTTGCGCAGCTTGAGGATCGAGCCGTCGTGCTGCGGTACCTCGATCACCCCGCCGTCGGTGTAATCCACCGTGATCGACTCCCGCGAGGGCCAGAAATCGAGCCGGTTCACCGCCTCGTTGTGCTCGCGCACGTAATCGTAGCTCTTCGTGGAGCCCGGGTGGTTGTTGAACGCGACGCAGGGGCTGATGACGTCGAGGAATGCCGCGCCCTCGTGCGCGAGCGCGGCCTTGATGAGCGGCACGAGCTGCTTCTTGTCGCCGGAGAAGGAGCGCGCGACGAAGGTCGCGCCCATCAGGAGCGCGAGCGACACCGTGTCCACCGCCGCTTCGGTGTTGGCGACGCCGCGCTTGGACTTCGAGCCTGCGTCGGCGGTGGCCGAGAACTGGCCCTTGGTGAGGCCGTAGACGCCGTTGTTCTCCAGGACGTAGGTCATGTTCACGCCGCGCCGCATGACGTGCGCGAACTGCCCCAGGCCGATCGAAGCGGAGTCGCCGTCCCCCGAAACGCCCAGGTAGATGAGGTCGCGGTTGGCGAGATTGGCGCCGGTGAGCACCGAGGGCATCCGCCCGTGCACCGTGTTGAATCCGTGCGACTGGCCGAGGAAGTAGTCCGGGGTCTTGGACGAGCAGCCGATTCCGGAGAGCTTCGCCAGCCGGTGCGGTTCAACGTCCAGCTCCCAGCAGGCCTGGATGATCGCCGCCGAGATCGAGTCGTGGCCGCAGCCGGCGCACAGCGTCGAGACCTTGCCTTCGTAGTCGCGCCGCGTGTAGCCGATGCGGTTGGCCGGCAGGGTCGGGTGATGCAGGCGGGGTTTGGTGAGGTAGGTCATGGCTATGCCGCCTTGTCGGCCTTGTCTGCCTTGATCGGACGCACGTTCAGCGCCGCGGCGATGCGGGCGATTTCCTGCGTGATAAAGCGCGCCGTGATCGGCGTGCCGTCGTAGTGCAGCACCGGGATCAGGCTCGCGGGGTTGATGTGCGCGTCGTTCACGAGCAGCGTCTTCAACTGCGCGTCGCGGTTCTGCTCGATCACGAACACCTTGCTGTGCGAGGCGGCGAAGTCGGCGATCTCGTCCTGGAACGGGAAGCCGCGCACCCGCAGCGCATTGACGTAGATGCCCTGCGCGGCGAGCGCATCGAGCGCTTCCAGCATCGCCGGGCTCGTGGACCCGTAGTAGAGGGCGCCGAAGCGCGCCGGGAACTTCGCCGGCGTCAGCACCGGCATCGGCACCAGCGACTTCGCGGTTTCGAACTTCTTCAGCAGCCGCTGCACGTTGTACACGTAGTCCGGGCCGGCTTCCGAATAGCGCGCGTAGGCGTCCTTGGTGGTGCCGCGCGTGAAGTAGGCGCCGCGGCTTGCGTGCGTCCCGGGGTAGGTGCGGTACGCAATCCCGTCGCCGTCCACGTCGAGGTAGCGGCCGAACTCCTTGCCCGCCTCGAGTTCCTCGGCCGACATGACCTTGCCGCGGTCGTAGCGCCGGCCGTCGTCCCATTTGAACGGCGCCGCGAGCCGCTGGTTCATGCCGATGTCGAGGTCGGTCATCACGAACACCGGCGTCTGCAGCCGGTCGGCGAGGTCGAGCGCGAGCGCGGCGTGCTCGAAGCATTCGTTCGGGTCCTCGGGAAAGAGCAGCACGTGCTTGGTGTCGCCGTGCGAGGCGTAGGCGCAGGCGAGCACGTCGGACTGCTGCGTGCGGGTCGGCATGCCGGTCGAGGGGCCGCCGCGCTGCACGTTGATGATGGTCACCGGGATCTCCGCGAAGTACGCCAGGCCGATGAATTCCGCCATGAGCGAGATGCCGGGGCCCGAAGTCGCGGTGAAGGCGCGCGCGCCGTTCCAGCCTGCGCCGACCACGATGCCGATCGAGGCGAGTTCGTCTTCGGCCTGCACGATTGCGAAGCGGTTCTTGCCGCTCGCCTTGTCCACCCGCAGGCGCGCGCAATAGCGCTGGAACGCCTCCGCCAGCGAAGACGAAGGCGTGATCGGGTACCACGCGCACACGGTCGCGCCGCCATAGAGACAGCCGAGCGCGGCGGCCGAGTTGCCATCGATGAAGATCCGGTCGCCCACGTTGTAGGCGCGCTGCACCTTCAGCCCGATCGCGTCCTTCAGGTGTACGCGGGCGTAGTCGAGCCCTATCTGGAAGGCGTTCAGGTTCGGCTTGAGGAGCTTTTCCTTGCCCTTGTACTGCTCGCCGATCAGTTCGGCGATCACGCCGGGCTCGATCCCGAGCATCGCCGCGAGCGCGCCGACGTAGAGGATGTTCTTGAACAGCTGCCGCTCGCGCGCGTCCGTGAACGTCGCGTTGCAGATCTCGGTAAGCGGCATGCCGACGACGTGGATATCGTCGCGGAATTTCGACTTCGGCAGCGGCTTGGTGCTGTCGTAGAAGAGGTAGCCGCCCGGCTCGATCTCCTTCAGGTCCTGGTTCCAGGTCTGCGGGTTCATCGCCACCATCAGGTCGACGCCGCCGCGCCGGCCGAGCCAGCCCTGCTCGCTCACCCGCACTTCGTACCAGGTGGGAAGCCCCTGGATGTTGGAGGGGAAGATGTTGCGCGGCGAGACCGGGATCCCCATGCGCAGGAAGCTCTTCGCGAACAGTTCGTTCGCGCTCGCCGAGCCCGAACCGTTGACGTTCGCGAACTTGACGACGAAATCGTTGAGCGCTTCGATTCTTGGCATCGTTCTAGGCAGCCTTGCGGTGAGGGTCGCGGCAGGCGGGGCCGGCGTGCGTCAGGTCGAGGAGGAACTTCTGCATGTCCCAGGCGCCGGTCGGGCAGCGCTCGGCGCACAGGCTGCAATGCAGGCACACGTCCTCGTCCTTGACCATCACGCGCGTGGTCTTGAGCGGCTCGGATGTGTATAAGTCCTGAGTCAAATTCAGAGCCGGAGCATTCAAGCGGGTGCGAAGCTCCGACTCCTCCCCGTTCGCAGTGAACGTGATGCAGTCCATCGGGCAGATGTCCACGCAGGCGTCGCACTCGATGCACAGTTTCCCGGTGAACACGGTCTGCACGTCGCAGTTGAGGCAGCGCTGCGCTTCCTTCCAGGCGGTCGCCGCGTCGAACCCGAGTTCCACTTCGGCCTTGACGTTCTTCAGCGTGATCTTGATGTCGCGCCAGGGCACCTTGTAGCGCGGATCGGGGGCGATTTCGTTGTCGTAGCTCCACTCGTGGATGCCCATCTTCTGCGAGTGCAGCTCGACTTCCGGCGCCGGGCGGACCCTCACGTCTTCGCCGTGCAGCGTGCGGTCGATCGAGATCGCCGCATCGTGTCCGTGCGCGACCGCCCAGATGATGTTCTTCGGCCCGAACGCCGCGTCGCCGCCGAAGTACACGTTCGGCAGCGTGGACTGCATGGTCGTCTTGTTCACCACCGGCAGCCCCCAGCGGTCGAATTCGATGCCGCACTCGCGCTCGATCCAGGGGAAGGCGTTTTCCTGGCCGACCGCGACGAGCACGTCGTCGCACTCGAAATGCTGGTCCGGCTCGCCGGTGGGAACGAGGCTGCGGCGGCCCTTTTCGTCGTACTCCGCCTTGACCTTCTGGAACACCATTCCCGCGAGCTTCCCGCCCCGGAGCGTGAATTCCTTCGGCACCAGGTAATTGAGGATCGGGATGTTCTCGTGCATCGCGTCCTCTTTTTCCCAGGGGCTCGCCTTCATCTCCTCGAAGCCCGAGCGCACGATCACCTTGACGTCCTCGCCGCCCAGGCGGCGCGACGTGCGGCAGCAGTCCATCGCGGTGTTGCCGCCGCCGAGCACGATCACGCGCCGGCCGATCTTCGAAGTGTGGCCGAACGACACCGAGGAGAGCCAGTCGATGCCGATGTGGATGTTGGCGGCCGCCTCCTGCCTGCCCGGGATTTCGAGATCGCGCCCGCGCGGCGCGCCCGAGCCGACGAATATCGCGTCGTAGCCCTCGCCAAGAAGCCTGCGCATCGAATCGATCTTGACCCCGCCGCGGAATTCGATGCCGAGGTCGAGGATGTAGCCCACCTCCTCGTCGATCACCTCCTCGGGAAGGCGAAAGCGCGGAATCTGCGAGCGGATCATGCCGCCCGCGAGCGCGTCCTGGTCGAACACCGTGACGTGGTAGCCGAGCGGTGCGAGGTCGCGCGCGACCGTGAGCGACGCCGGGCCCGCGCCGACGCAGGCGATGCGCTTGCCGTTTTTTCGCTTCGCCGGCTGCGGGAGCCGCGCGCGGATGTCGTCCTTGAGATCGGCGGCGACGCGCTTCAGGCGGCAGATCGCGACCGGCTCGGGCTTGGCGGCGTTCGCTTCCTCGACGCGGCCGCGCCGGCACGCGGGCTCGCAGGGCCGGTCGCAGGTGCGCCCGAGGATGCCGGGAAAGACGTTCGACTTCCAGTTGACCATGTAGGCGTCCGAATAACGCCCCGCGGCGATCAACCGGATGTATTCGGGAACTGGCGTATGGGCGGGACACGCCCACTGACAATCAACGACCTTGTGAAAGTAGTCGGGATTCCGGATATCGGTCGGCTGCAACTCCTTGCTCCTCGGCGACGCTGTTTCGGGGTGGCGCCTAGCCTTAAACGTCTGATTAACCGAATAGTTTACTCTGGTATTCCAGCGCAGGAAAGCCTTAGTTTTCAAAACACTAGACGCTTACGGCACACCGGGCGAGCCTATAGAATTCCGAAACGATGGCGAGCCAGCTCCAATCCCTGCGCGCGCATTCGGTGGTGGTGGCCGATACCGGCGACATCGATGCGGTGGCGCGCTGGAAGCCGCAGGATGCCACTACGAATCCGTCGCTCCTCCTCGCCGCCGCGCAGGATCCGCGCTACCGGGGCCTGGTCGATGAGGCCGTAGCGCGCGCCGCGGGCGATGCGCAGGCGGCGATGGAGGCGCTTTTCGTCGCCTTCGGGCGCGAAATCCTGAAGCACATCGCCGGGCGCGTTTCGACCGAAGCCGACGCGCGCCTTTCGTTCGACGTCCAGGGCAGCGTCAGCAAGGCGAAACGCCTGATCGAGCGCTACGAGACGGCCGGCGTGCCGCGCGAGCGCATCCTGATCAAGGTGGCGAGCACGTGGGAAGGAATCCGCGCCGCCGAGCGGCTCGAGCGCGAGGGCATCCACTGCAACCTGACGCTGCTTTTCTCCTTCGCGCAGGCCGTGGCGTGCGCCGATGCCGGGGTGACGCTCATCTCGCCCTTCGTCGGACGGATCTACGACTGGCACCGGCAGGCGCGCAAGGTCGAGGACATTCCGGTCGAGGAAGATCCGGGCGTCGCCTCGGTCAGCCGCATCTACGCCTACTACAAGAGGTTCGGCTACGCGACGCAGGTGATGGGCGCGAGCTTCCGCAAGACCGGCCAGATCCTCGCGCTTGCCGGCTGCGACCTGCTGACGATCGCGCCGGACCTCCTCGAGAAACTCTCCGCCGCGCAGGGCGAAGTCCCGAGAAAGCTTTCGCCCGCAGAAGCGGCGGGCGATCGGGTTGAAAAAATCTCGCTCGACGAGAAGTCCTACCGCTGGCTGCACAACGAGGACGCGATGGCGGTGGAAAAGCTCTCCGAAGGCATCCGGCGCTTCGACGCGGATGCGCGCAAGCTCGAGCACTTCGTGGGCTCGCTCCTGAAGGGCGAGCGCGCGGCGGCTTGAGCGTCCGCACCGAATTCGAAGAGCGCGGCGAAGCGCTCGTCGCGCGCGTCACGCTCGACAATCCGCGCAAGCTCAATATCGTCGGCCGCGCCACGCTCGCCCAGCTCGCCGAGTCGATGCGCGGCGTCGAGCGCACCGCGCGCGTGCGCGCCGTGGTGCTCTCCGGCGCAGGGGAAAAGGCGTTCATCGGCGGCGCGAGCATCGACGAGCTGGCGGCGCTCGACCCGGCTTCGGCGCGGGAATTCATCACGCTCGTGCACCAGGCGTGCGCGGCGATGCGCAACTGCCCGTTGCCCGTCATCGCGCGCATCCAGGGGTACTGCCTCGGCGCGGGGCTCGAACTTGCCGCTTCCTGCGACCTGCGGATTGCGGGGGCGGACGCAAAGTTCGGCATGCCGGAAGTGCGTCTCGGCATCCCTTCGGTGGTCGAAGCCGCGCTCCTGCCGCGACTCGTGGGTGCCGGGCGCGCGCGCTGGCTCGTGATGACCGGGGAGACGATCGGCGCCGAAGAGGCATTCACCTGGGGGCTGGTCGAGCGCGTGGCGCCGGCCGGCGAACTCGACCGCGTGCTTGACGCCGCGCTCGATGCGATCCTCGCGGGCGATGCCGAAGCGATCCGCGCCCAGAAGCGGCTCTGCAAGCTCTGGGAAGAAGCGCCGCTCGATGCGAGCGTGCGCACGAGCGTGGACGAATTCGCCCGCGCCTACGAATCGGGCAGGCCGGCAAAGGCGATTGCCGCGTTCCGCGCCGCGCGGCGCAATCGCCGCGGCTGACTAGCGCAGCAGGCGAATCGCCGTCTCGAAGACCAGGAGCGCCGCAGCACCGGTCGCAAAGAGGCGAAAAACCGTCGCCGCGGGGATTCTGCGGCGAAGCATTCCCGCCCTGTCGCGGCTCCAGTCTTCGACGCGGTCCCACAGGGTGAACTGATGCACCATGGCGTCCATTCTGGCCCGGGAGGCAGGGGTTGGGAATCCCACAAAAGGGTGAGGCGGCTCCGCTCAGCGGGGCGCCAGGTCGCCCCAGTAGGCGCAGCCGGTGAGCTTCGTCCCGTCCCGCTCGGCGCGGACGCGCAGCGTGTAGAGGGCGCCCGTCATCGGGTCGTGGCAGCGCCCGGTGCGAACCGTGACGCGCAGGACCGATTTTTCCGCCGCGCCCTCGTACCGGAACTCCTCCCCGACCCGTTCCAGCGGCCTTGCCGGGTAGCGCTGCGCCTCGTACTCGCCGATGCGGCGCAGCAGCACGCCCTCCTCGCGCACGTCGAGATGCCACAGAGGGTCGGTGCCGTTCGCGCGCAGGTAAACGCTTTCCAGTTCCTCACGGCAACCCGGGCCTTCCGCGTAGGCGCGGCGCAGGCTTTCGGCGCGCACGACCCCGCCCTCGCGGCGGCCGATCACTTCGATGAAGATCGCGCGCCCCGGCCGCTGCGCGAGTTCGCGGTAGACCGCCGCCAGGTCGCGGCGCGGCGTCCGATCCTCCACCGTGAGGCGCTCGCCGCTGCGACAGGGGCTCATCTGCAAGCCCCTCGCCCCGGCGATGAAATTTCCCCGCCACACCGTCTGCGGCGATTCGGCGTGTCCTGCGGCGCCAAGCAGCAAAGATGCAAGCCCGGCCATACCCACGCGCATCACCCATTTGCAGGATAGGCAAAGCCGTACGGGCGCTGCACACTGCGATCGCCGGGACAGCACGGCTCTCTCGCTGGCTCCCAAGGATGCGGCGATTCCTCCATCCCGCATCCGGCTTGATCCCCGGCGCGCATCGCGCGGCCGGGGGTTTTTTTGCACCGATTCAGCGCCAATTGCGCTCACGCGCCCAGGCTTGCGCGGAGCAGCGTTTCCACGTGCGCCGCCTTGAGCGGCCTCGAGAACAGGTACCCCTGGTACTCCTCGCAGCGCTGCTCGACCAGGAACGCGAGCTGCTTGCCGGTCTCGACTCCCTCGGCGATGACGTGCAGTCCGAGGTTTTTCGCGAGCGTGATGATCGCCTTGGCGATCGCGACGTCGTCCCGCTCATCCGGTATCCCGCGCATGAACGATTGATCGATTTTCATGTAGTCGAGCGGGAAATGCTTGAGGTAGCCCATCGAGGAATACTCGATGCCGAAATCGTCGAGCGTGATCTGCACGCCCATCTTGCGCAGCTCCTGGAGCAGCAGCACGGCGCGGTCCGGATCTTCCATCAACGTGCTCTCGGTGATTTCAAGTTCCAGGTGGCGCGGCTCCAGGCCGGATTCCTTCAAGATCGCCTCGATCCGCTGCGTGAGGTCGGCGCGCCGCAGTTGCCGCGCCGAGAGGTTGACCGCGAGACGGAACGGCGCCAGGCCCGACCCGAGCCAGGACCGCATCTGGGTGCACGCTTCGCGCAGCACCCAGTCCCCGATCGTGTCGATGATTCCGGCCTGCTCGGCGATCGGGATGAATTTTGCCGGCGGAATGATGCCGACTTCGGGGTGATTCCAGCGCAGCAGGACCTCGACGCCCTTGATCGCGCCGCTGGAAACGTCCACGCGCGGCTGGTAGCCGAGGTGGAACTGGTCGCGCTCGATCGCCTGGCGCAGGCCGTTCCTCAAGTGCAGCGTCTCGACCGCGAGCGCGTAAAGCTCCGGCGAGTAGAACTGGTAGGAATTCCCGCCCGCCGCCTGTGCGCGCCCGGTCGCCGACTCGGCGCTGCGCAGCAGCGTGTCGGGGTCGCCGCCGTCCTGGGGGTAGCAGCTCACGCCGATGCTCACGGTCACGTAGTGCGTGCGCCCGCCCATGACGAACGGGCGCGCGATCGCGGCAAGGATCTGCTCGGCGACCGCGGCAAGCTCGTGCGTGCTTCCCAGCTCTTCGAGCAGCACGCCGAACCCGTCGGCGAGCAGCCGGGCGACGGTGTGCGCGCTGTCCAGCGTCTCGCGCAGGCGCGCCGCGACGGCATTGAGCAGCTCATCGCCCAGCGCGAAGCCGAGCGATTCGTTGATGGTCTGGAAGTGATCGAGATCGACGAACAGCAGGCCGACCGGGGTGCCCTGCCGCTCCGCCCGCGCGAGCGCGGTCCGGCAAAGTTCCTGGAAGCGGAACCGGTTCGGCAGGTCGGTGATCGAATCGTGGTAGGTGAGGATCGTGGTCTTGCGCAGCCGCCGGATCATCACCTTGCAGAATTCGAGCGTCAGGTCGGGCTGCTCGTGGAGCAGCTTCAGCAGCTTGTCCTGATCGATCTCCACGAGCTGGCAGTCGCTCGCCGCGACGACCGTTGCGCTGCGGATGTGCGTTTCGTCGTCGAGCAGCGCCATCTCGCCGACGAAACCGCCCTTCACCACCGTTTCGAACACGAGGTCGCCGACCTGGATGCGCAGTTCGCCGGACTTGACCACGAACATCGTGGATCCGGTATCGCCCATTTCGAACAGCACCTCGCCCGCCGGCAACAACCTGGGCTCGGCCAAGTCCGCCAACATCGGCAACAACCTTCGCGGCATGCGATCCCTGCCTCCCCAATGCGGCCCCGTCGTTTTGATTTGTGCGGGCCGCGAATCGACAGTTTGAGATCATACTGCGGGAATGAAAAATGCGAACCCCATCGACCTGCGTTCCGACACCGTGACCCGCCCCTGCGCCGAGATGCGCTCGGCGATCGCCGCCGCGCCGGTGGGCGACGACCAGTATGGCGAGGACCCGACCACGAACCTGCTCCAGGAGCGGGTTGCCGGGGTTCTCGGGAAGGAGGCCTCGCTCTGGCTTCCGTCGGGCACGATGGCGAACCAGGTCGCCTTGCGCGTCCTGACCCGGCCGGGGGATGACGTCATCGTGAGCCGCGAGAGCCACGCGGTGTGGCACGAGACCGGAGGATCGGCGGCCAACGCGGGCGTGCAGTTCACCGAGATCGGCGCGCGCGGCGTCTTCACCGCGGACGAATTCCGCGCCTCGCTCAAGCCGCGGGGTCATGTCATCTACCCGCCGACCTCGCTGGTCGAAATCGAGAACACGCACAACCGCGCCGGCGGCGTGATTTTCCCGCGCGATGAAGCCGAGCGGATCTGCGCCGCCGCGCGCGAACATGGCGTCGCCGCCTACCTCGACGGGGCGCGGCTGTGGAACGTCGCGGTGGCAAGCGGCCAGGCGCTCGCGCAGCTCGCTGCGCCATTCGACCTGGTGGGCGTATCGCTTTCCAAGGGACTGGGCGCGCCCGGCGGGTCGCTCCTCGCCGGATCGCGGGAGCTCATCGAGCGCGCGGTGCGTTACCGGCGGATGCTCGGCGGGGCGATGCGCCAGGTCGGGATCTTTGCCGCGGCCGGACTTTATGCGCTCGACCACAATCTGGCGCGGCTCGCGGAGGATCACGCGAACGCGCGGCGCATCGCCGAGCGGCTCGCGAAAAGCTCGAGGATCGCGCTCGACCTCGCCACGGTGCAGACCAACATCATCGTGTTCCGGCTCGATGCCGAAGCGCCGGACGCCGCCACCGTCGTCGCTCGGGCGCGCGAGCGCGGCGTTCTCGTTTTCGCTTTCGGCCCGAGGACCATCCGCGCCGTCACCCACCTCGACGTTTCGCGGGCGCAGTGCGAGGAGGCGGCCGAGGTTCTCGCCGCGATCGCCGAGGACCGAGCCGGGCGACAAGACCGCTGAGCGACCTCGTCGCAATCATCGAAACGACACGCGGAGGACGTGCATGGCCGAGCAGACCCTACCCAAGGCGGTGCTCGACGCCGCCGACGTTTCGGCGGTTACGCAACTCATCCTCACGGAGCGGGAAAGCCGCGATCTCGGCCGCTGGGACCGGATGCGCGAGTGCTTTCACCCCGATTCGCTGGTTCGCATCAGCTGGTATCGCGGCGACGGCCCAGGATTCGTCGCCGCGTCGATCGAGATGGCGCGGCGCAAGGTGCTCGCCCGGCACCGGCTCGGCCCGATTCTGGTTCGGCTCGCCGGCGAGCGCGCGGTCGCGAGCCTGGCGGCGGCGATCGACATCCCGGTGACGCTGAAGGGGGTGGCCGCGCATCTTTCGAGCCACGCGCGATTCGTGTACCGGGCGGAGCGGCGCGCGCCGGATGCGTGGCGCATCGCCGGCTTCGATGCGATCTACATGCGCGACGAACTCACGACGCCGATCGCCGGCCAGGCGGTCCCGGTGAGCTGGGACGAAGTCGCCGCGTTCCGTCCCTCCTACCGCATGCTCTCCTACGTGCTCACGAGCCAGGGCTACGTCGTCGACCCCGATCTCCCCGGCGAAGACCGGCCCGAATCCGTCGAGGCGCGCTACCGCGAGCTCTACGGCTGGGCGGGCCTTGCGCCGTAGCCGATACCGGCCGACCGAGCGCGATCGCTACTTCGGCGGCTGGTAGCCGACGCCGCCCGCCTTTTTCATCGCATCCACCGCTTCGGCCGGCGTCAGCAGCGGTGTCGTGCGGTAGGCGCTGATGCCGCCGCTCGAGCCGACGGCCATGGC
>Ga0209399_10001599_pt1 | contig 11629 bp, 9 predicted proteins | sample OV2TP3_FD_184130 | JGI IMG/M metagenome (GOLD analysis project Ga0209399, IMG submission 184130) | Hot spring microbial communities from Beatty, Nevada to study Microbial Dark Matter (Phase II) - OV2 TP3 (SPAdes) (version 3) | ecosystem: Environmental > Aquatic > Thermal springs > Hot (42-90C) ... | reverse complement strand
TCGATTTTGTCAGCAACCAGGAGATTATCATGGAGGCCCGGCGCAATCTCAGCCAGAATGTCTGGGACTACCTCACGGGCGGCGCCGAGTCCGAGACCACGATGCGGCGCAACCGTTTCGGGTTGGATAGCCTGGCCTTCCGGCCTCGCGTCCTCGTCGACGTGTCCAGGATCGATGCGTCGACCACCTTTCTCGGTCACAAGCTCAAGATCCCGGTCATGCTGGCGCCCATCGGATCGCTGCAGGCGCTCACTCCGGAGGGTGGCGTAGCCGTTGCCAGGGCCGCAGAAGCATTCGGCACGGTCAGCTTTGTCAGTTCCGTGACCCAGCCCAGCCTCGAAGAGATCGCGTCCGCCAGCCAAAACCCCAAGGTATTTCAACTCTACGTGCAGGGGGACATGAAGTGGGTCGAGAATCTCCTTGCGCGCGTGAAGAAGGCGGGTTACGCGGCTCTGTGCCTTACCGTGGATACCGCCTACTACGGCAGGCGCGAGCGCCAGATGATGGATCGCTGGCTTCCTCCGAGCCGCCGGGCGTCAGGCTACGAGCACCGCGCGACGCTTACCTGGGAGACGATGGACGCCATCAAGGAGATCGGCGGTCTCCCGTTCATTCTGAAAGGAGTGGCGACAGCGGAGGATGCGGCGATCGCCGTGGAGCATGGAGTCAACGCGGTCTATGTCTCCAACCACGGGGGGCGCCAGCTCGACCATGGGCGGGCCACCATCGAGATGCTGCCGGAGATCGTTGCGGCGGTCGGGGGCAGGGCAGAGATCGTCTTAGACGGCGGTATTCTGCGCGGGAGCGATGTCCTGAAGGCGATTGCCCTTGGCGCCAAAGCTGTCGCCATCGGCAAGCTCCAGGGTTGGGGTTTGGGGGCAGCCGGCCAGGCCGGGCTGGTCCGTGTCTTCGAATTGCTGGAGGGTGAGATCGCCACGACCATGGGACTGCTCGGTGTAAATCGCCTCGATCAGCTAAAGCCGGCTCACGTATGCAAGACCGAACCCTTAGGGCCGGCCCACGAGATGAGCGCTTTCACCCACATGCCGGGCGGTCGGCTGTTATAGGCGCTACTGGCTCCTTTCTTTTACCCTCCTCCGCGAAGCTTCGGAGGGTTCCGCCCGACGAAGCGCTGTGGAGGGGGCCACGGCTGTAAAGCCGTGGGGCTCCACGGGATTGGCGAGCAGGGCGTGATGGATTTTTTCGGCGCTGATGGGCAGCTCGAACAGACGCACCCCCACGGCGTCGGCCACGGCGTTGGCGATGGCGGCGGGGGGGCTGTTGTTGGCGAACTCGCCGATGGCCTTCGCCTCGTAAGGCGCCAGTCCGCCGCCCGAGCGCACCAGCACGGTTTTCAGTTTGGGGATGTCGGCGGCTGTGGGCAGCTTGTAGTCCCCGAGGCTCAAGTTGGTGACGCGGCCGCCTTCCATGACCAGCTCCTCCATGAGCGCTTGACCTAAGCCCATGACCACGCCCCCGTCGATCTGGCCTTGATGGGTGACGGGGTTCATGATGGTGCCTACGTCATGGGCGGTCACGAAGCGCCGGAGCCGCATCTCACCGGTCTCCGGGTCAACCTCTACCTCAGCTACTTGCGCGCAGATGTAGGTCACATCGTCGGGCTGGGGAAAATCCTCATAAACCGTGACGCTAGGGCGGCGGCTGGCCTGGGCGAGAAGCCTCGGTAAGCCGACTCGTTGGCTGGCATCTTGCCGGAGCCAGAATTTGCCGCTGCGGAACTCGACCTCCTGCGGAGCACACTCCAACACGCGAGCCGCTTGAGCTATTAGCTGCTCCCGCATCTCGCCGCATGCTTGAACCACGGCGCGGCCGGCGACGTAGGTCACCCGGCTGGCCCTGGCGCCGCTGTCGCGGGGGGCGATGTCGGTGTCGCCGACAACGACCCGCACTTGCTCGACCGGCACCCGCATCTCTTCAGCCACGAGTTGTCGCAGGATGGTGTGGGTGCCCGCGCCTTGGTCGAAGGTGGGGCTTACCAGCGTGAAGACGCCGCCGGGTTCGACGCTAAGGATGACTCCAGTGTCGCCGCCGCCGATGTGCCGCCCGAACAGTGCGAGGCCTCGACCGTAGTTGGGGCCGGGCTTGGGCCCGCTCCAGCGGGCAGCGTCCAAGGCGGCCTGAAGGACCTCGCGGAACCGCACGCTGCGGAGCCGCTGGCCCACGCCGTCCTCCTCGCGTTCGCCGAGGAGGTTCCTCAAACGGAACTCGGCGGGGTCCATGCCCAACTCCCGGGCGATGATATCCGTGTGGGACTCCAGGGCGAAGCAGGTCTGCACGGCCCCGGGCGCCCTGAAATAGCCGCCTGGGACAGTGTTGGTGTAGACCTGAAGGAACTCGCAGGAGGCATTGGCTACGCGGTAGAGCCAGCCGGCGTAATGCCACGTGGCTAGAGAGGCGTTGGACTTGAGGGCGCCGTAAGCGCCGCTGGCATGGACCGCTCGCAGAGTGCGCGCCACGATGCGGCCGTCTCGCTTCACGCCGCTGCGCACGGTGACCACGGTGGGATGGGCCGGGTTGCTCGCCGCCAACTCCTCGGCTGAAGTCATGACTATCTTCACCGGTCGCCCCGCCTGCCGGGCCAGGAAGTAAGCGACGGGCAGCTCCAGAGCGTCGCCTTTGCCGCCGAACTCACCGCCCACGTTGACCACGTTGAGGCGGATGCGCTCTTCAGGCACGCCGATGGCCTTAGCCAACTGAGCGCGGGTGCCGAAGGAGTTTTTCGTCGACGCCCACACTTGGATCCGACCATCGGGCTCCATCGCAACCACCCCGGCGTGAGGCTCAAGGTACCCCTGGTGCCGCCCGGGGATGCGAAAGGTGTGCTCCAAAACCAGCTCCGCCTCCCGAAAGCCCTGCTCCACGTCACCCTTGCGCCAGGCCAGGCGGGTGAGCCCGTTGTGCACATCCAAGGCCAGCCGCTCCTTAGGGGCGCCGTCGTAGCTGGAGACGTCTTCGTGGATGCGCGGGGCGTCGGGCAGCATAGCCTCCAGAGGATCGAAGACCGCTGGCAGCTCTTCGTATTCTACATCGATAAGGCCCAGGGCCTCTTCGGCGGCGTCAGGCGTGTCAGCGGCCACGGCTGCAACCCTATCGCCCACGAAGCGCACCACATCCCAGCAGAGGACGGGCATGTCGCGGATCATTTTGCCCATGAAGTGGCCCGTGACGTCTTGGCCGGTGATGACGGCCCTTACGCCCGGCGCTCGGCGGGCTTTGGAGGCGTCGGTGCGACGGATGCGGGCGTGGGGGTGGGGGCTGCGGAGAATTTTACCCCACAGCAGGCCCGGAAGGTCGACGTCGGCCGCGTAGCAGGCCCGACCGGTAACCTTGTCGGGTCCTTCCGCCCGCTGAACGCGAGCGCCGACTACCCTTACGGCAGGCATGCTGCTGTGTTAAGACTGGAATCTATCTGTCTGGAGCTGCCACTGCTTTAACGCCGAGAGATTGACCCGCTTGTTTTCCGTGCTCTGATCGCGCGCGGCCACGCGCAGGATCTCCAGCGGCTCATCGCTGGCGCTCTCGAACCAATAACTGAATCCCCGTGGAATCAGGAGGCCTTCGTGCTTCTTGAGCTCCCCGATCAGCCTGTCACCCTCTCCATAAAATTTCACGGCGCCGCTGAGCACCAGCCAGAAGGCGTCTTCTCCGGTGTGGGTATGGAGATTGTTCTCGCCTCCATGCTTCACGACCTGGACGTGCACCCGCATCAAATCGCTGTTGCACATCAGTGTCGATTTCTTTACCCCTTCAAACTCCGGCCGCTGGTACTTGAAAAGTCTCGCCTCTTTCTCCATGCTGACCTCCTTCGGTGAATCTTTTGCGGGCTTTGCGGAACGCGGTTTAAGCCTCGATCACGAGCTTGCCATCTTGATACGCAAAACACTGGCCGGTAGAGTCCATGGGAAGCTCGGCTGCCAGAAGAAAGCCGCTCCCCAAGATCTCAGGACCCGGCAGACGCCGGAGCGCCTCCTCGGGCGCGCCCTCGGTGGCGATGGGGACGCGCGGCGAAAAAATAACCACGCAGACATTCGACTCCCTTACCTCCTCCGCGACGTATCGCGTGAAGGTGCGTATCGCCTGCTTCGTCACCACATAGGCGCACGCGCCGGAAGGTTTGACGCCCCCGCCTCCGTAAAGATTGATGATGTGGCCCGATCTCCTCGCCTCCATGTGCGGCAGGACTTGCTTCGTGCAGAGGAAGGTCCCGCCAAGATTCGTTTGTATGACGCGCTCCCAGAACTCCTTCTCCATATCACGGATGCGAGGCCAGCGCGGGATTCCCCAGGCGAAGTGCGGCACGATCGCGGCGTTGTTGATCAAGACATCGATCCCCCCGAACCGCTTCGCCACCTCGTCGACCATCTTCTTGACATCGTCTTCCTCCCGGACATCGACGTTGATCGCCAGGATATCAGTAAGCTGACCCAGCTCGCCCGACGCCCTGCGCAGTCTTTCCTTGTCAACGTCGGCGATGACCACCTTCGCTCTCTCCTGAGCGAAAGTCCTAGCCGCATGCCGCCCGATCCCCTTGGCGCCGCCCGTAACAATGACCACCTTTCCCTGAAGCACGATTCGACCTCCCGACAAACTTACACTCTAGATAGTAACCAGCCCATATCTCAAACCTCCGACTAAATCAATCTCGTAGAAATCCTTCTCCAGATGGCTGCGAGAAAAAGATCCTGCGATCGTCAAAAGGTCGGTGGCGGCCTACGCGCGCCTCTTCAAGCCGGCTCCCGTGGTGCCGGACAAGGGGATCGAGAATGTAGTGAAAGACTTGCTGAGAAAGCGAGCCGAGTTCAAAGAATATCTGGGCTGGCCGCAGCCGCTGCGGGAAAACGGCCCGCTGGAAAAAGTTCTGCGAGAGAAGTGAACCGGTGCGTTGCTTATCTTCTAGGGGAGCGCCGAAAAGGGGAGCGATGAAAAATCTCCTGGGCCTCGGCAGATCCTTTCAGCATCCTGGCGACCTTCGTCCCCAGGACATCCGGGAGGTGGTTGTCCATCATGTGGTCGTGAGCGCTTTTGATCTTCTGCCGGACCGCATTCTTCCGCACGGCGTTTTCTCCGGCCAACCTTAAATCATCAATGGAAACCGAAACGATGGCTTCTCGGCCACGAAGGCTGAGCTTAAGAGCGAATCGTGGTCCTTCGCTGCCGTCTATCAAAGTGTACTCGAGATTCTTGTCTATACTGCGAATAATCGCTCTCAGAAGCGCTTGGTTCTTCTCGATCACTTCACGCCCGGTCACAGTCACCTCCCCTCAGGGTACTTTACGTGATTGTGCTGCAAAGTACAAACTCGATTGGCCGCCACGAATGGCGCTATCCCCGATCACGAACGCGATTTCACGACCCCGGGCATCCTCACGCCCCAACGCCGCACTGTTTTTTTCCGTTTGACCCCCCAATTTTCTCAGGTAAAATGTGCAGTTACTTGGACGTTTCGCATAGCGAAGAGAGCTTGTCTATGGAAGCTCATGACCAACGGCGCGAGCCGATTCCTTCCCCTATCGGGCCGCGGGGATTCTTTGCCGGAGTCAAGATCCGGCCCATCGTTGTCGGCGCTGTCGTCGATTACTTGGCGACGTACCTCCTAATCATGCTCTACATATTGGCGTACTACGTGAAGGACCCCCTGGAAAAAGGCGGTGTGCCTGAGGAGGCGATCGAGAAGGCCCTCAAGGAGATGCTCTCCTCCCAGGAGGGTCTCCTCGCTCTTATCATCATCGGCGCTTTCTGCACTGCTTTGGGCGGCTATGTGGCGGGTTGGCTGGCCAAGGTGGAGGAGGTCAAGCACGGCGCGCTTGTGGGTGCGGCGTCGCTCGTCCTTGGGGTTCTGGAAGCCTTGGTGGCAGGGCAGGGAAGCTCTTTGCCCCCGCAGTACGAGTTTCTCGCCTACCTCATTGCCGTCCCGGCCGGCGCCTTGGGAGGCTACTTCGCCCAGGGGCGAGTCAAGCTTTCTGCCGGGCGTTGAGAGAAGCCCATCCACCATCTATCAAAAGGACAGATGCTTGAAAGTCAGGGGACTGGCTCGCTTGCGTGCCTGTCCCCATTGCACAACAGAACCAACGCTTGACACAGCTCCAGCGGATCGATAGTGTTGAAATAGATTCCAAGTTCACTGGCGGAGGGTGCTATGACTTTCTTTCAAGGCCGTGGGCTACGTACCCTGACCTTAACTGCCTTTGTTCTCGCGCTCGCCTCCGGCAGCGCTTACGCCCAGCCTGCTGATACCGAGGCCGCCAAGAAAGAGGGGAAGGTGGTCGTCTACGGGTCCGTGGTTCCCCAGGCCATGGACGATCTCCATAAGGGGTTTGAGAAAAAGTATGGGATTAAGGTCGAGTATTGGCGAGCCGACTCGACGAGGGTGGCGGACCGCGCCTTGACCGAGTGGCGGGCTGGCCGGCCTGGCTTCGACGTGGTCGAGGCGAACCGGGGAGTCCAGCTCATCATGAGAGCCGAAGGCCTCTTCTCGAAATACGTTCCGCCTTCATCCGAGAAATTCCCGGCCCAGTTTAAAGAGAAGGATGCTCTCATCACTGCGTGGCGCGTGCTGCCCATCAGTATCCTCTACAACACCGATCTGGTGAAAGAGTCCGACGCCCCGAAAACACTGGACGAGCTTTTGCTGCCCAAGTGGAAGGGGAAGATCAGCATGCCTGATCCCGCGCGGCATACGACCACGGCCCAGTTTCTATGGAACTTGCAAAAGTTCAAAGGCGACAAATGGCTGGACTATGTGAAGGCCCTTGCGAAGCAGCAGCCTCACTTGGTGGAATCGCTTGCGCCGGTGACCAACGCCATCATTAAAGGGGAGGCTCACGTCGGGATCACCTACATCAAATACGTGAAGCAATATAAGGGACCGGTCAGCTATGTGCTTATGGACAAGTATCTGTCCGATCCCAACTACATGGCTGTGGGCGCCAAGTCGTCGCGTCCCAATGCGGCGAAGCTTTACATCGACTACGCGTGTTCAGCCGAGGGACAGAAGGCCATTGCCGGGGATGGCGAGTTCGTCCTGTATCCGGGGGTCTACCCTCCCATTAAAGACGCAGAGAAGGTAACCCCCAACATGGTCTTCATGGACAACCCCACTGCCGAAGAGTTCAAGAAGCTCAGAAACGAGTTCAGGCAGATCTTTTTTGCGAAGTAGGGCCGGCCGCTCCGATCAGAAAGCGACGCAGGGGGCTGGTCTACCTCTCGTATCCGCCGAGCAGCCCGTTTCCTTAATTAAGTCCCGTAAAAAGACGTGATATGAACAACGCGGCGGTCCTTGCCCGTCTCCGAGATTGGCCCCTGCGGGCCGTCCGACAGGATCCTCAGGTAGTCGTTACCGTCTTGGTAGGGGCGTTGATCACCTACCTGAGTCTCTCTCCGACTCTCATGTTATTTTACGGAAGCTTCCTGAGCGAACCCCTGGGAAAGCCCGGCCGCTTGACCCTGACCCATTATGTGGCTGCTTATTCCGATCCGCTGACCTACCAGCTCTTGCTCAATTCGTTTGTTTTCGCAACCGGCTCCGCCGCGCTGGCCACTTTTTTAGCGGCGCTGCTGGCCTGGATCACCGTGCGCACCAACGCGCCTTTTAGAAGAGTCTTTGAGCTGACCGCCATCATCCCCAACATCTTTCCTCCTGCCATGCTTGCGGTCTCTTGGACCGTGCTCCTCAGCCCTCGAACCGGGCTGATCAATCTCTTTCTGAAAGAGCTGTTCGGCCTGGAAAGCGCTCCTTTGAATATCTACTCGATGTGGGGGATGGTCTTCGTCGAGGCGCTGATCACGACTCCGCTCGCGTTCCTGATCATCTCTGCCGGCCTTTATTCGATGGACCCGGCGCTGGAGGAATCAGCGCGGGTAGCCGGCTCGGGCAACCTCCAGGTGGCCTGGCGCATCACCTTCCCCGTTATCCGGCCCGCGATCCTTGCGGCGGCCACGCTCAACTTCGTGCGAGCGATTGAGAGTTTCGACACGCCGGCGATCATCGCGCTGCCTGCCCGCATCGAGGTCTTTACGACAAAGATCTACCGAGAGACCATCGGCGCCTTTCCTGCGAATCACAATCTGGCCGCCACTTACGCCGTGAGTCTCCTGGCTATCACGATGCTCTTTGTCTACCTCTACCGGCGCTTGACTCTCAGATCGGAGCGCTACGTTACCGTGACCGGACGCGGCTATAGGCCCACGCTGATCGATCTAGGGAAATGGCGTTACGCGGCGTCGGTGTGGGCAGCGCTGATTTTGTTTCTTATCGTCATTCTTCCTTTCCTTGTGCTGCTCTATACCTCTTTTGTGATCTATGTTCACGTGCCTGGACCAAAGACCCTAGGTTTGATCACGTTGGACCACTACCGGTCGAATCTTACGGATGGCCGGACTTACAATGCGCTCAAGAATAGCCTCTTTCTCTCGGTGACCGGCGCCACCATCTGCATGCTACTGGCAGCCGTCACTTCCTATATCACCACTAAGACCAAAGTGGCCGGGAGGGGCATCATCGATGCCCTCACGTTTATCCCGTGGGCCTTCCCGGGCACCGCGCTGGCCATGGGGCTGCTCTGGACCTACGTCTACGTGCCCCTGCCGATCTACGGGACTCTATGGATCCTCATGATCGGCTACATCACGCGCTTCTTGCCTTACGGGCTTCGCTCCATGACCAGCACCATCGTGCAGATTCACGACGAGATGGAGGATGCGTCCAAGGCCTGCGGCGCCGGATTTCTTTTCACCTTTCGCCGCATTCTGCTTCCTCTGATGCGGCCGGGCTTCATCGCCGGCTGGATTATCCTGGCTACCATCTATCTGCGCGAATTCAGCACGTCCGTCTTTCTCTACTCTCCGGGCTCGGAGCCTCTCGGACCTCTTCTCTACCATTTTTACGTCGATGGGAACCTCGGGCCCATGTCGTCCCTAGCCATCGTGGTCAGCCTGGTGTCGGTCATTCTGATCGTCGGCGCTCGCAGGCTCGGAAAGATCGGCGCGGGTTTTGAAGGCGGATAATGTATGGATTCGAGCGAGACAAGAAGATTCATTGAAGAAAACCTTCACTACGAGGAAGTCAAGGAGCTGCTAGTCAGGCTGGTCCGGACCCCCAGCCCGCAGACCGAGTTACTGGAAGCGGAGCCTCGGGTCCTCTCCTTGATCAAGGATGTGATCGCGCCTGAGCTGGAGCGCGCCGGAGTCCGTGCTGCCATCGGCGCCCAAGGCGATCTCATCGCCGTGCTCAAGGGGTGGGGCAGGGGCAAAAAGCTCCTGCTGGTTTCCTACGCCATGAACGCAGCGCCGAGCACCATGAAAAATCCCTACTCCGGCGAACTCATTGATGGGGCCCCTTACGGAATTCAGAGTGAATGTGTTTGGGGCCGGGGGGCATGCGAGCAGAAGGGGAGCCTGGCGGCGATGATGGCGGCGCTGAAGTTCATCGCCCGCTCGCAGGTCGATCTGCCCGGCGATCTGATCTTCGTCACCAGCACCGCCGGTGAGACCGGGAGGCACGATTCCCTTTCCCATATCCTTGAGCACGGCCGTTTCCAGGCGGACTGGGGAATCGTCGATGGCCCGCCTGAGATCCAGTTGGGAAACAAGGGGCGCGTCGATATCCTCGTTACCGTCAGGGGCAAGCCATCGCACAGCAGCCGGCCTTGGGAGGGGATCAATGCCATCGAGGGGGCGGTGAAGGTGTTGGAGCGGCTAAAGCCCCTGATGCCTTATCCGTCGGACAGGAGCCACCCCGAGTTGGGCAGAGTCAGCTTGACGACGACTTCTATAGAGAGCTTTCCCAAGGCGACGCACACGATTCAAAGCGAGTGCCGGATCGTGTTCGACAGGAGGCTGCTGCCCGGGGATGATCCCGAGGAGGCGATCCGGCAGTTGCAAGAGGCCATCGGTCAGGTCGAGCCATTCACTGTGGAGGTCCAGAAGAGAGATTTCATGTATCCCAGCGAGGTCCCCAAAGATGCCGATGTGGTCCAGGCCTTGGGCGAGGCCATCCGACTGATGCTTGGCCGAGAGCCCGAACATAGTTATTCCACGGCCGCGAATGACACGGGCCTACTCAATGCCAGGGGCGTTCAGGCTGTCAATTACGGCTCCCGCGACATCCGCTTCCAGCACACGGATCAAGATATCGTGTCGGTGAAGAGCGTCTTCGACGCGGCCAAGGTCTTCGCCTTCTTGGCCTTCCATCGGTGAGGGAGGTCTCCGTCTGACTGGTGGCGGTTCGATGAGACTGAAGAGAAGGCAGTTGGCGCCTCCCCGTTTGATGTCCGGAAAGGAGCACCGCTGGCTCAATCCGAGACGGGGCCTTTTGAAATTGACTGAACGCGCGATCGACCGCGTGGCCTCCCGGTATCTCTTTCCACACGTCCTGGGGATTTGGAGTCCCTATAGCTGGCTTCTCCCGCGGCGATTCTGCCTGGCGGAGACTTACCTTTCGCCTCCCCGTTGGCCGGCAGGTCTCCCTCGGCTGCGGCTTCTCCTGCTGTCGGATATCCACACCGGCCCCTTCTTGAAGCCCGAGGCACTGTCGGAAATCGTCACGGCCCTGATGGAGCTTGAGCCGGACCTGGTCGCGATCGCCGGCGACATCGTCGCGGCCTACGCGAGCGATCTGGATGAGTTTCTCCCGGGCCTCGCCGTTTTGTCTCGTGCTCCGCTCGGCGCCTGGTACTGTTTGGGAAATCACGACTACTTCAACGCTGAGGCGGAGGGGATTCAGGAACGGCTCCAGTCCATCGGCATCTCAACCCTGAGGAACCGATCGGTCGCCTTAACCCACCGGGACGGGAAGTTTGTCCTCGGGGGGATCGATGACCGCATCCTGGGAGCTCCGGACTGGAATCGGGTGCTCGAAGGTCATGGCCCTCCCCACCTTCTCCTGGCACACCATCCGGATTTTTTCTATGAGGCCAATAGACAGGGCGTCGCGCTGGTGCTTTCCGGGCATACCCACGGAGGCCAGATCCGCTTTCCGGGCGGACCTCCCATCGTCCGCCAGAGCCGCTTCTGTCTCGATGAAGGGGCGTATGCCTATGGATCTTCGCTGCTGGTGGTTTCGCGCGGGCTCGGGGCGGTGGGATTGCCGTGGCGCTTCGGGGCCGATCCCGAAGCGATCTTGATAGAGATCGGTCCTCCCTAAGGGGTCAGGTACCTTTTGTGCGAAGCACCCCAGGGGCCGTTCCGGCAAAAGGTACCTGACCCCTTCCTCTCAACCTTTTGTGCGAAGCACCCCAGGGGCCGTTCCGGCAAAAGGTACCTGACCCCTTCCTGAAGTTCGAATTGACTTAACGGCTCCCCTAAGCTTATCTTAATAAAAATGGATGAAGCACGGCTACGAGAGCTGATCCAAAACGGAGAAAGTTCCTGGTTGGAGTTTAAGCTTGATCAGTTGCGACCCGAAGGTCTGGCTCGTGAAATGGTTGCCTTCTTGAACCATGAAGGGGGCACAATCCTTCTTGGAATCAAGGATGATAAAACTATCGCGGGTATTGAGAGGAAAGATTTGGAAGCGTGGGTGATGAATGCCGCTCGAACACTCATTCAACCTCCGGCGATCCCCTCTTATGAACAGGTGAGAATAGAGGGCAAAACAGTGGGAATCGTGAGG
>Ga0209399_10001597_pt1 | contig 11634 bp, 18 predicted proteins | sample OV2TP3_FD_184130 | JGI IMG/M metagenome (GOLD analysis project Ga0209399, IMG submission 184130) | Hot spring microbial communities from Beatty, Nevada to study Microbial Dark Matter (Phase II) - OV2 TP3 (SPAdes) (version 3) | ecosystem: Environmental > Aquatic > Thermal springs > Hot (42-90C) ... | reverse complement strand
ATGTGATCAACCTCGTGGAAAGTCTGGAATATTAAGAGACCAAAGATAGTAGCCATCAGTATCGATAAGGATCTTGGTTTCTTTGAGTCCAATTTCGCAGCAATACTTTGTTCGACCTGCGATTGTCTGAATGATACCCAGAGCACAGCCATTGCACCCCATTCTACGGTATTCAACCATAAGTGTATTGTAGTGTCAGACGCGTTCAAAATACCCTCAAACAGAGCAGGTGGGTTTTCGATCCCCATCATGTACGTTTGGATGTATTGTAATCCATGATCAACCTCGTGGATAGTTGCGTAGATTAGCAGAAAGAACAAGGTGAAGGTGAAAACGTTGGCGAGGATGAAGCTTAAAGATCTTAGAAATATGGGCGATGAAGAACTGACACGTAAACTTTCAGAGTTAAAGGCAGATCTTGCCAAGTTGAAGATTGAAGTTGCGAAAGGCACACTTAGAAAGCAGAGTGGCAAGATACGCTATCATAGACGTGATATTGCTCGAATGTTAACTATATTGAGGGAGAGAAGTAAGAAGCCATGAAAATAACACCACAAAATGTTCTTGCACATGAACTGATCGGACTATCTGCTGAGATAGTGGATAGCAAGGACCCATCGCTAAAGAACCTTCGAGGCAAAATAGTTCACGAAACTAAAAATGTTCTAATGTTTAATGTGGAACAGAAAATAAAGAATGTTCCAAAAAATATTGTTACACTTTCATTAAAGTTACCAGATGGAATTACTTGCATTGTAAATGGGAATGATCTTGTCGGGAGGCCTGAAGACAGAATACAGAGGTTGAGATGATATGGCAAGAAATATAGGAATAACAGCTTCGCCGCCAAAGAAGGAATGCACTGACAAACGCTGTCCATTCCACGGTACGCTTGGTATTAGGGGTAGACTTTTCTCTGGTAACATAGTTAGCAGTAAAGCCAAGAATATGATAGTTGTAGAACATCGTTATACCCATTTAATTAAAAAGTACAAACGATATGAAAGAAGCAAGAGCAGAATACACGCATATCTTCCTCCATGCATAGATGTGAAGGAGGGAGATGAGGTAAGAATTGCAGAGTGCAGACCGTTAAGCAAGACAGTGTCGTTTGTTGTTATAGAGGTTGGCAACTAAGATGGGAGCAAAGACTAGAGCCGTATCGGCTAAAGGTGTAGAGGAATTCAAGCCCTACATAACAAGATCCATACCAGTGTATACGAAACTTCTGTGTGCTGATAACACCGGTGCAAAGATAATTCAGGTTATACAGGTTACAAAATATAAGGGCAGAGTTTCAAGAATGCCTGCAGCTTCAGTAGGAGACCTTGTTACTGTTGTTGTGAAGAAAGGTCCTGCAGAGCTAAAGAAGCAGATATTTGGTGCAGTTATAATACGTCAAAAGTATCCGATCATGAGATTGAATGGCTTGAGGGTAACATTCGAGGACAATGCAGCTGTACTAGTAACCCCAGAGGGCGAGATAAAAGGTACAGACATAAAAGGTCCAGTTGCTGCAGAGGCAGCCGAAAGATGGCCAAGAATTGCTAACTTGGCTTCAATGATAATATAGGTGATTGCAATGGTGAAACCGTCAAAAACCAGATTAAAACAGATCTATGCTGCACCTGCACACAGAAGATCCAGAAATATTGGTGCAAATCTATCTCCAGATCTAAGAGCACAGTATGGCATAAGAAGCATAAGGGTCAAGGCTGGCGATAGCGTGAAAGTGATGAGAGGAGAGTACAAGGACATAGAAGGGAAGGTTAACAAGGTGCATACAGAAGAAGGAAGTTTAGCGATAGAAGGCATACAGAGAGAAAAGGTTCGTGGTGGGAATGTTCCTGTTTTAGTTCACGCATCAAAGGTCATGGTTGTTAGCTTGAATCTTGATGATAAATGGAGACAGGCTATGTTAGAAAGGAAGAGGAAGGCGAGTTAGATGGGGCGGATGGGTAGATCTACTAAACTAAAACGTCAGATGGCACCTGCATTCTGGCAGATAGGCAGAAAGGAAAAGAGATTTGCGTTAACAGTAAGCTCTGGCACACATCCGATCTCAAGGTCATATCCTCTTGCAATGCTTCTTAGAGATGTCTTGAAGATTGTAAATACCATGCGCGAGGCCAGACAAGTTATAACTTCTGGCGAGATCAAGGTCGATGGCATCATAAGGCGAGATGTTCACTTTCCAGTTGGATTGATGGATGTTATAGAAATATCTTCACTAGATACAGTCTATAGAATGGTTCCTAAAGATGGTCTGATAGTAGTTCCTTTAGAAATACCCAAGGAAGAGAAGAACTTGAAACTCTGCAAGGTAACACGGAAGGCAATGATCAATGGTAAAAAGTTACAGTATGGCTTTCATGATGGAAGGACGCTAGTTGATGATCAAAAGCTTAATGTCAATGATACTTGTCTGTTAACGATTCCTGAACAAAAAGTCACAGATGCTGTGAAACTTGCCAAGGGATCTACCGCGCTGGTAATAAGCGGTGATAATGCTGGTAATATTGGCAAAATTGATGACGTAAGGCAAGGTACATTTATTCTACCCAAACGTGTGCTTGTGGCGTTTGAGGGAAGAAGTGTAGAATTGCCAGTTGATATGGTCATTGCTGTAGGTGTAGATAAGCCATTGCTAAAGATAAGGTGATAGTTATGGCACAGAAATTGAAACAAGAAAATGCAATGAAGAGTATCCGCATAGGAAAGGTAGTGATCAATATAGGTGTAGGCAAGTCAGGAGAGCCTATAGAGCGTGCAAAGAAGGCTCTTCAGGAGATAGCTGGACAGAAACCAAGCACCAGAAATGCAAAGAGTACTGTTAGAGACTTTGGCATACACAAGGGAGAACCTATAGCTGTTATGGTTACATTGCGCAAGGAAAGGATCGTAGAGGTGCTGAAGAAATTGCTAGCAGCTAAAAATAATCAAATTAAGGCATCGTCCTTCGATAACTTTGGCAACGTTTCCTTCGGCATAAAGGAGCATATTGATATTCCTAGTATTAAGTATAAACCAGAAATTGGTATATTTGGAATGGATGTTGCAATTGCGCTTGAACGCCCTGGATTCAGAGTTGCTAGAAGGCGCATGACCCCTGCAAAAATTGGTAAATCACATAGGTTAAGCAGAGAGGAAGCTATTACGTTCTTCAAAGAAAAACTCAATGTGGAGGTAGTATAATGGTAAAACCTAGAGACTTCACAACAACAGGCAGGAAACCAAGAAAGTATGGCAAGGGTTCTAGATGGTGCAAGAGATGTGGACAATACACGGCACTAATTCAGATGTATGATCTGATGCTCTGTAGACAGTGTTTCAGGGAGGTAGCACAGAGCTTGGGGTTCAAGAAATTCGAGTGATCCAGATGCCAGCACTAAACGTTCTATCAAATCTTCTTACAACGATATACAATAACGAGATGAGAAAGAAGCGAGAGTGTATTGTGCTGCCAGCATCTAACTTTGCAAAGGAGATTTTGGAAGTTATGAAGAAACATGGGTATATTGGAGATTATGAGTACATAGATGACGGCAGAGGCGGGAAACTCAAGGTTCAACTGTTGGCAAAGATAAACAAGTGTGGCGTAATCACACCTAAGTTTAGTGTTAAGAAAGACGGATACACAAGCTGGGAGAGACGGTATCTGCCATCCTACAGCATGGGTATACTGATCGTCTCCACACCTAACGGTGTAATGTCACATCACGACGCACAGGAGAAGGGATTGGGAGGTGTGCTAGTTGGTTACGTCTACTGAGACTAAAAGGAAGGCAAAAGGGATTGAAGAGATAGTTGGGGAGGTAGAGATCCCCGATAAGGTAAATGCCAAAATTGATAAAAATATACTTGAGATTAGCGGTCCAAAGGGCAAGGTTTCGAAGGACTTTAGCAAGATACCTGTTACCATTACAGTAGAGGGCAAGAAAATTGTGGTGAAACCGTATGGAAGAAGAAAGAAGGATCTTGCCATTACAAATACAAGTAGATCGATAGTAAGGAACACAATCGATGGTGTTCTGAATGGCTACACATACAAACTCAAGATAATATATGCTCACTTTCCAATTTCTGTCAAGATCAAGGATAAACATATCTTCATAGAGAACTTCTTTGGCGAGAGATCTCCAAGGGTAATAAAGATAATTGGAGACTGCAAGGTGAGTACGCAAGGTGAAGATCTTATAGTTCAAGGTCCTAACCTTGATGATGTGGCGCAGACTGCCGCTAATGTAGAATTGGCTACTAAAGTGAAAGAAAAAGATCAACGAGTCTTTTTGGACGGATTGTACATATACTCAAAAGAAAAAGGTATGTAATTGTGCAGAGGAAAAGATTAAATCATAATCTCTTATGACTTGCTCTATCGCCGCCGTAGCTCAGCGTGGTAGAGCAGATCCATTTCGGAGCTCAGCTGGCTGTTAGCTCAGCTGGGTAGAAACCAGTTGGTCGTCGGTTCGAGTCCGACCGGCGGCGCTTTTAATTCAATATAAGATCTTTTGTAAGCTGATATTGTTATGGTAACTTTCGATGCCAGATACCATGGTATAGACTTACTTTTTAGTACAGAAATACACATGAAAAAATGCTGTTAGGCGTCATACAATAGACTCCTATGAAAAAGTGGGGGTATGTATCTGGCCAAGCACGTTTAGCGATCATTCTGTTCGCACACCATGATGATTTACTTTTGTTCATATAGCCATGCCATACACACCCCTAGGTCATCAAAAAATGCAATTGTTCGTAACTACTGGGTATGTATGCTATGACGCTACCTAGCGTTTTTAACAAGCACTTTCAATACTTTGCCCTTTACTATGGTCTTGTCCTGCCAGTATCCCCTAGTTCCCCTAGTTTTTCTGTCGCTTTCGTTCTTTACGATAAGGACAACTTTGCAGTTCGTACACTCGTACGCGTATGTCTTTTCTCTATTTCTAGCAAAGGGATTACTCATATCACGCCTATACCAGATCCTCTTCCTACAGAATAAGCAGCTTACCATGCTCTAAACTCACTTGCCATGATAACAAATAACCTATTTTGTCAGCATAACTTTTCATCTTCATACCAAAATGTTGATCAATGAGTTCCCGCAAGGATTGACTCAAATAAATTTTAGTTATTGTTCAAAATTCGAATTTTGAAATATTGATAAACATAGACCAATAACTGATATTGTGGTACAAAAGTCCGAATACACCGCTATACAGCTTGGCATTAGGGAACGCATGAACGAGAAGGAACTAAAAGAACTGCATGATTATTTTGCCACTATGCCAAGGGAGGAGATTCTAATGGGACTTCGCTTTGCATACAAACGATGGATAGCGAAGAAGGGAGGTTTCCTAATGGTAGGCAGAAAGAGCAAGGTAAAGCGAGAGGTACACTTGCTCACTGCAGAACAAGCCAGATGGAGGCTAAAGAACTGGAAGATGATGATCAAAAACTACAGGGAGCATGGCTATAGTTATCCTACAATATCTAGGATCAAAAAGGCTTTGAGAGGAATAGCGAAGTCTTAGACAAGTGTCTCTTCATTGCTATCCGTGGTCTTTTCTTGTTGGATTGTAGCAGGAAGATCTGGCAGTTTATTCTTCACACTGTTCTCTACTACAGAAGCTGCTTCGTCAAGTATAGATTGTGTATCGCTATCAGTTGCATCATGAGTAAGTGGTACATTGCTATTTGGCACTTGCGCTGATTCCACAAGTATACCACTCAGCAGTTGTGATACCTCTTCCATCTCGCTATCGACTTCAGGCATCATACCCACTAAACCCGTTCTTACATTTTTGACCACAGCCATTGCTGGATTAAGTGCTACTACAACATCGCCTAACTCGGTTATCGTGCTTAGCCTGATCTGTATCTGCTCTAGTGCCAGCTTTGCGTAGCTGACCAGCTTACTTATCTTACGGATCTGGGAGAGTTCGTTCGATAACACTGCAGAATATTGTGTGTCACGCTGCTGCACCGCAGAAACTATTCTTCTAAATAACGCTTGATCCCTTTCTCTTAGTTTGGAAGAAACTGCATCTAGGCGAACAATCTGTAGCTGCAATTTTCTTTGCGCCTGTTCTATACGGGGTTTTAAAGGAGGTGGAGGTCTGATTGTCTTCCATATCCTTTCAGTAAAACTAGGTTTCTCCGGCTTCGTCCATTTTGATATAAACGACACATTATCCTCTTCATAGTTAAGTTTTTAACGCATAGTGTTACCGCGATCACTCTTACCACGGTTACAATGATTTTGTCTGTAATTTATTTTGGCCAAGATTTCTCACGGTTAACAAAATTTCCAAACTAGATTATGTTGAGCTTAGCTCCAGACTGTCTAAATGCTACTATTGCATTCTCTACATACTTATCAAGCATAGATGTTATTGATACCCTTATTCTAGCGTTACCCTTAGGCACAGTTGGATACCTTATTGCCTGTGCAAATACACCATATTCGAATAGCAACTTGGAAAACCTTAATGCCATTTTTTCATCATTAACAATAATTGGTATTATTTGACTTGGTGATCTGATATCAAACCCCATATCTAGTAGCCCATTCCTGAACTGTTTAACGTTACTCCATAATTTTTTCTGCAGTGAGCCTTTCTTTGCTATTTGCAAGGCAGTTATAGCTCCAGCTGCTAGTGCAGATGGCAGAGCTGATGTGTAAATAAATGACCTTGATTTGTTTATAAGATATTCAATTATTTCGTTACTACTAGCAACATAACCACCAAAACAACCTAACGCCTTGCTCATGCTACTTACAAATACATCGACATATTTTTCTGCACCAAGATGTTCTGCTGTTCCTCTATAATGCGCACCATAAACAAAGTCTCCATGAGCATCATCCAGGATCAGCAACGCATCATTCTCACGAGTTATTTTACCTATCTCGTCTAACATAGCTAGATCACCATCCATGCTGAAGACGCCTTCTACTACAACTATCTTCCTTCTATAGCCTGGGACAGACAATTTCGACTCTAGGTCATTTGCATCATTGTGCTTGAATATACTTACATCTGCCTTGCTCATTCTACATGCGTCAACTATGCTAGCATGATTCAACTCGTCACTGACTATCAGATCACCCTTACCTGCTAAACTTGATATCACCCCTATATTCGCCATATACCCTGTCGGATATACCAGTGCACGCTCGAAACCTTTTTGCTTTGCTAGATTCCGCTCCAATTTTTCCAAGATACTGTCATTGCCAGCAACGAGCCTCGAACTGCATTGAGAAGTTCCGTGTTTTAATGAGTTTACCATAGAAGAAATTACCCGTTTATTCCGTGACAATCCCAAATAATCGTTGGAGCAGAGCAGAATCACTTCTTTACCATTGATCTTTGCTGTAGGTCCTAACACTTTTACGGTTCTGAGTTCTCTGTACAGATTGTTAGCAACTAAAGAATCGAGCTCATCTCTAATGCTAAAGATTTCATGTTTTGAGGCCAATCTCTCTTATCATCCTGATATCTTGCTCTGCTTCATTACCTCCAACTGTCAGGTAACCTCCAGTAATGATACCGTTTGCTCCGCCGAGAAGTGCTAGAGATTGTAACTCACGCAAATGAACTTCTCTCCCTCCGGCTATCTTTATTATCGATCTAGGGAGTATGAACCGGTAGATAGCAATTGTCTTTATAACTTCCATCGGATCCAATGGTTTTGTGTTTGCAAGTGGTGTTCCAGGTCTTGGTATGAGTATGTTGACTGGAAATTCTTCAGGTTCGAGTTCGCTGGCTTGGAATGCAAGTTCCAGTCTTTGCTGCCTAGTCTCACCCATTCCAAGTATGCCTCCTGAGCATAACTTCAAGCCGCATGCCTTTACTGTTCTAGCTGTATCGACTCTATCATAGAATGTATGAGTGCTACATATATTGTCAAAGAAACTCTTGCTAGCCTCCAAATTATGGTTGTACCTATTTACGCCTAATGACTTCAGTTTTTTGGCACGCTTTTCAGTTAGAAAGCCCAAGGAGCAGTTGACATCTATACCCACTTTGTCCTGTATATCCTTAACCACGCTGCAAACGTCCTCAAAATCATTTTCTGGAGGTTCTCTCCACGCACATACGAGACAGAAACTTCTTGCGCCATCATTTTTTGCTTTTGCAGCTGCATCAAGAATTATATCTTTGCCAAGAAAGGGGTACTTTTTGATACCAGTTTTGTATCTGGCAGATTGGGCACAAAATGCACAGTCCTCTGAGCAGTTGCCAGACTTGGCATTTATCAGGCATTCAACATCAACAACATCACCATTTAATTCTCTGCATATAGTGTTTGCAGCACCTGCAAGTTCCAATGTCTGTTTTCCATCAAGCTCAAGAAGTTCGTTTGCTTCACTCATTGTAATTTTTTTGCCACATAAAACCTTGTTCATGCAAGAATAAATGCAATCTGAACAATTTTGCATATACAGCATGCTGTAAACCAGTAATTAAAATTTTGGTTTACAATGATTACTACATTTTTTGTATGCATCTTATTATTTCTATGGCAACATCAATTAGCATGTTCAATTCTTTGGTTGAAATTGCCAATGGGGGCACTAGTAACATTATATGCCCAAGGGGTCTTAGAAACACACCACGTTTTAGTGATTCCTGCATAACAAGATAATTGACTCTCTTTCCTTTCACTACAAACGGTTTCTTACTTTTCTTGTCATTTACCAGTTCTATACCTATCATCATTCCCTTATGTCTAACATCGCCAACTATCTCAAATTTCTCTATCTCATCTAGCCGTTTTTCTATGATTCGTGATTTTCTTTGTACATTCTCAATCAACTGTTCTTTCTTGTATAATTGCAAGTTGGTGTTTGCCGTAGCACAGGCAATAGGATTGCCTGTAAATGTATGTCCATGAAACAGGTGCTTCTGCTCCTCGAATTCGCCAAGAAACGCATTATAGACTTCTTCGTTGGAAAGAGTTGCTGCAAGTGGTAAATATCCAGCAGTGAGCATCTTGCCAAATGCTACTATATCTGGTACTGACTCCTGTTTAATATATTCAACCATAGAGCCCAATCTGCCCAAGCCCGTAGCGATCTCATCCAGTATCAATAGTGTATCATACTTCTGGCACAGTTTCTTAATCTCCTTCTGGTAACCATCTGGATATATTATAGCTCCACCTGCAAGCTGTGCCCCACTCTCCATTATCACCGCAGCAATCTCTTTGTCATTTTTCAGTATTTGCTCCATTGAATCAATGCAATGAATTACGAATTCTTCTTCACTAATATTATTGGCCCTTCTGTACAAGTATGGCGATGGTGCTCTTTGCACAGAGAAAAGTACTTTTTTATAATTTGCAAAGAAATTCTCAATGTATCCTACTGACATAGCTCCTATGGTATCGCCATGGTAACCGTTTTGTAACACAACAAACTTATTTTTATCAACTTTTCCTATATTACGCCAGTATTGCAAAGCCATCTTTAATGCTACCTCAATTGCAGTGGAGCCGTTATCTGAATAGAATACTCTAGACATTCCTTTTGCGTATTTTACCAGCATCTCTGCCAACAATATAGAAGGTTCATTTGCCAAACCGAACAAAGTAGAATGCTGTAGTTTCATTATCTGATCTACCATGGCGTTCACAATTTCTTTTCTTGTATGCCCCCAAACATTGCACCACATACTTGCAACGCCATCTAAGTACTTCTTGCCTTCACTGTCTATCAGCCATGGACCTTTTGCTTTTTTAATAACCTTGATATCAAAATCTTGCCAATCTTTCATTTGTGTATATGGATGCCAAACATACTTCTTGTCAAGGTCCTTAAGATTCAATTCAGTTAAATTCTACTTGTAGTGCTTATAACGATATATGAGTGGTGTATTTGTAACTGGAACAGATACGGGAGTAGGTAAGACCATAGTAGCTGCTGGTATTGCTGGTGCTATGAAAAGAGACGGTATTGATGTAGGTATTATGAAACCTATAGCTACAGGTATACCACAAAAAAATGGTTTCAAATCTTCCGATGCGGAGCTACTTGCAAAGATGGCTGGTTCCACGGATCCAGAGAATGAGATAAACCCAATCTTCCTTCCTCTCGAAGCTTCACCATTAGCTGCAAGCATGGCATTAAATGTAGATATTAAACTTGATGAAGTATTTTCAGCATTCAAACGTCTAACCAGTAAACATGAATTTGTTATTGTAGAGGGGATAGGAGGTGTAATGGTTCCGATAAAACAGAATTATTTCGTAATTGATATGATCAAAGAAATGAACATACCGGTTTTGGTCGTGTCTAGAGCCGCTCTTGGTACATTGAATCATACCCTATTAACAGTTAGAACATGCAGAGAATACGAACTTAATGTGGTTGGTATTGTAGTGAATGGTGCGAGAGATAACAATGTAATAGAAAAAACTGTTAGTGAGATGATTCATGAACTAACTGGAATATTTGTTGTAGGTTCTATCCCATTCGTAGATATGTTTGATCCAAGTAAGGCTGTTGATCTAGTAAGTAAATATGTGAAGTACGATCTACTCATCTCCTGATCTTCATTAGATTTATTAGTAGAGAAAGAGGATTGATGATTATGGCAGTAAGATTAGCACAGGGTCTGGTCATAGCATCGTTAGTTCTATTGATCATTTATGGTGCCGATGTGGGTACCCAGCAAGGCAGAGAAGATAGTGGGTTCCTTCCTATGGATGCTATGGCTAGAGGTATAGGCCTTGGAGTTCCAGCAATTGCACTCTCAACAGCAGCCTTCTTCGTAGCAGTGAAAGAAAAATCCGCACTTGTATCTGTGTTGTTGCTAGTAAACGGTGTTCTCATAATTATTGGTGGAATAGCCGCAGTGTCCTCATCTTCAGGCGGTTATGCTGTTGCAGGGGCTGGTGCATGGGTACTTGCTTTAGGTATAATAAAGAGTCTAAGAGCCAGAGCCATAAAAACCGCATAGCTGTAAACGTGTAGAAAACTGTCAATTTCACAAGTTTTATTTTGTCAACATTGGTAGCTGAGCGCATGCACAGCATGTACAAAATGATAAAGAAGCAACCTGAAGCAATTAGCTATACGATACGAAACTGTGCCAAAAAAGCATCAAATGTAGCAAGATTGCTGGAAGATAAGCATGTATACATTACTGGTTGCGGCTCTTCATTTCACGCTGCAGTTTATGGTGAATATGTGTTGCGAGCTAATGGTTTTGACGCGTTTGCTGTACATGCCATGGATATGCTGCATTACACGCCAGATCTGAAGAATTCTATTGCAATTGTGGTAAGCCATAGTTGGAAAACCCAAACAACGCTGAATGCACTCCATGTTCTAAAAAAGAGAAAGGTTACATGTATAGGGATAACTGCAAATGAGGCTGCTAAAGGATCAAAAGTTCTCATACGTACTTGCAACGAGTTCGATGAATCAGATTGTGTTACAATGGGCTACACGACAGAATTGGTGGCACTAGCATTAATTGCAAAGTCCAGAGATAAAGAACTGCATAGAGTTCCCGCACTGATCGATGGTGTCCTAAATACTGAACGGCAGATTAAGGGTCTGGTTGATGTTTACTCTACCCAGAAAAGATTCTTCGTCCTTGGCGCTGGACCAAATACAGC
>Ga0209399_10001595_pt1 | contig 11643 bp, 6 predicted proteins | sample OV2TP3_FD_184130 | JGI IMG/M metagenome (GOLD analysis project Ga0209399, IMG submission 184130) | Hot spring microbial communities from Beatty, Nevada to study Microbial Dark Matter (Phase II) - OV2 TP3 (SPAdes) (version 3) | ecosystem: Environmental > Aquatic > Thermal springs > Hot (42-90C) ... | reverse complement strand
GGCTTTTCCGCTTCGCGTGCGGGCATGGCGGTGAACAGCGTGCGCAGGTCATCCGCGATCAGGTAAAAACTGGGCAGCGTCAACAGGATCAGGGCGGTGGCGAACACCAGGCCGAAGCCCAGGCTGACCGCCATCGGCGCGAGGAACGCCGTCTGGCCGGTGGCGAAAAAGATCAGGGGCGATATCCCGAGAAACGTGGTGATCGTCGTCAATATTATCGGCCTCGCCCTGACCCGGCCGGCCTCGACGACGGCGGTAATCCGGTCACATCCCTCGCCGCGCAGGCGCTTGATGAAATCGACGAGGATCAGGGAGTCATTCACGATGATGCCCGACAAAGCCAGTACCCCGACGGCGGAGAGAAACTGGAGATGGTAGGAAAAAATGACGTGACCGGCGATGACGCCGATCAGGCCGAACGGGATGGCGATCATCACCACGACGGGATCAAGCAGCGACCGGAACAACGCGGTCAGCATGAAAAAGATGGCGGCCAGCGCGATGATCAGGGCGCGATACATGCCCTTGAACGCCTCCTCGGCGTCCTTCTTCTCGCCCAGGAAAAGCAGCTTGTAGCCCGCCTTTCTGGACAGCGGCCTGAACTCCCGGCTGACCTGGTCGGTCACTTCCGTTGCCGTAATTATCCGTGAATCCACCTCGGCGGTGATCTTGGCCATGCGTTGCCCGTCGCGCCGCCGGATCTGGTTCAGCCCATGCCCGGCACGGATATCGGCCACGTCTCCCAGGTACACCGTCTCGCCGGAGGCGAGCACGATGGGAAGGCCGGCGAGGCTTGCCGATTGGTGACGCAGTTCCGGTGGATAGATCAGCCGCACGGGTATGCGATCTTCTTTCCAGGTGACATGCACGACTTCCTGGCCCAGAAACCCGGTGCGCACGGTGTCCGCCAGTTGTGACTGCGTCAGGCCGAGCCGCCTGCCGCGGTCGTTCAGTTCGTAGCGGTACTCGATTTTCCCGGGTTCCTGGTCGTGCTGCACATCCTTCACGCCCGGTATCCGGCGCAGGTAATCGGCCAGTTCATCCGCCTTCCTGCGCAGGAGCCCGATGTCCATGCTGACTATTCCGATTTCAATATCGTCGCCGGCCGGACCGGCATCGGGTTTCAGAATGCTCATGCGCTGCACGCCCGGTATCCTGGACATGAGATCACGAACGTCATTGATGATCTCGTCGGCGCTGCGCGTGCGCGTGCCGTAATTATCGAATTCCATGCTGACCAGCGGTGTGATCCATTTTTCAATCAATCCCCTCGGTACCGGTTTTTTCAGATCCACCACGAACTGCAACAGGTTGCTGCCGGACTTGAAGCGGTTGAAATCGATAAAGCTGATGCCGACGCTGGTCAGGAGGGTTTCCAGCTCATCCTCCCGGATCACCTCCCGGATATTCACTTCAAGCATTTCGGACAGGGCGAGGGTGTCTTCCAGGCTGTAGGTGTTGGGTGTCTCGATGTTGATGAAGAACTGCCCGATCTCGACGTGACCGAACATTTCGAAATCGATGCGGGTCTTTGCATAGGTCAGGCTGATAGCAAGGAGGCCGATGCTGGACACCGCCACCAGATAGCGGTTGACCGCCGCCCAGCGCACGAGATCGCAGTATTTCTCAAGCAGGCCCTTCCAGTTAACGAGCTGGCGGTTTCGTTTCCGGACGCGCAGCAGATGCCCGGCGTGCGATGGCAGCACCAGGAAGGCCTCCATCAGCGAGCCGAGCAGCGCGCAGCAGACCACCACTGGAATGACCTTGATGAATTCGCCCAGCGTGCTGCCGATGGCAAACATCGGCAGGAACGCGGCAATCGTCGTGAGCGTGGCGACGATGACCGGCCACATCACCTCGCGCGAACCGGTCAGTGCCGCCGCGAGCGGCTCCGTCCCGGCCTCGATATGGCGATAGACGTTTTCCGTGACGATGATGGCATCATCCACGATCATGCCGAGGACGATCAGAAACGCGAACAGGGAAACCATGTTGATGGTGAAATCGAAATAATAGAGAAGGATGACGGCCACGAGGAATGACACCGGGATGCCAAACGCCGTGATGGCCGCGACGCGAAAATTGAGCAGGAGATAAAGCGACAGCAGCACCAGGACCAGGCCGATCAGGCCCGAGGACTTGACCGTGTTCAGGCGCGTTTTGACGTACACCGACATGTCGGTGTGGTGGCCGACATAAACGCTCACGGGCAATGTCCGCCGGAGTTCCCCGGCGAGTTCCCTGACCAGCGCGGATACTTCAATCGTGGAGGCGTCCGCGGTCTTGGTCACGGTCAGGTTGATGGACGGCTTGCCGTTGAACCTGGCGTAGGTTTCCGCCTCTTCAAACCGCCGGCTGACCCGGGCGATTTCGCCCAGCCGCAGCTGGCCACCGTTCACATTCGTCCGCAGGACGATATCGCCGATCGCCTCCGGTTCCGGCACTACACCCTTGCCGCGCAGGCGGATGTCCCCCTCCAGTGACTTGATGGAACCCCCCGGCTGATCGCGGAGGTTGTCCCGCAGGGCGACGGCGACCAGCTCAAGGGGGATGCTGAGGGCGGAGAGGCGGTGCGGATCGACTTCCACCCAGAATTCCCAGTCCCGCTTGCCGGCTACACCGACGCTGGCAACGCCCGGGATTTCCAGCATCCTGCGGCGGACACGCTCCGCGAGATCATAAAGTTCGGCCTTCGCCAGGTGGCCGTAAAGCGTCAGGGTAATCACCGGGAACCGGGTGCGGATGCGGGTGAGCTCGGGTTCCTTGGCGGTGTCAGGCAGGTCATCGATCCGGTCGAGGTACGTCTTCGCGTCGCGCATGAAATCATCGACGTTGGTCCGGGGCTTGAGCTTGATGTAGATGCTCGACAGGCCTTCGCTGCTCGTGGACGCGACGTAGTCGATATCCTGGCTGTCCTCGAGTTCCTCCTCGATGGCCAGCGTCACCTGCTGCTCGACTTCCACCGGCGACGCCCCTTCGAATTCCGTCTTGATGGTCACCATGTCCAGATCCACGACCGGAAAGATCTCCTGCGGCAACGCCCGCCAGGCGAGCACACCCATGGTCAGAATGATCACGAGGCTCAAATTGACTACCAGGGGATTATTGATGGAGTAGCGGAGTATCGACATGGGGCTGATTGGGCGGGTCCGGCGCCGTGGTGTTCAATCGATATGGACTTCCTGGCCGTCCGCCAGAGCGGCGACATCCCGGGCGACGATGAGCGCGCCCGGGTCGACGCCGCTGATCACCTGCCAGTCCTCATGGCGCATGAGCAGCCTGACCGGCTTCCGGACCGTATGATTACCCTCGATCTCGAACACGTAGGCCTGGCCCTCTTCCTGGAGGATCGCCGACACCGGCACGACCTTCGCGCCTTCGAGCGATTTACCCGGCAATACCGCCTGGGCGAGCTGACCGGGAAAGAGGTCCCCGGCTGCAAGCCGGATGCGCACGGCGTGCGTGTGGGTCTCGGGGTTCGGGTCAGCGGAGATGGCAATGACCTGGCCCTGGTAGTGGTCCTCGTTGACCAGGACGTCCACCGCCTGGCCGAGAGAAAGCTGGTGGGCGACCTGGCCGGTAGCCTCGAGATAGACGTCCAGTTCCTCCAGTTGCACCAGTTCCAGGGCCGTCTGTCCGGCCGGGATGTAATCGCCGACTTCCACGCTGACCGCGTTGACCGTACCGGCAAAAGGCGCCGCCAGCCGGCTGCGCTGCAGGTTGCGCTCAGCCCGGTTCAGCATTGCCTGCCGCGTCCTGAGCCTTGAATCCGCGGTATCGACGCTGTGCTGCAGGCGCGCTTCCTCTTCCTGCTGCTGTAACAGCAGTCTGAGCGCCTCGTCATACTTTGACTTGGAGGCCAGCGATTCCTGCCCCAGCCGCTCCAGACGCTCCACCTCGCGCTGCTGGATCTCGCGCTCGCGGATGGTCAGTTCGAGCAGGTGCCGATCCCGCCGGATGGCATCACGCTCGAGCTCGAGCAGCGCCCGCGCCTCGGCCACCGCATCCACAAAATCACCGTCATCGATTTCCATCAGGACATCGCCGGCCGCGACCTTCTGTCCCGGCTCCACGTGCCGGGCGGTCACGTTTCCGGACACCTCGAACCGCAGGGCGGCCTTGCGCACCGGCTGCAATTTGCCCGTCAGGCGGGTCACTGGCCGGATATCCATCAACCGGACGCTCTCGGCGTGCACTTTCGCGGGCATAAGGGGTTGTAATTCCGCCTGGGTTTCCGGCCGGGTCCAGATCAGCAGGGCCACGATGATTCCCGTGATCACGACCAGGCCGGCCGCCCTTACGGTATTTTCAGCAATTTGGTTCACGGCCGGACACTTTCAGGCAGGGGGCCCGCATAAAAATTTGAAGACAAAGGCATTCTATGAGATTTTAATCCTCCAGTGCCATTCTAGAATTCCATAAAAACAACGACCTTGAAACGGAATGCGTACACGTACCTGCCGGCACTTCTCCTGATGACGACGTGCCTGCCCGGCTGGGCGGAACCCGACGACGGCGACGCGGCCTGGCCGTTATGCCCGCAGGCGCTGGGTATCCCCGCCCGGCCGGCGGTTGATGTCGCGCTTGAACCCGGCGAGACCCACATCACCGCGGATCAGGCCGAGCTTGAAGAGGAGGGCGTTTCGGTGCTGCGCGGCAACGTGGAGATCAGCCGGGACAGGCAGCAGCTCAGCGCCGATACCATCACCTATGACCAGCCGGGGGCGACTGCGGAACTCGAAGGCAATATCGAATACTGGGACGATGCCGTTTATGTCCGCGGAGAATCGGCGCGCGTCGAATTTGAACAGGAAAGCGGCCGGTTCGAAAATTCCCGTTATGTCGTGAGGGGGAACCGCGCGCGGGGCCAGGCGGACAGCATCTACCATGAATACGAGCGCAAATCGAAACTCACCGAAGTGGACTACAGCACCTGCGATCCGGAAGATAATTTCTGGCACCTGTCGGCCCGCGAGATCACGCTCGATCACGAAAACGACTGGGGGGAAGCCCGGCACGTGGTGTTCCGCATCAAGGGCGTGCCGGTACTCTATACCCCCTACGCCTCCTTCCCGCTGAGTGACAAACGCAAGACCGGTTTCCTGTTTCCGAGCTTCGGCAATTCCAACCGCAACGGCTTTGAAGTGCTCACGCCCTTTTACTGGAATATCGCCCCGCAGATGGATGCCACCCTGACACCGCGGGTCCTCACCGACAGCGGCGTGATGCTGATGGGCCAGTTCCGCTACCTCCTGCCGCGCGGCAGCGGCGAATTCAACGGCGAATACCTGCCGAGCGACAGCGAATTCGACGATGATGACCGGAGTTTCATCGGCTACACGCACAGTCAGGGGTTCAGCGATACCGGCAACCTGTTCCTGACTTACAACCGCGTCTCCGACAAGGCGTATTTCGAGGACTTCGGCCCCAGTATCAGCCTGACGAGCACCCGCTATCTCGAACGCCGCGCCGAGGCCTCCTACCGGGGCAACTGGTGGAAACTCACCGGCCGCGCCCAGGGTTACCAGACCGTCGACCGCAGCATTCCGGTATCCTCGAGGCCCTACAAACGCTTACCTCAGGTACTGTTCACCGCCAATTCACCAGACAGAAACCGCTGGTTCAACTACGGACTCAGAAGCGAAATCAGCAATTTCGAACGCGACCGGGAAGAGGCCTTCCCGACGGGGGATCCCAACGGCCTCCGGTTCGACCTGTTCCCCAGCATCAGTTTCCCGATCCACACGGTCTCCACGTTTTTCATACCAAAGGCCGGACTGCGCTACACCCAGTACAGCCTGCAGGACGAGGGCGCGCTGGACCAGTCGAGCCCGAGCCGGATTCTGCCCGTGGTCAGCGTGGACAGCGGAGTCTTTTTCGAACGCGATACGGCGCTCTTCGGCACGCCGTTCATCCAGACCCTGGAACCACGCCTGTTCTATCTCTATATCCCCGAGGAAAACCAGGACGACCTGCCGGTATTCGATACCGGCCTGTACGATTTTTCCTTTGACTCGCTGTTTCGCGAAGACAGGTTTAACGGCCCGGATCGCATGGGCGACGCCAACCAGTTTACTCTCGCGGTGACCTCGCGCCTGATAAACCATGCCAGCGGCCGGGAGGCCGGCCACGTCAGCCTGGGCCAGATCTATTACCTGCGGGATCGCGAAGTCATCCTGCCAACCGGCCGGGAGCGGGAGGAAGACAGTTCGCCCATTGTCGCCGGGGTGGGCATCAGCCTCATCGATCACTGGCGGTTCCGCGGCGACCTGCAGTGGGATCCGAACAATAACAGGACTGAAAAACTGGTGACCTTCCTGCAGTTCAATCCGGCGCCGGACAAGGTCGTCAACCTTGGCTACCGCGTGCGCCGAACGACCAACAGTCTGGACGCCAGCACAAATGAAGTCACCGACATCGAGCAGAGCGAAATTTCCTTTCACTGGCCGCTCGGCAGGCAGTGGAGCGTGGTCGGGCGCTGGGATTACGCCCTGCCGGAAGATCGGACGGTGAACGCCTTCGCCGGCCTGGAATATGAAAGCTGCTGCTGGGGGTTCCGGGTGGTGGGCCGGCGTTACATCACCGACGTGAACGGCGACTCCAATACCGGCATTTTCCTCCAGCTCGAGCTCAAGGGGCTGGCCGGGATAGGCGGGAAAACGGTAGAATTCCTGGAGGAGAATATCCCCGGCTACCAGCGTGGTTTTTGATCGTTTGACGTCCTTCCGTTCGCGCCTGTCCAGCGCGGGTATCATCGCAGCGCTCCTGCTTGCCCCGGCGGTGCCTTACGCCGGCGTGCCGCTGGATCGCATCGTCGCGGTGGTCAACGACGACGTGATCATGCAAAGCGAGCTGCAGGAGAAGCTCCGCACCGTCATCAACCAGCTCGAACAACAGGGCACGGTGCTGCCGCCCATGGCGGCGCTGAAAAAGCAGGTCCTTGATCGCCTCATCCTGAACAAGCTGCAACTGCAACTGGCCTCCATCACCGGGATCCGGGTTGACGACGAAACCCTGAACCGCACCATCAGCAACATCGCGGCCGAAAACAACCTCAGCCTGAACCAGTTCAGGGAAATACTGGTGAATGACGGCTACAGCTACGAGCGGTTCCGCGAGGACATCCGCGACGAGATCATCATCACCCGCCTGCGCCAGCGGCAGATCGACAACCGGATAACGGTCACCGACCGGGAAATCGAGAATTTCCTGGCCACGGAGAAACACCAGGGCTACACCGAGACCGAGTACCGGCTTTCCCACATCCTCATTTCCACCGCGGAGACCGCCACCCCGGAGGAAATCGAACAGGCCCGGCTGGTCGGCGAAAAAGTCCTCGAGGATCTCGCGGCGGGGGCGGATTTTGCCCAGCTCGCCGCCACCGTGTCCGACGGGCAGCAGGCGATGAAGGGAGGGGATCTCGGCTGGAAAAAGGCGGACGAAATCCCGACCCTGTTTGCCGACTACGTCAGGGATATGAAAGAAGGCGATGTCAGTGAACTCATCCAGAGCTCCAGCGGCTTTCACATCATCAAGCTGGCGGATTTCCGCAGCAGCGAAAAGCACATCGTCACGCAGACTCATGCCAGGCACATCCTGATCCGGCCCAATGAACTCCTGACGGCGGACAATGTCAGGACCCGCCTCGATCAGTTGAGGCAGCGCATCAAGGGCGGCGAAGATTTTGCCGAACTGGCCAGGGCGCACTCCGAGGATACCGTCAGCGCGGCGGTGGGCGGTGATCTCGGCTGGGTCAGCCCGGGAAACCTCGTGCCCGACTTCGAATCGCGCATGAATGACCTTGGCCCCGGCGAGGTGAGCGAACCTTTTGAAACCCAGTTCGGCTGGCATATCGTCCAGGTCCTGGAGCGGCGCGATTTCGACAATTCGGAAGAAATGAAGCATGCCCGCGCCCGGGAGATCATCCGCGCAAGAAAGATCGAAGAGGCGCAGCAGAACTGGTTACGGGATCTGCGCGACGAGGCGTACGTCGAATACCGCATAGATGAGTGATGACATCCCCTGCCCGCGTCTTGCGGTAACCCCGGGCGAACCTGCCGGCATCGGCCCGGACATCCTCGTCCAGGCCATTCAGCACCCGCTGCCCGCCGAGATCATCGCCATCGCCGAACCGGATCTTCTGACCGAACGCGCCAGGCTGCTGAACCTGCCCATCTCACTGGATCATTTCGACCCCGCCCGGCCGCCGGCCATCCGCCGGCCGGGGTATCTGCAGGTCCTGCCGGTGCGGCACCGCATTGCCGGGCGGCCCGGCCATCCCGAACCGGAAGATGCCGGGTATATCCTCGAAACACTGAGTACGGCCTGTGCCGGGTGCCTGGACGGCCTCTTTGCCGCGCTGGTGACCGCGCCGGTGCACAAGGCCAGTCTCAACCGCGCCGGTCACCCCTTCAGCGGACATACCGAATACCTGGCGGAGGTATGCGGCTCGGGACAGCCGGTGATGATGCTGGCGAATAACGATTTACGCATCGCCCTCGTGACGACGCACCTGCCGCTGGCCGAGGTCAGCCGGTCGATCACCGCCGGAAGGCTTGAAACCGTGCTGACCGTGGTGTGGCATGAGCTGCGCACACGCTTCAGGATCGCGGCCCCCCGCCTGCAGGTCTGCGGGCTGAATCCCCATGCCGGGGAAGAGGGTTATCTCGGGCGGGAAGAGGTGCAGACCATCATCCCCGTGCTGGAAAAATTGCGCCGGCAAGGCATGCCCCTGACCGGGCCGGTGCCGGCCGACACCGCGTTCACGCCCGACCGTCTCGCCCATACTGACGCTACGATCTGCATGTACCACGATCAGGGCCTGCCGGTGCTCAAGGCCCGCGGCTTCGGTGATACTGTCAACATCACGCTCGGGCTGCCCATCCTCCGCACTTCAGTCGATCACGGCACAGCCCTGTCCCTGGCCGGCACCGGACGATCGCGCTGTTCCAGCCTGCTGGCCGCCATCCGCTGCGCCGTCGATCTCGCCGCGCCCGCCACCGGGAAGGAGCAGCCGCCCCGCACCGCGCAGCGTGTTTTGTGAATGGCGCGACACCGCACGCGCCGGCGCCTGGGCCAGCACTTCCTGCATGACCAGGTAGTTATCGACCGGATCATTGCGGCGGCTGCCCCCGAGCCGGGCCAGCCGTTTATTGAGATCGGTCCCGGCAAAGGCGCGCTGACGCTGCCCCTGCTGCAACGGCTCGGACGCCTGCAGGTCGTGGAACTGGATCCCGCGCTGGCCGGGATCGTGGCCGAGCGGTGTGCGGGTTACGGCGAGCTGCGCGTGCATTGCACCGACGCGCTGACCTTCGATTTCAGCCGGGTGTCCGATTCCCGCCTGAGGGTGATCGGCAACCTGCCCTACCGTATTTCCACGCCGCTGATCTTTCACCTGCTGGATTATCATCACTGCGTTCGCGACATGCTGTTCATGCTGCAGAAGGAGGTCGTGGAGCGGCTCACGGCGCGCCCGGGCAGCAGGACGTATGGCCGGCTGTCGGTAATGGTGCAGGCACGGTGCCAGGTGGAGAAGCTGTTTACCGTAGCCGCCGGCGCCTTTTCACCGCCGCCCCGGGTCGAATCCGCCGTCATCAGGCTGGTACCCGGCGCCGTTCCCGAAGTGGACATCGAAGACGTGGCCATGTTCAGCCGGGTCGTCAGACTGGCCTTCAACCAGCGCCGCAAAACACTGCGCAATGCCCTGCGCGGGCTGCTCACCGAACAACAGATCAGAAACGTCGGTATCGAACCGCGGGTGCGCCCCGAACAGCTTACGGTCAGCGACTTCGCTGCGCTGGCAAATGCCTGCTACCCCGGCGGCCAGGCGTAGCCCCGTCACGGACAGCCCTGGTTTATACTCGCTCCAGGGGTGCAATCCGCAATCCGCGAGGACAATGAACAACAATAACCGGCTGTCCCGCCTGCTCACCGGCGTCTCATCCCGGCTGGAACGTTTCGGTGAATTGACCGGGAGGGCGATCGCCTGGCTGGTGCTTGCCCTCGTGCTGCTGGTCGGTTTCGATGTCGCCATGCGTTACTTCTTCAGGAGCGGCTCCATCGCCTTGCAGGAGTTCGAGTGGCACCTGTTTTCCGTGATCTTTCTCTTCGGCGCCGCCTATACCCTCAAACACGATGATCACGTGCGCCTGGACCTGGTGTACCGGTGGAGGCGCCTCAACGATTATCGCCGGGCCTGGATCAATGTGATCGGCGGCATTCTGTTTCTGGTGCCGTTCTGCCTGCTGATTATCATCAGCTCCTGGCCGTTCGTCTCCCAGTCGTTTCTGCACGCCGAGGGATCGCCTGACCCCGGCGGCCTGCCCTACCGGTGGCTTCTGAAATCCGCGATACCGCTCGGCTTCGCGCTGCTTCTTTTGCAGGGGATCGCGGATATCGCGAAAAATCTCGCCAGGATCCTGGGCGCGCGCCGATGACCGCCTGGATCATTCTCATGTTCGCCGTGCTCGTGGTCCTCCTCATGCTCGGCTACCCGGTGGCGTTTACCCTGGGATCGGTGGCACTGCTCTTCGGCAGCGTCTTTCTGGGGCCGGGATTTTTCGACCTGCTGCCGCTGCGCATCTGGGGGGTGATGACGAACTTTTCGCTCCTCGCCGTGCCGCTGTTCATTTTCATGGGCATCATCCTCGATAAATCCGGGCTGGCGGAGGAACTGCTCGAGACAATGGGATTGCTCTTCGGCCGGCTGCGCGGGGGCCTCGCCCTGTCCGTGGTCATCGTCGGCGCACTGCTGGCGGCCACCACGGGCGTAGTAGGCGCGACGGTCGTAACCATGGGCATCATCGCCCTGCCCACCATGCTGAAACATGCCTACGCGCCACAGCTCGCCAGCGGCACCATCGCCGCGGCCGGCACGCTGGGCCAGATCATCCCGCCCAGCATCATCCTGATCCTGCTCGGCGACGTGATGGGGGTGCCGGTCGGCCGGCTGTTTATCGGCGCACTCATTCCCGGGCTGATACTGGTGATCCTGTTCTGCTTCTACATCATTGCCATAGCCTGGCATAAACCGGCCGCGGCACCCGCCCTGAAACGGGATACCACGGACAGCCTCGCCTTCAAGGTCGCGTTTTCCCTGCTGCCGCCGCTGGTGCTCATGCTCGCCGTCCTGGGCTCCATTTTCTTCGGCGTGGCCTCTCCCACCGAATCGGCCGCGGTGGGCGCCCTCGGGGCCATGCTGCTCGCGGCCCTGCATAACCGGCTGGGGTTGGACAATCTCAGGGAGGCCATGCGCCTGACGACCCGCCTGACGAGCATGGTGTTTCTGATCCTGATCGGCGCCACCGCGTTCGGCCTGGTGTTCCGCGGCATGGGCGGTGACAGGCTGGTGCTGGACGCCATGTCCCAGCTTCCCGGCGGCGTCGCGGTGTTTCTCATCATCAGCATGGCGCTGATTTTTTTACTGGGTTTCTTTCTCGATTTTCTCCAGATCTGTTTTATCGTCGTGCCCATACTTTCGCCCATCGCCCTGCTGCTGGAGATAGACCTGCTCTGGTTTGCCGTGCTGATCGCGATCAACCTGCAGACCTCGTTCCTGACACCGCCCTTCGGGTTTTCGCTGTTCTACCTGAAGGCGGTGGCCCCGCCGGAAGTGGGAATACACCATATCTACCGGGGCATCGT
>Ga0209399_10001594_pt1 | contig 11645 bp, 9 predicted proteins | sample OV2TP3_FD_184130 | JGI IMG/M metagenome (GOLD analysis project Ga0209399, IMG submission 184130) | Hot spring microbial communities from Beatty, Nevada to study Microbial Dark Matter (Phase II) - OV2 TP3 (SPAdes) (version 3) | ecosystem: Environmental > Aquatic > Thermal springs > Hot (42-90C) ... | reverse complement strand
CGCGACGACGCTTTGCGCGGAAAGCCGCGGCCTTGCCTCGACGTGCTGCTGCGGGTCGCCGAAAGCGACCTGATGCAGGTCTATGCGCTGCAATTCCAGGACGCCCGCGAGCGCGATCACAACGCCGGCAACGAGGACGCCGTGGCGAGCTTCCGCAAGGCGAACGACGAGTGGCGCCAGTACCGCGACGCCGAGTGCGCGCGGCGGCGCGACCACGCTCCCAGGGGCGTCGCGCCCGACGACTACCATCTCGCCTGCATGGTCGAGCTCACCCGGCGGCGCGCGCTCGACATGAGGTGAACGCATGTCGCTCGAGCTTTATCTCGCCTACGTCCTCGCCTGCGCCGTGATCACCCTCATTCCGGGCCCGACGGTGACCGTGATCATCGCCAACAGCCTGGCGCACGGGCCGCGCGCAGGCCTCCTGAACGTCGCCGGCACGCAGCTCGGGCTCGCGCTGATGATGGCGATCCTGGTCGTCGGCCTGAGCTCGGTCATCGCCGCCATGGGGTGGCTTTTCGACTGGCTGCGCTGGGCCGGCGCCGCGTACCTGGTCTGGCTGGGATGGAAGCTCTTGGCCTCACCCGATCAGATTCAAAAGCAGGTCATCGAAACCCCGCGCGGCGGGTTCTTCCTGCAAGGGTTCCTCGTCCTCATGGCGAACCCCAAGGCCCTGCTCTGGTTCGGCGCTTTCATCCCGCAGTTCGTCGATCCCAAGGGTAACTACGTGGCGCAGACCATCCTGCTCGGCGTCACCGCGATGGCGGTCGCGCTCGTCTCGGACGGCGCCTATGCCGTCCTCACCGGCCGCGCCGGCGCCTTCCTCGCGAAGAAGCGGATCAGGCTGGTGTCGCGCCTGAGCGGCGCATTTCTCATCGGCGGCGGGATCTGGCTCGCCCTGACGCGTGCCCGATAGGCGAATCTCGGTCGCGCCGATGATGGACGTGACCGACCGTCACTGCCGCTACTTCCTGCGGCAGGTGAGCTCGCGCGCGCGCCTGTACACCGAGATGATTACCTCGGCGGCGCTCGTTCACGGCGATGTGCGCCGCCATTTGGAATTCAGCGAGGAAGAGCATCCCGTCGCCTTGCAGCTCGGCGGCAGCGAACCCGACGAGCTGGCCCGCTGCGCGAAGCTCGGCGAGCAATACGGCTACGACGAGATCAACCTGAACATCGGCTGCCCGAGCGAGCGCGTGCAGCGCGGGGCTTTTGGCGCCTGCCTCATGGCCGAGCCGGAATTGGTCAGCGACTGCGTGAAGGCCATTCGCGATGCGGTGGCGGTTCCCGTTACCGTTAAGCACCGCATCGGTGTCGATAAGATCGACGATTACTCGTTCGTGCGCGATTTCGTCGGCGCGGTCGCCAAGGCCGGGTGCGGGACCTTCATCGTCCACGCCCGCAATGCCGTGCTGAAGGGGCTGTCGCCGAAAGAAAACCGCGAGGTCCCGCCGCTCAAGCACGGCTACGTCTACCGGCTGAAGCGCGATTTCCCCGCTTTGAGCATCGTGATCAATGGGGGGATCAAGTCGCTGCGCGAGATCGATCTTCATTTGAAAGTCGTTGATGGAGTCATGATCGGCCGCGCGGCCTACAGCAATCCGTGGTTCCTGGCCGACCCGGCCAAGACGCGCGCCGGCGTGGTCCGGGCGATGTTCGAGTATGCGAAGGACGTCGACTCGCTGCGCCATGTCGCGCGCCACATGCTCGGCCTCTACCACGGCATGCCGCGCGCCCGGCTGTGGCGGCAAATGCTCTCGGACTCGGAGCGCCTCAAGCACAATGGGCCGGAGCTGCTGCTCGAGGCGCTGGAGGCAGTCGAAGAGGCTAGAATGCCCGCATGTCAGCCAACCTGAAATTAAAGCGGGCCCCGGTGCGCAGCCGCGTGAGCAAGGAGGAGTGGCAGGTGCGCGTCGACCTCGCCGCCGCCTACCAGCTCGCCGCGATCTTCAAGTGGACCGACCTCATCTACACGCACTTCTCGGCGCGGGTCCCGGGGACCGAGGATTTCCTCATCAACCCCTACGGCATGATGTTCGACGAGATCAGCGCCTCCAACCTGGTGAAGATCGACTGGGAAGGCAGGATCCTCGACGACCCGCTCGGCATGGGCGTGAACGAGGCCGGGTTCGTGATCCACAGCTGCATGCACGCGGCGCGGCCGGAGGTCAACTGCGTGCTCCATACGCACACGCGCGCCGGCGTCGCGGTGTCGGCGATGAAGTGCGGGCTGCTGCCGATCAGCCAGCACGCCATGATGGTGCAGGCCGACATCACCTATCACGACTACGAGGGCATCGCGCTCTACAAGGCAGAGCAGGAGCGCATGGCCGCCGACCTGGGCAAGACCTCGAAGGCGATGATCCTGCGCAACCACGGCCTGCTCGCGCTCGGCGAGACGGTGCGCGAGGCTTTCGAGGTGATGTACTACCTCGACGCCGCCTGCCAGATCCAGGTCGACGCCTGCGCCGGCGGCATGCACAACGTGCAGCTCATGTCCGAGCAGGCCGCGCGCACCGCGACCGAGCAGTTCAGGCGCGAAGGCCGCCCGGCCCAGCACAAGGACTGGCCGGCGCTATTGCGCCTTCTCGACCGAAGGAACATTCCTTACCGGGACTAGCCGCACGATCGTCAGAAGCGCAGCCACGGTAAAGACAAATACCGTGTAGAACACCGCTTGCGGCAGGCCGTTGTCGAGCATCCAGCCGTAAAACACCGGCATCGCGAACGACCCGACGTCGAGCCCCGAGTAGACGAAGCCGAACACCCGCCCGGTCGCCCCGGGCGGCGTCGAGGCGCGCACGATGAGGTCGCGCGACGGCGCGACCACGCCCGAAGCAAAGCCGGCGAGGGCAAGCGCCGCCGGCAGCGCCGCGCCTGGAACCTGGTTCATGGCGATCAGTAGCACCGCAGCCGCGTTCACGGCGAGGCCGGCCGCGGCGACGCGGTCGTGGCGGCTGGCGCGCGCGGCGACGAAGCCGCCGGCGAGAATGCCCACGGCGGCGCTCACCAGGTAGGCGGTCAGCGCGCTCGAGGCGGCGGTTGCAGCGACGCGATACTGCTCGACCATCGCCGAGACGCCGAAGCTCTGCAGCCCGGCGAGCCCGGCGGCAAAGACCGTGAAGTAGGCGAAACACAGGATCACCGGCGCGGTGAACAGCACGCTCGCTTCCGTGCGGATCGAGGCTTTCCTCGCCTGCGATTCGATCTGCAGGTGCCTCGTATTGAAAACCAGCAGTACCAGCAGCCCGACGCCGATGGCAGCGCCGGCAAGAAGCGCCGCCTGCCAGCCGAAGGCGGCGCCGATCGACACGCTGAACACCGGCGCCACCGCATAGCCGGCGTAGCCGACCACGCCGTGCGCGCTGAAGGCATAGCCCAGGCGCGGCAGGCTGACGCGCGCGTTGAGGATGGCGAAATCCGCCGGGTGGAACACGCTGTTGCCGATCCCGGTGAGCGCGGCGCCGAGGGCCAGCATGGCGTAGCTCGCGGCGACGCCCTGGACGAAAGCCCCGACGATCAAAAGCCCCACTCCGCCGAGCAGCACGGCGCGCGCGCCATAGCGGTCGACGACGAATCCCGCCAGCGGCTGGAACAGCGCCGACAGCGTATAGAACAGCGCCACCAGGAAGCCGAGCGCCGCGTACGAGACGCCGAGCTCGTCCTTGACGAAGGGGAACAGCGGCGCCAGCAGGAGCTGGTAGAAGTGGCTCATGCCGTGCGCAAGCGAGATGAGCGCGATGACGGTCGCGTCGTTTCTCACAACAGGGTTTTCACGAAAGAAGCCGCCGCTGAAAGCACGACCTCGGGCTGGTCCCGGAACGGCGAGTGGCCGCAGTTCTCGAGCTTGAGAAGCTGGCACGAGCCGCCCGCGCGGCGCTCGATCTCGTCGAGCTGCGCCAGGGTGCCGTATTCATCGTCGCGGCCCTGGATCGCGAGCACCGGGCAGCGCACGCCCGGCAGGTAGTCGTCGCGGATATCCCAGCGCTCGAACTGCGGGTCGAGCCAGACGTCGGCCCAGCCGTAGAAGGTCTTGCGCGCGTCGCGGTGGTAGCGCGCGAGCTTTTGCGGCAAATCGGTGCTCTCGAAGCTGGCCTTTGCCACTTCAATGGACTTCAAACACACCGGCTCGATGAATACGTGCGGCGCCATTGCCAAGACGCCGCGCACCGCGTGGCCCGCGCCGGCATGGATCAGCGCGATCGACGCGCCGTCGGAGTGCCCGATGAGTATAGGGTCGAGAAGATGTAACGCCTTCAACATTTCGGGCAAAGCGACTAAAGCCTCGTCGTGCATGAAGCGCACGGTTCTTCGTTGTTCGACAAGGACGTCCGACTGTCCGTAGCCGTAGCGGTCGTATAGCAGCGCGCGGCAACCGGCCGCCGCGGCGAGCTGCGCCGGGAAATCGCGCCACTGCCGGATCGAGCCGAGCCCCTCGTGGAGGAACACCAGCGCCGGCTTGCCGTTCGCGTCCTGCCCGATCCACTCGTATGCGAGCGAACGGCCCGCCGCGCGCACGTATGGCATCCGATCGAGCTTAGCACGCAGGCGATAATCGGCCGCGATGCGTTTCACCGCCTGGCTTGTATTCCACTTCGCCGGCATCGCGCTCATACTCGGCGGCGTGGGCCTGTCTTCCCTGAAAGCGCTGCTCGCGGCGGCGGCCGTAGCGGCCAGCGCATCGCCGCACGCACAGGAGAGCGCGCCGGCGATGGCCGCCGCGCGCGCGGCGCTCGTCGCGTACGCCCAGAAAGACGTCCCAGGGTTCGCCCCGGCGCGCGAGCGGTGGCGCTTCGCTTTTCCGGCCGACCACGCGCTGCATCCGCAGCACCGCACCGAATCATGGCGCCTCAGCGGAGCGCTTGCCTCGCGCGCGGGCCGGCGCTTCGGCTTTCAGCTCGTGTTTTTCCGGGTGGGCATCACTCCGCCGCGGGTCGCGCTCGGGCCCTCGACGTGGGCGGCGCGCGATGTGTACTGGGCCCAGCTCCGCCTCACCGACGCCGCGGCCAACCGCCACCACGACTCCGAGAAGCTCGAGCGCGCGGCGATGGGGCTGAGCGGCGCGCAGTCCTCGCCCGCCCGCGTCTGGGTGCACGAGTGGTCGGTGGAAGCTCATGACAGCGCGAGCTTCACCCTGCGCGGCGCGCAGGACCATGCCGGCCTCGAGCTTTCGCTCGTTGCGGCCAAGCCGCCCGTCACCCATACCGCGGACACTTTCCATGCTTATCTCGTAAGCCGCCTGCGCGCCCGAGGCACAGTACGGATCGACGGCGCCGCGCTCGAAGTCGAGGGCGTCGCCTGGCTCGACCGTGCGTGGGGCCAGGTGCCGCTGCCGGTGGGCGCAGTGGTATGGGACCGCTTGCTGATCCAGCTCGACGATGGGCGCGAGGTCATGGGCGTGCGGCTGCGCCGGCGTGACGGCAGCGCCGATCCCACGGTCAGCGGCCTGCTGGTGGAGGGCAATGGCGCGGCGCGCGTGCTGCAGGCTGCCGACCTCGCCATCGATCGCGTCGAGCGCCGGTGGCGGCTGCGCTTGCCGAGTGAGAACCTGGAGCTTTATCTCGATCCTTACGTCGGCGACTCGGGGGCGGCGGCTGTCAGCGGCACCGGCGCAGGGCACGCCTACGTAGAGCTCGCAGCCGATGCCGCGAGGCTTCGCTAGCGTTCTCGCCCGGGCGACGCTGATCGCCGCCGTCACGGCATGCGGGGAAGCGCAAAAGCCGCTGCCGCTCGTCTCTCCCGCCGGGCCCGTGCCTGCCGAGCCGCAGCGGCCCGGATCGGCCGCAGCGGGATACGACGCGCTCGTCAACAAGGGCTACGTCAGCTGCGGCATCCCGTATTCGGCGTACAGGCAGAGCGCGGCGCCGGTGCCGGCTTCGCGCCTGCTGCCGGCGCGTGCGGGCCGCAACGCGGAGCTGCCTTACAACCTCACCGCCCATGTCACCCCGAGCGGCGTCGAGGTGGTCGCGCCGAACTGCCTCACCTGCCATGCCGCGCAGTTCAACGGCCGGCTGATCGTCGGCCTCGGTAACGAGTCGGCCGATTTCACCCGCGATCCGAGCCTCGCCGTGGAAAGCGCGGGAACGCGCGTGTCGGGCGAGGCCGAGACCGCCGAGTGGCGCAAGTTCGCCGACCGCATGAAGGCGATCGCGCCCTATGTCACGACCGATACCGTGGGCGTGAACCCGGCGGTCAATCTCACCTGGGCGCTGTTCGCGCACCGCGATCCGAAGACGCTCGCCTGGTCGCCCAAGCCGCTGCTCGAGCCGCCGCCGCGCAAGCCTCTCCCGGTGAGCGTGCCCCCCTGGTGGCGCATGAGCAGGAAGAACGCGATGTTCTACACCGCAGCGGGCCGCGGCGATCATGCGCGCATGATGACCCTCGCTTCGGCGCTGTGTACCGACGACGTCGCCGAAGCCCGGGCGATCGACTCCTATGCCCCGGACATCCGCGCCTACCTCGCCTCCCTCGAGCCGCCGAAATACCCCTTCCCCATCGACGCCGCGCTCGCCGCGCGCGGCCGCCCGGTATTCGAGCGCCATTGCGCTTCCTGCCATGGCACGTATGGCGAAAACGCGGCCTATCCCAATCTCGTGATCGCGGCCGAGGCGGTCGGAACCGATCCGCTGCTCGCCCGCGCCGCGACCGACGGCAGCGAGGAGCGCTTCCTCCGCTGGGCGCAGCGCTCGTTCTACGGCGAGAACGCGCGCCTCGCCCCCGCGCCGGGCTATTACGCGCCGCCGCTCGATGCGGTGTGGGCCACGGCGCCCTACCTGCACAACGGCTCGATTCCCACGCTCGAAGCGCTGCTCGAGAGCTCCAGGCGCCCGAAATACTGGGCGAGGTCGTTCGATTCTTCGGACTACAACCCGCGCACGCTGGGCTGGAATTACCGCGAGCTGCCCCACGGCAAGGACGCCGAGAAAGATCCCCGGCAGCGCAGCCGCATCTACGACACCACCCTTCCCGGCTATGCCAATCACGGGCATGCCTTTGGCGACACCCTCAGCGCCGACGAGCGCGCGGCGATACTCGAATATCTGAAAACGCTTTGATTACCAGTCCTCGCGTACCGCGCGCACGGGCCCCATGCCCATTGCCTCGCGCCCGGAAATGATCGCCGTCAGGACGGCAAGCGCAATCAGCAAAAAGACCAGGCCGGTCAGGAGCAGGTAGGGCGGGTGGAGCTCCATGCTCCAGTTGAAGGACTGCCGGTTGACGACGTAGACGAGCACCAGGCTGATCGCCGCTCCCGCGGCAAGGCCGGCGGCCGAGCCGACCAGCGCGAGCAGGCCGCCCTCGGCGGCAAGCATGGCGCGGATCTGGGCGCGCGTCAGGCCGAGGTGGCGCAGCACGCCGAACTCGCGCCGCCGCGCGAGCACGATCGCGCCGAGGCTGGAGGACAGGCCGAACAGCCCGACCAGCACCGCGACGGCCTCCATCGCGTAGGTGACGGCGAAGCTGCGGTCGAAGATGCGCAGCGACACCTCGCGGATCTCGCCGGGCTCGGCGATGTCGAGCTCGGCGCCGCCGGGAAGGGCGCGCAGCGCCGCCATCGCCGCCGCCGGCGTCGCTCCGGGGGCGAGCCACAGCGCGGCGTCGTTCACCGCGCGGTCGTCGGTCAGCGCCCTATAGTCGGCGCGCTCGATGAGCAGCGCCCCGTGCTGCCGCGCGTAGTCGCGGAAGATGCCGGCGACGACGACCGGGTGGCTCTTGCCGAGAATGGGCACCTCGAGCCGAGCTCCGGGAGAAAATCCGTACACGTCGAAAACCGCCTCGCTCACCCATACCGCGGGCGGGTCGCCCGGGCGGCGCTCGTGGCGCTCGCCCACCAGCGGAAACGTCTTTTCGGCGCGGTCGCGCGCGATCAGCACCAGCGGCGGGCGCGCCGGATCGAGCAGGATGCGGCCGCTGCGCAGAAAATCGGCGCGCGCCACCTGCGGCAGCGCGCGCACGCGCTCTTCGAATGCCGGATCGAGAACGCCGGTGTCCCCGGCGTGGGTGGTGCGGAAGTAGAGCTCGGCCGGCAGCACGGCCTCGAGCCAGTCGTCGACCGACTGCCGGAACGAGGCCACCATGATCGCCATCGCCGCCATCAGCGAAAAGCTCGCCACGATCGCCGCCAGGCTCACCGCGGCCTGCCCGGGCGCGGCCCGGAGCTGGCCCAGGGCGAGCCTCAGGGGCGGATGCGATGGCAGCGGGAGATTCCGGAATACCAGGGCCGCGATTCCGGGCACCAGGGCAATCGCCCCGACGAGCAGGCACGCGATGGCCGTGTAGCCGAAAAGCGGCAGCCCGCCGACCGGGCCGAGCTGCGCGAGCCCGCCGCCGACGGCAAGCAGCGCGAGGCCCGGCCATAGCGGCGCGATGCGCTGGAACAGCGTCTGCTCGTCGCCTGCCTTCAGCGCGCGCGCCGGCGGCGTGCGCGCTGCGTCGAGCGCGGGCAGGAGCGCCCCGAGCACCGCCACGAGAATGCCGGCGGCGAAATAGATGATCGCTCCTGCGACCGACATTCTTACTTCCGGGAAAACACCTCGAAACACTCCGGCGCCAAGGTCGGCGCCCGCCGCGCGCACTGCCACAAGCGCGAGCGCGTAGCCGAGCGCGAGCCCGGCCGCGCCGCCGATTGCGCCGAGGAACGCCGCCTCACCCAGAACGAGCCGTGAAATCCCCCCTTTGTTAATTCCCAGAACCCGGAGCAGCGCATGCTCGCCGCGCCGCCGCGCCACCTCGAGCGCCTGCGCCGAGAACACGAGGAAGCCGCCCGTGAAGAGCGCCACCATGGCGAGGACGTTCAGGTTGACGCGATAGGAGCGCGACGGATAGGCGCTCGCCTCCTCGAGCGCTTCCAGCGCGACGACGTGGGCGCCGGGCGGCAGCAGCGCCTGGATGGCGGCGGCGGTCTTCTGCCTTTCCGCTCCGGGGGAAAGCCGCACGTCGATGCGGTTCAGCTCGCCGAGGCGGGCGAAGCGCCACTGCGCGGTCGCGATGTCGGTGAGCGCCGCGACTCCGCGCAGCGAAGAGACGACGCCGGCGACCTGCAGGTCCACGGTTCTCTGCCCGACAACGAAAGAAACTGTGTCCCCCTTGGCCAGGCCAAGGGCGCCGGCGGCGGCGGCGGAAAGGAACACGCGGTCGGGCGCGAGCAGCTCGTAGCGCTCGTCGGCGACGAGTTGCGGCTGCAGCAGCGCGGCGCGCAGGATATCGATCCCCGTGACCCGCAGCGTGCGCTCGGTTCCGGCGATGCCGACGTCGAGCTCGAGCGCCGGGCTCGCCACGGCGACGCCGGGGAGGCGCGCGATCCGCGGGTAAAGCGCTTCGGCGAAGCCGGCACGGCCGCCGCGCACTTCCAGATCGGCTTCCCCGGCGAGCGCGCGCACCGCCGCCGCCACGTCGCTCACCGCGGCGCGGTTGACGAGGTGCACGCCGTAGCCGAGCGCGACGCCGAGCGCGATCCCGGCGACCGCAAGCGCCATGCGCCCGCGGCCGCGCCGCGCCGCGAAAAGGAAAAGCAGCCGCAACATCGCGCCCGCTATTGTGCCCGCTGGCGGGGCGCTCCCGACGCTACGGCTGCTCGATGAGCCGGCCCCCCTCGTGTCGAATTTTGGCTACCGTGCCGCGAAGTCGCTGCGCCGGTTCTCCTGCCAGGAGGTCTCGTCGTGCCCGGTGACGCGCGGCTTTTCCTCGCCCCAGCTCACCGCCTCGATCTGCTCGGGCCTGGCGCCCATCAGCACCAGCATCTTGGTCACCGACTCGGCGCGCCGCTGGCCGAGCGCCACGTTGTACTCGCGGCTGCCGCGCTCGTCGGCGTTTCCTTCGATCGTCAGGCGCGCCCTCGGGTTGGCGCGCAGCCAGCGCGCGTGGCTTTCGACGAGCGCGCGGTACTCGGGCTTGACGTCGTACTTGTCGAACTCGTAGTACACGCTGCGCTTGAGGTCCGGGCGCTCGCTGCCGGTCGCGCTCATCGGCGCGCTGCCCATGTCCTTGCTCATCGGCGCGCTGCCGCTCGGGGTGCCTGTCGACGCGGCTGCGGGCTGGCTGCGCGTCGTGGACGGCGCGGCGCCGGTCGTGCTGCTGTCCTGCGTTTCCGTCGTGGCGCAGCCGTAAAGGCCGGCGACGACTGCCAGCATTGCGAATGAAGCGCGCTTCATGGAAGCCTCCCGTTTCTGGTGATGGGCGCGAGGATAGTCCAATATCCCTTGCCCCGTCGGTGTGATAAGTCTCGGCAGGGAAGCTTAAGCCACCCTTAACCCGCTAGCCGATCATCAGGTAGGCGTAGCCGAGGTAGTTCTGGATCTCGGCGTTGCGCGTATCGCGCAGCGCCGCGGACGCGATTCCCTCCCTTACCGCGGGCTCGAGTTCGGCCCTGTTCACTCCGACATCGTAAAATGCAAATGTCGCGTGTACAAATCCCGATGAGCAAACCAGCCCGGGCGCCGCAGCCGCCCTCCGCCAGCAATTTCATCCGCCAGATCGTCGACGCCGACCTGGCGGCCGGCACCTACGCAGGCGTGCGCACGCGCTTTCCGCCCGAGCCGAACGGCTACCTGCACTTCGGCCACGTCAAATCGATCTGCCTCAACTTCGGCCTCGCCGAGCAGTACGGCGGCCACTGCAACCTGCGCTTCGACGACACCAACCCGGAGAAGGAGGAGCAGGAGTACGTCGACTCCATCAAGGAGGGCGTGAGGTGGCTCGGCTTCGACTGGGGAAAGGAAGACCTCTACGCGTCCGACTACTTCGACAAGCTCTACGAGTTCGCCGAGGCGCTGATCCGCAGCGGCCAGGCCTACGTCGACAGCCAGAGCGCGGAGGAAATCCGCGCGAACCGCGGCACGCTCACCGAGCCCGGCAGGGATTCGCCCTGGCGCAACCGCGGCGTCGAGGAGAACCTCGCCCTGTTCCGCGGCATGCGCGACGGGCAGTTCAAGGACGGGGTCCACGTGTTGCGCGCGAAAATCGATATGAGCTCGCCCAATATCAACCTGCGCGACCCGGTGATGTACCGCATCCGCCACGCGCATCACCACCGCACCGGCGACAAGTGGTGCATCTACCCGACCTACGACTGGGCGCACGGGCTCTCGGACTGCATCGAGGGCATCACGCACTCGATCTGCACGCTGGAATTCGAGGACCACCGGCCGCTCTACGACTGGTTCAACGAGCAGGTCGCCGGCGCCGGGCTGCTGCCCGGGCAGCACCTGCCGAAACAGATCGAGTTCGCGCGGCTCAACCTGACTTGCGTCGTGCTTTCGAAAAGACGCCTCATTCAATTAGTGGAACAGCAATTCGTCGACGGCTGGGACGACCCGCGCATGCCCACCCTCGCCGGCGCGCGCCGCCGCGGCTACACCCCGGAAGGCTTTCGCCTGTTCGCCGAGCGCATCGGCGTCTCCAAGGCGAACCAGCTCGTCGAGTTCTCGGTGCTCGAGGATTGCATGCGCGAGCACCTGAACGACGTCGCGCCGCGGCGCATGGCGGTGCTCGATCCGGTCAAGCTCGTGATCGACAATTACCCCGAGGGCAAGGAAGAGCTGATGGACGTGCCCAACCATCCGCAGAAGCCCTTCTGGGGCAAGCGCCAGGTGCCCTTCTCGCGCGAGCTTTGGATTGAAAGGGACGATTACGAAAGTTCTCCCCCC
>Ga0209399_10001593_pt1 | contig 11645 bp, 12 predicted proteins | sample OV2TP3_FD_184130 | JGI IMG/M metagenome (GOLD analysis project Ga0209399, IMG submission 184130) | Hot spring microbial communities from Beatty, Nevada to study Microbial Dark Matter (Phase II) - OV2 TP3 (SPAdes) (version 3) | ecosystem: Environmental > Aquatic > Thermal springs > Hot (42-90C) ... | reverse complement strand
ATCTGAACACGAGCCAAAGCTCGCTCGAGGACATCTTCGTGAGCCTGGTGAGCGACCGCAAATGAGCCAGCAAACGAACAGCCTGGCGTTCAACAGGTACGGCGTCTGGGCCATCTACAAGTTCGAGATGGCGCGGGCGGGGCGCACTCTGCTCCAGAGCCTCGTGACGCCCGTGATCACTACCTCGCTCTATTTCGTGGTCTTCGGCGCCGCGATCGGGTCACGCATGACCGAGGTGGCCGGCGTGAGTTACGGCGCCTTCATCGTGCCGGGTTTGATCATGCTGTCGCTGTTCACCCAAAGCATCTTCAACGCCTCTTTCGGTATCTATTTCCCGAAGTTCACCGGCACGATCTACGAGCTGTTGTCCGCACCGGTATCCTATCTGGAGATCGTCCTCGCCTACGTTGGAGCGGCGGCGACCAAGTCGATCATCCTGGGCCTGATCATCCTGGCCACCGCATCACTGTTCGTGCCGATCCAGATCCTGCACCCGGCCTGGATGATCGCCTTTCTGGCGCTGACGGCGACGACGTTCAGCCTGTTCGGCTTCATCATCGGCATCTGGGCGAGGGGTTTCGAGCAGATGCAGTTCATCCCCATGCTGATCGTGACGCCCCTGACCTTCCTGGGCGGCGCCTTCTATTCGATCGACATGCTGCCGCCGGCGTGGCGCACGGTCACCTTGTTCAACCCGGTGGTCTATCTGATCAGCGGCTTCCGCTGGAGCTTCTACGAATCGTCCGACGTGGGCGTGGGGGTGAGCCTGGCGATGACGCTGGGATTTTTCATGATCTGCCTGGCGGTGGTGGGGTGGATTTTCAGGACGGGGTATCGACTGAAGAGCTGACTAGAAAAACCCTCATGCGGAGACCGAAAGGGGACAGTCCCTCTAAAGAAAAGGGACTGTCCCCCTTTCGGGGGAATGACGGATAGAAGATGGATTTCAGGAAGGAGTAAGGTATGAGCGGAGTACGAGTACTGGTTGGGACACGCAAGGGCGCGTTCATCATCGAGGCGGACGCGAAACGTGAAAAGTGGAATGTTAGCGGGCCGCATTTTGCGGGCTGGGAGATTTACCATATGAAGGGATCGCCCGCCGATCCGAATCGCATATATGCGTCGCAGTCGAGCGGTTGGTTCGGGCAGATCATTCAACACTCGGATGACGGCGGCAAAACATGGCACCAACCCGGGACGCCACCGGGTGAACCGACCACCACGCCAGAAGGCATGCCGAAGGGCGAGAGCAACAAGTTCGTTTACGACACGTCTCCCGAAACCGGCAAACCGCTCACCACGCATCAGTGGTACGACGGCACGCCGCACCCGTGGGAGTTCAAGCGCGTCTGGCATCTCGAACCCTCGCTGACCGATCCCGACACGGTCTACGCCGGGGTCGAAGACGCCGCGTTGTTCCGAACGACCGACGGCGGGCGGACATGGCAGGAGCTTCCCGGACTGCGCGGCCACGGCTCGGGGTCTTCGTGGGCGCCGGGTGCCGGCGGGATGTGTTTGCACACCATCCTTCTTGATCCGAGCAACTCAAACCGAATCGTCATCGCCATCTCGGCTGCGGGCGCCTTCCGATCCGACGACGCCGGCAAGACGTGGCGGCCAATCAACCGCGGCCTGCATTCGCTCTACATTCCCAACCCGACTGCCGAGGTCGGCCACTGCGTCCACCGCATTGCGATGCACCGGTCGCGTCCGGGCGTGTTGTTCATGCAGAAGCACTGGGACGTCATGCGCAGCGACGACGCCGGTGAGTCGTGGCGCGAGATCAGCGGAAACCTGCCCACCGACTTCGGTTTTCCGATCGACGTTCACGCGCACGAGCCGGAGACTATCTACGTCGTCCCCATAAAGAGCGACTCGGAGCATTTTCCGCCTGACGGAAAGCTGCGCGTCTACCGCAGCCGGACAGGCGGAAACGAGTGGGAGGCGCTCACGAAAGGTCTGCCGCAAAGCGACTGCTACGTCAATGTGCTCCGCGATGCGATGGCCGTCGACTCGCTCGATTCGTGCGGCGTCTACTTCGGCACCACCGGGGGGCAGGTGTACGCATCGGCCAACGCCGGCGACAACTGGAGTCCCATCGTCCGAGATCTTCCGGCTGTGCTGTCCGTCGAAGTCCAGACGCTGCCATGATCCGAGTGGTGCTCCCAGCACATCTGCGAAAGCTCGCACAGGTGGACGGCGAGGTGAAGCTCCATGTCGAGGGTCCGGTCACGCAGCGCTCGGTGCTCGACGCGCTCGAGGCCCGCTATCCGATGCTGCGCGGGACAATCCGCGACCACGTCACGCAAAAGCGCCGAGCGTTCGTGCGGTTCTTCGCCTGCGGGCAGGATCTGTCCCATGAACTGACGGATGCCCCGCTGCCCGACGCGGTCGCCACGGGGACCGAGCCTTTTATGATCCTGGGGGCCATCGCCGGCGGCTAGAGTTGTCACGAAGGGCATCGATCATGAACTATGCGCTGTGGATCGTTCAGGGGCTGCTCGCGCTCATCTTTCTGTTCGCCGGTGGCATAAAGCTGGTCATGCCGATCGAGGAGATGATGAAGCAGATGCCGCTACCGCTGCCTGGCCTGTTCTTACGTTTCACGGGAGTAGTAGAGGTGCTCGGCGCGATTGGCGTGATCCTCCCCGGGCTCCTGCGCATTCGGCCGGGCCTGACACCGCTGGCCGCCGCCGGGCTGGTGATCGTCATGATCGGTGCGACGATATACACGCTCGCGGCTGGTGATGTTGCGTCGGCGCTGATTCCGCTGGTGGTGGGGCTCCTCTCGGCGTTCGTCGCCTACGGCCGCTGGCGGCTAGCGCCGCACGGCCGGTCGGTGAGCAATGATTAACCTGTGAGTCCTTGCAGTCAACGGTCGATTAGAGTACACTTTTGCCAAATGCGTCAGACAATTACAATTCGCCTCAGCAAGGAGCTCGCGGCTTGGTTGGAAAGCACCGCGGCCAAAAGCGGTGTGTCACAAGGCAAGCTCGTACGGGACCAGTTAGAGAAAGCAAGAGCTAGTAACGGCGCTCAAACCTTCATGCGTTTGGCCGGAACCGTGCGTGGCCCGAAGGATCTCTCCAAGCGCAAGGGGTTCTCCCGCTCGTGAAGGGGATTGCGGATACCGGTTTCCTCGTCGCCTTTGCCAATCGAAACGATCGATACCACGACTGGGCTGTGAGCGTCGCCGGTCGGGTCACCGAACCGTTGCTGACCTGCGAAGCCGTTTTGGCGGAGACCGCTTTTCACCTGCGGAGCGTCCCGCTCGTTCTCGCAATGATCCAGGACGGATTGATCACCCTCGCTTTCGACTGCCAAGATCATTTGCCCCAACTCGCAGCCCTGGCAAGCCGCTATGGGGACCGCCAGCCCGATTTAGCTGACCTTTGCCTCATCCGCATGAGCGAGCTTTACCCCCGCCATAGCGTCATCACGGTGGATCGCGAAGATTTCCGCGTCTACCGGAGGAACAAACGCGAAGCCATCCCCGTCATCCGTCCGCCTCATACGTAATTGGTGAGCAGCATCTGCGGCACCGGGTCGATTTGCCTGGGCTAGGAAAAGACCCCATTTATTTCCCCGACCCCATTTATTTCATTCATCTTCGTCTACATTCACCCCTATACGGACGGCAATGGGCGTATCGGCAGGTTCCTCATGAACGTGATGCTGGCGGCGGGCGGATACCCCCTGTGGGATGGCGCTGTGCGGCGCGTGTACCGTCCACCTCGACGGCGAGGCGGTGCGGTCGTGCGTCACGCCGCTCTCGCGCGCCGCGGGCAAAGAGGTTACGACCATTGAAGGGCTTTCCCGCGACCTCAGTCACCCGCTGCAAAAGGCCTGGATCGTCGAGGACGTGCCACAGTGCGGCTGAACACAAGAGAGGAGATCGAGCAGGCACTCCTGGATCTTCGCCAGGGGGCATTTGTGTGAGATGAAGGGATGTAGCGTTGACTGGGAGGATCTGTTACCATAAAAATTATTTTCCAGGAGAGGAACGTTTATGCTTCGACTCATCGTATGGATCTCGCCTCTCTTGTTCGCGCTGATCCCCCTTTCCACGGCCTGGGGTCAAAAAGGCGCTATCAAAGTCGCCACCCAAAGCCCTCTCTCGGGTGAACAGGCAGCCCAAGGAGAGTATATCAAATTGGGCGCTCAACTCGCGATTGAAGAGGCAGTGAAGAACTTTAAGGCTCTAGGCTTTGATCTGATTTTTGTTCCCTACGACGATCAGGCGAAGCCGGAAGTGGGAGTAGCCAACGCCAGAAACATCGTGGCCGATCCCGATATCCTGCTCGTCGTGGGCCATTTCAACTCCGGTGTGGCCTTGCCCTCCTCGGAGATCTATAAAGATTCCATGTTGGCTATGATCTCACCCGCCAATACGGCGACAGAGATCACCGATCGAGGTTATGCCAACGTCAACCGGGTTTGCGGCCGCGATGATATCCAGGGCCCTGTAGGGGCCAGATTCTCCGCCCAGGATCTCAAACTCAAGTCTGTCTATATTGTGCACGACAAGACCCTCTACGGCCAAGGAGTTGCCGACACCTTTCGCGACGAGGCGAAAAAGCTGGGGCTTAAGATCTTGGGCTATGACGGGACTGAGGAGCGCGCCAACTTCGCCCCATTGATCATTCCGATGAAGGCGAAAAACCCCGACCTCGTCTATTTTGGCGGGATCTACCACCAGGGAGGCCTACTGCTTAAGCAGATGCGGGAAAAAGGGGTGAAGGCAGTCTATATGGGGCCGGATGGTTTGGATTCTTCGGAGATGGTTAAAATTGCCGGGCAACAGGTGGTCGGGAGCTATTATACCACCGTGGCCGGACCCACGGATGCCTATCCAGAATCGGCCGCCTTTGCCAAGAAATTTAAGCAGCGGTTTGGCAAGGAGATCGAGTCGTTCGGCATGTACGGCTATGACGCGGCGCTGGTTGGATTGACCGCGATCCAACAGGCGATCAAGGAGTCGGGAGGCAAAAAGCCGGCCCGGGCCCAGGTATCGGCCGCCATTAGAAAATTGAAGAATTTTAAGGGAGTCACCGGGTCGATCACCTTTGACGGTAAAGGGGACCCCGTCAAGGCCAAATACTTTGTCCTCAAGTTCGAAAAGAGACAATACCCCGGGAGAGTGGTCAAGGTGGTCGAACAAGAGGCGCCCAAGGCCAAGAAGACCTAGCCCCCAACCCATGGTTTAAGCCGTTTAAATCGTTTGAACCGTTTAAACCCATTGAATAGCTTGAACGTCTTGAACGTGCACAGCTCCGCAGATTCGCTCAAATGAAAAGGCGACTTCGGGTGGCAGTTCTCTTCGGAGGAAGATCGGCGGAGCATGAAATTTCCATCCAATCGGCCAAGAATATCATCGAGGCGATCGATAGGAAGAAGTACCAAGTCACTCTGGTCGGCATCAACAAAAAGGGAGAATGGTATCTCTGCGAGGCCCTGCCGGTCCGGGGTGCCAAGCTGGCCGAATTTAAGCGATCCCGTCAAAAGGTAGTCCTCGTCCCCGTGAGAAACAGAGGCGAGTTGGTGACGCTCTCCCGTCGCCAAAAGATCCAACCTGTGGATGTGGTCTTCCCGGTCCTGCACGGACCTTACGGCGAAGATGGCACAGTTCAGGGCCTTATCAAGCTCGTGAATCTCCCCTTTGTTGGCGCCGGGGTTCTGGGTTCCGCCGTCGGCATGGATAAAGACGTTATGAAGCGGCTGCTCAGGGACGCCGGACTCCCCACCGCCAAGTTTCTTGTATGGAATCGATCCTCGTCCCGTGAGATGGAGTTCGAAGCTTTAGAGCGCCATCTGGGGCTACCTTTCTTCATCAAGCCCGCGAACCTTGGCTCGTCGGTGGGGATTCATAAAGTGCAAGACAAAGAACAATTCGAGGCAGCGATCAAAGACGCCTTTGGTTACGACAGCAAGATACTGATTGAGGAATTCGTCTCGGGGCGCGAGATTGAATGCTCGGTCCTAGGAAACGAGGAGCCGGTGGCGTCTGTGCCAGGAGAGATCATCCCGCGACATGAGTTTTACTCCTATGAAGCGAAGTACTTGGACGAAAAAGGGGCCGCCCTGGAGATCCCTGCTCGGCTCCCGCCCGAAACTGTGAAGGAGATCCAGGAACTCTCCGTCAAGGCATTTAAGGCTTTGTGCTGCGAAGGGATGGCGCGGGTGGACTTCTTTCTCAGAGACAATAAAGAGGTCATTGTTAACGAGATCAACACCATCCCGGGCTTTACAAAAATCAGCATGTACCCCAAGATGTGGGAGGCCAGTGGCGTCTCCTACACGGAACTCATCGATCGACTGATCCAACTCGCCTTGGAGAGATTCGGACGAGAGCAGAAGTTGAAAACGTCATTTAGGATATAATCCTGCTCCCGTGGCGTGCGCCGAAGCTCCCACGGTTCTTACCCCTTGGAGCATCCCCAGACTGGAAACATAGAGCCAGCGCTTGGGTTCAGAGCAGGCAGGCCCTGGGAGTCCTTCGAAAATTTCACTTGACAACACTATATGTAGTGGTCCATAATTTGCGTCATACAAAATAATGGGGCTCAGCTTCTAAATGGAAGACTCTTCCAGATTTTGTTCTCCTTGATATCAAAGGTGCAAATAGAAAGATTCTCCTAAAATCGTTTTACTGATTAAAAAATGTTATCGCCTCCCACTATTCATTGGATAGGGCAAAACGTGAAGTTATGAGGTAATGATGGGCTAAAAGAAACTAATAGAAATTTCATAGGAGGTGACCATGCGTATTTTTGCCTTGATTAACCAGAAAGGCGGGTGCGCTAAAACCACCACTGCAGTCAACCTCTCCGCTTGTCTCGCGCATCGCGGCAAAAGGGTCCTTCTGATTGACCTGGATCCTCAGGGCCATGCCTCTTTAGCACTGGGCATCTCCCCAGAGGAGATCACCCGGGGAATGGCATCGGTCCTCACTCAAGAGACAGCTATCGAGGAAGTCCTCATCAAAGAACGCTATCCTGGCCTTGATCTTGCCCCATCCAATCTCCGTTTGGCCGCTTTTGAACAGCAACTCTCCGGCCTTCCCCAGCGGGAGGAACGACTTCTATGGGCGCTGCGGCAGCTTCAGGGGAACTACGACCTGATCTTCATCGATGCCCCACCCAGCCTGGGGCTCCTCTCTTTCAATGCCCTTCGGGTCGCCGACGAGGTGTTGGTTCCAGTGGACCCCAGTAGTTTCTCCGTCCATGGGTTAAGTCGACTTCTTGAAACACTGGATCTCCTTCAGGCCCAGACCGGCCAAGCGATTGGCGTAAGGGCAGTTGTAACCCTCTTTTCCCGGACCCGCTTTAGCCACGAGATGCTGCAAATGTTGAACATCTGCTTCACCGAACCTGTGGCCCAACGGTTCCGTGGGGGACGATACCGGGCGGTAATTCGGGCCAATGTCAGGTTACGGGAAGCGGCTCGCCACGGTATTCCAATCATTTTTTATGATTCCAATGCCATTGGCGCGCAGGATTATGAAGCATTAGCGCAAGAGATCTTGGAAGGGGAGGAAGCGATAACCCAGCTCGTCCGGCAAGCTGCCCTGAGATCCCCTCCGGGACCATGTTTTCTAGCAGGCGGGGTGCTCTTTACGTGGATAGGATCAGATGAAGTCGCGATTGCAGGCGATTTCAACGACTGGGTTCCGGACCGGAAGATCTATTCTATTTGCGCGGACCATCCTGGAGAAGCCAGGGTTCAGAAATGGCTTCCGTTCGTCCCCACGCGGTCTGCCTACAAGCTCAGAATCAATGGAGTGTGGCGGGAAGATCCCTTTAGCCAATGCACAGAGGCAAGTCCGTTTGGGGGTAGGAACTCTCTTCTAGAGGTAAAACACTCGATCGCAGTTTCCCCTTTGACAGAGCGCTCGCCGGCGGCCGCAGACGAATGGTCTATGGCGAAGACAGGTGATCCGAATTAAAAGAGGAAGATCGGGAAATGTCGCTGATCTCAGGAATCGCGGATCATTTTCTTTCCCCTCGTCGAGCATCTGAGGTAAAAAGGATCGCAGTTGTGGAAGTGGAAGAGACCCTCCCTGCTTCCTTCCTGACGGCAAACCTCGCCCTCAAATGGGCTGTTGGCGAAAAGCGCGTGATGGCGATCGAGGGAAAGGAGGGTGGTACTGATCTCGGGAACCTTCTCTGGAGAAAACCTCTCCCCCTCTTAGGTGAAGGGGATGATGAGCCCCACCAGGAGATTCCCAGGCCGCGTGAGATTGACCTCGTTCCGTTCCGCCTTACCCCGAGTAGGCTCCAATTCATTAGGCCTTCTCAATGGGAGAGGCTTAAACGTCAGGAAGAGAATGCAGATCTTCTCCTGATTACACTTCCGGGGGACGGAACCCTCTTTTCTTGGACCTCCATCCTTCGCTCCCTCCATGCGGTTGTACTCCAGGTGCCCGCTCAAGAAAGGATTCTAACAAACTGCTATCGTATCCTCCGGTTTTTCTACCTTCATAACCCGTTTTTGCGGGTTCACTTTGTAGGCGTCCTTTGTTTGGAGAAGGGGGCAAAAACAACACTATCGGACGGGATGAAATTCTATGAACAACTTTCATGGCTCGTCGCCCGGTTTCTTCACCAAGATTTGATCGGGCCTCATCTGTTGCTGATGGATCGGAACTTTCCAGATCAGCGCTTCTCGTCTCTTAACTCGCTGCTCGATCATCTTTCGCAGAAGCTACTGACCGAAGAACCCTTTATCGACAGAACCCAATTCTCTCGTCTTTTTGACTCTCTCGAGACAATGCATTGTATCCCGCCGGCATCCCGGTGGGAGAGAAGCGACCTGTTCAAGCGGTTGGGGGACTACTTCCCTCTGGACGTTACAGTGGGACCCAAGAGGGTGACACTCCTCTTGAACTGGGAGCGGCGACTAGCCGTGGGCGAAGTGGCCACCGAAGGGCTGGGGGATGCGTTGGTCCGGGGAATTGAGGCCATGGAATGGGCTCACAACCATCTACCCCTTTTGGCAAGCCTCTATACCAGGAAGCTTGATCCGGCCCTTTCACCTCACCTGGTTCTGATCTCTCCGGAATATCCTTCCGGCTTTTGCGGTATGGTCACCCGCCTCGGTCTCCCTATCGTCCTTTATCAAGCCTGCAAAGGGCAGAGAGGGATCCATGTCGTACAGGTCTCATCTCCTGTTAACCCTCCTTGTTCTCCAGAGCTTTCATCTGAGGAAGAAGAGGCCTTGAAAGGAAATGAAAGTCCTTCCCCGGATCATTTGTAGGAGCGAAAATCAGGTCTTGTCGCTATAAGCTACTTCCGAGCGGCCGCTTTGCGCCGGGCGATGGCAGCCTCGGCCCGAGGGCTGATCGCCCGCTGAATCGCGACGTTCAATAAGGCCGGGCGTCCAGAGGCGAAAGCCCTCTCGAGCGCGGGCTTGAGGTCATCAGGCCGCGCCACGAACTCACCGTATCCGCCCAAACCCTCGACCACTTTCTCGTAGCGGGCCTGAAGCAGCTCCGTGGCCACGGGGCGCCCGTACAGTCCAAGCTGGATCTGGCGATCAATGCCCCAAGCTGAGTCGTTGCCCAAGACGGCCACAATATTGAGCTTGTGGCGCACGGCGGTATCAAACTCCATGCCGTTGAATCCGAAGGCCCCGTCCCCGGTGAGCATGATCACCCGGCTGTTAGGATAAGCTAACTTGGCGGCCAGGGCCGTGGGAACGGAGGAGCCCAACATTCCCAGACTGGAAACATAGAGCCAGCGCTTTGGCTGCCGGGCGCGAAGAAAAGAGCGCCCAAAGTGGCAGAAGTCGCCCCCATCGAATACTAGGCAATCGTCCGGCCGGAGCATGGACTCCAACGTCTTATGAACGAACAGAGCGTGCATGGGAGTCTGCGCTTGACCCAGCCCATCGGCCCATTCTGCTTGAGCCGCACGCGCGGCGCGGAGCTCTTCCAGCCAGGGGAGTTCCTTCCAGGTATGGGCAGCAGCCTCCGCGGTCAACTGTCCCAAGACACAGGCGACATCGCCGACCATGCCGACGGCAACTGCGCGATTGCGGCCGATCTCTTCGGGAGAAGGATCGACCTGGATGATCCTGGCATCGGCGGCAACATTCGGCGGACGGCAGAAGCCGATGGTGAAATCCTGTTTCCGGCCCAACAGCGCTACAAGGTCAGCGTCGCGGACCTTTGCGGCGACGCGGTTTAGACCGCGCTCGAAAAAGCCGAAGCAATAAGGATGCTCATCAGAGATCAAGCCCCGGGCCTGCTCCTCGGTTAACACAGGGAAGCGGACCGTCTCGATGAAGTTCTGCAGCGCCTCGCCGGAAAGGCTATAACCGGCGGCGCTTCCGGCAATGACCAAAGGTCTTTGGGCCTCGCACAGGAGCGCGATTGCGCGCCGCACCAGCTCCGGACTCGTCAACATCTTCTCATTAGCGCGGGACTCTTCGGGCTTATAGAAGGTCACTTCACTCTCATCGACTTCCTGCTCCTGCACATCTATCGGGATGGTCAGGTGGACCGGGCCCCGCCGGCCGCTGAAAGCGAGCCGCGCTGCGCGGGCGATGAAGTCGGGGATCCTCCTGGCATCGTGGACCATAAACGAGCCCTTGGCCGCCGGCGCAGCCATGCCCACCTGGTCGATCTCCTGCTGCGCGCCGCGACCGAGATCGGCGAGATCGGCGCATCCGGCGATGGAGAGCAACGCGCCCTCGCTGTGAGTGGCATTGGTCAAACCGGGGACCGCGTTGGCAAAGCCCGGGGTTGTGTACATGCAGACTCCGAGCTGCCCGGTGATCCGATTCCAGGCGTCGGCCATGTGAACCGCGGCCTGCTCATGGCGGGTGTCGATGAGACGGAAGTCCTGGTCCGCTATCTCATTCAATAGCGGAAGGATGTGATCCCCGGCCAGAGTGAAAATATTCTTCACGCCCTCAAGCTTGAGGGCCTTGCAGATGACTTGCGCTCCTGTAACTCGTGCCATATTTTCTCCTCGCCAGGACCTTTTACTATCCCAAAGGCGCAGCAAATGTCCATCCCCGCCCGGGAGCGACTTACTTATTTAAGCTGGCTCGGTGTCCGAATTTTCTCGATCGGTATGCGTCTATATCGTTGATGGGTAGGGCAGAAGGCAACGCGGAAGTTACTTCTCTCTAAAATACTTCAAAAACAGAAGATAGCGTCACTCCTCCTCTTTCATTGGTTTGGATTTTTTCCCTCTGGCGGGCCATGGTCGAGAGTGGCCCGCGAATCGGCCAAGCTTACGCCGGCAGCGTGACGAAACCTGAAGCCGCCCCACACCTCAGACGCCAGCACGGCGCTAGCCAGAGCGATCCCGGTGATATTGGTGGTCCAACTAAAGAGAATCCCCGGACCCACATGAGGAAATAAGAGCCCTATCGCAGCCAGGCCCAAGAGCCCCCTCTTAAGTTTGGCGATCTCCCGAAAGAGGTAGCCGGTGAATGCAACCCCTATAAGAATCGTTCCTGCGATAGCGGTGACGGCGGTGACAAACACATCCAAGGCCGAGCCTTTGAGTAGCAGCGCCGGGGAGAAGGCGAAGAGAAAGGGGACGATATAGGCCACGATCCCCAAGCGGGTGGCCTCCAGACCCGTTCTCATGGCATCGGCCCGAACAATGGCCGCTGCGGTGTAAGCTGCCAGG
>Ga0209399_10001592_pt1 | contig 11648 bp, 11 predicted proteins | sample OV2TP3_FD_184130 | JGI IMG/M metagenome (GOLD analysis project Ga0209399, IMG submission 184130) | Hot spring microbial communities from Beatty, Nevada to study Microbial Dark Matter (Phase II) - OV2 TP3 (SPAdes) (version 3) | ecosystem: Environmental > Aquatic > Thermal springs > Hot (42-90C) ... | reverse complement strand
CTTGATCCCTTTCTTTGGAAAGTGGATAGCCCTGAATCAGCGACTACAAAATATAGCCCCCCATCTTTAGGTCAAGTTATTTGATTCTCATTCCTAAGGACGACAACGGCGTCCTGGGGCACATCACATTTCAGATTGTGGCGATCCAGCCAGCCCTTCCCCGCAGCGCGGCTCACGAACAGGTGATACACCATCAGGAGCAGGTGAGACTTTCCGCTGCCCTTGAGCCCTTCAAACAGGAAAAGACCCGGCGCATCCCGGTCCCCTGAGAAGCGACGGTGGACCGTCTCGATAACCCGACGCGCATCCGCGGTGGGATAGGTGAGAGCGAAGAAGTCGGCAGGCCGGGCTTCGATCTTGCGTTTCCTGGAATCTTTGAGGTTCTCGAAGTCAATGATCCCCTCGATCCCATCCTCGCTCAGAACGTCACGTCTGGGCTTGAGAAGGTCGGAGTAACTCATGGGGGGTTCCTTTAAAGATGATCTGCGCCGTGAGTCAGCCACTCCACGTTGAACCGCGCCAGGGTCAGCCTCTCGTAGGGGTGCTGCTCGCCCCGCTCGTAGAGACAGCAGATCGCCATGTCCGGCGCAACCGCCAGGTCCGAGTAGGCCGACGGCCCCTCGTGCAGCGGGCGCGAGACGGCCCAGGTCCGGCACTCGTCATAGCTCATCCGGGCCGTCATCCGCTCCCGCGCGACGCTGGCCGGGTTCGAGAACAGGACCCGGTTCCTGCCGTGAGCGCCCTGCTCCGTGAGCCGGACCAGACTCCCCTGGCAGATCGGCTCCACCAGGGCCTCGTCCCAGCCGAACCCGGAGAACGTGTCACCCCTGTCGTGGCTCCACGCATACGCCCGCCTCTTCTCCCCCCTGTAGTTCCGGCAGTTGATGTAGAGCGCTCCCTCCGCCGTCTCCACGACCGCGCACTCGTTCGTCCCCTCGTCCACGATGCCGCCGATCCTCCAGCCCGCGCCGTGGTCGTCGCTGACGACGACGTGCGAGTGGTAGGGGTCCTGGCGGTTGAAGTTCACGCCCACGATGTGGTCGCAGGGGATGACCAGCCGCCCGTTCTTGAGCTGAATGCCGTGCCCCGGCCCCGTGGCGTACCACGTCCAGGAGGGGGCCTTCACGTCCCGCGTGATCTCCTCCGGCCCCGCCCACGTCGCCCCGTCGTCCGCGCTCCGCGTCATCCAGACCGTGCGAGGCGCCCTGCCCTCCACGATCATGCCCTCGGGGCCGTCGGCGAAATTCTTGCAGAACGGAAGATGGATCGCCCCATCCCTCCGGTCCACCACCGGGCACGGGTTGCCACAGGTCACCTTCTCCCCGTCCTCGGCCACGACCTGCGCCTCCCCCCAGGTCTCCCCGTTGTCGAGGCTCCGCCTCAGCAGGATGTCTATCTTGCCCGAGTCGCTCCGGCTGTGCTTTCTCCCCTCGCAGAAGGCCAGAATCGTCCCCTTCTGCGACACGATCAGGGCCGGGATTCGATAGGTGTGGTAGCCCCCCTCGCCACTGACAAAGAGGTCCGTCTGTCGGAACGTCTGCGTGTTCATACGAAATCGAGGGCCTGATTAAAAAGTTGTTTAGCCTTCTACAATATCTCCCTCGCCGCCCGGACCACCGTCTCCGCCTCCTCCTCCGACAGCGCCGGGTAGAGCGGCAGCGAGAGGGCCGAGCGATGCGCCCCCTCCGCCCCTGGAAACGCCTTTTCGTCAAGCCCCGGCATCCGGTGGATCGGGCAGAACACGGGCCGGCGCGCCGCGACCCCCACCCGCTCGAAGGCGGCCAGCCGCCCCTCCAGGTCCCCGCTCACCCGGACGACATACCGAAAAAAAATGTGCCCGGCGTCATGCCTGGGCAGATGACACGACGCCCCCGACAGGGCGGCGCTGTACCGGCCTGCGACCTCCCGCCGCCGGGCGATGAAGGCATCCAGCCGGCCAAGCTGCGCCTCCCCCACCGCCGCGTGCAGGTCCGACAGCTTGTAGTTGAACCGCATCGCCGCGTCGCCCCTGCCGTCGTAGTCCCTCGCGTCTCTCACGCGCGCCGCCAGCCCCTCGTCCCGCGTCGCCACCATCCCCCCCTCCCCGCAGGCGATCACCTTCGTGGCGTAGAACGAAAAGACCGACAGGTCGCCCCAGGCGCCCGCCGGTCTCCCACCCATTGTCGCCCCCAGACTCATGGCGCAGTCCTCGATCACCGGCAACCCCACCGCGCGCACGGCCTCCGCGTCCGCCGGAAGTCCGAACATGTGAGGCAGGATCACGGCCCTGGTCCTGCGCGTGACCCTCCGCCGGAGGTCCCTCACGTCCAGGTTGAACGTCTCCGGGTCCACGTCGATCAGCAGCGGCGCAGCCCCCACGTATCGAACCGCCTGAAACAGCGCCGAACAGACATAGGTCGGAAAGGCCACCTCGTCGCCCGGCCCCGCGCCGAGCGCCACCAGCGCCAGGTGCAGGGCGGCGGTCCCCGAGCTGACGGCCACGGCCTGGCCCACCCCGACGCGCCCGGCCACCCCCCGCTCGAACGCCGCGACCCGCTCCCCTGCGGCGAGCTGCCCCGACCGGATCACGGCGACGACCGCCGCCTCTTCTTCAAGACCTAAAAAGGGACGAGAATGGGGAATCATGGACAGAAAAATGCAAAACGTAAAAGACAAGGGGCGCGCCGCCGAAACGGTGGGGGGTGGAAGTACCTTCTACTCAATGTTAATAAACAGCCTCACCGGCACAAACGCCTCCGCGTATTTGACCCTCCCCTGGACACCCCGAAAATGGGCGGAGGACTGGGCCACATCCACGATGGACATGTCTTCGATGTAGGTGTTCATCACCTGGGACTTATGGGCCTCCAGACAGGCCATCTTCTTATGAAGGACGTCGGCGATGTTCACGTAGACGCTGGGATTAAAGTTTTGTGTGGAGAGACCCTCGTAATAGAGGACATTGCGGATGATCGATCGACTGGCCGGGATGACCGCCTGCGCCAGGGCCCTGTGGTCCTGGTGTGTGTCATCAGGGTATGGGACGAACCCAAAGGTGGGCTGCACCTGCCGGGCGATTCGTTCAATGGCCATGATCAGATCCCGATTACAGGTGAGCTGAGTATCCGGATAGCCTCCGAAGAAGACATCCTCAGCGCTGATGATTCGAGCGGACTCCAGTTGTTCGACTCTCCGGACCTCCGAATCGCCCTTACAGGCGCCGTCTGTTACGATGAGAAGATAGACGCGGTGGCCCTGCTGCTGATACTTGATCAGCGTCCCCCCGCATCCATACTCGATGTCGTCGGGATGCGCGCCGATGGCCAGGATGTTCATGACTCCCCCAGAAGATGGTCTCAAAAATCGAGGTGAACCGGTGAACCGGTGAACCGGTGAACCGGTGAAAACAACCTTCCCCGTTTCTCCGTTTCCCCCTTCCCCGTTTCATTTTTTATCTACTTCCCGGCCCCTTCTTATAACCTCCAGACTCTCCTCCCCGCAGTTGAACAGCAGGTCCACGACCGACATAAACGGCTCGAACGGCCCGAACCGCTGCGGGTAGGCCGGGTGCTCGAACGCCTGAAACTCCACCCGGATGCCCGCCGCCTCGAACTGCGACAGGTCCAGATAGTCCTGCCCGCCCGCGCCGGAGAGATAGGTGTCCGCCCCCACGCGCCGGCAGATGTCCACCAGCCTGCCCGTCGGGTCCTCCCCCAGCGCCCAGGCCGAGGCCAGCGGCATCTCCCTGCGGATGCCGAGCAGTTCGGCCAGCCCCCGCACCGCGTGCGCGTTCAGGTCGCACAGCCTCTCCCACGGGCGGCTGAGGAGATCGTCAAAAAACGGACGATACGACGTAAAATACGGCGCCCGGCCGTAGTTCGTCAGGAGCGCCTGGGCGTGCTGGTGTCGCCAGTTGACGCCCGCATGAATGGCGACCTGATCGATCCGCTCCGGGAAGTGAAAACGCACCGGCACCGTGAGCCACTGCCACCCGGCGGCGGACTTGATCCGGTTCCGGTTGATGAACTCGTTCTTCTTGTACTGCACATTGTCCAGCAGCACGAAGACATCGGCCCGGTCCATCTTGTCGAAGTAGCCGAGCCAGGGCAGGTACTGCGGCTGGTGAATGGCGACCGTCATGGCGTAAAAGAGCGCGCAGGCCTCTCCCTGTTCATCCTATCAACTCCTCATACAGCCGCTCCGTCTCCCGCACCGTGCGCTCGATCGAGAAGCGCGCGCGCGCCCGTTCCCGGCCCGCCCCCCCCATCCGGGCCCTCGCCTCCGCGTCGTCCATCAACCTCAGGATCGCCCCTGCCAGCGCCCCCGCGTCCCCCGGAGGCGTCAGCAGGCCCGTCTCCCCGTCCAGGACCACCTCCGGCACCCCCCCCACGCGCGACGCCACAGTCGCCAGCCCCATCGCCATCGCCTCCACCAGGGCCAGCCCCAGCCCTTCGTTCAGCGACGGGAGCGCGAACAGATCCGCCGCCCCCAGAGCCCTCGCCACGTCCTCCCGGTGCCCCGGCAGGCGGACGCGATCCGCCACACTGAGAGACCGGGCGCGGTCTTCTATGTCACGCCTCATCGGCCCGTCCCCGACGATCAGGACCGCCGCGTCCGGCCGCCGCCGCAGGACCTCCGGCAGGGCGTCGATCAGATGGACATGCCCCTTCACCGGGACGAGCCGCCCCACGCTCGCGACCAGAAAGGCGTCGGGGGCCACGCCCATCTCCCGCCGGGCCTCAGCGCGGTCCCCGCGACCACGCGCAAACGCATCCACGTCGATCCCGTTGAGAATGGCCGTGTGCTGCCCCGGCCACCCGATGCCCTCCGCCAGATACTGGGCGACCTCCCTCTGCGTCAGACTGACGATCCGATCCGTCAGCGGCGCGGCCAGCCCCTCCAGCCGCGCGAACAACCAGGTCGCCGCCGGGCCGAAATACCCCTCCAGCACGTTGCCGTGCGGCGTGTAGACCACGCCCCTCACCCCGCACAGCCGCGCGGCCAGGCGGCCCAGGAAGCCGGCCTTGGCCCGATGACAGTGGACCAGGTCGTAGCGGTCCTTTCCGATGATCCGCATCAACTGCCCGAGCGCCGCCACGTCCCGGACCGCATCCACCTCCCGCCGCAGGGACGGCACGCGGAAGACCGGCACCCCCGACGCAGCCACCTCCTCTGTCAGGTCCTGCGCCGGGTCGTCCGCCGGCCCCGTGGCCACGCAGACCTCGTAGCAGGACGGAGAGAGCCGCCGGATCACGTTCCACACGGCCAGCGGGGCCCCGCTCCGGTCCATGCCGGTGATGATGTGCAGGATGCGTATCTTGCGCAGACTTTACCTGTGCGTCACAAAGATCGGATTCGTGGCGATGCGGTTGGTCCGGTATTCCACCTCCAGCCGGTAGTAGGCCCGGTCGCCCGGCTTGAGCGACGCGTCTTCGAAGGCCCAGTCGATCTCCTTCCCGACGCGCCGGTCCTTGTGGACCTCGAACCCGTTTCGGATGACCCGGACCTCTGTGACATTCCCCCTCGCCGTGTCCGCGCAGACCGTCCGGAACCGGAGGCGGGGCGAGGCGCTCACCTCGACCTCCTCCCCCATCCCGGCGACCCCGTCGCCGGCCTCGACCGTGAACGACTCCAGGGCGATGTCCTGAACGCGCGGGCCGTGCACGGCGTAGGCCCGCCCCTTCCGGAGGGCCTCCAGCACAGAGGCTTTGGACACATCCTTGACAAACAGAAACGTGAGCGTGCTCGTGATCGGAAAGGACGGGTCCTTGAAGTCCACCTCCCCGATGCCCCAGGCCGGCCCCTCCCGGCGTCCTTCGAGGTACTCCACCAAGACCCGGTCCCACACGCCCCCGGGCGGGATGACGTGCCTCAGCCCCTCTGCGAACACCGCGATGCCCGTGTAGCGCCTTGCCCTCAGGAGGTCCTCGTGGTAGGGCAGGGTCCTCATCCGGATGCCCGTCAGGCTCTCCAGGACCGGGAAACCGGCAGAGACCTTCTCGTCCCGGTCCTGCTCCGGGTGCGCCCAGAAGGTGAGCGCCCCCTGCGCGTTCGCGTAGTCGATCAGGTCCTGAAAGGGACGAATACCCTGGTCACCGTGGTAGGGGTCATATCTGGGAAACCGGAAGGGCAGGTTCTGGGCCAGGAAGAGCCCTGCCACGCCGAAGCAGACCAGCCCGGGCGTGCGGAAGCGCCCGCCGCCCGCCCTGTAAAGACGATAGCCTAAAAAGGCGAGGGCCAGAGGCCAGAGGCTCAGGACCGAGGCGATGGGAGATCCGGGGAAGGTCCTGTGCCCCACCGACGGCAGGGCCTCGAACGCCTCCGGCCGCTCCAGGCCGATCACCAGGACGTGTTCGTTGCCCCGCCGCAGCGTCAGATCGCCCCCCCACGGGCTCCCCTCCCAGTAAAAAAACGGGATCGCCTCCACGCCGGGCAGGATCACCATCCCCGGGTAGCTCTCTCCGACCTCCGCCAGGCGGGAGAGGTAGGCGCGAGCGCCCAGCTTGAGGATCGACGGCCGCTCCAGCAGGTAGCCCCCCATCCGGCCCGTCAGGTAGGGCATCAGGGGCAGGCCGTAGTCGAACCGCATCGTGTCGTGATCCGTCACGATGGCCACGCGCACGCCTGCGGCGTGGGCGATCTCGATCAGCTCCTCCGGGGAGTAGACGCCCGTGCTGAAGGCCGTGTGCAGGTGGATCGCCGCCGGGACGCGCTGATACACCGTCTCCTCGGCCGCGGCCGGAGAGGCCAGGGCCAGAAGAAAGACGGCAACCGCCGTCTGCATGAAAACCATGGTCAATATCTGTAAAGCTCCGTACACCCCTTCGCGCAGACCGGGAACCGCTTCCTCCTCTTGATCTCCCTCCGGTAGTCCCGGTAGCGGTCGTTGTTCCAGATCTCCCGGAAGCTCTGTTCGCGGATGTTGCCGGGGGAAAAGTTCATAGTGTGGTAAGGCCGCACCTGCCCGTCGGGGAACACCCAGGCCGCCATCCAGAGGCTCATGCACCGGTTCTTGTAGCTCTTCGACGTGAACTCGAACCCCGTGTAGTAGTCCCGCACCTCCTCCGGCACGAAGTTGGGGTAGACCGACACGGCCACCGGCGACCTCCGCCCCGCCACCTTCTCGACCTGTGCGATCAGGACCTCCGGGTCGATCCTGGGCAGGTGGTCCCACACAAACCCCTTCCAGTCCGGGGTGGACTGCCCGAACCGGGCCTGGAAGATGGCGTCGTGCTGATCGTACATCTCCTGATTGATGAACAGGAGGTGGTGGAAGTTGAGACCGTTGACCCCCATCTCCTCGGCCACGCTCACGATCCCGTCCAGGTCCCGATAGTTCTCCTCCGTGATCGTGCAGTTGACGTGGATGATCGGATGCCGCGCCCCCCGCCGGGCCTTGGCGTCGGCCACCGCCCGCACCCCGCGCAGGATGCTGGCGAACGTCCCCGCAGCGCCCCGCGTCCGGTCGTGGACCTCCTCCGGCCCGTCGATGGACAGGATGATCTCGTCCAGGCCCGCCTCCACGATGGCCCCGGCGTACACGTCCATCAGCGTCCCGTTCGTCACCATGTTGCAGCGCATCCTCCGGCGCTTGATGTGCGCCACGATGTCCGTCCACCCCTTGTAGAGCATCGGCTCCCCCCCGAACAGCGTGATGTTGGGCCGGAAGGAGGCCACGTCGTCGATGAAGGCGCAGATCTCCTCTTTGGACAGCCGCTGCCGCAGGACCTCGTCTTCGAACGCCTTGAACGCCCCGGCGTCCCCCCACTGGCCGCACATGTAGCACGTCAGGTTGCACTTGTAAGTCAGAAACAGCGAGATCGTCTCCGGCCAGGCGCTGCGCCCGTCGTAGAGGTGGTACGAAAGCGCAGACCGCAGGCGCTTGTGGAACGCCTGCCAGGCGTAGCCGGGGTCCGAAAGCGCCTTCTGCGCCATCTTGGCGATGTTCCTTCGGGCGATCATGGGAACCTCAAAGGCAGAATACAGAAGTCAGAATTCAGAATCCAGAATGAGAACCGGTTTTGCTTTTCTTCTGGATTCTGGATTCTGGATTCTTGTTTTTCACTCAGCACTCATTGCTCAGCACTTTTTTTATTGCCTCCGCCGCCTCTCTCAGCCGGTCCTCCCCGGCCAGCGGATGGGTCGGGAGGAGCAGGAGCCGGCGGGACATGGCCGTGGCCTTTGGAAAGGGATCGGGGTCCAGACCAGAGACCAGATCGCCGTAGAGCCGGTGAATCGGCTCCGGGTAGAGCGTCGTCGCCTCCACCCCGGCGCTCAGCGCGGCCCGATGCGCCGCGTCCCGCGTCTCCTGGTCGGGCAGGAGGACAGGAAACTGATTGAAAACCGCGTGTACCCGCGGGAGAAGGCGAGGCAGCGCGATCCCCTCCGTCTGAGCGAGCAGATCGTACAACAATATGCCGTTTTTATACCGTTGCGTCAAGAAGGTTTCGGCGCGGCGGAGCAGAGAGACCCCCAGCCGCGCCTGGAAATCGGTGTAGCGGAGCGCCTCGAAGTCCGCGTGCAGGGTCGTGTATTTGAAGCGGGCGATCGCCCCGTGGAGCAGCGTGTACCAGAACGGCCGCACCGCCAGCGCCAGCGCGAATGCCTTGCCCCGCAGCCGGACCTCCGCCAGGCGCGAGGGAGCGGGAAAAGCCCCCCACTCCTCCGTCACAGCCCGCTGGACCTCCTCCCGATCCGTCAGAATAACCCCTCCTGACACCGTCGAGAGGTTCTTCCCCCGGTTGAGGCTGATGAACCCCGCGTCCCCCCACGTGCCCGCCATCCGGCCGTCCATCCGGGACCCCATCGCGGAGGCCGCGTCCTCGACCAGAAAGGCCCCGTGTCTCCCGGCCATCCGCCCGGCCTTCGCCGCGTCGCACGGCAGCCCGAACATCGGGATCGCGAGCAGGGCCAGCGTCCGGGCCGTGAGACGGGCCTCGGCGTCCTCCAGGTCCGCGTTGAACGTCCCCAGGTCCACGTCGCACAGAACGGGCCTCAGCCCGGCCCGCCGGATCGGCAGGATCAGTGACGGGGCCGTGTAGGCCGGCAGCAGGACCTCGTCCCGGTCGGGCCGGAGCGCCCGCAGGGCCTTCAGGATCAGGTAGAGCGCCGCCGTGCCGGAGTTGACGAACCGGCACCAGGGCGAGCCGACCCATCGGCAGAACGCCTCCTCAAACTCCCTCTCCCCCCCCACGGGCAGACACGCGCGCAGCAGGTCGAGGAGAGAGACAGGAGTTCCGGTGGAAGGGATCAGAAGTCGCATGAAATTGGGAGTCAGAGGTCGAGGGTCAGGCCCTCACCCCGGCTCACTGCGTTCCACCCCGCCAGTCGCTCCCATGAGGTCGCGACCCGCGTCCCTACCCCTCTCCCATTTATGGGAGAGGGGAAGCCGAGCAAAGCGAGGCGGGGAGAGGGCCGTCTCACGTCTCACGTCTCACGTCTCACTGCTTCGATCACGTACGCCCACGCCATCCACCGGGGCCCAACCGGCTCCGCCCGCACGACCTCAAACCCGTTCGCCGCGCAGAGGCGGCGCATCCGCGCGAGGCTGTGCGTCCGCGTCGTGAAATCCGTTCTCAGGTTGTGAAGCGCATAGCGCGCCCGCAGGATGGGGTTCCATCCGTTGCGGATGTCGAAGATCAGCCGGCCGCCGGGCCTGCAGACCTCCATGAGCGCCCTGAGCAGCCCCTCCGAAAGGTCGTCCGACGGGAGGTTCACCAGCGTGTTGAGCAGCAGGACCTCGTCCGCCACGCCGGCCCGAAAAGGGGGACGAAAGGCATCCCCCCTCACCAGGCGCGCCCCCGACGCCCCGTTGTCCGCCAGCACCCCGCGCCCCTCCCGGAGCAGGGCGAGGTCTCCGTCCAGCCCCACGCGCCGGAGGGCCGTTCCGCCCCCCACCTCGGCGAACAGCAAGGCGTTGCCGCACCCCACGTCCAGGGCCGTCCCGGTCGCCCGCCGGAGCAGGGCCGCCGCCCGCGACCGGACCTCCGAGGTGATGCCCCCCAGAAAGGCCCCCCGCCGGGCCACGCGGGAGACGTTCAGGGCGTTCACGGCATCACGTGTAAAAAAGGAGTTGACATCTTCGTCTACACAGTTTATGTACCGCCAGGAACCAGCCTTCTTCCTCTCTTGTCGCTCATAAAAGGAGAAAAATCATGCCAAAAAAGTCCCCGAGTCCCCTCAACGTCGGCGTCATCGGCGTGGGCCTCCTTGGAGGCCGGCATGCCCGCTACGTCAGCCGTCACCCCGACGCCCGCCTCAGGGCCGTCGCCGACCCCCGCCCGCAGGCCGGCCGCGCCGTCGCCTCCGAGACCGGCGCGACCTGCTACGACGACTACCGGGCCATGCTCCGGAAGGAGGACCTCGACCTGGTCATCGTCGCCACCCCCGACCCCCTCCACCGCGACCCCGTCGTGGCCGCCGCGCGGGCCGGCGTCTCGAACATCCTCACTGAAAAGCCGATGGCCACGACCCTGACCGACGCCCGCCGCATGCGCGACGCCGTCGACAGGGCCGGGGCCGCCCTCTACATCCTCTTCCCCAACCGGTTCAGCCCCCTGGACCGCGCGGCCCGATACGCCATCCGCCACGGCCTGCTCGGCAGGCCCGCCTACGGCGACGTGCGCCTGGACGACAACATCAGCGTCCCGACCGCCATGTGGGGCGGCCGGAGCCGGGAGTGGGCCTCAGGCTCCTCCACCGCCCACTTCCTCCTCAGCCACGTGGTCGACCTCCTTCGCTGGTACTTCCACCCCGCCGACGTCGTCTCGGTCTGCGCCGCCTCCCAGCGCCGCGTCCTCCGCTACACCCCTGACCTCTACGACGCCCGCCTCTCCTTCGACACCGGCCTCCTGGTCCGGGTCAAGGCCGAGTGGATCAGGCGCATGGACGCCCTCGTCGAGTTCGACCTCAGCTTCTCCGGAGACCGAGGAGGGCTGGTCTACCGGAAGACCCCCGCGTTTCGCGCCCGGCAGGGCCTCCGCATCGACGTCGAAGGCGTCTCCCCCGCCGAACTCGAAAGGCACCAGAAGGCCCTCGCCCGCCAGGGCATCCGGGGCAGGGTCGTGACCGACCCTCAGGCCCGCAGCCCGCGCGTCCTCGAGTTCCTGGGCGAGGAGAACGCCGGCGAGGAGCCGGCCCTGGGCCACTACCTCTCCTGCATCCGGCAGGGCCGGAAGGCCCCCAAGATCGAGGGCTTCGGCCCCTTGCCTTCGGCGGAGGACGCCTTCCGCCAGGCCCAGATCGTGACCGCCATCGTGGCCTCCGCCTCGCAGGGACGGCCCGTCAGGGTCCGATAGGGACCTGAGGCGCAGTATCTCTAATTTATGCAAAATGATAGAATAGTCAATGAGATAAGTGAAGGATGGGGCCTGATCTTCAGGCCCCTGTACCACTTTCTCAACAATCGTACCGATCTTTTATCAGATTGTACTGATCCCGTTACAATCCAGCCCACCCCGCTCCTCCCCTCCTTCTCCTTCGTTCGGTCTTTCTAAGATAAAAAGTCCATCTGAATCAATGTATTAAAGTGAGTTGTGGGTGGATCCTACGCCCCTGGTACACTCTTTGCCATCCTGGTTGATTGACAAAACTCTGTAGAGCAAGGGAAGTGCTTTTCTAAACAGCAAGATATGGTTATCCTATGAGGCCCAAACACTCATAGGAGGCCA
>Ga0209399_10001590_pt1 | contig 11667 bp, 10 predicted proteins | sample OV2TP3_FD_184130 | JGI IMG/M metagenome (GOLD analysis project Ga0209399, IMG submission 184130) | Hot spring microbial communities from Beatty, Nevada to study Microbial Dark Matter (Phase II) - OV2 TP3 (SPAdes) (version 3) | ecosystem: Environmental > Aquatic > Thermal springs > Hot (42-90C) ... | reverse complement strand
GCTCATGACGCTCCAGCCAGTCGACGATCTGTCGAATGCGCAGAATCCCCTGGCGCAGGAGGAGCTCGAGGTGGGCGACCTGGTGTTCGGGGGAAACCTTCAGGGTCTTGCGGTGGACCAGCGCCACGTGGAATCCGTGGCGGGCGAAGAAACGGCTCAGCCCCCGCTCGAGGGGGTAGTCTCCTCCCAAAATCGGATTGAACACGATGGCGGGCCGTCGGTCAGGCGCCGTTGATTCGAACCACTCGAATTCCACCACCGGTTCGGTAGGCTCGAAGCCATCGACTGACAATGGGAAACGGACGAGGAACTCCCGATAGCGAGGGTGCTCGCGGATTGGCTGGATCGTGACATCGGAGGGGGGAGCGGGATAGTCATAGTAGGCAGCGAAATCAGGAGGTAAGGTCCTCGGGCCGGCATCGCGCGCATCACGCGGGAGGTGGGCGCACCCACTGACCGGCGTCGCGACGATCCATGAGACGCTAGCGACGGCGAGGAGGCGAGAGGAATGCCAACGGATCATGTCTCGTTGGAGGGCGGAGCGCAAGCGTTGAGGTAATGGCAGCCTCTGGAGAAGCCCCTCCCACATAGATGGGATTGGAGAAGATCCACGGCTTGCCATGACGAGAAGCCTCCACGCGATAGCTTCCTGGTTCGTTCACAGGGACATGCCAGAACTGTCCAGTGGTGGACGCGATGCGACGGCCATCCTTGAAGAGGGACAGTTCCGCTGGGGCGGGCAAGGCCACGGTGAGCTGGAGACCTGGGCTGAATGGCACCTCATCACCCATAATCCCCACGACATGCTGGGTCTCCTCGGCGAAGAATTGGAAACCCCTCGCTGCTGTCGTCAGTTCAATGGAGAAATACGCATGGCCCTGTCGGAGGGCGTCATAGATCTCCGTGGGGGCGATCTGATTGGAGGGGATCAGGACATGGGTGCGGCTGAGGAGGAACAGATCGTCATACGGAGCGAACGTGACACCCATGGCGTGAAATTCATGAGCATCAGCAGCACCGATCCCCACCACGCGACCGCGCTGGGCGATCAACCGGTCCCAGAGGCTCAGCGGGTCGTAGGGGCGATCCAGAATCGAGGCGTAGAATGGCTCACGGGGAGAAAACAACGTCCACAATGCCAGGCGCATCTTATTCTCATCGATGGCATCGTGTAATACATTATAGCCCTCGATGCCTGTGAACCCCTGGACCGTCCAATCCTTCCACGGCGCTTTTTTAAAATACGGATGGGCGATAAAGCCAAAGCCGCCTTGGCGGTTGACCTCGTCGATGACTTCTTGGGTGGTGAGGGCGTGGCGATCAATGTCTTGGGTGACATTCAACGCCAGGTAGTGGCCGCCGCGGGTCGAGAGCTCCATGCCAATGAGGACCAACACCGAGCCATGCCAGCCCTGTCTGCCGTCACGCAAGGCCTGAAGATTGTTGTGTTCGGTGGTGATCACATAGTGAAGCCCCTGCGCGTTGGCCACGCGGACGACGTCCTCAAAACGGCCGTGGGCGTCATGGGAATAGGTGGTGTGAATATGGATCACTCCGGTAAAATCTTCATAGCCATCGTCGAGGATCAAGGAAGATGGGGAAGTGCCCCCGGTCGTCTCACCCGGTCGTCTCATCGGTGCCAAGACCGCGCAGCCTGTTCCAACAGCAGCAAGTAGTAAGTAGTAAGTAGTAAGTAGGGCGATTGGGTGACAAACTCTCATTAGTCTTCCGATCGCCCGGTGAAGCGGAATTTCGCCAGGTGCAGGGTGGGCATGACGGCACAGCCGAGTTCTTGAGTTGGATCCGCGATGAGGCGACGTGCTCGCGAGATCCCCAGGACATGTCGGAAGGCTTCGAGGAGGCCTTGCGTGAACCGCATCGTGGAGATGGGAGCCGACAGTTTGCCGTCTTTGATCAAACAGGCCCCCTCGCGCGTCAGGCCCGTCATGAGGGCCTCCCGCGGGTTGAGCAGACCGTTGACATAATGAAAACGGGGGATCAAAAGCCCCCGCTTGCACGAACGGATCAACTCGTCTCGTTTCTGAGCGCCGGCCTCCATGAAGAGGTGGGAGGGAAGGGGCCCCTCGATCTCATCGGGCGGGAAGCCGTGGCCTGTGGAGGGATGTCCGTAGAGGTGACCGTACGTCGTATCGTAGACGATCCCCGCAGCTTTACCCCGGTCGATCAAGAGGACGCGCTGTTTTGGAATACCTTCAAAGTCAAACGGCACCGCAAGCCCCATCGGGTCATTCCCGTCATCCAGAATGGTGATGCGACGATCCATCAATGGTTCGCCCATCCGCCCTGCCAAACAACTGGTTCGTTCCTGAAAGCTCTTGGCTCCAAACGCAATGTAACCCAGCCACGTCACCAAGTCTGCCACCGCCTCGGGTTCGAGAATCACTTCGTACGTTCCCGTGGGTACCGTGATGGGCTCGTGCCGATGGAGACATTGCTTCAAGGCCTGTTCGAGCAGCCCGTCGAGATTCAGGGCATCGAGTCGACGGTGCACCCCGCTGGCAAATCCGGAGAGCTTGCGATACATGGCCACCAGTTTGGTGCTGGCGAAGGTGGAGGCGGTGTAGCAGGCGACACCGGCCGAGTTGACCACCGAGACTTCATCTTCACCGACGGCGAACGAGCCCGCCAACTGCGCCCCCACGCCGCTGCAGAGGCGGAAGGCTCGTGTGAGTTCGTCAATGAGTTGCTTGGGAGGGGTGTTGATCGTCTCCGGGCAGTGTCCTGTTGTCGTGATCCGCTCATAGCGAGGTGGTAAGGCGGGGAGACCTTTGGTTGGGGGGGCGTGGTGGGCGATCGCGAGCGCCGCGCGCAGACATCGTTGCAAACTGGCCCGCTCCACGGTATCGGTGGCGGCGACGCCAATCCGTTGTCTCGCGGTCACTCTCACGTAGACGGTGACGCTTTCTTGCACGAGATCTTGGTGAATGGCTTCGTAGGCGAACCGTGACACCCGGTAGGTCTTGGCATGGGCCGAGATGCTTGTGGTATCGGCCGGCGAGCGGGCGACGAGTTTTGCCAACGTATCAAGAAGCCGCGCGTGTCCGATCACGCTCAGTCCCCCTCATAGGATGAACTCGCTGGTGCCACGAAGACGCCATCAAATCGGGCATACGGCGCCCCGTGTCCGACATGCATCAACTGCATCGGCTCTCCTTTCGCGCAGTTCGAGACTCCCCAGAGCTGCCATGTTGTGCGGTCCGAGACGTCAGTGCAGCGCTGCCAGAATGTCGGGGTGATCCCCGTATAGAGGGGATTCTTGACCATCGCGCCGAGTTGCCCCTTCACGATCTCCCACCCGATCTCCGTGGTAAATTGAAAGTTCAGCCGCTGGTCGTCAATCGACCAGCTCTTATTTGTGGATAGAAGGTAGCCGTGCTTGATATCCCTCAGGAGGTCTTCGAGGCATGCCTGGCCCGGTTCGAGATTGACGTTGGTCATGCGCACAATCGGCGGGACGTCCCAGTGCTCCGCTCGCATCGCGCCCCCACTGGCGCCTAATCCTAGTTTGGCTGCAGACTCTCGTGAGCTCAGGTATCCGACGAAGCGCCCATTACGGACCACATCCACCCGTCGGCCTGGCACCCCCTCGTCGTCGTATCCAAAACTTCCCACGCCTCCGACGACAGTCGCATCAGCCACAATGTTCACGTGGTCGGATCCGTAGCGAAATCGCCCGAGCCGATCGGTCGTGAGGAAGCTTCCGCCTGCATAGGACAGTTCTTGGCCCAGGACTCGATCCAGTTCGATGGGGTGTCCACACGACTCATGGAGCTGCATCACCACTTGCGTGGGATGGAGCACCAGGGTCGTCGCGCCAGTCTTGGGCAGCCGGGCTCCCAGCAGCTGGAGGACTTCAGTTTGGATCTGTTTGGCTCCTCCAATGAGATCCAGGTGTTTCACATACTCAAATCCGGCTTGGGCCAACGCCCCATGGTGGGAGTTCGGGTAGCTTCGGGTTTGGACCTCGTTGCCACGCTGCGCCACCACCTCAAGACCGGCGCCGCTTTCGGTGAAGTGCTGTTCGATCTGGGCCCCTTCGGTGGAGACAAAGCACTTCGTCCGCTTGAGAAAGTCCATGTGGCCGGTGGCCCGCTTAATCGATTTAGGACCCACGAGACCTGACACGGCCCATAACAGATAATCCAGTTTTTTAGCAAGCGGTACCTCGAACGGGTCGATCTGCCACCGCGACCGATGCACGGCTTTGACGGGATCTATCGGAGCCAAGGGCCGAGATTTTTTGTTGATCGAGGCAGAAGCTTTCGCAATGGAGATCGCCTGAGAGGCGGTGCGTTTCAGATGGGCGAGCGAGAGATGAGGACTCGAGGCAAATCCCCAGGACCCATGAAGCAAGACGCGAATGCCCACCCCGGCGCTTTCAAACACACTGATGGACTTGACGTGGTCGCCTTCCACCACCAGGCTTTCGTGGAGCAGGCGTTCGAAGCGGACATCAGCGTAATCGACGTCTTGGCGCTTCACATCTCGGATCAGTCGTCCGAGAAGGTCTCGCGGAATTTTGGCAGCGGCCATAATGCTCTTGCGTAAGACTTGATCATACCACAGGAGAGGAAGTTGTGACCAGCAACTCATGAATACGGCCACACACAACCACGGTCAGGCGCTTTCCTAAACGAGTTAAACCTTGCTACAATACCGCAATGATCACACGCAACCTGAGATCCAGCGACCATCTGCCCATCGATTCCCTTCGCCGTCAGCTCCGTCGTCTAGGCCGCCAGGAACTGCGTGAGCGACTCGATGCGGTGCGGGCCTTAAGCCGTGTTCGGGGCTTGCAGTTCTTAGACGATGCGAGCCGTCCCCGTCTCATCGCGTTGGCCTTGGTTCCTTGGATCCTCACGCCCCGTCAATTGGCGTTCTTTCAACACGTGACGCATACCCTCATCGATGCCCTCGCTCGCCTGCCAGCTCTCTATGCGCAGCACCGGGCCGTCCGAGCCATTCTTCCGTTCGATCCCATCCATGAGTCGTGGGTGCGTTTGGCGGTCGCGCCGTCGCGTCGTCCTTTGGCGGTTCTTGGACGACTCGATTCGACAGCCACGTTCTCGCATCCGGCATGGCGTCAGAGCTTTCAGATGCTCGAGCCCAATACGGTGGGGGTAGGAGGCGTGCACTATGCCCCGACCGCGTGTTCGGTGATTCTGGATGTGCTCGGGGATGTGCTGAAGCGAGCGTTTCCTCGCCACACCGTCGTCCCAACCCCTGATCCCCGTCGGCTGCTCATCGAGGAGTTGATGGCGGTTGCCAAACGCCTTGGTCGAAGAGTGCGTCGCATCGCCCTCCTGGAGAACGCCGACTATACGACAGGGACTGACGAGTTCGGCCAACTGGCCCACGCCTTCTCCCAACAAGGATTGGAGGCGGTCGTGGCGGATCCAAGGGATTGTCGCGTCTCACGGGGGCGTCTCCTCGCCAAGGGGCTGGAGATTGATCTCATCTATCGAGACTGCGAACTGAGCGAATTCATTGAGCTGGAGGCTGCCGGCCATCGGTTACCTGCAATGCGTTGTGCGATTCGGGAGGGCCGGCTGATCTCTGGCATCCTCTGGGAGTTTGACCAAAAGTCTTCGTGGGAGCTGTTTACAGACCCCACCTACTCTCGTTTCTTCACCCTAGCCCAACGACGGCTGTTTCACCAGCATGTGCCATGGACGCGGCTTGTACGGGACGCCGTGGTGACGAATCCGAGGGGTCAGCGCGTCGATCTGATCGCGCATATCCGGCGACACCAACATCGCCTGGTGTTGAAGCCGAACACCCTCTATGGAGGTCAAGGCGTGGTGATCGGCAAGCGGGTCACCCGGTCGATCTGGGAGCAGACGTTAGCCAAAGCGCTCCGGGGTCCAACCCGCTACGTGGCCCAACAGCTCGCCCGCATTGAGACCCTTCGGTTTCCCATGATCGATGGCCGGGGAGTCCGTGAGGTGGAGCGATCTGTCGTCTCAGGATTTTTCGTGAACTCCTCATCGGTTGGATTAGTGGGCCGCTTTTCTTCAGATCCGGTGGTAAATGTCTCTCGAGGAGGTGGGTTGTTGAGCGCCTTCATGGTGCAGTGATGGGATATGTCCCTTGTCCCCTATCCCAAACATGTGATGAGCCCTTGTGCAATGGGTGAGCGGATTGTCTTGGATCTCGAGACGCAACGGGATTTCGCCGAGGTCGAGGGGCGCAAACACGAGCTGCTGGGCGTGTCGGTGGTGGGGATTTATCGCTACGGCACCGATGCCTACGAAGCCTATCTGGAATCGGAGCTCTCCGCCCTCACCCCCCTCCTGCAACAGGCAGAACTCCTGATTGGGTTCAACATCAAACGCTTTGACCTGCCTGTCCTGGTTCCGTATCTGCCGTTTTCGATTTCCACCTTGCCTGTGCTGGATCTCCTGGATGATGTCGTCAAAGCCCTGGGACATCGCGTCAGCCTCGACAGCCTGGCTCAGGCGACGCTGGGGCGCGGCAAAAGCGGCAGTGGACTAGATGCCCTGCGGTGGTTTAAGGAAGGGAAGTTCGAGCTGATCACACGGTATTGTTTGGACGACGTCCGCTTGACCAAGGACCTGTACGAATACGGCAAACAACACGGTCGGCTGTATGCCTCCTCCCGCTACGGCCCTGACCGGCTGGAGATTCCGGTCTTTTGGCCAGAGCGCAAACGAGATCTCGTGACTATCCTCAAAACACTCCAGGAAGCGTTTGACAAACGGCTGCAGGTTGAGATTGACTATCTCTCGAGCAGCGTCCAGCGTGGCCTCTCCGCGCAACGTACGCGCCGAGTGGATGTGTACCACGTGCGCGAGCCGTACTTCGAAGGATACTGCCACTTCCGCAAGGACGTGCGCCAGTTTCGCATCGACCACGTCCTCGATATCAAGCCGACCTGGCAACGCTACACGATTCCCATCGACTTTGTCCCGACCGCAATTGCCGAATGAACGACTCGAGGGGCAAGGCTCGAGCCTTGGACTTTGTGCCTTGTGCCTCATGAAGATTGTCCTCTTAGGAACGGGCACGGGCATTCCGGTTCCAGAGCGTGGGTACGCTGGCGTGTATGTGCGCGTTCAGCACGACCATGTGCTATTCGATGCTGGGCCTGGGACACTCAAGCAACTCGCCAAGCTTGGTTTCACCTACTTGGACCTCGACCGGATCTTCTTGACTCACTACCACCCCGATCACTGTCTTGATCTCGTCTCGATCCTGTTTGCGATGCGCATTCCTCAGCCGGCCCGCACCAAGCCCCTCACGATCTATGGACCGCACGGCCTCACGACGCTGTACCGACGGCTCAACACGGCCTTCCAGCGCTGGATCGCCCCGACGACCTATCGACTGATTCTCAGAGAATTGGGAGACACCGCTTTCAGGGTCGGAGGCTACCGGATTCAGACCAAGCGGATGAACCATGCGACAGACGCGCTTGGCTACCGCATCGAGACGAAAGGCGCCTCCGTGGCTTATTCAGGCGATACCGATGTCTGTAACGCGATCGTGGCGCTTGGTCGTCGGGTTGATCTGCTGATCTTGGAGTGTTCCATGACGGATGAGCGCAGAGTCACTGGGCACCTCACCCCGACCGCCTGCGGCCAGATCGCATCCCGTGCTGGATGCCATCATCTCGTGCTGACCCATTTCTATCCGGTCTTTTCCGGCTATAATATCCGCCAGCGGGTTCGGCGGTGGTATCGGGGACGGTTGACTTTGGGCCGAGATCTCGCGACGTTTGACCTGTAACAGACAGGAGGGACGCATGTGGCGCATCGTGGGACGTTCGTGGCGCATCGCTGCGGGAAATCTTGGCGTCGTGTGTGTGGTGGCGTTGGTCCAACTGTGTTTAGGGCTTGCCGCATTAGCGCTGCCCGGACAGGACGAGGTCTGGACAGCGGGTCAGCAACTCTTGGGGGTTGTACTTGGGCTGGTCAACTTCTTCTTCCTCCCGTTTGTCCAGGGCGGCTATCTGGCGGTGGCGAATGCGAAGGCGTCTCAACGCACTGAGCCCTCAGCCCTCACCGAGTTCTGGCAGGGCGCTCGGCAATGGTATGGGCGGCTCTTGGGATTTGAAGCACTGACGGTTGTCCTGGTGCTTGCGTTGGTAGTAGGTAGCGGCCTGTTGCTGGTCCTGGCTCTGTTGCCTGCGCAACGGGCGATGACTCTGAGTGTTGTCCTCACACTGGCTGCTTCAGTCCCCATTGGGATTGGACTGTATGTGTTTCTTCTCATCGTGACCATGACACCGATTGCCATCGTCGTGGAGAATCTGAAGGTGTTTCAAGGCTTGGCCAGAGGGCTTCGGATCGGGCGACGGATGGTCGGTCAGCTGGTCCTCATGAATTTGGCGTGCCTGTTGACTGTCCTCCCAGGCTTGATGCTGGTCGGCATCTTCGGTCTGCTGGGCTGGCCGCTCGTCACAGTGCTCCTCCAGAGTTTCCTCAGCGCGGTGTTAATGCTGGTGTTTCTCCTCGCGTACGTGCAGCTCTACCAGAGTCAAGGGACATCGTGAGATCTTCCCCCAACGTCGTGTCACGCCGCGTCCTGCGTGATGCCTCCTTGCCGCGTGCACAGGGGAGCTGTGGTTCGTAAGGAGTTAGATAGTCTAAATATTATTCATAGATATACTTGACAAATTTATTAGATCGTGGTATTGTGTATCGTGCCATGAGAGCGAGATCCGATTTGCATGTTGCCAAGCGCGAGTTCGCGATCGATCCAGAGGAGCCGGTGTATGTCATTGGAGTCGTCAGTCGGCTGGTTCAGCTGCCGATCTGGACGTTACGGATTCTGGATCGGGAAGGGTTGGTGAAGCCGAAGCGCCGGGTCGGCAGAGCACGCCTCTACTCCTTGGAGGACCTTCGACGTCTGACGCGCATCCACCACCTGATGGTTGATGAAGGGGTTAACCTCCAAGGCGTGCGTGTGATTATGCGGATGCACATTACGATGATCGAATCTCACTAAAATTTTTTCGGCAGGAATTAGCGCTCATGTTGTGTGAGTGCTAATGAGTGGTTTCTGTCGCAACAGCACCAACAGGAGGGAACTGAGATGAGGCTACCGGTTCGGAAACATCGAGACGGAGAACTGGAGCCGTTCCGGGATCTGTGGGAGCTCCAGCGGGAGACCAGGAAGTGGTTTGATGACTTCTTCCGCGGCTGGGGATTCGACCTCGCGCCGATTCGCGCGGTACAGGAAGGCACAAGCGCCTATACGCCGACGGTCGATGTCGTGGAGAACGACCGGGAGGTTCGGATCTCAGCCGAGCTGCCCGGCATCGATGAGAAGGACGTCGAGGTGTCGCTTTCCGGCGATCTCCTGACGATCCGCGGCGAAAAGCGGACGGAGGAGGAGGAAGAGAGCAAGAACGTCTACCGGATGGAGCGCACCTACGGCGCCTTTCATCGAGCCATCCCGATTCCGGCGGAGGTCGATCAGGACAACGTGGAAGCATCCTTCAAGAAAGGCGTGCTGACCATCACGTTGCCCAAAACGGCCGAGGCGAAACACCAAGCCAAGCGCATCGCCGTCAAGTCGGAATAGGACTTTGACAGCCCCTCGTGCAGGTTTCATAATAGTAAGGAAGCGCCGGAGGGCAATCGAAGACTTGAGGGGACCATGACGGTCCGCGTTACCAGGTGCAATCCACCAAGAGGAGGCGTTCGATGAATGCGTTGAAGACGGGATTCTTGCTCGCGTTGTTGACGATCCTACTGGTCGTTATCGGCCAGCTGATGGGCGGTTCGCAGGGCGCCACGATGGCGTTTGGAGTAGCGCTGCTGATGAACTTGGCGGCCTATTGGTTTAGCGACAAGATGGTCTTGGCCATGTATCGGGCCAAGCCGCTTGGCGAGACTGAAGCGCCCCAGGTGTTCCGGGTGGTTCGGGAGATCGCCTCTCGCAGTGGCATGCCGATCCCGAAACTCTACTGGATCCCCACGAAAACCCCCAACGCCTTTGCCACAGGGCGGAGCCCCTCGCATGCGGCGGTGGCGGTGACCTCGGGGTTGCTAGAGATCATGGGTGAGGAAGAGCTCAAAGGGATCTTGGCCCATGAACTTTCCCACGTGAAGAACCGCGACACGTTGGTCATGACGATTGCGGCGGCCATCGCCGGCGCGATTACGATGCTGGCAAGCTGGGCGCGGTGGACGATGATGTTTGGTGCGGGGGGACGGGATCGTCGGAGTGGTAACGCGGCGATTCAGATGATTGCGCTGCTGTTCGTTGCGCTTCTGGCCCCGATTGCCGCGATGCTCGTGCAACTGGCGATTTCCAGAACCCGCGAGTATGGCGCGGATGAAGCAGGGGCCCGCTTGGCAGGGACCCCGCATGGCTTAGCCAATGCGCTCGAAAAACTGGAGCAGGCCGTGCGAGCCCATCCACTTGAACACGCCAATCCCGCGACGGCGCATTTGTTCATCGTCAACCCGCTGCGCGCGGATGCGTTCACCAAACTCTTCTCGACACACCCGCCCATCGAAGAGCGAGTGCAGCGGCTGCGGCGTCTGCGCTTGTGAAGGGAGATGAAGGGAGATCAGGGGCGATGAGGGGGATGAAGGGGCAACGAAAGCAATCAACAGTCTTTGCCCTTTCTCTCTCCTGATAACCCTTCACCACCCCCCATCCCCCTTCAAACAATCACATGAGACTCGACCGACTCACGATCAAAGCCCAAGAGGCCATTGCCTCTGCGCAACAGCTGGCGGGTGCGCACGCACACCAGCAGCTGCTGCCGGACCATCTGTTGCTTGCACTGGTGGATCAGCCGGAGGGCCTGACCAAGTCGCTGCTCGAAAAAGTCGGCGTCTCTATCCCTGCGCTTCGGCGGGAGCTCGAGGCGCTGCTGGAGCGCGTGCCGAAGGTTTCGGGAGAGGCGCAGGTCTACGCTTCAAGCCACCTGCAGCAGGTCCTCCAGGCGGCGGAGGAAGAAGCCCGACAGCTGACGGATGAGTATCTCTCGATCGAGCATCTGGTGCTTGGCTGCGCGCAGGAACGGGGCGAGGCGGGTCAACTCCTCACACGCTTGGGTGCGACGCGAGACCAGCTCCTCAAGGCCCTCAAAGAACTGCGGGGCGCCCAACGGGTCACCGACATGAATCCCGAAGACAAATACCAAGCGCTCGAGAAGTACGGCCGTGATCTGACCGAGTTGGCCCGTCGAGGCAAGCTGGATCCGGTGATTGGTCGGGACCAGGAGATTCGCCGAATCGTTCAGATTTTGAGCCGCCGCACGAAGAATAATCCCGTCTTGATCGGCGAGCCGGGCGTGGGCAAGACGGCGATGGCCGAGGGCCTGGCTCAGCGCGTTGTGCGAGGGGATGTCCCGGAAGGCCTGAAGAACAAGCGAGTCATTGTGCTGGATCTGGGCGCGCTCATTGCAGGCACCAAGTTTCGGGGCGAGTTTGAGGAACGGCTGAAAGCGGTGCTGAAGGAAATCCAGGCAGCCGAAGGCCAAATCGTTCTCTTCATCGACGAGTTGCACACGGTCGTGGGCGCGGGGGCGGCGGAAGGGGCGGTGGACGCCTCGAACCTGCTCAAACCCGCGCTGGCGCGCGGCGAGCTTCGATGCGTCGGGGCGACGACGCTGGATGAGTACCGCAAGCACATTGAGAAAGACCCCGCGCTTGAGCGGCGGTT
>Ga0209399_10001589_pt1 | contig 11669 bp, 11 predicted proteins | sample OV2TP3_FD_184130 | JGI IMG/M metagenome (GOLD analysis project Ga0209399, IMG submission 184130) | Hot spring microbial communities from Beatty, Nevada to study Microbial Dark Matter (Phase II) - OV2 TP3 (SPAdes) (version 3) | ecosystem: Environmental > Aquatic > Thermal springs > Hot (42-90C) ... | reverse complement strand
GTGTTCCTTCACCTGATGCCCGCCTTTTTGGTCCTGACGCTCCCGATCGCCGCCATCATCGCCTCCATCACCGCGTTCAGCCGGCTCTCGTATGACAAGGAGCTGGTGGCCATGCGGGCCACCGGCCTGAGTCTCCTGCGTCTCTCCCGACCGGTCCTGGCGTTTTCTTGCCTGGTGTTCGGGCTGACGCTGGTGCTGTCTCAATGGGGACAGCCTTGGACCAGCGTCTCGTTGAAGAAACTGGCCCTCAGCCTGCTGCGGGACCGGTTGACGCTGGCTCTCGACAAAGGCGTGTTCAATGAACCCGTGCCGAACATGATGGTCTACGTCCCCGACAGCCGGGGCGCCGATCAGGAGCCAGGCATCTTCATCTCGGACCAACGCAGCCTGAACGAAGCGCGCATCATCGTCGCCAGCAACTACACCATGTTGAATGACCCCAAGAGCAACCTGGTGGGCATCCGGCTGCTCAACGGAACCATTCATACCAAGCCAACTGAGCTGGACCAGTATCACCAAGTGAGCTTCTCGACCTATGACCTCAAGCTCACCTTCGATCAGCGTCTCTATGCCTCCGCCGAGGAGCGGCCGTCCCGGGACATGCTGATCGCCCAGCTCGACCGCACGAACTGGGAGGACCCGACGGCGCTACGGGGCTTAATGGAGCACTACAAGGACCTCGCCTTCCCCACCGCGGCGCTGGTGTTCGGCATGCTCGGAGTTCCCGTCGGAATCGCCTCGAAACGCTCCGGCCGCGTGGGCGGGTTCGCCGTCGGAGTCATGATTGTCATCGCGTACTATGTGCTCAACGTGCTGTCGGAGTTCTTCGTGACCACCCGCGTTCTGCATCCCTTCTCCGGTGCATGGCTGCCGAACGCCATCTTCCTCGCTGTGACCCTGGCGCTCTTTCGCCAGGTGGCCAAGCGGTAGCCATGAGTATCCTGTTCCGTTACATCCTGCGGGAGCACTTCAAGGTCTTCACCATGTGCTTTACCGGGCTGATGACCGTGTATCTGGTGGTCGATTTTTTCGAGAAGGTGCGCAAGTTTATCCGGTACGACGCCGAGATCACCACGATCCTCTGGTACTTTGCACTGAGGACCCCGGGCATCTCGTTGCAGATCGGCCCGCTCGCCGTGCTCATGGCCACACTGCTCACGCTGGGAGTGCTCTCCCGGACCAACGAGGTCACCGCCATGAGAAGCTGCGGTATCAGCCTCTACCGCGTGGCCGCGCCGTTTCTGTCGTTTTCACTGGCGGTGGCCTTCGTGCTGTTCGTGCTGAGCGCGGTCGGTATGCCGCTGTCCACCGCGCGCGCGGAATATGTGAAAACCGCCTTGATCGAGAAAAAGCCGAGCGCCGCCACCTTCAAAATGGATCGCCTCTGGCTGCGCCTGAAAGATCGCGCGCTGATGAACGTCGAGGTCGTGGATCTGGACGGCACCACGCTGCGGGGCGTCAGCGTGTACCGTCTCGGGCAGGACTTCCAGGTGCTCGAGATCATAGAAGGCCGGATAGCCCGGTATGCCGAACAAGGGTGGGTCCTGGAGTCCGGCACGCGGCGCCGGCTGTTCCCGGACGGGGGGCTGGAGATCGAGACGGTTCAGCAACTGCCGATCGAGTTGTCGCAGAAACCGGACGACTTCAGAACCTGGCTGTCGGTCGAATCGGAGCAGATGACCATCAAGCAGATCAGATCGTACGTGGACCGTCTCAGGAAAGACGGGTACAGCATCAGCCGATTCTCAACCGATTACCACGCGCGCGTGGCCTTCCCGTTCGTGACCGTGGTCATGGCGATCGTGGCGATTGCGCTGAGCTTGATGCGAAGCGGTGTACGGGGAAGCGGGATGGCGGTGGGCATCGGCCTCGCGCTGGTCATCGGCTTTCTCTACTGGACCACGCATTCCGTCTCGATTGCGTTGGGCCGGACCGGCGTATTGATGCCGGCCATGGCCGGCTGGATGGCGAACCTCTTGTTCCTGTCGTTCGGCTTCTATCTGTTTCTCAAGGTCAGGCAATGATCACAGGCGATGGGCTAAGGGCTAAAGGCTATAGGTTGGAGACTAACCCTATTGCCCAGTGCCTCGAGCCCCGCGCCCGTGATTAAGTTGACTGCATAGCATCCATGCGGTAAAAGAAGTCGCCGAAGGAGCGGCCTGATGGATAGGAGAGTCGTAGTCACAGGGCTGGGGGTCATCTCCCCGATCGGGATCGGCACCAGCGAGTTCTGGAAGGCCGCGTTGAACGGCCGATCCGGCATCACGGCCATTCAAGCGTTTGACGGCTTCCCCATGGAGTTGTACCGATCTCGCGTCGCGGGACAGGTCCTGGATTTCGATCCGACGAAATTCCTGGAGAGTACCCAGGCCGAACGGGTGGACCGGTACGCGCAATTTGCTCTCGTCGCTGCCAAAGAAGCGGTGGCCGACTCGGGGCTGCGCATGGAGCAGGAAGATCCTCACCGGATCGGCGTCATCGTCGGGGCCGGCATGGGCGGCATGGTGATGGGGGAACGGGAGATCACCCAGTTGTACAAGAGCCAGAAGCCGAATCGGGTCCACCCGAACTTCATTCCTCAGATCACGCTCAACTCCGCCTCCGGCATCGTCGCCATCGCGCACGGAGCCAAGGGACCGAATCTCACGATTTCCACCGCGTGCTCATCCAGCGCACACGCGATCGGGCAGGCACTGTCCTGCATCCGGACCGGGCAGGCGGACGTGTTGATCGCCGTCGGGACCGATGCCAGCATCACCCCCTTGGTGTTCGCCGGCTTCTGCTCGCTGCGGACGCTGTCCACGCACTTCAACGACTCGCCCGCTCGCGCCTCCCGACCGTTCGATCGGGCCCGCGACGGGTTCGTCATGGGAGAGGGAGCCGGGGCGTTGATCCTGGAATCCCTGGCCCACGCGAAAAAGCGCCGTGCCCGCATCTATGCCGAGGTGGCCGGCTATGCCGCCACGAGCGAAGCGTACCACATAGTGATCCCTCGTGAAGACGGAGCCGAAATGGCGGCCACCATGGCGACGGCGCTCGCCGATGCCGGGATCACGCCTGCCCAGGTGGATTACATCAACGCCCACGCCACCTCGACGCAGATCGGGGATGCCGTGGAAGTCAAGGCGATCCGGAAGCTGTTTCAAGCCCGGGCCGAGAAAGTCCTGGTGAATGCCACCAAGTCGTTGGTGGGACATACCCTCGGCGCCGCCGGCGCACTCGGGGCTGTCGCATGCGCGCTGGCAATCGACACCGGACAGGTCCACCCCACTGTGAACTACGACGATCCGGACCCGGCTTGCGTCCTGGCCGGCATCTCCGCTCGGGTCCAGGAACGCCGCATCAACACCGCCCTGCTGAACGCTTTTGGCTTCGGGAGCAACAACGCTGCCGTCGTCTTTAGGAAGCACTGAGCGCAACCGCCTGGATACCATGGCCACTTCCCCGATCGCCGATCAGATTCGAGATGCGCTCGGCGCGTACCTGAAGCAGGACCCCACAACGATCCATCCTCATCATACCTTGCGTGATGATCTCGGCCTCGATTCCATGGCGATGATCGAGCTCCTGTTCCGGATCGAGGAGACGTTCGATCTCCAGATTCCGGACGACGACCTGCAAGGCCTGGTCACCGTGTCCGACGTCATCGAGTATGTGGAGCGGAAGCTGAATCCAGCCCCTGCTCGACAGGCCAAGGGACCGGCCAAACGCCTCCCCGCCAGAAAAAAAGGATAGAGGCGAATGCCTGCCAATCAGGGACGCGACATCGGGCTGGATGAGCTCGGCCGGTTCATCGCCGGCGAAATCCTGGGCGATTCGGCAATCCACGTGTCGGGCATCTCCAGTCTGGAGCAGGCGGGGCCCGACGACCTCAGCTATGTGGCCGAAGATCGTTACGTCAAAACCGCCGTGCAATCTCGCGCCGCCGCCTTCGTGGTCAGCCGGCCGGTTCCCGAGTTGCAGCGTCCCCAGATCGTCGTTCCGCACCCTGCCTATGCCTTTGCCCGCATCGCGCAGCGCTTCTTTGCGGCGCCCTATCAGCCGCGAGGGATCGCCGAACAGGTTGCCCGAGGGGCCGATGTCCAGATCGGGGCGGAGGTCTCGATCTGGCCGTTCGTGACCTTGGGCGACCGCGTCAGCATCGGCGACCGCGCGACACTCTATCCGGGGGTCTTTATCGGTGACGACTGCGCCATCGGCTCCGACAGCGTCCTCTACCCCAACGTGACGGTAAGGGAGCGCTGCCGTATCGGCTCACGGGTCGTCATCCACAGCGGCACGGTGATCGGAAGCGACGGCTTCGGCTTCGTGCAACATGAAGGCCGTCACCACAAGATCCCGCAACTGGGCGGCGTAGTGATCGAAGACGATGTGGAGCTGGGCGCCAACGTGACGGTGGACCGCGCCACGTTCGGGGACACGGTGATCAAGCGCGGCACCAAGGTGGACAACCTCGTTCAGATCGCGCACAACGTGTCCGTTGGAGAAGACTGCATCCTGGTTGCGCAGGTCGGCATCGCCGGCAGCACCTCGCTGGGCCATCATGTCATGGTGGGAGGCCAGGCCGGCCTATCGGATCATCTCCGGATCGGGGACGGCGTGATGATCGCGGCGCGGGCGGGGGTGAACCGCAGCCTGACGGGAGGGCAGATCGTCTCCGGGGCGCCCGTGATGCCTCACCAGGACTGGGTCAAGGCGCAAGCCGTCATCCCGCGCTTGCCGGAGCTTCGCCAGCAGGTCCGAGAGCTGGAGCAGCGGGTCCGGTCCCTGGAAGCGGCCCATCCCGCCAGTAAAAAGGCAAAAGGGAAAACCGTGAGGCGTAAGGTGTCAGGCGTCAGGCGCAACGAGCCATGAGGACTCAGGACTGAGGGCCGAGGCTCAGTCCTCAGTCCTCGTTGCTCAGTCCTGAAACGTGCTTCACGCTTCACGCCTCACGCCTTACGGTTTTTTGGCTGGCCCGAGCACCCTCCGCCAGAAAAACAGTTTCGCCCAAAAGAATCCGGCCCACGGTAGGAAGAACGCGGCAATATAGTCAAGGGGCCCTACCCGCCAGCCGGCTATCGAGGCTGCGAGCAACAGCCCGATCCCCAGCACGTACAGCCACGGCACCAGCTTCTGACCGGGGTGCTCCACCGTGCGGGCCCGCAGCTCCTTTTTCACGCGTTTTTGCCCCAATCGGGGAGCCCGCAAACGGCTCGCGAACAACCGGGGATATTCCCGCAGCACGTACTGATGGTACCGGGTCTGTGCCCATCCCAGGATCCCGCCCACCAGGAGCAAGCCGCTGCTCTCCAGAAACGTGCGCCAATTATAGGTTTCCACCACAAACTGGTAGATCAACGCAAAGACGCCCGCCAGCATCGTGATCAACCCGAGGAGACCGGAGGGAAGCAGGATGTGGACCTTCACATACTCGCGGGCCTTCTCGACCTCGCTCTCAGCGCGCTTTGCGGTGATGATTTTCGGCATGTGCCTCTTAGCCCGTTGATGAGTCGGGCGCTGCTCTCTTCGTGTCCGGCTCGCCAGACTTGACGTTCCGCGGGTGAACCACGTGCCGGCCGCTGCTCAAGAGGCTTTCGGCCACGACCGATACGGTCCGCCAATCCTGATCGGCGGCCCCGGCCGTTCAGCATGCCGCGAGACGGTTTCCAGCGCTACTTTCCGACCCGGCACCCGGTAATCACCACGCCCACCACGCAGCCGGATTGACGCGCAATTCGACGCATGATTTTCCTGTCCACAAAATGTGTGGAAGAGTTGTGGGCAACATTGTGAATCGCGTTTCGGAAGACAACAGTATGGCGTCGGGCAAGCACGCTGCTTATTTTTTAAGCTGCAAAACCTTCGTCATGTTCCAGAGTTTTACACTCTAGTGACGCTCATCGCCGTCGTGCCCTCCTAATGGTGTAGAAAAGCGGATCGGGCCAGTCCTTCTTTCATCCCGACGGCCACCACCCTGCCGATCAGCTCCCCTATCAAGGTATGAGTGCCGCTGTATCGCAAGAAGGGACCCTCCCCGGCGACCACGGCGACCGCGTCCGTGCCTGTCCCCGTCGCCCCCGGCTGGCCGGTCCAGCTCGGCACGCCCTCCGTCATGAGCGCCGCGGTTTTGCTCTCCGTGGCAACCTGCACCGCTCCGACCATTGCCGAGGTGGTGAGACGAGCATTGGTCACGAGGACGATATTGATCGTGCCGGGTGCCTGCGCGTGCGACGACACCGCCGGATCGCCGACACGCACGGCATTGGTCACTCCGACCGTCAGAAATCCCTCCACCCACAGGCCATTGACTTCCTCGCGTATCGTCACGAGCTGCTTGAGGGAAACCGCCGTCATCAGGGCGACGCACTGCCGGTCGGCGCCGACGCTCGCCGCAACGCGCCCCAGATAGCGGATCGGATCGCAGCAGGCCGGCTGTGGCGTCGAAGCTCCGGTTCGCAGCGGGTTGGCGGGGACCTGGTGGTTGAGAATATACCGAGCCCTGGTGAAGCCCCCGCCCCTCGGCGCAGACGACAGGACCGGCCGGCGCGTTCCGAGGTCGATGACGAGCGTATCGTCGGTCAGTCGAAATCGCGTGAGCAATGAAGACGGCTGGTGATTCATCGCGTTTCCTCCAGCAGGGATCGAAGACCGGCCACTAATCGGCGGTTCTGTGCGCGGGTGCGCACCGCGACCCGCACGGCCGTCTCGGTCAGGCCCGGCACGGATGAGCAGTCTCGGATCAGAATGCCTTGCCGACGGAGCTTCTCGGCGGCAACTGACGCCGGCAGGATGGCGGGCAGCTCCACCAGCAGGAAGTTGGCTTCGGAAGGATAGACCACGACGCCGGGCAGCTTCCCGAGGGCGCCGGCGAGATACGGCCGCTCCCCGTTCATGAATCCCAGGCTGTTCCGGGTATGGCGGCGGTCGTGCAGTGCCGCCAGGGCGGCGCTCTGGGCGAAGGTGTTGACGGACCACGGGGGCTGCCGCTCTCGAATTCGGTCCACAAGCTTGCTCGGGCCGGCGAGATAGCCGACGCGGAAGCCGGGCAACGCATAGAATTTCGTAAAGCTGCGGAGAACCAGGAGAGACGACAGAGAATTGACCGCACGGAGGACCGAGCGCTTCCCGCAATATTCCACGAAGGTCTCATCCACGATCAGCCGGATGTCCCGCTGTGCCGCCAGCTTCGCCAGCCGGGACAGATCCTCGGGCAACACGGCCTGGCCGGTCGGACTGTTCGGGTTGCACACGAAGACGGCATCGGGATGGCTGCGTGGGGGTCGCATCACCTCGACCGCCCGCTCGACGGGAGGCCGATACCGTTCGGCACGCCTTGCATTGAGCACGGTCACCCGGCCCCCTGCGGCACTGACCGCCCGCGCATATTCGGAGAACGTAGGGCCAAGGATCACGGCATGTCGGATACCCAGGACCACCGGCAACAGGTGAATCAATTCCGTGGACCCGTTCCCGATCACCAAGTTCTCGGCGCCGAGGTCGAAATGCTCGGCCAGCGCTGCCCGGATCGCAACGCAGTCCGGATCGGGATAGTGCGCGGCCTGCTCAAGAGCCGCTTTCAGAGCCCGACGGACAGACGGGGACGGCCCGAGGGGGTTGATGCTGGCGCTGAAGTCCACGAGCTCCCGCAATGGACGTCCGGTCTGGCGAGCGGCCTCATAGACGTTTCCACCGTGCATGCTCACCTCGCCAGAACGATCAATGCGATCCCGATCGCGATCCCGGTGGCAGTCAATACGAGATCCAGCGCCAGCGCAATGTGGCCGGGCGCCAGCGGATATTGCGGGTCTCCAAGCCGGGGGCGCTCCGACACCATCCCGCCGTACACGTTCATCCCGCCGAGCTGGACGCGCAGGGCCCCGGCCATCGCGGCCTCCGGCCGGCCACTATTCGGGCTGGGATGCTTGGCCGCATCCCGCCGAAAAATGCGCCAGGCTGTCCCGCCGTCATAGCCTCGGCCGTGTCCGAGTATATGGGCGGCTCCCACCAGCAAGAGGCCGGTCAGCCGCGCCGGGATCCAGTTGGCGCCATCGTCCAGCCGGGCGGAGGCCCACCCCACATGCCGATAAGGCTCGCTGAGATGGCCGACCATCGAGTCCAGCGTATTGATCGCCTTGTAGGCCAACGCCAACGGAGGCCCGCCCAGCACGAGATAACAGAGCGGGGCTATGATGCCGTCCGAGGCGTTCTCGGCAACGGTCTCGACGGTCGCTCGCACGATTTCCGATTCCGGCAGATCGGCGGCGTCCCTCCCGACGATTCGGGCCACGGCACGCCGGGCGCCGTCCAGATCCTTCTCCTCCAGCGCCCGCTGCACCGCGCGCGCGTGGTCGATCAGATCCCTGATCGCCAGCGTCGTGTAGGCCAGGTAAATGGTCACCACCGCCCCGGCCACCGGATGCAGTCGAGCGGCCAGCGCAATGATCAGCCACCCGCCGAGCAGACAGCCGGCCGGCAACCCAACGGCGAGCCACAGCCCGGCGAGGCGCTGCGCCTGCGGCAGGCGAGGAATTCTGCGAACCGCCTGCTCGGCCTTCGCGATGACCCATCCCATCCCCTTGACCGGGTGCGGCAGCCAGCGGGGATCGCCGAAGGTCAGATCCGCCGCGACGGCTGCGAGCAATTCCCACGCCGTCATCGCTGCGCCAGGAGCCACGGCGCAAGCAGCAGGAACAGCACCTCGGTCATTTCATTGGTCGCTCCCAGCATGTCGCCGGTGATGCCGCCGCACTGACAGCGAAACAGCCACACCAAGAAGATCAGCGCGGCTCCCACAGCCAGCAGGATCGCGCCGGTGGCCACCCCACCGAACAGCACGGCGAGAGCCACGACCAAGAGTCCGGTCGCCAGCGCGATCTCCTTGCGCGACAGGTGCTGAGTAAAGGGCTGCGCCAGTCCGCCTTCGGCTCTGGCGTACGGCAACGTGGCCGTGCCCATCACCATCGCCCAGCGCCCCACCACGGGCATGCACAGAAGCACGGGCCATCGCTCGTCCACCGGCAGGGAGGCCAGTGAGGCGTACCGGAGCCCGATGACCAGGATGAGGCCGGTGGCCCCGATCGGCCCGATCGTGCCATCGCGCATGATCGCCAGCCGCTCGGCCGGACTCCGCCCCCCAGCCAGTCCATCCAACGTGTCGGCCAAGCCATCCTGATGGAGCCCCCGCGTCAGCACCACCAGCAGGGAGAGCACCAGCAACTCGCTCACCCCCCTCGGCACCACGCGGCTCAGCGCCAGATCCACCGCGGCCAGGATCGTCCCGATCAGCAATCCAACGCATGGATACCAGGCCATCGAGCCGGCCAGCTCCCGCGGGGAGGGATCGTGATGGGCACGGGAAAGCGGAATGATCGTGAGAAACTGCCAGGCGACCAGAAACTGCCGTAAGGCGTGAAGCGTGAGGCGTGAAGCGTGGGAAGACATGTTCCCCTTACGCCTCACGCCTTACGTTTTCCGGTCGGAGACGCCGGCGTCTTCGAAGGTCGCCATGCCCGTCAGGATCTTGACCGAAGCCTGCACGAGCCCGATCCCCAGACAGGCGCCGGTTCCCTCTCCGAGCCGCAGGTCCAGGTCCAGCAGCGGCTTGAGATCCAGCTTTTCCAGCACAGCCCGGTGGCCGCATTCCACGGAGAGATGGGACGCGATGAGATAGTCGCGGCAGAGGGGCTGAAGCGCCATCGCGACCAGAGCGGCTGCGCCAGAGATGAAGCCATCCAACACGACAGGCAGGCGGTGGGCAGCGGCCCCCAGAATCAGGCCGGCGATCCCGCCAAGCTCATACCCCCCCACTTTCGACAACACATCCACGGGATCCCGGCGATCGGGACGATTGATCGCCAGGGCCTGCTCGATCACTTCGATCTTCCGGCGATAGCCTCGATCATCAAGCCCGGCCCCGCGCCCGGTCACCTCCGACACCGGCTGACCGGTCATGGCGACGGTGACGGCACTGCTCGGGGTGGTATTGCCGATGCCCATATCGCCCGTCCCGACCAAGCCGAATCCTTCCTCGGCCAGCGCGTTCCCCAACTCGATCCCCACTGCAAGGGCCTGAAGCGCCTCCTCCCGCGACATGGCCGGGCCGATCGCCAGATTCTTCGTCCCAGGGGCGATCTTCCGGTCAAGGAGACCCGACAGCGATCCGAAGTCGTAGGCCACGCCGATATCCACCACCCGTACGACGGCCCCGACGTGGCTCGCCAGCACATTGATGCCGGCTCCTCCGCGCAGAAAGTTGAGCACCATCTGGGCGGTCACCTCGCTCGGATAGGCGCTCACCCCCTCGGCCGTCACACCGTGATCAGCCGCGAAGGTGACGATGGCAGGGCGAGGCACCAGCGGCCTGAGGTTGCCGCAGATGCCGACGTATTGGGCGGCGAGATCCTCCAGACGTCCCAGGCTCCCTACAGGCTTGGTGAGCCGGTCCAAGCAAGCCCTTGCCTCCGCCAGCAGACGCTGATCCACCGGCTGGATCGCGTTGATGGTTCGTTGCAGCAGGTCGGCGCTCATTTCAGTCGGAGCGTGAGGCCGCTCATCGCGAGATGAACCTCGTCCGCCTCTTCCGCCACCTGTTGATTGACCTGGCCGGCCAGCGTCCGAAACCGTCGCGTGGCGCGATCGGGCGGTACGATGCCGAGGCCCAGCTCATTGGTCACGATCACCACGCGCCCGTTCGCACGACGCGCCGCCTGCAGCATGTCTCTCACCTGCGTCGGCACGTCTGCCGCCGGGATCCCCTGCCGCTGGAGGTTGCTGAGCCATAGGGTGAGACAGTCCAGCACAACCGTCCGATAGCGTCGTCCCTCGACGCTGAACCATTTGGCCACGTCCACCGGTATCTCGAACGTCTCCCATCGGCCCTGCCGGGACAATCGGTGCGCCCGGATCCGTTCCGCCATCTCTTCATCCAGCGGCTCGCCGGTGGCGACAAAAGCCCTGGGGCTTCTGCGGCCTGCCAAGCTCAATGCCACGGTACTTTTTCCGGACGAGGCGCCGCCTAGCACAAGAATCAGTCTTCCCCATCCCCTTTGGGTGCGAAACGCACCGCTCCTGCGAGGTTTCACCTTCCTAGGTCTCGCTCCCATAGAAATTCAGGCTCCCCTTGAGTCTTCGCCACCCATCGAGCGAGCACAAACAGGGCATCCCCCAGCCGATTCAAGAATTTGACGAGCACAGGATCCACCTGCTCCTCGCGGGAAAGCCGCACACAGACCCGTTCCGCTCGGCGGCACACCGTGCGGGCGTGATGCAGCAGGCCCGAGACCTTCCCGCCGCCCGGCAGGATGAACTCTTTGAGCGGCGCAAGGTCCTTGTGACACTCATCCATCAGCTTTTCCAGCCGCGTGACATCCTTCTCGGTGACCTGCGGCATGGGCTTTCGGAAGGCTCCCCCCTCACCTGCACCTCTCCCCAGGGTACTCGTTGCTCTGCTAACTGCAACGGGTGATGGGGGAGAGGGCTGGGGTGAGGGGGCGGTGGCCAGAATGCCGCCCACGTCGAAGAGCTTGTTCTGAATCCACCGGAGCTCCTCTTCGAGCCGAACGGAAGGACGGTTCGTCCCGGTCATGTCCCCATTGAACACTCGGACTACCCCGACCGATGCGTTCAGTTCATCCACGGTGCCATATGCTTCAACCCGCAGGCTGTCCTTCCAGACCGACTGCCCGCCT
>Ga0209399_10001586_pt1 | contig 11688 bp, 10 predicted proteins | sample OV2TP3_FD_184130 | JGI IMG/M metagenome (GOLD analysis project Ga0209399, IMG submission 184130) | Hot spring microbial communities from Beatty, Nevada to study Microbial Dark Matter (Phase II) - OV2 TP3 (SPAdes) (version 3) | ecosystem: Environmental > Aquatic > Thermal springs > Hot (42-90C) ... | reverse complement strand
TATCCCCAGTGCACCTAGATCATGGAACGCATCATCACCGAGAAATTGGACATCGAATGGTCCGGCTACATCCGCACGTCGCTCATCACCGCCGAGTTCGCCAAGCTCATGGTCCGCTCGGGCGTCGGCGACCTGGAAGTGGCCATCACCTCGGGTTCGCAGGAGGTCCTGAACGGCCTGCATATGGGGTTCATGCTGGATCGCCTGTACGACGGCTGCCGCTACCTGAAAGAGGCAGGCTTCCGAGGCAAGGTCATCCTCAACTACTCGCTCAATGCGCCCGACGAGACGGAGGCCTCGCTGCTAGAGTCCATCGAGTCCTATAAAAAGGTGGCGGCTATTTTGGGGGAGGACCGGGTCTTTCCGATGATGTTCTTCCTGGGTATCCAGCCCAATACCGACCTCGAGCACCGGCTGCTGGAAGAAGGTTACTTGACCGGGGGATACAACCCCCTGATGCTCACCCCCACCAGCATCCGCAAGCTGCTGTATAACCCCGCTCCTCTCAGCAAGCTTATCGGGAAGGCCTGCCTGGCCGCCTGGCACCGGAAAAAAGGACCTCGGACCGGCAGCCGCGATCCGCGACCGTGGGGGGCAGAACAAGGCGCTCGGTATGCCGACACGAGCCTCTTGAGGGGGGTCGAGTTGAATTCGGGCCGGGATGTCCTGTTGACCTTGGAAGAAATCCTGAACTCACGCAAATCAACGGCAAAATAAGACGCCTTCAACGGTCGCTGACAGTCCAAGTAACCATCGTTCCATGCCCAGAAAAACAGTTGCATTTATTCGAGACGCAGTGCTAGGATACGCAGTCATTTTGCCCCCTTAGGATGATGAGGGGTTCATTTCGAGACTCACCCGCCTACGCAAAGATAGGGGGCAGAGGGCAGGTTTGGGGACCCCTTAAGGAGACGGCATGTACAAAACGATTTACGTCCCGGTTGATAACTCCGACCACTCCAATATGGCCCTCGATGTCGGGGTTTCCCTGGCAAAGACCTTCGGGTCCAAGCTCGTCGGTAGCCACGTCTACGCGGCGAAGATGCACGACAAACGCTTCAAGCAGATGGAAGCGGGACTCCCCGAAGAGTACCACGATGAGACCGAACTCGAACGGCAGCGGCAGATCCACGATTCGCTGATCACCCGCGGCCTCCAGATCATCACCGACTCCTACCTCGATATCGTGGACCAGAAGGCCGCCAAGGCCAACCTCCTGGTCGAACGCAAATCCCTGGAAGGCCGGAACTTCAAGGTCCTGGTCGAGGACATCAACACCAACGCCTATGACCTCGTCATTATGGGCGCCCTGGGGGTGGGAGCGGTCAAGGACAGCGTCATCGGGGGCGTCACCGAGCGGGTCGTCCGCCGCGTGCGTGCCTCGGACATGCTGATCATCAAGAATACCCTGCCCATGAACGGCGGCGCCATCGTGGCCGCCTTGGACGGCAGCCACTACTCCTTCGGCGGCCTGAAGACCGCCCTGGCGCTCGGCAAGGCGTTGAACAAACCGGTCGAGGCGATTTCCGCCTTCGATCCGTACTTCCATTACGCCGCCTTCCACAGCATCTCCGGAGTCCTCAATGAAGAAGCCGGGAAGGTGTTCCGGTTCAAAGAACAGGAAAAGCTGCACGAGGAGATCATTGACAGCGGCCTTGCCAAGATCTATCAGGCACACTTGGATATCGCCCGCGAGATCGCCCAGGCCGAAGGCCAGGATATCAAGACGACCCTGCTGGACGGCAAGGCCTTCGAGAAGGTCCTCCAGTACGTCCGCCGCGAGGAGCCGTGGATGTTGGTGCTGGGCCGGATCGGGGTGCACAGCGACGAGGATATGGACGTCGGCTCGAACACCGAAAATTTGCTCCGGCTGGTCAACTGCCACGTCATGATCTCCAACAAGAAATACGTGCCGCCCATTGATCAGCAGGCCGAGTACACGATCGCGTGGACCGAAGAGGCCTTGTGCCGGATGGAGAAAATCCCGGTATTCGCTCGAGGCGTGGCCAAAACCGCCATCCATCGGTACGCGATCGAGAAAGGCCACACCATCATCAGCAACTCGGTGGTGGACGCGGCCGTCGGACACATCCTGCCCAAGGGCGCCATGGAGGCCATGAAGCAGCTCGGCGCGACCCTGGACGAGCAGGGGATCGACCGCAACCGGATGAAAGCCGATGCCGGGGTGGCCCGCGACATGATCGGCTCCACGCTGTCCGGCATGATGGCCGGCATCGTGGAGGAGAAGCCCACCGTCAGCCCGGGCACGCAGGCCTACCTCGATCGGATGAGCCAGAACTACTACCTCTGCAACGGTTGCGGCTACACGGCCAAGGGCGACCAGCCGGTCCTGTGCCCGATCTGCAAAGCTACCGGGGACAAGTTCAAGCTGATTGACAAGAGCATGTTCGAGGCGGCCGCCAAGACCGAGGGTCTCCTCGAGACCGAGATGGCTTACGACGACGTGCCGATGCAATGGACGAAGGAAGCCAAGGACGCCATCCGCGCGGTGCCGGCCGGCTTCCAGCGCCGTCGGGCCAAGGCGAAGATCGAGAAGATCGCCCGCAAGATGGGCATGACGACGATCACCCTCGAATACGCCAAGCCCTATATTGACGAAGCAGCGAGCGAGGAGTACACACCGATCTTCGCGAACAAGGGCACAGGCGCGTTCCCGCCGAAGGAGAACCCCGCCGCAACGCCCCGCTCACCCTTCACCTGGACCCCGGATGCGCTGGCCCGTTTGGAGCGGGCGCCCGCGGGGTACATGCGGGACTGTACGCGGGCCTTGATCGAGAAGCACGCCGAGAAGATCGCCGTTACAACCATCACCCATGAGGTCGCCGAAGCCGGGATCGAGCAGGCCAAGGGTTACATGGAAGAGGCCATGAAGACCGGCAATCTCAAGGAGATGATCGAGAAACTGGTCGGCAACAAGTACTCGTGAACGAGACCCTTCAGCTCATCAACCCGATTCCTCTCCGGTACATAGACCGTCCCGGCCTGCTCCCGGCAGCCCGTCCCGCGACCGCCCAGAACGATTGGAAGCCGTACCTCATCGCGCTGAATCTCACCAAACGTTGCAACCTTCGTTGCGCCCATTGCTACCTTGACGCGACCACGCGCGCAGGCGGCGGAGCCGACGAGCTCTCAACGCAGGAGGTTTACACGCTCCTGGACCAGATGGCGATCGTGAACAGGCACGCCATCGTCGTGATCACCGGCGGCGAGCCGCTCACCCGGCCGGACATCTTGGATGTCGCCCGCTACGCGGCGGCGTGCGGCTTCATGGTCGTCTTCGGGACCAACGGGATGCTGATTGACGATGCTCTGGCCAAGGAACTGGTCGAGATCGGCGTGATGGGTATGGGGATCAGCGTTGATTCGACCGACGCGGCCAAGCACGACGCGTTCCGCGGGCTGCCCGGCGCGTGGGCGCGGACGATGGCCGGGATCGAGGCTTGCAAGCGCAACGGCCTCCAATTTCAGATCCACTTCAGCGTCTCGCCGATGAATTACCGGGAACTGCCCGAAATGGTCGCTTTCGCCCATCGGTCAGGCGCGCGGGTTTTGAACCTGTTTTTCCTGGTCTGTACCGGCCGCGGGGAGGAGATGACGGACATCACGCCGCAGCAGTATGAGGAGGTGCTGACCTACCTCGTGGACACGCAGAAGCGGTACCCGGACATGCTCGTGCGGGCCCGCTGCGCGCCGCACTTCAAGCGCATAGCCTACGAACGCGATCCCAACTCGCCGATCACCAAGGCCACCGGCTACATGGGCGGGGGCTGCCTCGCCGGCACCAACTACGCCCGCGTAACCCCGGAGGGCAACCTGACGCCTTGCCCTTACATGCCGCTGAGCGCGGGCAACGTCCGGGAGATTAGCTTCGTGGATCTCTGGGAGCGCTCGGAGGTGTTCGACTCCTTCCGGGAACCGAAGCTCAAGGGGAAGTGCGCCGACTGCGAGTACTCCGACATCTGCGGCGGCTGCCGGGCCCGGCCGTACGCCGACCATGGCGACTGGCTGGACGCCGACGAATGGTGCCTCTACCAGCCGAAAGGCGGGCCGAAGATCACGGTGAACGAAATCGGCGTGGACGCCCGACCGGACAGCTTCGAAGTCCGCTGGACCGACGAGGCGACGGCCCGGTTCAAACGCATCCCCTACTTCATGCAGGCGATGGTCAAGAAGAGCGTGGAGGCCAAGGCGCGCGAGCGCGGGCTGACCGCAATCACCCCCGAGTTTATGGAAGAGCTCCGCAAGGCCCGATTCGGCAACGAGAAACCGGTCTTCAAGTTCTGATGGATCGGTTCATCACCGCCTTCGTGGACCAGTGGATCCCCATCGTGAACCACTGGCTGCACCTCATGTCGGCCATCTTGTGGATCGGCGGGCTGGGCCTGCTGATGATGGCGGTCGTGCCCTCGTTGCGCAAATCGGTGCCAGGCGAGCTCGTCAAGCCGCTCGCCCTGGCCATTTACCAAAAATACCAAAAGGTGATCGGGGTCCTCATGCTGGTCATCCTGGTGACCGGCGGGATCAACATCGCGTACGTCAACAAGCTGATGAAGACGGTCAACGGCGAAGGGTTCACCAACCCCTATATCATCGCGCTGGGGGTCAAGCTCTTCTTCGTCATGTGCATCATGACCCTGTTCCTCTACAACATCATCTTTCCTCCGGAGCCCGAGGAGAAAAGCGAGGGCGAGGAAGAGGAGGCCGATCCGGAAGGCGTGCCCTTCCTCCGTGCGGCCTTCTGGTTCGGCATCTTCATCGTCCTCATGGCCTCGACCCTCAAGCACCTGCATCACTGAGAGCACTCCCAACGATTATCTACCAGGCCACCTAGGACAAGATCGAAGGACCGGATCACCGCCAAGCAGAAATAACCGCCAATGTTGCAAGTAGGGGCGGTTCGCGAACCGCCCCTACAAAATCACCACTCCGATCCGCCCCACCTGCGGGAAGAGCCCCGCGCCTCGCTACAGGGAAGAGGCGGGCGGAGATCCACAGGGACTGGCTCCCAAGAGTGCCGTCCCCCTTTGTCGCGAGAGTCTGGCTTCGTCCTGCTACCGCTTCTTTTTATTGTCCGCCCTCTTGGCCACAAATTATCCTAAATGTAATGCACTAGGGTACATGAGCAGTGGTCCTATACGTGGAACGTCCGGCCCCAATGGGCCTATCACGCCTGAGCTACCGCGCTGGTAGATGGCGAGGCCGCCTTCCCTCCCATCATAGAACTTGCCCTGCAACTGGACCCGGTCCTCCACCAGCTTCAATTGCAGGACAACGTCGCCGGATTTGTCCCTGACCTCCAGAGCATCCTTGGTGTAATTTCTATCGAAAGATCCATTGTGGTTGACCTGCCACTCATTGTTGATCAGTTCGGCAACAACCGAGCCATCAGAGTCTCGAAGAGTCGTTGATACCTTCATTTCTCCGTCTTCGCTTTCTATTTTTAGAACATTGCCACCTGACGTATTGAACAACAGTGGATGGCCAGGTTGGGCTTGACGAAGGATAGAGGTTGAATTACCGATCTCAAGCTTGCTAGGCATTTTCTTATTTTGGCGGGCGGAACTACCTTTCTCGCCGTTGCTGAGCTTGCCGGCGTTCCGTTTCAGTTCTTCGGCGGCTTGGCGCTGCTGGTACTGGAGGTACTGGCCCCACCCCGTAAGCAAACCTCCCACTACAATGATCACGGCACCTATGAACGTAATAAGACCCGGATTCCATGACATCTGTTTAGCGCCTCTTGTCTTTAAGGTTGCCCGTTCGGAAGAAAGAAGGAAAGCAACTTTTCCAATCTCGCTCAATAATAGTTCGGCACCAAGCTGCGCTCAGATAAGGTAGCCAGTTCCTCTCCACATTGCGTCTTCACGACGCCGCGAGCCGAGACTTGAAGGCGGGGTCGGCTTCACCTGCGGCGCCTCAGCTTGCGTTCCCGCTTGGCAATTTCCCGCTCGACCTGTTCCAGAGATCGGCCGCTGCGTTCTGATAAACCACGCTCAATAAGCGCCACGAGTCGGAGGTTATGAGCGACCAGAAACGCTTCGAGGTCCATCCCCTCATCGATCGCCACCAGGGCGGCGCACGGCCTCCCATTTTTCGTGATAATGACCGGACCTCGCGGGAGGGTCATGATCATTTCGCTCAGCCGGTCCCTCACAACCCGAACGGATTCAATTTTCATAGGACGAACTCCTCCCCTCCAACGATGAGGGCATTTCCTAGCTTGCGACCGATCACTGTGATGGTCGTTTCAGACCCCCCAATCCGATAAAACACCCGTAGCCCTTCAGCTAACCTGAGTTCGAAATCCGCCGCTCCGCTTTTCCGCCTTAAGCGGAACTTGTTCCGCGTTTCGACCCTCGGGTCGTTGTCCACCAAATGACGTCGGACTCCGTCGGTGACCATTCGTTGCTGGCGAACCGGAAGCCATCGGAGATGCGCAAGGGCTTGAGGCTTGAATACCACCACGCCCTTGGTCATGGCGCTTATTGTAGCGTCTTTCGGCGCTACAATCTAGTCTAGATTCTGGAGATAAGGAAATTCCATATGACAAATAAGCAGAGCAGCAAGAAGCGGTTACGACGCCGCCAGCCGAGACTTGAAGGCGGGGTCGGCTTCGACCACTCCCTTGAGCGATTCCCCTAATACGGTCCCAGGTGGTAGGGCACGTCGATGACGATGACCCGGAATTTGAACAGCACCGCCGCCTTGATGAGCAAGGCCCGCTGGTTGTGCAGGAGGGTCTCCCACCAGCGCGCCGGGAGGACCTCCGCCAGAGCCACTGTGACCCATCCGCTTGGACTCTCCTGCCGGACTTGTTCGATGTAGTCCAGTAACGGCGCCAGAAACGAACGATACGGCGAGGACAGGACCACAAGAGGAAAGCCCGCCCCCCACTTCGCCCAGTCCTCCTTGACCCTGGCTGTCTCTTCGGGATCCACGTCCACATGGACCACGCGGATGTCCTGCGCCCTCTGCCTGAGATAATCTAAGGCTATGACAACCGGGCGGTTAACACTCCCGATCGGCATCACGAAGGTGTTGTGCGGGGGCCTGGCCGGGCGGTCGTACATGTCCAGCGAGAGTTGCCAGTCCGCGATCCGATAATGCCATCGGATCTTTCTGAACATGGCAATGAGGATCGGGATGAGGACGATCACCACCCACGCCCCGTGCGTGAATTTCGTCACGGCCAGGACCAGCGTTGCCACGCCGGTCGCCACGGCGCCGGTCAGGTTGATCACAAGCTTCTTCCTCCAGCCGCGCCCCTTACGATCTCGCCAATGCTGGACCATGCCCGCCTGCGACAGTGTGAAGGAGAGAAACACCCCGACCGCATACAGCGGGATCAGGGCATGGGTCTCCCCGCGGAAGATCACGAGGAGGAACGCGGCGCACAGCCCAAGGATGAGAATCCCGTTCGAGAATGCCAGGCGATCTCCGAGGTTATGCATCTGATGGGGGAGGAACCCGTCCTGGGCCAGCAGCGAGGCCAGTCGTGGAAACCCGTTGAAGCTCGTGTTCGCCGCGAGGATCAAGATCATCATCGTCGCGGCCTGGATGAAATAGTAAAGGGCGCCCCCGCCGAGCGAGATTCTCGCGATCTGGGAGATCAGGGTCTCTTCTTCGCGCGGCACGAGCCCGTAGAGATGGGCCAGGATGGTGAGGCCGAAAAACAGGCTCCCCAGTATCACGGCCATCCAGATCATGGTGGTCGCGGCGTTTTTCGACACCGGCTCCCGAAAGGCCGGCACGCCGTTTGAGATCGCCTCAATCCCGGTCAGGGCGGTACAGCCGGAGGAAAACGCGCGAAGAAGCAGAAACAGCGTGAGTCCTTCCACGGCCGGAACGGACGGAATCGGGCGCTCCACCGGGGCGCCGAAAAGCGCCCGCCCCAAGCCGACGAGGATCACCAAACCGAGGCCGCCGACGAACAGATATGTCGGCAAGGCGAAGATCCTTCCTGATTCCCGGACGCCGCGAAGATTGCCCCAAGACAAGACGGCGATCGCCAGCAGGCCCAAGCCCACGCGATGCTCATGCAACTCCGGCACCGCGGAGGTGAGCGCCGCAATGCCCGCCGCAACGCTCACCGCCACCGTGAGCACGTAGTCAATCATCAAGGCCGCACCGGCGACAAGCCCCGGGCGTTCGCCGAGGTTGGACTTTGCCACGACGTAGGCGCCTCCACCTGAAGGGTAGGCGTAAACTGTCTGACGGTAGGAAGCGGTGAGAATGGCCACAAGTCCGACGATCACGATGCTGATTCCGAGGGAATAGTGGAGCGCGGCCGTTCCGGCAAGGACCAGGACGAGGAGGATTTCCTCGGTGGCGTACGCCACCGAGGAAAGCGGATCCGAGGAGAAGATCGCCAACGCGACTGGATTCGAGAGCCGCTCCCTCGCAGCCTGCTTGGTAGCAAGGGGATGCCCGAGGAGCCAGCGCTTAAGCCACATCGTTATCCATCCCTTCGTTTAGGCTGGTCGGATGAGGCAAGCTACTTGGAGAAATCCTGAGGCGGGACCGGCGGGGCATCGTCCACCTTGCGGACGCGGCCGAACTGATCGTACTCCACCCGAACCCCGTGGCGGCTCAGGACTCCGAACTTGAAGTAATAGGTTTCGTAGAGATAGGGGCCGTACTGCTTCTCGTCCACGCTGGCATAGTGTGCCATGACCTTGCGCACGTCATCTCTCAACATCCCGTAATGGACGGTTTTCTTATAGTGCTCGAACGGAAAGGTCCCGCGACGCTCGATTTTCGTCCACTCGACGCCGAGAGCGGTCGCCAGCGATTTCATTTCTTGAACATACCAGATGCGGTCGGCGACGACCAGGAGGACAACCGTCCCAACGATGGCGGCAATCCATTTGGCGGTCCAAGGCATGAGCGAGAATCCCTTTTCTAAAGGAAGCTCATTTTATGGAGTGGTCGGAATGGAGTCCACGCGGAACGATCTATTATGGCCCGGCGAGTGTCGGCGCGGCGATAACCTCGACGTCCTTCGGAACGGCAAAGACGAACACGTCGTCCTTTAACCCGGTGTTCGCCCGAATCTTACTGAAGACGAAGTTCGAGACGTTTCCGTTCACATCGTGCAGCTCAACCCGGCGGAGGAAGTGCGACGCTGCATCCACCTCGACGACGATCCGCGGCTGGTCCGGTCCGCCGGCCAAGGGAGTCAATGCCAGGAGCGGGAGTCCACCGTCGCCCCGCACCCCTGGCGACACGGGCGTCACGAGATAGTGCGCATCCAGCCGCCCGATTCCTTGGAGAAGCCTGAGCGGGGCTTGAGAGTCCGCCATCTTTGAGAGTTGGCCGGTCAGCACCTGCTTGTGTTCGGGAACGTAGAATTGGACCCGGTCGTTGTCCACGAAGATCTGCTCAAGGGTCGGTTCCAAGTAGTCCCACCGGAGTTTACCTGGACGTTTGAGGTAGAGTCGCCCGGCCGATTCGAGCGCCTTGGTGAAGCCCTTCACGGTCGTGGTTTGTGTGAACTCGGCCGTAAGGTCCGTGGTTTTTTTGTACCGGGCTTCAACCTTGTGCACCATCTCCTGGACGGGATCCCCCGCCCAAACAGATGCCGGAAGCCCCCACTGGGCCATCACGACCCCGACCAGGACAAGACTCCGGGTGTGCAGCCGGATGCTCACGGCCCCTCATCCACGCCGACGCGCTTGATCAACACTTCCCGTCGCCCGTCTCGTGCGGCCCCGCCGACGATGCCGTCCTGCTCCATCATCTCGACCATGCGGGCCGCACGAGGATAGCCGATACGCAACCGACGTTGGAGGAAGGATGCCGAGGCCTGGCCGGTACTGATGACGATGTCCTTGGCCATCTCGTACATCTCGTCCCGGTCGCCCTCTTCGCCGGGGCCATCTGCCGCCGCCGCGACCGGCTCTTGGACATAAGCCGGACCCCCCTGAGCCTTGACGCAGTCCACGACCTTCTTGAGGTCACCATCCGGCACATAGGCGCCGTGAACGCGGATGAGTTTGCCGGTGCCGGTAGCCAGGTAGAGCATGTCGCCCCGGCCAAGAAGTTGGTCCGCCCCATTCTGGTCAAGAATAGTCCGCGAGTCGGTCTTCGACGCCACCTGAAAGGCGATGCGCGCCGGGAAGTTCGCCTTGATGATGCCGGTCAGGACATCAACCGAAGGCCGTTGCGTGGCCAGGATCAGATGAATCCCGGAGGCCCGTGCCATCTGGGCCAGCCGAGCGATCGAATCTTCCACTTCCTTGGAAGCCACCATCATGAGGTCTGCCAGCTCGTCAATGACGATGACAAGATACGGTAGAGGTGCGGGAGGCGTCTGGGGGAGCCCTGTGGCGGAGATCGTCGTTTCGCCGGCCGCCAACCGTTCTTCCTCCGACAAGAACGCCGGCTCGGGTTCCGTTCCGGCAATCACCTCGGTTCCCCCCGGGGACGCCTCGAATGACGGGACCGGGATGCCCTGGAACTGTGCCACGGCGCGGTTGTAGGTTTCGATGTTCCGGGCCCCACATTCCGCCATCAACTTGTACCGCCGATCCATTTCCTTGACGGCCAGCATGAGCCCGCGCGAGGCCGCCTTGGGATCCGTGATGACCGGCCGCCACAGATGCGGAATGCCCTCGTACTCGCCGAGTTCGAGCATCTTGGGGTCGATCATCAAAAACTTGACCTCGTCCGGCCGGGCCGCAAAAAGAATGCTCAGGATCATCGTGTTGAGCCCGACGCTCTTGCCCGAACCGGTCGCGCCCGCGACCAACAGATGCGGCATACCCCTGAGGTCGGCCACGACGGGCATTCCGAAGATGTCCTTGCCCAACGCCAGCTTCAAGGGAGAACGCAATTGGACGAAGGGTTCGCTCAAGACAATTTCCTTGAGCGCAACATCTTCGCGCCGGGGGTTCGGGACTTCGATTCCGACAACGGACTTGCCGGGAATGGGGGCCACGATGCGGATGCTCATCGCCCTGAGGGCCAAGGCCAAGTCGTCGGCGAGGTTCACGATGCGGGCCACTTTGACTCCGGGCGCCGGCTCGAACTCGTACATCGTCACGACCGGACCCACGTGCGTTTGGATCACCTGGCCGTTGATGCCGAAGTTGGCCAGGGCCCTGGTCAAGATCTGAGCCTGCTCGCGGATCTCCTCGTCACTGAGACGTTCCACCAAGACAGCCTGATCCCCGAGCAGGGCTTCGGGACCAGGGAGCACGTACCCCACTCCACCGACCACCTCTGGCCTCAGGAGTTCGCCGGAGAGTTGGTCGGCCGCACCTTTACGCTTCCGCCGGCGTTTTTCTTGCGGCCCCAGAAGCCCCGAGTCCGTCTCCAGAATTTCCGGCGTCACAGTGGCGATATTCGCATCCTCGACCAGGGTTACCGGTTCCGATCGGACGATCTTCACCGGCTTGAGCTTGACCTTTTTGGACTCGCCGGCTGACCCGGCGCGTAACTGTGTCCACCGTTCGACTCCCCACTCACGGAGCGTGGCCAGGACCTCCGTACCTTGCCTGCCGAGCGCGACCAACGAGACCGGGGTCGCAACGAGAAGAGAGAGCAGCAATCCGGAAATGACGACGATGTGTGTTCCGACAGAGGCAAAGTAAGCCAACAACAGATTGCTTACATGACCACCGACATATCCGCCGGCATGTTCGAGGTGAGTCCACCCGCTGCTCACTG
>Ga0209399_10001585_pt1 | contig 11691 bp, 12 predicted proteins | sample OV2TP3_FD_184130 | JGI IMG/M metagenome (GOLD analysis project Ga0209399, IMG submission 184130) | Hot spring microbial communities from Beatty, Nevada to study Microbial Dark Matter (Phase II) - OV2 TP3 (SPAdes) (version 3) | ecosystem: Environmental > Aquatic > Thermal springs > Hot (42-90C) ... | reverse complement strand
CGGGATCGTGGCGGTCTACTCCGCGAGCGCCCTGGCGTCCGACGCGACGTACGGCGGCAGCCTTCGGTTCGTCGTCCACCACCTGCTGTCGATCGGCTGTGGACTTGCGTTGGGGCTGGGGTGCCTGGCCATCCCCTATGCGACGCTGCGGCGCTCGGCGCGCTGGCTCCTCCTCATCAGCCTCGCCCTCCTCGGGTTGATTTTGGTGTGCGGCCAAGAGGCGGGTGGGGCCCGTCGCTGGTTCTCGCTTGGGCGGTGGAGTATCCAGCCGTCGGAGTTTGCTCAGCTCTCGTTGGTCCTCTACCTGGCGGATCTCCTCGCGCGCAGGGCCGGGGAACTCCACCGGTTCTGGCGCGGCGTCGCGCCCCCGCTGCTGGTGGTGGGCCTCACCTCGGCCTTGGTGCTGCTCCAGCCGGATCTCGGCACCGCGATCGCCATGGGGGCGGTGGGGCTGCTGCTGTTGTGGGTCGCGAAGGTTCGGTGGTCGCATCTGGTCCCGATTCTGGCCTCGGCGGCGGTGGGGCTCGCGGTCTTGATCGTCACGGTGGACTACCGCCGGAGACGGCTCTTCGCCTTCCTCAATCCCTGGGAGGATCCGCTCGGCAGCGGCTATCAAATCGTGCAGTCCTATGTGTCGCTGGCCAGCGGCGGCCTGGTGGGGCACGGGGTGGGGGCGTCGCTGCAGCGATTGTTCTTCCTGCCGAACGCCCATACCGATTTTCTCTTTGCGATCATCGGGGAAGAGCTCGGCCTCATCGGCACGACCGCGGTCATCAGCCTGTTCGCCCTCTTCCTGATCTGCGGCAGCCGCATCGCGATGGCGGTTCAGGATCTGTTCAGCAAGTACCTCGTCTGCGGCCTGGTGGGGATGATCACGTTCGAAGCGGTGGTCAACATCGGGGTGGTGACGGGCCTGTTGCCGACAAAAGGGCTGCCGCTTCCGCTGATGTCCTACGGGGGGAGCGCGATGGTCATGAATCTCCTCGCGTGCGCGCTCATCGTTCAGGCGAGCCGTCACGCCGATCGGCCGGTCACGGCGCCATCATCAGGGGGCATGGGGCGGGGGACATGGGGCAGGGTGAATTCGGCTTAGCACCGATGCGCACGACTCAGGGACGTGAGATCCGCGTGCTTCTCGTCGCCGATGGCAGCGGGGGGCACCTCATCCCGGCGCTTCAGGTCGCCAACGCCTTGGTCAAGACGGGGGCGCGCGCCCACCTCTGGTATGCGCAGCGTCGGGCGCTCCTGCCCCTGACGGAAGCGCTCACGCACGCGGGGCTCGACCCCGCTGTCGAAATCGCCTCGATGCCGGTGGGATCTGCCGCCGGCGTCATGGCGCGCCTGTGGCGCTGCGGTCAGCTCTGGCATCGAGCGCAGCGATGTTTTGAGGCGTTTGCGCCTGATGTCGTCGTCGGTTTCGGGGGGTGGGTCTCGGTCCCCGTGCTCTTGGCCGCGCGCCTGCGCAAGGCGAACGGTGCCGCAAGGCCGGCCATCGGATGCCTGCTCCACGAGCAGAATGCGGTCATGGGGCGGGCCAATCGTTGGCTGGCGCCGTGGGTGGATCGCGTCGCGGTCTCCTTTCCTGAGGCCGCGCCGCGCCGCAATGGCCCGCCCTGCACCAGAGCGGTGCAGGGCGGGCCGGCGGTCCTCACCGGCATGCCGATTCGCGACGGCATCGGTGGCGCCTCGCGCGAGGCGGCGGCTCGGCGCTTCGGCTTCACCCCGGAGGCCCCGACGCTGCTCGTCCTCGGCGGCAGCCAAGGGGCGCGGGCCATCAACCGCCTGGTGGTGGAGATGATCGAGCGGCTATCCGCGGAGGAGCGACGCGCGTGGCAGCTGCTCCACCTCGTCGGCGGCGGCGATGCGCCCGCGATCGCCGCCCGCTATGCCGCCCACCACGTGAAGGCCTGGGTGGCGCCGTTCCTGGTGGAGATGGAGGAGGCGTACGCGCAGGCGCATCTCGCCATCGCGCGGGCCGGCGCCTCGACGATCGCTGAGCTGGCCCGGTGCGGCGTGCCGGCGGTGCTCATCCCGTATCCCCACGCCGGTCGTCATCAGCAGGCGAACGCCGGCCTCGTGGAGGCGGTCGGCGGCGGGGTGGTGCTGGAGGAGCCTGAGGCCACCCCGGTGAAACTCCTGGAGGCGGTGCGGCGTCTGCTGTGCGACCACGAGCGACGCGCCGCGATGGGGCGGCAGATCCAGACCCTCCATCAACCCCAGGCGGCCGCCCGGTTGAGTCAGGCCATCCTGGCGCTCGCCACTCGTTCCTCACCACTCACCACTCGCCACTCGTCACTCATCACTCACGGACCACCGACCACGGAGTTCGCATGACGATCGGCCGAGGGACGCGCGTCCATTTCATGGGGATCGGGGGGATCGGCATGAGCGGCCTGGCGACGATCTGCCGTGAGCGGGGAGCCGTCGTCTCGGGCTGTGATGCCAGGCCCAACGAGCTGATCCGGCGGCTGCAAGCCCAGGGGGCCTCGATCCGTCTCGGGCACCATCCGGATCATCTCGAGGAGCCGGCCGACGTCGTGGTCTACAGCGCCGCCGTGTCCGAGGCTGAACCGGAGCTTCGCGCCGCTCGGCGACTCGGACGTCCTGTCATCAGCCGGGGGGCGTTCCTGGCGGAGCTTGCGGCGGACCGCCTGCTCGTGGCGGTCGCCGGAGCCCACGGCAAGACGACCACCTCCGGCATGGCCTCCCAGCTCCTCCTGCAGGCGGGGTGGGATCCGACGGTGATCGTGGGCGGTCTGATGCGCTCCCTCGGGACGAACGCCAGATCCGGCGCCGGGTCGTACCTGGTGGCGGAGACCGATGAGTCCGACGGATCGTTCCTGCACATGAGCCCCTCGACGGCCATCGTGACGAACATCGACCGGGAACATCTGAATTACTACCAAACGTTCGATCGGTTGGTCGAGGCGTTTCAGCAGTTTGTCGGTCAACTCAAGCCGGGGGGGCGGTTGATTCGGTGCACCGACGACCCGCTCATCCGACGCCTGCTCTCCCACCCCCGCCAGCTCAGCTACGGGTTCAATCCTGATGCGGAGGTGAGCGCGGAGCGCGCGACCTTCACGGAGGCCGGCAGCCGGTTTCGCGCGGTGTACAACGGGCGTCCGCTGGGGACGTGGACGCTGCAGGTGCCGGGCCGTCACAACGTCCTCAACGCGCTGGCCGTCATCGGTCTCGGGTTGACGCTCGACATTCCGCTGCTGACCATCCGGCAGGCGCTGGCGGCGTTCCAGGGCACCAGGCGCCGCTTTCAGGTCATGCGGTTTCCCGGCGACATCCGCCTGGTGGAGGATTACGCCCATCACCCCGCGGAGATCCGAGCGACCCTCGGCGCCGACGCCGCCGTGGGTCGCCACCGCCTCGCCGTGTTTCAGCCGCACCGGTTCTCGCGGACGCAATCGCTCGAAGACGAATTTGCCATCTGTTTCGACCGAGCCGACGGGGTGATCGTCACGGATATCTACCCCGCCTTTGAAGCGCCCATCCCCGGCGTCTCAGGTGAGCGGCTGGCCCATCTCATCAGGGGTCACGGCCACCGGTGGGTGCGCTACATCCCCAAACAGGAGCTAACCGCGTTTGTCAGCCGCATCGCCCTCCCCGGCGATACGATCTTTTTCCTCGGCGCAGGTGACATCACAGAGGTGTGCCATGAGCTGGCCGAACGGCTGCATGCGCCGGCAGGAGCCGCTGGCTAACCACACCAGCTTCCGGATCGGCGGACCGGCGGAGTGGTTTGCCGAGCCTTCCACGCAGGAGGAGCTGGTGGCTCTCCTGCGCGAGGCTGCTCGGATGGGCGTGCCGGTCTCGGTGGTCGGCGGGGGCACGAACACGCTGGCCGCCGATCGCGGCGTTCGAGGACTCGTCGTCCGGTTAGGCCGAGGGTTTCAAACGCTTCAGGAGCTGAGCGCGGCGGAGGAGCCGACGGTCCTTGTGCGGTGCGGGGCGGGGCTGTCGACCCAACGGCTCGTCTTGCTGGCGGCTCGTCTTGGGTGGGGCGAGCTGGAGGCGTTGGCAGGGTTGCCGGGGCGGATCGGCGGCGCCGTGGTCATGAACGCGCAGGAGATCGGCCGATGGGTCCAGGGCATCCGGCTGGTGTCGTCCGACGGAACGGTCAGCCAGTGGAGCCGCGACCAACTGCGCTTTCGCTATCGTGACGCCGCCCTAGCCCCTGGCATTGTGATGGATGTCCTGTTGCGTGTTCCACGGGTGAGCCCCGCCGAGGCCCGCGAACGCATCCAGCGGGCCCTGGACTATCGCAACAGCACCCAGGATACGCGCCTGCCCTCGGCCGGCTGCGCATTTAAAAACCCTCCCGGCGTCGGGGCGGGTCGCCTGATCGATCAGGCGGGCCTCAAGGGTTCGCGCATCGGGGATGCCCAGGTCTCCTTCCGGCACGCCAACTTCATCGTCAATCTGGGTCATGCCACCTGCGATGACGTCCTCTCGTTGATGGAGCACATGCAGCGTCGGGTGTTCCAGCGGTTTGGGATGCGGCTGGAGCCCGAGGTTCGCTTCCTTGGCGAACGGTGGAACCAATGCGAGATATTCTAAGGATCGCCGTATTGATGGGGGGGCCCTCGCAGGAGCACGCGATCTCTCTGAAGAGCGGTCGGGGCGTCGCGGAGGCGCTCACCCGACGAGGCTGGCGGGTGGAGGCGCTGGTGGTGCCGGAGTCGCTCACGATGGAGGAGGCGTCCGCCTTCACCGCGCGCGCCCTCCAACGCCTTGGGGCGGACGTGGTGTTCATTGCGCTCCACGGCCGGTTTGGCGAGGACGGGATCGTCCAGCAGGTGTGCGAGACGCTCCATCTCGCCTATACCGGCTCCGGCCCGGAGGCCAGCCGGCTGGGGATGGACAAGATCGCCTCGCGCAGGCGCTTCGAGGAAGCGGGATTGCGCGTCCCCCGGTGGCGCTCCATCGATCCGCAGGACCCTCAGACGCTTCACGCGGCCCTTGCGCAGATTCCGCTGCCGGTCGTGATCAAGCCCACCGACCAGGGCTCCAGTCTCGGGGTGTCGCTCGTGCGTGAGCCGCGGGCGCTGGTGGAGGCGTTGGCACAGGCCGGCGCGTTCAGCCGCTCCGTGCTCATCGAGGAGTTCGTCGCGGGACGGGAGCTGACCGTCGGGGTCGTGGGTGATCGCGCCCTGCCGGCCGTTGAGATCCGCGCGCATCAGCCGTTCTTCGACTACACGGCGAAGTACACCCCCGGCATGACGGACTACCTCGTGCCCGCCCCGCTTGCGCCGTTGCTGGAGCGCGCCGTGCAGGAGGCGGCCCTGGCGGCTCACCGCGCCTTGGGCTGCCGCCACCTGTCGCGCGCCGACATGATCCTGACGCCGGATGGCGTCCCGGTGGTGCTGGAGCTCAACACGATTCCCGGCTTTACCCCCACGAGCCTGTTGCCCAAAGCCGCCGCCTGCGCGGGCATCTCCTATGATGTCTTGTGCGAACAGCTCGTCCTCATGGCGGCGCACGACCTCCTGGAGGTCGCCGGCTGATGGGAACGTATCCTACTGCGCGGGGAGTCTTCTGGCGAGCGGGTGGCGAGAGGGCTGGGGAGCGGCAGCTCGGTGTTGCGAGCGGCCACGGTGCCCCGCCGGCTGTGCTCGGGGTGCGGCCTCGCGCGGACGGTCGACCGCCCCAGCGTGGCGGTCGCCCTCCGCTGTGTGCTCGGCTCGTCCCGTGAGATGGCGGCTTCGCCTATCTCACGGGACACCCTGCCCGCCTCGCACACAGAGGCCGCGCTCAGCCCACCCACTCGCCGCCGGCGGGGCGAGCGAGCAACACCGCGCAGCGACAGCGGGCCACGGTGGGGCCCGCCGAGCGGTGCCGCGAGACAGCCCCGAGCCAGGCCCTGCTCGCCAAGGTCCTCCCACCTCATGGGACGCAAACGCTGATGGTCAGGCGGCGACGTCGGGTGAGGGGACTGGTACCGCTGCTCGTCGAACGGGTGAAGGCGCTCGGCCGCTGGCTCCTGCATCACCCGCAGCCATTCCTCCTGGCGGTGGGTCTGGCGGTGGCGCTGTGGGCGGTGGCCACCTACGCGCAACAGACCGAGGCCTTTCGCATCCACACCGTGCAGTGGCCTCCGGAGGCCTCCTTCGAGCTGCGTGAGCCGCTCATCGGCAAGAATCTGTGGGCGGTGGACCTTGGCGGCCTCGCGGAAGAGCTGAGACGCCAGCAGCCGTGGCTGAAGGAAGTCCGCGTTGTTCGGCAACTGCCCGATACGCTCCAGATCGACGCCGTGCCACGCCGGCCGGAGGCCCAGGTTCGGTTGGACCGGGAGTGGTACCCAGTGGACCAAGAAGGGTTCATCCTCCCCTGGGGGAGTCGCGAGCCGGCGAGCGGCCTGGTCCGACTGGTGGGATTCCAGCCCTCTGCCGGGGTGTTGCGCCTCGGGGCGGACAACGCGAATGAGCGGTTGCAGCTCGGTCTGCGCGTCCTGGAGGCTCTGCAGCGTGCGCCGACGTCGATCGCGCGGCGCGTCACGGAGCTCGACGTCGCCGATCCGCAACAGATTTGGTTTCTCCTGTCACTCAGCGACGAGGAGGAGGTCGAGGTGCGGTGCGGGGCGGAGGCTGATCTGGCCGCTCACCTGGATCGGCTCCAGGCGGTGTTGAAGATCATCCACCGGCAGTCGCTCGCCGTGCAGTACATCGACCTCAGGTTTCAGGAGCCCGTCATCGGTCCATGATCCAGCCGCTCGTGGCCCTCGATCTCGGATCCACCAAGGTCGCCTGCGCCATCGGCCTGCCGCACGAGCAGGCCCCTGGCTTCACGCTCATGGGCAGCAGCCTCATTCCCTACGCGGCGCTCTCGGGGCTGTGGTCGGCAGACCCGCTCATGGTGAGCCGGACGATTGAGCAGGCGCTTGAGGCGACGGCGGTCAGCGCCCACGTCCAACGCGCGCTGGTGGCTTTCAACCATCCGACCTTGACCAGCGAGATCGTCCAGGCAATTCTCCCGTTGGCCGATGAGCCGGTGTCGATCCGCGCGCAGGACGTGGATCGGCTGCGGCGGCGGGCGCTCGACCAGGGCGTTGGGCTTGATCGAGAACCGTTGGTGGTGGAATGCCTCGGCTGCTCGGGCAATGGGTTTGAAGGGATCCGCGACCCCCAGGGTCTTCCGGCGACGCGTCTTCGCGGCGCCTTTCACATCGTGACGATGCCGGTGGCGCTGCGCCGCGCCGTGGTCCAGGCGGTTGAGGGGGCGGGCCTTGAGATCGCCCAGTTGAGCTCCACGTTGCCCGCCGTCTTCTCCAGCATGGCGGAGGAGGCGCACGGTCGAGCCCGCGTGCTCCTCATCGACGTCGGTGGTTGCTCGACCGACGTGGGATTGTTCGTCGACGGCGCATGGTGCGCGGCGGCCATCCTGCCCTGGGGCGGGCTGACGCTGGCGACGGAGCTTGCCACGACGCTTCGGGTGACGATGGACCAGGCGACGGCGTGGAGTTTGGAAGGGACGTCCTGCAGGCGGGCGCCGGTCCGTGAGGTCATCGAACGCCAGTGGGCCTCGATCCCGGCAGCCATCGAAGGGCTCCTCACGAACCAGCCTCAGCCGGATGCTACCCTCTTGACCGGGCGCGGGGCCTTGATCGACGGATTGGCCGAGTGGATCGAACGGCGGACCCATCTGCCCGTGACGCTGTGTCGCAGCCCACGGACCAGCGCGCTGAGCGATCTCTCGCGCCAGCTCGGCCTGAGCGCGGCGCTGGGACTGCTGGAGCAGGCCACAGGCACCGTGCGCAGAACGCCGCCGCCTTCGCCGCACGCGTTGAATCGACTCATCCACCGCACGAAGGCCCTCCTGACCGAATACTTCTAACCCAATCTGCGGAATCACGTTGTAATCGGCGGAATCTATCAAATTCGGACAGTACCGAATCCATATTTGCATTGACGCTCTAGAGGCAAGAGCGTATCATACGAGTTTGTGTCGTGATGATCCCACAACCTAGCTGTCGCGGCGCACGCCGCGGAACCGCACGACAGGAGCGCCGCGATCGCGGCGGGTGGGGGACGTGTCCCGGCAGGGGAAGCCCCCGCCGCGTCTGCGCCGCAGGCGCAGGCAGCCAGGTGGTGGGATGATCGAGCAGCTCGATGAGCTCTATCGAGAAGTCATCCTGGATCATTTCAGGCGTCCGACGCACAGCGGCGAGCTCCCCGGCGCGCAGATCAGCGTGGAAGGCGCCAACCCCCTCTGCGGCGACGCGCTCACCTTCCACCTGCGCCTGGAGGACGGCAAGATCCAGCAGGTTCGCTTCCAGGGCAAGGGGTGCGCCATCAGCCAGGCGGCCGCGTCGATGCTCGCCGGACAGTTGGAGGGCAAGCCGCTGCCGGAGAGCCGGCGGCTCATTGAGGCGATGAAAGCGCTCATGCAGGGAGAGGGGCCGGACCCCGCCGTCGATCTGGGGGATCTGGAGGCGCTCGCAGGGGTCAGGAAGTTTCCGGTGCGCGTCAAGTGCGCGGCGCTCTCATGGAACGTGGTGGAGCAAGGGCTCACGGACTACAACCAACAACACAGTGGAGCAACAGGCTGCAAGCCGCAAGCCCCAGGCCCTTCGTCCTTGGCCTGAAGCCTGGAGCTTGCAGCGTGTGGCCAACGGGGTGAGGGCTCGTGAATGGCCGTGACTGAGCAGCAAGTGTTGGACTCTCTCAAACCAATTGAAGACCCAGAGCTGCACTTGGGCATCGTCGATCTGGGGCTCGTGTATGGCGTCGACGTCAGCCCGCAGCCGGAGGGGGATGCGCTGAAGGTGAGGATGACGTTCACCTCCCCCTTCTGTCCGTATGGTCCCCAGCTCAAAGCCGCAGTCCACCGCGCCGTGACGACCCTGCCGGGTGTGACGGCGGCCACGGTGGAGGTCGTCTTCACGCCCCCCTGGGATCCGCGCACCATGGCCTCGGAAGATTGCAAGATCGCGCTCGGCTTGGGCTGGGATGAGGAGCCTGAAGCCGGCCCTGATCTTGAGAACCAACGCTAACCCGCTCCCCTTCCTCCGCCACCCGCTCGCCAATCCCCCCGCCGCATCTTTTTGTTGACTCTACCCCCCAACGGGACTATGATCGAAAGTAAATCGAAACTCTCCCCATGCTCACCAAGCGACAAAAGCAAGTCCTCGATTTCATCAAGGCCTTCATCAAGCAGCACGATTACGCCCCCTCCCTGGAAGAAATCAAAGAGCATCTGGGACTTTCCTCTGTCTCGACCGCCCACTTCCACGTTCAAGCCCTCCAGCACAAGGGGTTTCTCCGGAAGGACGACAACCGGCCGCGGGCCATTGAGATCAGCAAGAACGGCGGCACCCACGTGCGAGCAATCCAGTTGGCCGGCACCATCGCCGCCGGCCGGCCCATCGAGGCGATCGAGGGCCAGGATACGATTCAGGTCCCGGTGCTCTTAGTGCCAAACAAGGCTCGCAACTACTTTGCGCTCAAGGTCAAGGGCGACAGCCTCATCGAGGACGGCGTTCTGGATGGCGACGTCGTCATCGCAGAGCACACCAACGTGGCGAAGGACGGCGACCTGGTGGTCGCGCTGATCGACAATCACGAGGCCACCTTAAAGTATTTCTACAAGGAGAAGCACCGCATTCGGCTTGAGCCGCGCAACCGCGCCCTCAAGCCGCTTTTTGTACAGGCCTGCACAATCCAAGGGCGATTTGTTTCTCTGCTCAGGATGGCCTAACCATTAAAGGGAGGTGAGATTGACATGCCTGAGATGAGCAATGGAAGTGAACCGAAGGTATTCCATAAAACCAAAGCAGGATCGATTTACCTCGGCGATTCCCTGCGAGTTCTGGAAGACCAAGTGAAGCCGGGGTCCGTGGACCTTATTGTGACGAGCCCGCCCTTTGGCTTAGTGCGCAAGAAAACCTACGGGAATGTGGACGCGGACAAGTATGTCGATTGGTTTCGGCCATTTGGTAAGGCGTTTCACCGGGCGCTCAAGAGTACCGGATCGTTAGTCATCGATATCGGTGGCGCATGGATCCCCGGGCAGCCTACGCGCAGCCTTTATCACTACGAGCTTCTCATTATGTTGTGTCGGGAAATAGGATTCCATCTGGCACAAGAATTCTTCTGGTGGAATCCCGCGAAATGGCCAACACCGGTTGAATAGGTCACTGTCCGCCGCATCCGCGTAACGCACTCAGTCAACTGTAAGTGGACGTTCTTTCCTGGGCGATGCCAGAAGACCGCGGCATAATGCAGTCTACATAATATGGTAGAACTACTATGTTCCCCGTGGACTGACCGGTTCGAGGAACTGCTTAACCTAACAACAACGTCGCTGGTCCTCTGCTCGCCATACATTGGTCGCGGGCCGTGCGATCGAATCCGTCGGCATGCGACGGCACCTAAGGATCGTCCGTTCGAGGTCGCGTTCCTCACGGATTTATCCCGCGACAACATGCTGGCTGGTGGCACAGACGTCGCGGCGTTAGCCGACTTTGTGAAAGCAGTTCCATCAACGACGGTTCGTTTTCTACCCAGCCTCCATGCCAAGGTCTACGTTGCGGATGACAAGCAAGCGATTGTCACTTCCGGCAACCTCACGGTCTCCGGGCTAGAGCGCAACTTCGAATATGGAGCTCTTTTCACCGACCACGATGTCGTGTCCAGGATCCGCGAGGACGTGCTCAAATATGCCGCGTTGGGGTCGCCGATCGACTCCGTGCAACTTGAAACCTTCGCGACGATAGTCGCCGAGTTACGCGAGATGCGTGAAGTCGCTGACCGCGACGTGCGATCCCGTGTTCGACGGGAGTTTAATTGCCGTCTTCGGGAAGTCGACGACAGTATCCTCTCGGTCCGGGCAGGAGGGCGAACAGCGCACGCGATCTTTGCGGATGCAATTCTGCACCTTCTTCGACAAGGGCCGATGAGGACTGTGGAGATGCACAAGTCGATCCAACAGATTCATCCGGACCTTTGCGATGATTCCATCGATCGAATAATCGACGGACAACACTTTGGCAAGAAATGGAAGCACGGAGTAAGGACGGCCCAGGTCTTCTTGCGTCGAAGAGGCGATATCCGATTGGAGAATGATGGTTGGATTTTGGTCCGAAATAAGTAACGGAGTTGAGCATCGTGGCGACTACGCAACATTGTGAAGGTTGTCTGGGATTGGGCGTGCGGGCACCGGCTAGCCCGTCGTGCAAGATTGCCAGGGCCCGCGGTTCCTGGATCATCGTTGAGCGGTGTGATACATGCGAACTGTATGCCAGCGACCTTGATGCGGCTCGCTCATTATTCTCGGTGGCAGACTGGTTTCAGTGTCGCAACGGAGGCTGGCATGCGCTGGTGGACAGTCGTACGAGAAAGCCAGGTAGCTTCCCGCACGGCATTAGCGGTGCGAAACGCGTTCATGCCACGCTGCGCCGTAACGCGGATTCAGCTTCGATTGGTGGAGGCGGCCCACATCCTGCAGGTAGGCGCACCAGGCAGCATCAATCATGTGTGCAATGGACTCGCGCTCTCGCCGACATTCCACCGGGCATTCGATAACGCCCTGATCTACCTCGATGACAGCTACACGATGCGGCTCAATCCGGAGAAGGAATCTGCGCTGGTCACGCTGAACCTAGACGGCGCGTTCACAGTTACCGGGTTCCGAAGGGACACGTTGAGGGAAGCGCAGAGGAAAACCGGAGACCTCCTACGTCGA
>Ga0209399_10001584_pt1 | contig 11696 bp, 11 predicted proteins | sample OV2TP3_FD_184130 | JGI IMG/M metagenome (GOLD analysis project Ga0209399, IMG submission 184130) | Hot spring microbial communities from Beatty, Nevada to study Microbial Dark Matter (Phase II) - OV2 TP3 (SPAdes) (version 3) | ecosystem: Environmental > Aquatic > Thermal springs > Hot (42-90C) ... | reverse complement strand
ACCGAAGTGTGTGTCCAGGCCGGGCTCGCCCCCGGCATAGATGGCTGGTATTACGTGAAGCTCTGCAAGGCCCTCAAAGAGGCCCTGCCGGAACTTCACGTTCACGGCTTTTCCCCTGAGGAAGTGCTCTACGGCTCTACCCTAGCCGGGGTCACCCTACGGGATTATCTTTCCGCGCTGAGAGACGCCGGGGTGGGCAGCCTGCCGGGGACATCGGCTGAAATCTTGGTGGACGAAGTCCGCGACAAGATCTCACCCGGACGCATCCCCACGGCGAAATGGGTAGAACTGATCGAGACCGCGCATGCATTGGGCATTCCGACCACCTCAACCATCATGTACGGTCACGTTGAAAATTCCCGCCACAAGGCCGTCCACCTGGGGATCCTGCGGGACATTCAAAAGCGCACGGGAGGGATCACCGAGTTCGTGCCCTTGAGCTTCGTCTACGAGGAAGCCCCCATGGTTCACCGCAACAGGATTTCAGGGCTGCGCCGCGGGGCGACGGGGGCCGAAGTCATGAAGATGTACGCGGTGTCGCGCATCATGCTCAGCAATTGGATCCCCAATTTGCAAGTCTCGTGGGTCAAAGAGGGTCCCAAGCTCGCTCAGATCGGCCTCATGGCGGGCGCCAATGACTTCGGGGGAACGCTGATCAACGAAAGTATCTCGACTGCTGCCGGCGCGGGTCACGGCCAATTGATGAAGCCCTCTCAGTTCCGCGAGCTGATTCGCGACATGGGGCGTATTCCGGCCGAGCGTTCCACCACGTACAAAAGGCTAAGGATCTTTGAAACCGGAGAAAAGCCGGTCGATCAGTTGGATCAGGTACAAGATCCGGATGAGAGGTTCGGCTCCTACCACAGTCTCATTCAATTAAAGGGCTATCGCTTCCGAGATTTCTATCAGTCCCGGAAGAATTCCTAATCGTGTTCGCGATCGTGGTTCGGGCTTCGACTGAGCTCAGCCGAATGTCTGTTCGTCGAACACGAGTCACGAGCACCAGGCACGAACTAATGGACGGCAATCCAGGTCAATTTGAGGCGGTCGGAAGTCGCCTGGGATTCAGCGTCGAAGCGAAGACCCAGGAGAAGCTCACTCTTGTCTGGCAAGGAGCGCGCTTTCCCGCTTATCTTTGCCTGGGCATCGCGGTGGCTCTTCTATCCCTCTCGGTTCCGATCGTTGAGGCGATTCGCCTGAAGGGCTTTCAAGGACCTGCGGGTTCGCTCTGGTACTTCCCGCTCATGAATCTGATTCTCCTGGGAATCTCCGTCTTCCTCCTGTCACTGAAGAGGATCATCGTCTTCGACCAAAAGAGGCAGCAGATTGTGCTCCAGAAGCGGAGCATTGTCCGCCGCACCAGGCTTTGCATGGGTTACGACGAAGTGGAGGCGTTAAGACTTGGGACCGATGAGGTCTACAGCGGCTTTGCCGTGGCCGGCTCCTCAGCGGCCCAAAGGTATCCAGTCCCTTCCCTGCGCCTGGTCCTGAAGAACGGCGCGACCGTGCTGGTCGATAGAGGGGGAGCTCGAAGACTCCGAAGCCTCGGAGAACGGCTAAGCGACTATCTCGGAAAACCCCTGAAGACAGAAGAGGCGTCGCCGTCCTAGCTCTGCTGCGGGCGGCATCCTCTTTCAACCGCCTGTTGACAATATGACTATTTAATGGCTATGTTAAGGCCATGACTGTTGTAAATGTAGCCATGTTAAAAGAAAAGCTCAGTTATTACCTCCGACTGGTGAAAGATGGGGAGGAAGTCGTGGTGACATCCCACCGCCATCGGGTTGCCCGTATCCTTCCAGTATCCGCGCCTGACTCCCAACCCAGAGAACCCTCTCGACCCGTGCGGGACCTGTCCAAGCTAAAAGGGGTAAAACCCAGGCGTTCCGTCTCCGCGGTGAGGACACTCTTGGAAGATCGTCAGCGGAGATGACCGTCTATCTGGACACGTCCGTGGTCTTGCGAGTGCTTTTCCATGAACCGAATCCGGTGAAGGCATGGGGTAAATGGGACAAGGCCTATAGCAGTAGCCTGTGGCGTGTCGAAGCGTTGAGAACCGTGGACCGCCTTCGTCTCTCCGGCGATTTGTCTGATAGAGAGGTTGCCGATCTGGCGAGAGACATCCGGCTTGTTCATGAAACTCTATCGGTCCATTCACTCAACGATTCCATTCTGCAGCGGGCAAGCGAATCATTTCCAACAGTTGTAGGGACTCTGGACGCGCTTCATTTGGCTACGGCTCTCGCCATACATGAATTCGACAAGATTGATCTCTTCTTAACTCATGACGCCCGGTTAGGGACGGCTGCTGAAAGTCTTGGATTTGAGGTTGCTGGGATCAAATGAACACTGCCCCCTCCTGACCTGTATAATTTATTCAGCCTGTCCCCTTTTCCCCCCCTTTTCCCCCCTCACCAATTTCGCATCCATAGGAGCCTCCTAATACCGTCGTCCTGACACACGAGGGCTATGTGCGTTTGATGAACACTCGGGCTCAGCAATGGCTGGAGGATTATTTCGGGCGCCGTTCGCTTCTGGCGAACCGCCTCCCGGAAACCCTGGAGCGGTGACTAAGACGCCAGGAGAGTTTACTGGAAGAAAAGGAAGATGTTCCTCCGCCGCGGAAACCGCTAGTCGTGGAGCGGGAGGGAAAACGTCTTATTGTGCGGCACCTGTCTGCGTGCGACCCGCCTGCTGGTCGGGCAGGCGCACAGGCAAGCCTGTGCGAGCAAGCGCAATGCCTGCTTCTCTTTGAGGAGCAGCAAGCGGCGCCGCAGTCTGCGGCTCTTGAGCCCTTGCGACTGACACGACGTGAGGCAGAGGTGTTGCATTGGGTTGCTCAAGGAAAAACCGACGGAGAGATTGGGCTTATCCTCGACATAAGCCCTCGCACTGTTCAAAAACATCTGGAGCAGATCTACCAAAAGCTGGGTGTGGAAAACCGCACGGCTGCAGCAGCCAGGGCGTATGAGGTGGCCTCGGCGACCCGCATATAAGTTGACACAGCATCTGAGGCTAAGCGCAAGTTGACCGTGGGGTCGTACCGGGAGTAATATGGTTTTGTGGGACTAATCATTAAAAGACTCCAGGTGGTAGGCGACAAGGGAAAGAGGCGTGTTCAGGTACTGTTCGACACCGGAGCCAGCGCCTCCTTTATACGCCGCGACATCGCCCAGTCATTAACAACCATTCTTAAGCTCCCTTCACCTGAGGTCTATACTTTGGGCGATGGCGTCGGCAGACTGCGGGCAACTGAAACCGCCGTGCTTTACGTTACCATTAAGGGCATTCGCATCTCAGACAATTTCATTGTTGTCCCCAGACTCTCCGATGAGATAATCATTGGGGCCAATACACTGCAGAAGTGGCGCGTGAAGCTCGACCTGGAAAACGAGGATGTGCTCATTGACCGTCGAGTCGCTCGCCTACTGCTCGCCTGAAAGCTGCCAGCTATATATCCGAACCGGTTTTTCTAGGTAGTCCCGCTATAGAGGGTTTGGTGGAGTTGGCGGACTGCTTTCTTAACGCCTTCGGAGGCGAGCTCCTCGGCCTTCAGCCATCTCGCGCCCCTTTGCGCAAACTCGCCGATGGCGAAGATATTCTCGCTCAGAGACTTTTGCGTCTCGTCGAAACGGCCCGACCAGACGAGATCGCCTCGCTTGACATCCCACAGCTCGAGGATAAAAGCCACGGATGCCGGGCTCTTCACCCCCCATTCTTCTCCGACCCTCTCTCGGAAACGAAGAACCCGGGCGGAGATCACAGCATCCGCATAAACCAACTCTCCAAGTCTCTTGGCACGACCATTGTCCCCGCCTTGCGGGACCTCGACCAGCACTTCTCTGACCTCGCGCTCAGAGACAATCTGCCAATTAGGCAATGCGGCCACTGTCGAGTAAAGGAGATCGCCTAAAATAGCCGCAGGCTCCTTCTTGCTACCCCGATCCTGAGCCGAAGGCACGGCCATCGATTCCGGTGGCAGCACAGCGATGCGCCTGATGCCCCTTGCGGCTAAATCGGTGGCATGTCTGCTCTGAAAATTCCCAGGACCGAGGGTGCAGGAGAAGACGAAGAAGAGTAGCGGCAGCAACCTCAGCATAGATTGCTTTCTAAAATAGCAGAAGCGCTACAGACCCTCAAGCGAAGAGAAGTTCAAAATGAAAATTGTAAATTGCAAAAGTCAAAATGGCCAAAGGCTATCATGCTCCCGGATCCTGGACTTTGCATTTTTCATTTTGCACTTTGCATTTTGCTTTGTGGGATCTCTCAGTCGAGCACGATTTTGATGCCCAACTCCTTGAGTTGCTTGGGATCTACGGTGGACGGGGCGTCGGTAAGTAGGCAGACAGCCCTCTGACTCTTCGGGAACGCAATGACTTCCCGAATCGAGCGCGCGCCGCTCAGGATCATCGCGAGCCGATCAACGCCAAAGGCGATACCCCCATGAGGGGGGGCGCCGTAACCCAACGCCTCCAAGAAAAAACCGAATTTCGCCTCTGCCTCCTCAGGTCCGATCCCCAAAAGCTCGAGGATCTGCCTTTGCAACTCAACCTGATGGATACGGACGCTCCCTCCCCCTATCTCCACCCCGTTTAAAACCAGATCGTAGGCCTTGGACCTCGCCTTTAGGGGTTCCTTTGCCAAGAGCGGGAGATCTTCCTCCAGCGGCGCCGTAAAGGGATGATGCACGGATACGTAGCGCTTTTCTTCCGCGTCGTATTCCAGCAAAGGGAAATCAACGATCCAAACCAGCGAGTACTCTTGCTGAGGGATCAAGGCCAACTTTTCTCCGAGATGAAGGCGAAGGCTCGCGAGGGCCTCATGAACCACTTTGGCCTCGTCGGCAACAAAGAAAATGATATCGCCGCCAATGACTCCAGTGAGCCGTCGGATCTCGCTCCGCTCCCTCTCAGAGAGAAACTTAGCGATCGGAGACTGCCATTCCCCTCGAAGAGGGACTTTGATCCACGCGAGGCCCTTCGCCCCATAATTGCCCACAAAAGCAGTTAACTCGTCCAACTCCCTGCGCGAGAGCTGTTCTCCCCCACGGAGGCAGAGACCCTTCACCATGCCTCCCTTCGCTAGTACTTCGGAAAAGACCTTGACCCCCGACTCTTGAAAGGTCGCGGAAAAATCTACCAACTCAAGACCAAAACGGATATCCGGCTTATCCGTCCCGTAGCGGGAAATGGACTCGCTCCAGGAAAGACGAGGAAAAGGTCTCTTCAGATCGATCCCTTTTAACTCCTTGAAGAGCATGGCGATCATCCCCTCGACCATCTGGAAGACGTCCTCCGGCTGAACAAAGGACATCTCCACGTCAAGCTGGGTGAACTCTGGTTGGCGATCCGCCCTCAGATCCTCGTCCCGGAAACAGCGCACGATTTGAAAATAGCGGTCAAGCCCGCCCACCATAAGAATCTGTTTAAAAAGCTGAGGGGATTGGGGCAGCGCATAGAATTTACCCGGGTAGATGCGGCTGGGGACAAGATAGTCCCTGGCGCCTTCAGGGGTGCTCTTGGTCAAGACCGGGGTCTCAACCTCAATAAATGCCTGACTGCCTAGGTAGTCCCGGATCCCTTTCGTCATCCGATAGCGGAGCAGGAGATGGGCCAAACTTCCGGAACGCCGCAAATCGAGATAGCGATACCTAAAGCGTGTGTTTTCACTGGCGTCGGTTTCATCCTCAATGACAAAAGGCGGAACCTTAGAGGTGTTGAGCAGCCGCACCTCATGAACCAAAAGCTCCACCTCGCCTGTCGCGATATCAGGGTTGATGGTTTCGGGCGGCCTTTGAGCCAGAAGTCCCCGGACAGCTAGGACATCCTCGGAGCGAATGTGTTTGGCCTTCTCGTGGGAGGCCTGGCTTATTTCAGGATTGAAAACAACTTGAATGATTCCAGTGCGATCTCTCAAGTCGACGAAGATCAAGCCCCCGTGATCGCGCCGGCGCTGAGCCCAACCCGCCAGGATCAGCTCCTGTCCCACCCCGCTAGCTCGTGGATCTCCGCAGGGGCAACTCCTCTTCCAATCCCCTAAATGATCTGTGAAAACCCTCTCCATGATCCGGTTAAGGGGTCGGGAGTCCTAACCCAAAGACTCCCGACCCCCTGGCTTACCTCTTCTCCCTTGGCGTCCTTTGCGCCTTTGCGCGAGTCATGCCATGAGCTCAGAATTTCAAATGTCTCTGGCTGGATTTAAGCGCTGCGTGAGATCCTCTTCAATTCGATCGAGGCTCACTTCGAATTGCTCCTTACGATCCATGTCGCGGATGATCCCCTTGCCGGCTCTCAGCTCCTCTTCTCCCACAATCAGCACGAGTTTGGCCTCGAGCTTATCCGCGCGCCTCATCTGACTCTTCAGGCTCCTCTCTTCCCCCTCCATCTCCACGGCCATCCCCGCGCGACGCAGTCGGTGGACGACGGGAAAGGCCCAGGCCCGCGCCGCCGCTCCTACCCAGGCCAAATACAAGCTCGGGCGAGGAGCCCTGTTCGTCTCCCTCATCCCTGACAGGAGCACGATTCTCTCCATTCCTATAGCAAAGCCGACGCCCGGTATGGAAGGCCCTCCCAGATCCTGCACCAAACCATCATAACGACCTCCAGCAGCCACCGCATTCTGGGATCCTAATCGGGCGCTGGTCCATTCGAAGGTCGTGCCACAATAATAGTCCAGGCCACGCACCATGCGCGGGTTGAGCTTGTAATCCATATGGGTCTCACGCAACAACCGCTGTACGGTCTCAAAGTGATCCCGGCATGCCCCACAGAGCAACTCGAGGATCGACGGCGCCTCTAGAGTCACCTTCACGCAGCCTTCCTCCTTGCAATCCAGCGCGCGCAAAGGGTTCCGATCGATGCGCCGTCGACAATTTGCACACAGCTTTGTTTCCCTCTCCTTTAGGAAGGTCAAGAGGGCTTGGCGATAGTGAGGACGGCACTGTACGCATCCCAGGGAATTGAGCTCCAAGGTCAAGCCATCTAGGCCAACTGCCGCGAAGAAATCGCTAAGGAGCAAAAGAAGCTCCGCGTCTACAAAGGGGTCTCTCCGGCCCAAAACCTCTGCGCCTATCTGGTAGAATTGCCGGAGTCTACCCTTTTGCGGTCGCTCCCGTCGAAACATGGGACCAAGATAGAAGAGCTTTCGCACAGGTTCCACCTTATAGAGTTCGGCCTCGTTATAGGCCCGCACCACTCCGGCCGTCCCCTCCGGCCTGAGCGTCAGGAAAGAGCCCTTCGCATCTTGGTCTGCGAACGTATACATCTCCTTTTCCACGATGTCCGTGGTCTCCCCCAGGGAGCGACTGAAAAGCTCCGTTTTCTCCAGGACGGGGATGCGAATCTCAGAGAAGTTGTACCGGGCAAAGATCTCGCGCGCCCGTTCCTCTATGAACTGCCAGGTCTCGCTCTCTACCGGGAGGACATCAGAGAAACCTTTGATCGCACTGATTTTCATGGGGTAAAAACCGAAACGTCACCTAAGACCATATACAAGTCAACGACCTCAAGCAACCGGAACAAAAGGCCGTCGGCCAATCATCGAGCGGAGATCACGAGCAAACGATCACACGCGAACAAGCTGAGGAGGGAATTTGTTGAGGCATCTAGGCCCGGAGGGCATGATGGCAAAGGTATCCGCTAAGAAGAGTCCTCTTGTCTTGGCCCTGTCCACAATGTGCATCTGGACGGTAAATACCATGCCAGGCTTATAAATGAGCCTATCGCCAGTGTCGTATAAGAACCGATCTTCAGCGCTATTGGCGCGGTCAAAACCGATCTGGGGCTCGTGCCTCGGATTCGCGCCCAACATCCCCTGCAGAAAACCCCCGTAGAACTCATATTTGGTCTTCCAGATATACTTCGCCGCTTCCACGGAGTCGGCACTGCTCTTGCCCGGATTGAGCGTCTCAGAAACTCTCTCGTATCCCTCCAGGGCGAGGTCAAACATCTCTTGAAACTCGGGCGTTGGAGGCCCTGTAAGGATAGGTTTACCGGTCTGCGCCTCGTAGCCGTTATAGAAGATGCCAAGCTCATTATTGACAATGTCCCTCTCGCCTACGATCCGCTCGACCGGCCTTGGCCGCTGGTCGTTGACGTCCGGATCCAGCATGGAGGCCGAACCGAGCTGGATCATCCCCATCTCACCGCCCTCTCTAAGAACGGCCTCATGAACAATGCCGAAGGCTTCCCCCTCCGTCATGCCCGGCCTCAGCCTTTCTGCCAGGGCCCGGATGCCGATATCTCCTAGCTCTGCGGACCTTTCCAGCGCCCCGATCTCTTCCTCGCTCTTGACGAGGCGCAGGGCGATAAACTCTTTCGTCACAAAAACAAATTCCACCCTGGGCAGCTTGGAGACGAAAAAGTCCCAGTGGTTCTTTGGAATGGAAGTAAAAGGGTCGTACTCCACGATCCCGATCCTGCCACTCGCGTATCCCCTTTCCTGAATCGCCTTCACAATCGCAGTGAGAACATTGGGCTCTCCCACGATCACTTCCCGGACCACTGTCCGGGCCAGCATACCGCCCGCGAGCGAATGGCCTGGCCTGACGATTAAACACGGGTCTCCGTCTTTGGGGAAAAAACAGTAATTGGCCATCTCAGCTTTGCCCATCATATTGGTCAAGTAGCGGATGTTGAACCAGAGGCGGCCGTAGGCCGCCGAGCCGCCGATGACAAGCAGGCAATCGAGCCCTTTCTCACGCATCATGGCCCGGATATTCCGGTAGCGGCGCTCGTACTCCGCCTGGGAAAAACGGGGGTAGGGAAAGCGCTGATGGAGTCGCTCTAATTCCTCTTCGCCGAGCAACATCTCCGTGCTCCTTATCTATCTATTGGCCATAGCTTCGGCGCGAACTTAGCCGAGCGCAACTATAACAGCCGCTGGCCTGGGGGTATCTCGAAGGGCATATATCCTCGCTGCGCTCGGAATCTCACATCTCAAATTTCAGATATCTCAGATTTGCAATTTGAGATTTGCCATTTGAGATCCCGAAGGGCCTGCATGGGACCTGAGAGAGACTCTCAGGCCGCGCTGATGGTGGTTCGACGAACTCAGAGTTCGACTGAGGCTCACTCGAAGTCCCACCCTGAGGGAACTCGGAGGGCAGACGGGCCTTTTTCAACAGTCTGATAAAGGCGCACGCAGTTGTCCCACAGGATCTTGCGCATCGACTCCCGGCCGATCCCCTCGATTTCCAGGAAGGTGTCGATGGCGTGGGGGAAATGCGCGTCAATGTGGGGATAATCCGTCGAGATAACGATATTATCGTCTCCGAGACGGCGGATTACGTCCGCGACCAGAGGCTCATCGGGATCGACCGAGATATAACACTGGCGCCTGAAGTATTCGCTGGGCTTCAGAGAGAGCGGCACGTCAGCCAGCGGCCCGTGCAGCTCCGCGCGCTCATCCAAGCGATACAACAACCAGGGAAGCCAGGCGCAGTTGCCCTCGAGAAACGCCACCTTGAGATCCGGAAAACACTCCAGCACGCCGCCGGCGCAGAGGCTCGATACCGCGAGGATGAGCTCCACGGGATTGCGCAGCGCGAGGGCGATAATATTGGCATTGGGATGGCCGTAGAAGCCCCGCGCCACCTGCTCCTGCTTGGGATTTGCCGGCGGGTGAAAGCAAAGCGGTACCCCCAGGCGCTGGATCTCCGCCCACAGCGGATCAAAGCAACGGTCGTGAATGCGCCGTCCATTGACCGGCTCCGGGCAAACCGACAGCCCAACCGCGCCGAGCTCCGTTATTGCCCGCCGCGCTTCTTCAACGGCCAAGTCTACATCATGGAGGGTGAGAAGGGCCGAGGCCTTCAGCCGCTTGGGCTCTTCCTTGCAGAAATCGGCGATCCAGTTGTTCCAGGCCCGGCAGAGGTCATTGGCGTATTCGGGTTCAAACCCATCATCGCAGTGCAGGGGCGAGGTGCGGAAGAGCACGGCGACATCCAATCCCTCGATATCCATGGCCCGGAGCTGCGACACGGCGTCATAACCTCGCGCCACGGCGAAGCCGTACCTCTCGCCGACTCGCTCTTCCCCGTAATGGATCACCTCTGTGCGTGGTCTAAGCGGCGTTCCGTCCGCCAATTTAAATTGCACTCGCCCGTGCTTATGGCGCCGCTCTCCCCGCGGGATGCGATTCCCCCATTTCGGGTCCATATACTTTAGGTACAGATCGGGTGAATCATACACGTGCATGTCGCTATCCATCACTGAGAAGCCGTTTTTGGCCATTGCCTCTTCTCCTACAGGGAATAGTCCTGCAATAAGCGTCTAGATTTCAGGAATTTCCATCATCGCGAAGGCGAGTGTCCCTCGATAGGCCCGGTCAATAGCAAGACTGTCCCGCGCCGCGCAGATGACCGCTTCGGCGGTCTTTTCGTCCTTTAAGTAGCGCTCGAAGATGGGTTCAAACATATTGGAATGGTCGATATCCGCTACCATGTGCACCCTGGTATTGGGATCCAGGGTCTCCACCGTGCCTCCCAGGTCAGCGACCTTCTTCATAGCCATGCGCTGGGTAAAGCCTCCGCCCTTGACAATCTCGGGGTTGTTTTTTCTCTCAGTGATGTGATTGGCCATGAGGCTCTCGATCCACGGCCTGTCCCTGCAGATATAGAGCCAGGCATAGATAGCCGCGCGTGCCCCGGGCAGCAGGTTGGCTTCTTCCGTGGCCCTGGCCATGTCTTCGTCGGTCAAGTGCGCCGAGCCGAGCCGCTCGTCGAAGATCAGCTCATCTTTCTCGTGTTCCCAAACAGCTCGCTTCACGTCGAGGGGGGCTTTTGCCTGCGTCGCAGCCCAGCAATCGCGCCGGCTTTTGATATAGTGAGGATAATGGAGATCCAGGAGCTTCTGTCGGGCCGGAGTAAGCCGCACAGAAAATAGCTTCCGGTACTCCGGGCTATCAAAATGCTGATTCAGCATACCGTCAATGACGGCGCGCGCTTTGGGCCAATAGCTCATGAGGAACCTCCCTGGCGGATTTTCGATTTGAGACGCTTTTCAATCATCGCGCCAAGACGCTGCCGAATCAAAATCCGAAGCTCGAAATCCGAAACAAACCGCAGCACTCAAATCCGAAATCCAAAAACCGAAACGAACTCGTTTGGAATTTTGTGCTTTTTGATCATTTGGATTTGTTTCAAATTTCGGATTTCGAGTTTCGAGGTTTTTCTGGCTTCACATTTGCTTGGTGTCCTTTGCGTCTTTGCGCGAGTCATATTGCCGAAAATTTCGCCTCTTGCCTTTATGATGCCGGTATTTTCTCCATCGCCTCAGCGACCCCCCCGCGGTAGATGGCAAAGAGATCCAGAGATTCTCCAACTGCTTGAAGCGCTAGCTTCTCCTTCTCTCCCGTTGCAAACTTTTCCAAGTCGGGCAGGAACATATCGCTGTGTTCCTCATCGGCTTGCCTGTGGACATCGAAATTCGGCATATCCCCCCATTTGAATCCCAAGTCTTCTATCCACCGCTTACCCATTCTGGTCGAGTGTCCTCCACCCTGGTCTGCCAGTAAACGATCATCGTTCGTCCACTCGGTCACCGTCAGGGCTGCCAACCCCTCGATCCAACTCTTTGCTCGAGTCATCCAGGCCCAGGCATAAAGGGTCGCGCGCGTGGTCGGGATCGGCTCGACCTGCAAAACATCCTCGACCGTCAAACCTACTGCCCTTCCCTGGCGCACGATCAGTTCGAGGT
>Ga0209399_10001583_pt1 | contig 11698 bp, 12 predicted proteins | sample OV2TP3_FD_184130 | JGI IMG/M metagenome (GOLD analysis project Ga0209399, IMG submission 184130) | Hot spring microbial communities from Beatty, Nevada to study Microbial Dark Matter (Phase II) - OV2 TP3 (SPAdes) (version 3) | ecosystem: Environmental > Aquatic > Thermal springs > Hot (42-90C) ... | reverse complement strand
CTGCTCCCGGTCTACGAGGGGTTCTTCCTGGTGGCGACGATCTTGATGGCGCTCAGAAAATTCCGGAATCATCGTCGGAAATAGTGAAACTGCTTCTACAAAGACCGGGCGTCCAGAATTCAAGCGTTACCTTGACGAGCAAGAGGGATCACATGTCTGCGACATCTGGGATGACATCAAACGGATCAACCAAGTTGCAGACGAACGAACGGGCTATGCCACCCAAAAACCCGAGGCCCTACTCGAACGCATCCTCAAGGCCAGCAGCAAGGAAGGCGATCTCGTGGCCGACTTTTTCTGCGGCAGCGGAACGACGGCGGCGGTGGCGGAGAAGCTGGGACGGAAATGGATCGCCGCCGACCTCGGCAAGTTCGGCATCCACACCACGCGCAAGCGGCTCATCGGCATACAGCGCGAGTTGAAGGCGGCCGGCAAGCCGTTCCGCGCCTTCGAGGTGCTGAACCTCGGCCGCTACGAGTGCCAGGCATACCTGAACGTGTCCACCCATCTGGGCGCGAAAAAGAAAGCCGAGGCGCTGGCGAAGAAGGAGCGGGAGTTTCGCGATCTCATCCTGCGCGCCTACAAGGCGCAGCCGCTGGAGGGCGAGAGCTTTTTCCACGGCAAGCTGGCCGGTCGGCTCGTTGTGGTCGGCCCGATCAATCTGCCGGTCGGCCGCCTGTTCGTCGAGGAAGTCATCACCGAATGCCGCAGGCGTAGAGCATCGCGGGTGGACGTGCTGGCGTTCGAGTTTGAGATGGGTTTGTTTCCCGCCGTGCTGGAGGAGGCAAAGCAGAAGGGCATTGATTTCGCCCCGAAAGCCATCCCGCCGGAAGTCTTCGACAAGCGCGCGGTCGAAAAGGGCCAGGTGCGTTTCTATGACGTGAGTTACATCGAGGCGACCCCACGCCATGACAAGAAGAACAAACTCCGTCTCGCTGTTGAGCTGACGGACTTTTCTGTTTACTACACGCAGGGACTGATGGATGCCATTTCCGCTGAGTTGAAGGAGGGCAAAAGCGAGGTCATCTGTGAGCAGGGCACACTCATCAAGGTGAGCAAGAACAAGCAGGGCGTCGTCACACGCGAGAAGCTCACCAAGCGCTGGACGGATTGGGTGGATTACTGGGCCGTGGACTTCGACTATCAAAGCCGGAAGGAGATCATCAAGGTCGCCAAAAGCCTGGGGACGAAGGCGAAGTCGTCGGCCTTCACCCCATCGTCTCAGGCAGAGTTTCTTGAGTTTGAAGAGAAGTGGACCGGTTCCTACGTTTTCGAGAACGAATGGCAGAGTTTTCGCACCAGGCAACACCGCGAGTTGGAACTGATCACGGCTCCGCACACCTATGCGAAGCCCGGCCGCTACACCGTCGCCGTGAAGGTCATCGACATCTTCGGCAACGACACCATGACGCTCGTGCCGGTTACGGTGGGATAACCGTGAGATCCTCCGCACTCGGGACTGCTCTTTGGAAGAATGCGCGTGACTCGATCCGCCACGCTTTGGACCACTTCTCTGAATTACAGGTAGGGACGGCTGATCGAGATTATCACATCAAATGGGCCGTCCTCAGCGTTCACCATGCCGCGGAGCACTTCTGCACGATGCTGCTCATCGAAGTGGCTCCAGGCCATCCGGTCCTTCCCCGGACGGACACATCGAAGTTCCCTGGCCTCCGCAAAGTTCTGGAGATTTTCAAAAAATCCAACCTCACTCAGAGACTGTCACCAAGCGAACGCCGGGTCCTCGAGCTTTTTGGACATTTGGCCGAGCCACGCGACCAGATCATGCATCGCACCTTGCCGGATGACCTGGAAGCTTCCGTTGCGGCTATGAGCCTCCTTGGGCTGCTGAGAATTGCCAGGCGTCGGATCGGCGAAAAGGCATTGGATGATATTGTCAGGCAATCGCCCGAAGTCGAAGCCGACATCTTCAGAACCATACGGTACATGCGCGTTGAAGAATACTGCCGCTTCGCGGAGCAATTGCTCCGCGAAGAATATCCCGACGCATGCCTCGAGCAGTGTCCTAACTGCGGCACAGCATCGATACTCGCCGGGCACTGCGAGGTGTGCTTCGAAGAGATGGCATGTCTCGACTGCCCCGAAACCGAAGAGCCAGTTTTCTATCCATCCTGGCAGCGGTTCGTTCATGAGTGTATAGAGGTCGAATGCCCCCACTGCGGCAAGACTCACACCGCCTAACAACGGCGGGAATTCCGGGGATAGGATACGAAAAACTCCTGCTGCGTGACCTTGCTCACAATGGGAATTCCGGGACAGGGAATTTCGGGGGCAGGATACGGCAATTGTGGAATGTGACTGCTAAAAAGAGAAGAAATGCAGGGAAGTACGTTTTTCCATTACACGTTACGTATCGAACATTACACAACGTAGGGCGCAGATGAGGACCGTGTTGGTTGACAGCCTCGCCGTGTGGTGGCCGGAATGCCTGCTCAGCGCGGGGGCGTTGCTGGTCATCATCGTCGGGGTGTGGTTCCGGCGGCGTCTGACTGACGGGGTGGCCTGGGCGAGCCTCTTGGCCGGCGCCTGGGCGCTGTGGAACACGCCGGCGGCGCCGGCGACCGGCGCCTTCTTCGGCCTCATCCTCTGCGACCCGTTCAGCCTGGCGTTCCGCTGGCTGGCGCTCGGGGTGACGGCGCTGGTGCTGCTCATGGTGATGGGATCGCGCGAGGCCACCCGCCACCACGGGGAGTACCTGGGGCTGCTGCTGCTGCTCGCCGTCGGCCTCATGGTCATGGCGGAAGCCAATCACCTCCTCATGGCCTATGTCGCGATGGAGCTGGTCAGCCTCAGCGGCTACCTCCTCGTCGGATTCCTCGAGGAGCCTCGCTCCGCCGAGGCCGCCCTCAAGTACCTGCTCTTCGGCGCCCTCTCCTCGGCCGTCATGCTCTTCGGGATGTCGTTGCTGGTGGGGGTGACGGGACAGATGGCCTTTCCGGACATCCGGCTGGCCAGCGCGGGACTGGACGGAGGGCACACCAGCGCCCTGCTCGTGGCGGTCACCCTCATGCTGGCCGGCCTGGCCTTCAAGATTTCGATGGTGCCCTTCCACATGTGGACCCCGGATGCGTACGAGGGCGCGCCGATGCCGGTGGCCGCGCTGTTGTCCGTCGGTCCCAAGGCCGCAGGCGTTGCCCTGCTGCTGCGGCTGCTGGAAGCGCTCAGGCCCGCCTGGCCCCAGCTCGCCCCGCTGGTCCTTGGGCTGACCGTGATGACGATGACGCTGGGGAACCTCGTCGCGCTCGCCCAGACCAACGTGAAGCGGCTGCTCGCCTACTCGACGATCGCCCAGGTCGGCTATCTGCTCATCGGCGTGACGGCGGATTCGCGCCTCGGACTGGAGGCGCTGCTGGTGTACCTTGTGGCCTACCTCTTCATGAACCTTGGGGCGTTCGCCTGCGCGGCGGCGGTGGCGGACGAAACGGGCAGCGAGTCGCTGGAGGCGTTCAAGGGCCTTGCCGCGCGCTCGCCGGGACTGGCCCTGGCGTGCGCGCTCTTCCTGTTGTCGTTGGCGGGCATTCCGCCGCTGCTCGGGTTCATCGGCAAGTTCCTGCTCTTCGGCTCCGCGCTTGAGGCGGGCCAGGTGTGGGTGGCCATCGCGGGCGTAGTGAACAGCGCCATCGCGCTCTACTACTACGTCAACCTTATTCGGCTGATGTACTTCGTCGGACCGCCGCACCGAGCGTCGCTGCAGGTCGCTCCGGCGTTGCGCGTGGCGCTGGTGGTGTGCGCGGCGGCGACGCTTGGGTTGGGGCTGTTTCCGAGCGCGGTGCTGGTCCTGGTCGGCGGCGCGTCCACCGTGCAGCTTTTCTAACGTCGCGCGTCGGGGCTATGATATAATTCCCCCCACCAAGTGATCGGCTGTGACGAAGCGCCCTCAGTCCTCCTCGCGGTTTGCGCAGGTTGGCATCTTGACGGCGATTCCCTTCGTGCTGTTGGTTGGCCCGGTCATCGGCTACTACCTCGGAACAGCCCTGGATGCACGGTGGCGCTATGCCCCGTGGGGGACGGCGCTGGGCATCGTCGTAGGATTGCTCGCCAGCGCCCGCGTGACGAGCCAGCTCATTCGGCAGGCCCAGGACCGACGGACGCGATGGGATGATCCCACAACCTAGCTGTCGCGGCGCACGCCGCGGAACCGAACGACTGCAGCGCCGCGATCGCGGCGGGTGGGAGATGTGTCACGGCAGGGGAAGCACCCGCCGCGTCTGCGCCGCAGGCGCAGGCAGCCAGGTTGTGGGATGAATGACGAGACGCTCACTTCGTTGTGGCTGGTGGCGGCTGCGGCGGTGGGGCTCGCCGCCGCCATCGCAGGGGTCATCGGCGGCCGCCTCGCCCTCGGGATCGCGGCGGGCGGGACGTGGAACATCGCCAGCCTCTGGTGCCTGGCGCGATTGCTGAACGCGTGGTGTCGTCCCCGCCCATCCCGCCGGCAGGTGCTCGGCTGGTTCTTCCTGAAGTTTCCGTTGTTGTACGTGGCCGTCTTCAGCCTGCTTCGGATGCCGGCGGTGTCGCTCGTCGGATTCAGCATCGGGTTTAGTCTCGTCCTCTTCCTGGCGGTTGGGTGGGTGATGATCCGTGTTCGTCGCACAGCCCTGGCGCGTCCCTATGGCCGCTGAGGGAGCGGCTGCCGTGGAGCGCGTCGCGCGCCACGCGTCGGATCCCCACGCGGCCGACGCCATCCCGGAGCTGCCCAATGCCATCACCCTGATCAGCCAGCGCTGGCACGACCAGCCGGCCGTCGCCTGGCTGCACGACTGGGAGAACCTGGTCTTTGCGCTCGTGGTGGCCGCCGGTCTGTGCGCCGTGTCGTGGCGGTATGCCCGGCGGCCGTCGATGATCCCGCGGTCGTGGCAGAACCTGCTGGAGCTGCTCGTCGAGAGCATCGACCGCTTCGTACAGGGCATCATCGGCAGGGCGGGGCGGGCCCACACCCCGTTCATCGGCACCCTCTTTCTGTACATCTGGCTCATGAACCTTTCCGTCCTCGTGCCCGGGATGAAGTCCTCCACCGCCAGCCTCAACACGACCGTCGGCCTCGCCCTGGTCGTGTTCTGTTACGTCCAGTGGATCGGCCTCAAGACGCAGGGCCCGCTCGCCTACTTCGATCACCTGGCCGGGTCACCCCGCGACGTGGCGGGGTGGGCGCTGGCGCCCCTGATGCTGCCGATTCACGTGCTGGGGGAGTGCATCAAGCCGCTGAGCCTGAGCCTCCGGTTGGGGTTCAACGTCTTCGCCGAGGATCTGCTGCTGGCGGTCTTGGTCGGGTTAGGGATTGCGGCGGGCGTGGCGCTGCATCTGCCCGTCGGGCTTCCCCTGCAGGCGCTGGTCGTGCCGCTGGTCGTGATCTTCAGCACCGTGCAGGCGCTGGTGTTCAGCCTGCTCAGCTCGGTCTACATTTCGTTGGTCCTGCCACACCACGAGTCACCATCAGAGGAGGGGTGATGCCACAGACGTACCAAGCGATGTTGGCGCTGGCGGTTCCGCTGGCGTTGGGGATGGCGGCGGTGGCCTCCGCGTTCGGGCTGGGCCGCGCGGTGAGCGCCGCGATGGACGCCATTGCGCGGCAGCCGGAGGCGGGCGGGCAGATCCAGACCGCCATGATCATCGGCTGCGCCCTGATCGAGGCGTTGACGATTTACGTGCTCGTGATCGCGTTCGTCCTGCAAGCGAAGATCGCCGGCTGAGGACGCTGATGACCGCTGATCGACACGCTGATTTTCGCGGATGATCGGCGTGAATCCGCGTTGCAATCAGCGATGATCAGCGGTTGATTCAAGGGGGGATTCTCGTGCCCGCAATCCTGCAATTGGATGTGCAGCAGATCATCTCGCAGGCGCTCAGCTTCTTGCTGCTGTTGTGGCTGCTGCGGCGCTTCGCCTGGCGGCCGCTGCTGAACGTCCTCGACCAGCGGCGCGCCCACATCGAGGAGGAGTTTCGTCAGGCGGCCCAGCAGAAGGCTGAGCTGGCCCGGCTCCAGGACGAGTACGCCCAGCGCCTGGCCACCATCGAGGAGGAGGCGCGCTCGAAGATCCAGCAGGCGATCCTGGAGGGCAAGCGCGTCGCCATGGAGATCCAAGAGCAGGCCCGTGCGCAGGGACACGCGATCATCACCAAGTCCAAGGAGACGATGGCGCTGGAGTTGGCCAAAGCCAGGATCAGCTTGCGGGATCAGGTGGCGGAGATGACCGTCGAGGCGGTGGAGCGGATGCTGCGCCGCACCCTCGATGAGAAGACGCACCGGCATCTCATCGACGAGGTCTTGGACGATCTGGAACGGGAGCACGCGCGCCCCTGAATGGCCGATCCCATCGCGACGCGTTACGCCCAGACCTTGTTTGAGGCCGCTCAGGCGCGCGGCCAACTGGACGAGACGCAGGAGACGCTGAGCCTCATCGAGGAGCTGCTCAAGGGCCATCCGGAGCTGCGCCGACTGCTGCTCACCCCCGAGGTGGGGCTGGAGGACAAGCTCGGGATCGTGGGGCGGCTGCTCGCAGGCTCCTGGTCGGCGGACCTCCAGGCCTTCGTGCGGTTGGTGCTGGCGTTTGGCCGCGCGGCGTTCCTCCTAGAGATCGCCGAGGCCTTCCGGGCCCTGGTGGATGCCGACCAGGGTCGCCTGCGCGTCAGCGTCCGCAGCGCGCAGCCGTTGCCTGAGGGGGTGCTCAAGCGGTTGCGCGGCGCGCTGGAGCGCCGAGAAGGCAAGCAGATCGAGCTCCACGCCGAGCTGGCGCCTGAAGTGCTGGGGGGATTGCAGATCCGGCTCGACCACCGGGTGATCGACGGGACGCTGCAATGCCAACTCGCCGAGCTGCGCCAGCGGCTCACGAGCGTCCGCGTCCACTGATGCGAATGACGAATTGCGAATTACGAATTGCGAATTACCCCACTCGACACTCGACACTCGACACTCGACATTCTATCGATGGCACGCCTACGTCCTGAAGAAGTGTCCCTGGCGCTCAAGCAGGAGCTGGAGCGCTACCAGACCCACCTCCAGATCGATTCCATCGGCCGCGTCATCCAGGTGGGGGACGGCATCGCCCGCCTCTATGGCCTGGACGACGTCATGGCCGGCGAGCTGCTGGAGTTCCCCGGCCCCGCCCACGGGGGGGTGGAGGGCGGGGCAGGCCAGACGATGGGGCTGGTCTTCAACCTCGAAGAGCACCACGTCGGGGCGGTGATCCTGGGGGACGACCGCCACATCAAGGACGGCGACGTCGTCAAACGCACCAAGCGCATCGCCTCGGTGCCGGTGGGGCCCGCCGTGCTGGGCCGCGTGGTCGATGCGCTGGGGCGCCCCATCGACAACAAGGGTCCCCTGGCGACGGGTCGCTTCCGGCCGATCGAGGCCCGCCCCCCCAACGTCATCCAGCGCCAGCCGGTCAAAGAACCGGTGCAGACCGGCATCAAGGCGATCGACGCCATGATCCCGATCGGCAGAGGCCAGCGCGAGCTGATCCTCGGCGACCGCCAGATCGGCAAGACCGCGCTCCTGGTCGACACCATCCTCAACCAGAAGGACAAGCAGCTCTTCTGCATCTACGTGGCGATCGGCCAGAAGCTCTCCAGCGTCGTCGCCGTGGTGGAGACGCTGGAGCGCCACGGGGCGATGGACTACACCACCGTCGTCGTCGCCTCGGCGGAGGAGCCGGCGTCGCTCCAGTACCTGGCGCCCTACGCCGGCTGCGCCATGGGCGAAGAGTTCATGTCCAGCGGCCAGCATGCCCTGTGCGTGTACGACGATCTCTCCAAGCACGCGCAGGCCTACCGGCAGCTCTCGCTGCTGCTGCGGCGTCCCCCGGGGCGCGAGGCGTATCCCGGCGATGTGTTCTACCTCCACTCCCGGCTGCTCGAGCGTGCGGCCAAGCTGCGGGATGACCTAGGGGGCGGCAGCCTCTCTGCGCTGCCGGTGATCGAGACGCAGGCCGGGGACGTCTCCGCCTACATCCCGACCAACGTCATCTCCATCACCGACGGGCAGATCTACCTGGAGGGGGATCTGTTTTACGCCGGCGTGCGGCCGGCGGTGAACGTGGGGCTCTCCGTCTCCCGCGTCGGCGGCAACGCGCAGACGAGCGCCATGAAGAAGGTGGCCGGGCGTCTGCGGTTGAGCCTCGCGCAGTACCGGGAGCTGGTGGCCTTCACCCAGTTCGGCTCCGAGTTGGACCAGGCGACCCAGGCGCAATTGACGCGCGGCGAACGGATGGTCGAGGTCCTCAAGCAGGAGCAGTATCAGCCGATGGGCCTCGCCCATCAGGTGGCGATCCTCTATGTCGCCAACCAGGGCCACCTCGATGAGCTGCCGCTGAGCCAGGTCAAGCCGTTTGAAGCGGCGTTCCACGCGTTTCTCGATGAGCGCTACCCGGACGCGATCCACGACATCGAGCGGACAAAAGATCTCTCCGATGCCGTTGCCAAGCAGCTTGATGAGGCCGCAGTGAAATGCAAACAGCAATTCCTCGCGCCTGTAGGTGGCCCCGCACGTTCATGACCTGTCACCTGTCACCTGTTACCTGTCACTGGAGTTAAATGGCGTCCCTCCGACAGATCCGCCAACGGCTTCGGAGCATCCGGAACACCAAGCAGATCATGCGGGCGATGCAGCTCGTCTCCGGCTCGAAGCTGAAGCGGAGCCAGGCCAAGCTGCTCCAGGCCCGCACGGTGCTGGAATTCCTCGACGGGCTTCGCCGGCGCCTTCTCACGGAAGCGGAGGCATCTTCCCAGGACCATCCGCGAGCGGGCCGCGGCGCGCCCCGTACCGGGCTGGTACGGGGCGCGCGGTCTCCTCGAGAAGGGTGGACGACGCATCCGCTGTGCGCGCGTCGTGACGCCGGACCCAGCGCCCTCGTCCTCTTCACCTCAGACGCCGGGCTGTGCGGCTCGTACAACACCGCCCTCATCCAGTTGGCGGAGTCGCATCTGCGGCGGGACAGCCTGCGCCGGACCCAGCTCATCTTCATCGGCAAGAAAGGCCACCGGTACTTCACGAAGCGGGGCCACCCCGCCGCGGAGACCTATCTCGATTTGGCCGGGCGACCGGATCTTGCCAAGGCCGAGGCGATCGCCAGGCGCTTGATGGGCCGCTTCCTCTCCGGCGAGTTCTCCTCGATCCACCTGCTCTACTCCCGCTTCGTCTCCGCGGCGGCCTATCGTCCCACAATTCTCCAGTGGCTCCCCATCACCTTCAGTCCACCGTCCACCGTCCACCGTCCACAGTTGGACTATCTCTTTGAGCCGTCACCGCAGCGCGTGTTCGAGGATCTCTTGCCCCGCTGGGCGCTGGCGGCGTTTCAGGTGGTCCTGCTGGAGGCGTTTACCTCGGAGCACAGCGCGCGCATGATCGCGATGAAAAACGCCACCGACAACGCGGAAGAGATCCTGAAAGCGCTGACGACCCAGCGCAACAACGTCCGCCAGGCCTCGATCACCAAAGAGCTCAGCGAGATCGTCGGCACCGCCGAAGCCCTGAAATAACAGTGACCAGTGGTCAGTGACGAGTGATGAGTGTTCCCAAGATATCTCATGCAAAAAGGCTTTCCAAATTAGAGTGGAAAGCGCTATCGAAACAGTAGAAGGACAGATGGCAGAGCCAACTGACGGGACGATCGTACAAATCATCGGACCCAGCGTGGATATCCGGTTTCCAGTGGATGGCTGTCGGACTCAACTCGGGCGGCACCTCATGCCACAGGGACCCCCACGATTATGGAGGAGGCCATGACGGCAAATCTGGGGGGGCTCTCACCCACGGATCGGCAGGCCGTGGAAGAGTTCTGCCAGCAGGTGCGGCATGTGCTTGGCCACCGGTTGGTGGCCATGAAGTTGTTCGGGTCGAAGGCAAGAGGGGAGGCTGGCGAGGAATCGGATATCGACATTTTTATCGTCGTGGATGAACGATTGCCTGTGATCGAAGATCACATCATTGACGTGGCTTTTAACCTGAATCTGAAATACGGCGTGTATATCTCCCCGCGGGTCGTGGCAGAGCGCATACTGAAGGATCCGGTGTGGAAAGCGACGCTCTTTCTCCAACAGGTGGAGCGGGACGGTGTCGCGCTATGAAACCGGAGTGGGCCGCCTTGGCTCGCCACCGCCTCCAGCGAGCCCGTGAGACGTTCCAGGACGGGGTGGCGTTGCTCGAGCGCGGTGCGCTCAGCAGTGCGGTGAACCGATTGTACTACGCGGCTTTCTATGCCGCGCGGGCTCTCCTGGCCACGGAGGGGCTTGATGCATCGCGGCATAGCGGGGTCATCACCTTGTTTGGTCAACGCTTCGTGAAGGATGGAACCATTCCGCCTGAGACGGCCAAGGTGCTGCCCCGCTCCTTTGAGAAGCGGTTGGATACGGATTACGAGGATTTTGCGTCCCTGGAAGAAGGGGAGGTGGAAGCCGTGAAGCAAGACGTCGAACGATTCCTCCAGGCGTGTGAACGGTTGCTCGAAGCCCGTCTCAGCGGTTCGAAAAACTCCGCAGATGGCTGACAGCTACGGCGAGATCGTGCAAATCATCGGCCCCAGCGTGGACATCCGCTTCCCGGCGGAGCGCCTGCCGCCCATCTTGAACGCGATCCGCATCGACCTGCCGGATGGCAACATCCACCTCACTCTGGAGGTCGCGCAGCACGTCGGCAACAACACCATCCGATGCATCGCGTTGGATACGACCGATGGCCTCGTGCGCGGCATGAAGGCGCTGGACACCGGCGGCCCCATCACCGTGCCCGTCGGCAAGCAGACGCTCGGCCGGATCTTCAACCTCCTGGGCGATCCGCTGGATGAGCGGGGGGAGCTGGCCGAGCCCGCGCGGCGCGCTCCCATCCACCGCGCGCCCCCCTCGTTCGAGGAGCAACTCCCCGTCCGGACGGTCTTCGAAACCGGGATCAAGGTCATCGACCTGCTCGCCCCGTACCCCAAGGGTGGCAAGGTGGGGCTCTTCGGCGGCGCGGGGGTGGGCAAGACCGTCATCCTCATGGAACTGATCCGTAACATCGCCGCCGAGCACGGCGGGGTGTCGGTGTTTGCCGGCGTCGGCGAGCGCACGCGCGAGGGCAACGAGCTGTGGCTGTCGCTCAACGAATCCGGCGTGGTCGACAAGACCGCGCTCGTCTTCGGGCAGATGAACGAGCCGCCGGGCGCGCGGCTGCGCGTGGCGCTCTCCGCCCTGACCATGGCGGAGCACTTTCGGGATGAGGAAGGGCAGGACGTGCTGCTCTTCATCGACAACATCTTCCGCTACGTCCAGGCCGGCTCAGAGGTCTCGACGTTGCTGGGCCGCATGCCTTCAGCCGTCGGCTACCAGCCCAACCTGGCCACCGAGCTGGCCAAGCTTGAGGAGCGGATCACCTCCACCAAGCGCGGCTCGATCACCTCGGTGCAGGCGATCTACGTGCCGGCGGATGATCTCACCGACCCCGCCCCGGCGACGACGTTCTCCCACCTGGATGCGACGACGGTGCTCTCGCGCCAGATCGCCGAGCTGGGCATCTATCCGGCCGTCGATCCGCTGGAGTCCACCTCGCGCATCCTGGATCCCCGCGTCGTCGGCCAGGAGCACTACGCAGTCGCCCGGGCGGTGCAGCGCATCCTCCAGCGCTACAAGGAGCTGCGGGACATCATCGCCATCCTCGGGATGGATGAGCTCACCGACGACGACAAAACGGTCGTCTATCGGGCCCGGA
>Ga0209399_10001582_pt1 | contig 11699 bp, 8 predicted proteins | sample OV2TP3_FD_184130 | JGI IMG/M metagenome (GOLD analysis project Ga0209399, IMG submission 184130) | Hot spring microbial communities from Beatty, Nevada to study Microbial Dark Matter (Phase II) - OV2 TP3 (SPAdes) (version 3) | ecosystem: Environmental > Aquatic > Thermal springs > Hot (42-90C) ... | reverse complement strand
TTCTTTCATAAGGAACTGCCTCCGGTCTGCTGTAGGCTGTAGGCTGTAGGCTGTAGGCCAGAACCGTTCTTGCCTAGAGCCTGGAGCCTAGAGCCTGGAGCGGTTCTCATGGTTTCTTCGCCATCGTCGCCAGGAACTCCTGGTTCGACTTCGCCTTCGAGAGCCGGTCGATGAGCAGCTCCATCGCCTGGACCGGATCCATCTCGTGCAGGACCTTCCGCAGGACCCAGGCCTTCTGCAGCTCGTCGTTCTGCACGAGGAGCTCCTCGCGTCGGGTGTTCGAGCGTCGGATGTCGAGGGCCGGATAGATGCGGCGCTGGAAGAGGTTCCGGTCCATCGTCAGCTCCATGTTGCCGGTGCCCTTGAACTCCTCGAAGATCACCTCGTCCATCCGGGAGCCGGTGTCGATCAGGCAGGTGCCGATGATGGTCAGGCTGCCGCCCTCCTCGACGCCGCGTGCCGAGCCGAAGAACCGCTTGGGCTTGTGCAGCGCGTTGGCGTCCAGGCCGCCGGTCAGCACGCGCCCGCTGTGCGGCTCCACGGTGTTGTAGGCCCGGGCCAGCCGCGTGATGGAATCCAGCAGGATCACGACGTCCTTCTTGTGCTCCACCTGCCGCTTGGCCTTCTCGAGGACGATCTCGGCGACCTGGATGTGCCGGTCGGCCGGCTCGTCGAACGTGGAGGAGATCACCTCACCCTTCACCGAGCGCTGCATGTCGGTGACCTCTTCCGGCCGCTCGTCGATCAGCAGGACGATCAGCACGACGTCCGGGTTGTTGGTCATGATCGCGTTGGCGATCTTCTGCAGCAGGACCGTCTTGCCGCTGTACGGCGGGGCCACGATCAGGCCGCGCTGGCCCTTGCCGATCGGCGTCAAGAGGTCCATGATCCGGGTCGAGATTTCCTTGGGCGAGGTCTCGAGCACGAACCGCTGGTTCGGGTAGATCGGGGTCAGGTTGTCGAAGTTGACCTTGACCTTGGAGTCCTCCGGATTCTCGCCGTTGACCGCCTCCACCTTGAGCAACGCGAAGTACCGCTCGCCTTCCTTCGGCGGGCGCACCTGGCCGTTGACGACATCGCCGGTGCGCAGGTCGAAGCGCCTGATCTGCGAGGGCGAGACGTAGATGTCGTCCGGGCACGGCAGGTAGTTGTAGTTCGGGGAGCGCAAAAACCCGAACCCGTCCGGGAGGATCTCCAGGACCCCGGAGGAGAAAATGAGCCCCTCTTTCTCCGTCTGGGCGGAGAGGACCTTGAAGATCAGATCCTGCTTCTTCAGCCCTGAGATGCCGTTGACCCCCAGCTCCCGGGCGACCCGGGTCAGCTCCGGGATCTTGAGCGCTTTCAGCGCCGCGATGTCGAGCTTCTGCTGCGCGCTCGCCGGGCGTTGCTGCTGCGTGCTACCCGTTGTCTCCATATCCGTGTCACCTGTGTTCGCGTGGCCGCCACGCCGTCTGCATTATCCACCACATAGTCGGCCAACGCCACTTTGGCCGAAAGGTGCCATTGCGCCGCGATCCGCGCCTCGATGTCCTCCTGTGACCATCCGGTGTGCGCCGCCAGCCGCCGGCGCTGGATGTGCCGGGGCGCTGTCACGACCACCAGGGCATCCACATCCCGGCGGCCGCCCGCCTCGAGCAGCAGCGGCACGTCGAGCACCACCGCCGGCACCCGACCGTCCGCCCGCAGCCGACGCACCCGACGGGCGACGTCCTGCATGACCCGCGGATGCAGGATGCGCTCTAGCCGCCGGCGTCGCCGCGCATCCCTGAAGACGACCGCGGCCAGCTTCGCGCGGTCAATGGCGCCGTCGGAGCGCAGCACGCCTCGCCCGAAGGCCCTGACGATCTCGCGGAAGGCCCGCCGCGTGGGCCGGATGAGCTCGTGCGCGATCGCGTCCGCGTCCACCACCGCCGCGCCCAGCCGTTTGAACATGGCCGCCACGGTGGTCTTGCCGGTGCCCACACCCCCTGTCACGCCAATCACCACCATCGAAAAAGTGCCAGGCACTTTCCCGGTTCAAATCTCGCCGGGCCTGTGCAAAACTTCCCCGCGGTCATAGTTTTCCACAGATCCTCAAAAAATCGAACCGGCGAAGTGCCTGGCACTTTTTCACACGGGGGTCATCGCGAGCCAGTTGGGGCCGGATTTGATCGTGACGGTCAGCGGCACCTCGAGACGCATCGCGCCTTCCATGAGCTGCCGGACCAGCCGAACCACTCGCTCCTGCTCCGCGCGGACCACGTCAAACACGAGCTCGTCATGCACCTGGAGCACCAAGCGGCTCGCCAGCCGCTGGGCCGCAAAGGCCTCGGCGAGTTGCACCATCGCGCGCTTGATGAGGTCCGCGGCCGTGCCCTGGATGGGCGCATTGATCGCCATCCGTTCGCCGAACTGCCGGGTCATCGGATCGGGGCTGCCAACCTCCGGGATGTACCGGCGGCGGCCCAGCATCGTCTGGACGAAGCCCTCGCGCCTGGCCTGCTCGATCTGGCTGTCGAGGTATGCGCGCACCCTGGGGTAGCGCCCGAAATAGGCGTCGATGAACGCCTGGGCCTGCTCGTGCGGCATCCCCAGCTCCTGGGACAAGCCGTGCGCCGACATCCCGTAGAGGATGCCGAAGTTGACCGCCTTCATGGCGCTGCGCTGCTCGGGCTGCACCTCGCGCTCCGGGATCCCGTAGATCTGCGAGGCCGTGAACCGATGGATGTCATGGCCGTCCCGGAACGCCTGGCGGAGCTGCTCATCGCCGGAGAGATGCGCGAGGATCCGCAGCTCGATCTGGGAATAGTCCGCCGCCACGAGCGCGCCGTCGGCGGTCCCCGGGATGAACGCCTTGCGGATGGAGCGGCCCAGCTCGGTCTTGATCGGGATGTTCTGCAGGTTCGGCTCGCTGGAGGACAGCCGCCCGGTGGCCGTGGCGGTCTGGTTGAAGGACGTGTGGATCCGCCCGGTGGCCGGATCCGCCAGGTTCGGCAGCGCCTCGACATACGTGGAGACGAGCTTCGACAGCTCCCGGTATTGCATGAGCTGCTGCGGCAGCGGATGTTGCGCTGCGAGCTGCTGCAGCACGTCGCTGTCCGTTGAGAGGCCGGTCTTCGTCCGCTTGATGACGGGCAGCTTCAGCCGCTCGAAGAGCACCTGCGCGAGTTGCTTCGGCGAGTTCAGGTTGAACTCGCAGCCGGCCAGCCGGAAGATCTCCTGCATCAAGCTGGTCATCCGCGCGTCCATTGACGCCCGCAGGCCGGCGAGGTGCTTCACGTCAATGGCGATGCCGGCCTGCTCCATGCGCGCCAACACGGAGACCAGCGGCAGCTCCAGATCCCGATAGAGCGCGGAGAGGCCGTGCGCGTCTACGGTCGGCAGCAGCTGCTCGTGCAGGCGAATGACCGCGCACGCGGCCTGCGCGTACGGCGCCCACATCTCGGCCGAGGCCTCGGCCAGCGTCGGCGGCGCATCCGGTTTCGGCACCTGGGGAAGCGGCGCGCCCAAGCACTCGTCCGCGAGGTCGCTGAGGCCCTGCGAGGTCCTGGCGGGATTGATGAGATGCGCGACCAGCATGGTGTCTCCGACGAGGCCCGCCAGCGCCTGCGCCACCGGCCACAGCGCGCGCATGGCGCGTTTCGCATCGTGGCTCAGTTTCGGTGCGGAAGGATCCGCCAGCCATGCAGCCAGGCGCCTGCCGGACGGCGTGGCGAGCCGCTCGCGATCAAGCCGGATCACCCACGCCGCCTGGGGTGTCGCCGCCAGCGCCAGGATGGCGGCAGCCGGGGGGGCAGGCCAACACACGACCGCCGCCGGCGCCCCGGATGTCGTCAGCTCGCGCAGGCACGCGTCCAGCTGCGCCGGGTCGGCCACGAGATGCGTGGTCACCTGCGCGGACGCGGACGGCGTCTTCTGCTCAATGGCCTCCAGCATCCGCTTGAACTCCAGCTCGCGAAACAGGCTGCGCAGCGCTTTCCAATCCGGCTCGTGCGGTCGGAGGGCGTCCAGGTCGACCTCGAGCGGCACCTCGGTGTCGATGCGGGCCAGCTCCTGGGCGAGCGCCACCTGCTCCCGGGCCGCGGCGAGGCTCGCGCGCCGCGCCGGGCTGTCCACCTCGTCCAGGCGCTGGTAGAGCCGCGCCAGGCTGCCGAAGCGCTGCAACAGCTGCGTGGCGGTCTTCTCCCCGATCCCCGGCACGCCGGGGATGTTGTCGATCGCATCGCCCATCAGGGCCATCAGATCCACCATTCGCTCCGGCCCCACCCCGTAGCGTGCTTTGACCGCGGCGGCGTCCAGGACGACATCCTCCTGATGCGGGTTGTAGACCTTGATGTGGCTGTTGACCAACTGGAGCGCATCTTTGTCCCCGGTGACGAGGAAGACCTCGATGCTGCGCGCGGCGAGCCGCTTCGCGAGCGTGGCCAGCACGTCCTCCGCCTCGTAGCCTTCCCGCTCGAACACGGCGATGCGGTAGGCGTCCAAGAGCCGCTTCACGAGCGGCACCTGCGCGATCAGCGGGTCCGGCATCGGCTTGCGCTGGACTTTATACTCGCCGAATTTCTTGTGCCGGAACGTCGGCTTGCCGACATCGAAGCCGACGGCGAGATACGTCGGATGCGCTTTCTCCTGCAGCGCCTGCAGCATGCGGGCGAACCCGAAGACGGCGTTCGTCGGCCGGCCGTCGGACGTCGCCAGCCCGCGGATCGCGTAGAACGCCCGGTAGCAGAACGCCGTGCCGTCGATCAGAAACGCCGTGTCGTTCACGTGTGGGGATGGGACGATGTCGTGGGGCGAGCGGTCAAATCGGGTTACGGCCACGTGCCGGTTGCGTCGGTGACGCTGCGGAACTCCTCAAGGGATTGGGCGTGGGCCTTCAGCTCTTCCTCGACCACCTTCCGCCTGGTGAAGAGCTTCCCCTTCAGCCCCGGGTGGGTTTTCAGCACCCCCAGCGCCAGCAGCCGCTCTTCGGCGCGATGGGTCCAGGGGTCGTACGGATCGCCCAGCTCGTAGCGCTTCAGCCAGTGGGAGATCGCTTTCTCCCGCTGCCCGGTCCGCTCGTACAGCATCGCCAGGTTGGCGTGCGGCTCGAGGTAGTTGGGGTTCAGCGCCAGCGCCTGCTGGTACTCCTGCTCGGCCTCGTCCAGCCGACCCGCCTCCTCCAGCAGGATGCCGAGATCGTTGTGCGGCGTGGGGTACGCGGGATCCAGGCCTGCGGCTTTCTGGTACCACATCAAGGCGCCGGCGGTATCGCCGCGTTGCTGGGCGTCGTAGCCCTGCCGCCGATACGAGACGGCCTCCTCACGCAAGCTCGCCGCACCGGCGATCATTGGGGAAACACACACAAGGCAGGCCGCCCACACCGGGGGCTTCGGGAAGCGTGTTCGCATTCAGCCGTACTGTAGCATGCTTTGCCGACCCCGTCAAGCCGCGGACGCGTCACTCACTCCGATGACCAAGATCGGGATGGTAATCCCCATCTTTGCGTGGTCTTAGGGGCGCTCAGGGACTTTGTAGCAACGACCCGGCCTCCTCGTGAACGAGCGATGTCCTGCTTCTGCCGGACAAAATCGATGTCGTTCAAGATGGTTTGGACGTCTATCAACTCCGAGGGGTACTCGGCCTCAAGAATGGAACGGGCGTGCCGGTAGCTGTAGTACCCGACGATCCTCATGCGCTGATGTTAAGTCACAAGCGCGTGCTGGTGGGAAGCAAGAGGGCGGCGCTGTTTCCACTCGTCTGGAACCTGTACGACCTTTTCCCGCCCGGAGGGCCGGTGGACAGGCTTCCCGAGAGGCCTAATTCTCAGCTTGCCTTCATACAATTCGAAAATCCGCTGTCGGGCTAAGGCGATATACCTCGCCTCCTTATCACACCCAACAACCCTCCGGCCGCGCCTGATCCCCGCGACCAGCGCCGAGCCAACGCCTGCGTATGGGTCAAGCACCCAATCATCCTCCTCGGTCAAAGCCAACACGCATCGTTCCACGAGCTCGACGGGGAACTGACAGGGGTGCAGGGTCTTTTCAGGGTGGTTTGATTTGACGTTTGGGATATCCCAGACCTGCGATTTCCACTCGGAAGCCAGGAGGTTCCAAAAACCGGAAGGGTTCTTTCCCAATGGGTTCCCGGAGGGGGCGCCCTTGCGAGGACCTTTGTAGTGCCGCTTGCCGGGGTATTTGGAGGGCACTCTCACGGCATCAAGATTGAAGGTATACTGGTCGCTCTTTGTGAACCAGAGCAGCGTCTCATACCGTCCAGAGAAGCGACGGGAGGCGTGAAGGCCGTGCTCAAAATGCCAAATGATCCGGTTCCTGAGCTTCAAACCCCTCTCCTTGAAGAAATCGTAGTAAAAAATATCGAGGGGGTACACTTCTCCGTCGCACACGTAGTTGCCGACCTGCCAACAGAGACTCCCCTGACCGTTGAGGACCCGCACCAGCTCATCAATCACAGGCTCCTGATTTTTGAGATAAGACTGTAACTCGACCCGGGTTTCATATTGCTTGCCGAGGTTGTACGGTGGTGAGCTGATGATGAGCTGAATCCTGTTCGCTGGCAGCGTCTTCAGGAAGCGGTGGGTATCGCCTTCGTGCAGGACGACGTGATCGTCTTCAGAAAACTCGGAATGCACCTTCCGGGGCTTCATTCGAAGCGCGAGATCCCCGTTGCCGTTCGCTGGCATTGCGGAATGACTGCCTGTCTTGCTCTGGGGCTGTTATTGTAGCACGTTTCCCTCAGAGGTTCGAGGGTCGGCGTGCGGATTTCAAGCCGCTTTCAAGCTGCTGCGCAAGATCTCGCGGATCTTCGCCACCAGCTCTTCCAGCTCAAAGGGCTTCTCGAGGTAATGGGGGGCCTGCTCCAGGCCGGGAGGGCGGCTGCCCCGCTCGCCCTTGCCCGTCACAATGACCACCGGGATCCCCTTGGTGCGCGGGTCCTCTTTGAGCAGATGGTAGACCTCGCCGCCGTCCATCCCCGGCATGAGCAGGTCCAACACGATGAGGTCCACACGCTGCTGCTTGAGCAGCGCCAAGGCCTCCGGGCCGCTGGCGGCCGTCAGGACGTCATACTCCCGCAGCCCCAGCGCCTCCTGCAGAAACCGGCGCAGCTTCAGCTCGTCATCCACCACCAGCAGACGGGCCTTCGGGTGCACCGCGCCGCTCAGCTGCCGCTCCGCGGCCTGCAGCAACGCCTCGTGGTTCAGGGCCTCGTCCGGGTAGGTCGCCGTCGCCGCCGCGACCGGCACCTGCAGCTCCGTGGCGCCCAGGCGAAAGGTCCGTTGCGCCAACACCTGCTGGGCCCGCTGGGCGATGGCGCGCGCGTCCGCCTGCCCGACCCCCTCCAAGACGAGCACCACCTGCCCTTGGAGCCAGCGGGTCACGAGGGTGTCGCCCGGACGACGCACGAGCGTTCGCATGACCTCCTCGATGCCCTTGAGCAGCCGGTCCGTCTCCTCCAGGCCATACTGGGCTTTCAGCGCCTGGAGGGTGGGCAGCGCGAGCATCACCAGGGACACGCGGCCGGTACCGGACTTGGCGTCCTCAAGCGCCCGCTGGAGGGATTCGCGGAAGACCTCATCGAGGCGCTGCTGAGGCAGCGTGAACCGGAAGGCGCTGCCCTGGCCGACCACGCTGGTCACCCAGATGTGCCCGCCGTGGAGCTCGACCAGCTGCTTGCTGATGGCCAGCCCCAAGCCGGTGCCGCGGGACCCTGTCATCCTCGAGACGCGCCGCAGCTGCTGGAAGCGCTCGAAGAGCTTCGGCACTTCCCCGGCGGCGATGCCCACGCCGGTATCCTCCACGCTGAACTGAAACTCCCCGGGATGCTCCTCGACCCGGAGCGTGACGCGGCCGGGGCCGGGGGTGTACTTGATGGCATTGCTGACCAGGTTGAGCAGCACCTGCGTGAGCTTATCCGTATCGGCGAACAGGGGCGGCGCCGCCGGCGGGGCCTGCACCGCGAACGCGATCTGCTTGGCGTCCGCCAACGGCCGCATGGACCGCTCCACGTGATCCAGCAGGGGGCCCAGCTCGACCCGCGTCTTGTGGAGCAGCACCCGGCCGGCTTCGATCGTGGCCAGGTCCAGCAGGTTGTCGATGATCCGCCCCAGCCGCGCGATGCAGGACCAGATGACCTCCAGGTGCTCCCGCTGCCGGGGCGTGACCGGCCCGGCCAGCCGGTCCATCAAGATCGCGGTGAACTCTTTGATGGTGGCCAGGGGCGTGCGCAGCTCATGGGAGACCGTGCTGACGAACTCGTCCTTCAGGTACTCGGTCCGCTTGCGCTCGCTGATGTCCACCATCGTGCCCACCATGCGCAGCGCGGTGCCGTCCGGCGCCCGCTGGAAGCGGCCGCGGTCCCACACGTCGAGGTACGTGCCGTTGCGATGCTGGAACCGGTACTCGCAGACGAAATCCCGCCCCTGCGCCATGTCGCGCCGCAGCTGGTCGTGGACCCGCGCGCGGTCATCGGGATGGATGCGGTCCAGCCACCACTCCGCCGTCGGCTCCACCTGCGTCGGGTCGTAGCCGAACAGCTCCAGCAGCCCCACGCTCCACAGCACGGTGTCGTGCGCCACGTCCCAGTCGTAGATCACGCTGTTGACCGCCGCGGCCGCCATCGCGAAGCGGTCATTGGCCGAGCGCAGCGCCTCCTCGGCGCGCTTGCGCTCGATCGCGTAGCGCATCGCGCGCGCCAGCAGCCGGCCGTCCACCTGGCCCTTGATGAGGTAGTCCTGTGCGCCGCGGTGCACGGCGGCGATCGCCGAGGCCTCATCGTCAAAGCCGGTCAGCACGAGAATGGGCGCGCGGGGGGCGTGGCCGATGACGCGGACGAGCGTCTCCAGGCCATGGCTGTCGGGCAGGTTAAGATCCAGGAGCACCACGTCCACCGCGGGCGGCTGCGCCAGGCGCGCCAGCCCCCGCGAGAGCCGATCGACATGCTCCAGCGCAAAGGGAGCGTCGGGGGTCTCCGCCAACGCCTCTTCGATCAGGCGGGCGTCGCCGGCGTTGTCCTCGATCAGCAGCGCATTACGCCTCTCGGTCATCCTCCCCATGGGGCGGCAGCTTGACGATGGAGAGCCAGAAGCCCTCGATGGATTTGACCACGCCCACGAACTGGTCCAGGTCGACGGGCTTGGTGATGTAGCAGTTGGCGTGGAGATCGTACGCCTTCAGGATGTCCTGCTCGGATTGGGAGGTCGTCAGGATGACCACCGGGATGCGCTTGAGGCGCTCGTCCCGCTTGATCTCCGCCAGCACCTCCCGGCCGTCCTTCTTCGGCAGGTTGAGATCCAGCAGGATGAGGTCAGGGATGACCGCGTCGGCGAAGCGATCGCGCCGCTGCAGGAAGTCGAGCGCCTCGGCGCCGTCGCGCACCACGTGCAGCCGGTTGGCGAGCTTGCCGTCCTTAAAGCTCTCCACGGTGAGCCGCACGTCTCCGGGATTGTCTTCAACCAACAGCAGCTCCGCCGGTCGATGCATCGCGAGCGCCCTCCTCTCCGCGCTGGCCGTCAGGAATGGTGAACGTAAACGTCGAGCCCTGCCCCACCTGCGATTCCACCCAGATGCGCCCCCCGTGCCGCTCGACGATCTTCTGGCAGAGGGCCAGCCCAATGCCGGTCCCCGGGTACTCCTCGCGGCTGTGCAGCCGCTGGAACATGACGAAGATGCGGTCGAAGTACTGCGGGTCGATCCCGATGCCGTTGTCGCGCACGGCAAACCGCCAGGCGCCGCCCTGCCGCGCGGCCGACACGTGGACGCGCGGCGGCTGGGCGCCGCGGAACTTGACGGCGTTGCCGATGAGGTTCTGGAACACCTGGCCCAGCTGCATCCCATCGGCCTTCACGGTCGGCAGGGGGTCCGCGGTGACGACCGCCCCGCTCTCCTGCACGGCCGCCTGGAGGTGGGTCAACACCGTCTTCAGGAGGGCCGAGCAGTCGGTCGGCTCAAACGGCTTGCCTTTGGTGCCCACCCGGGAGTAGGCCAGCAGGTCGTTGATGAGCGCCTGCATCCTGGCGGCGCCGTCGACGAGGTAGCCGATGAAGTCGTCCGCCTCCGGGCCGAGCGCGCCCTGGTAGCGCCGCGCCAGCAGCTGCGTGTAGCTGGCGATCATCCGCAGCGGCTCCTGGAGGTCGTGCGAGGCCACGGAGGCGAACTGCTGCAGCTCGGCGTTGCGCTGGACCAGCTCCTGCGAGGTCAGCTCGAGGGAACGCTCCAGCAGCCTGCGGTCGGCGTCCGCCTCCCTGTACGCCTCGTTGACGGCTTGGAGGAACGCCGCCCACTCCAACGGGGCGGGCTGGTCGCCGGCCAGGCAGCGCTTGAGTTGTCGCTGGAGCAGCTTGTGCATGGGCGTGGCTCACCGCTCCGCGAAGGTAGTGATCGTCATGGTCTGGTTGTGCAGCTCGCAGCTGGCGTTGGGCGCGGCCGGGCAGATCTCGCCGTACGAGTAGAACCCGGCCAGCACCGCCTGCTCGCCCAGCACGCTCCGGACCGCCTCCACCTCCTCCTCGGTCCGCTGCTTCAGGACGAGCTTGCGCCCCACGCAACTGATGAGGATCGCCAGCTCGGGCGGCGCCGACCCAATCGCCTCGTAGCTGGTCTGGGCCGCGCCGTGCGCGCCGTCCACCAGCCGGTCGAAGTTCGCCTTCATCAGCCGCGCGTAGGCGCCTTCCGGCACATCGCCGGCGAAGGTCATGGTCTGCTCGTCCTCGTTGACGGCCAGGATCGTCCGCACGACACCCCGGCCGTTCTCGCCGGTCCGCAGGCTCAGCGGGAACAACAGCCCGGTCGCCGGCAGCCCCGTCGCAGCGTCGCCCAGGTAGCGCTTGTACAAACCCAGCGCCGACTGCCCGTCGAGCTCATAGAGCACGTTGCCGCTGGAGCGCGTGATGAGCCGCTCCGGGCCGAACGGATCCCAGCCGCCCAGCGACCCGTAGCCCACCTTGAGCCGATCGCCGTAGAACCCGAGTGCCGCGATGCGCCCTTCCTCCGGCGGGCTGTCCACGAAGACCACGGTCTGCTGGAACCGCGCGCCGTCGCCGGAGAGCCCGCCGGTGACCTGGACGCCCTTCGGCAACCGCTTGAGCATCCCCCGCACGAGCTCGCTGCCGTTGACCTTGATGCCATCCGAGATGACCAGGACATGGACCAGGCCCTGCGGGTCCAGCGCGACGGCCAGCCGCTCCCCGGCCTGGAGGCTGCTGGCGCAGTCGGCCACGTTGACCTGCGCCCCCTGCACGCGGGTGTGCTCAAAATGGAGTGCCGTCACCACCAGCGAATCGTCGGTGACCCGGGTGCCGCAGATCTCCCCCGCCGTCGAGCAGCCGGCGCGATGGGCCGCCGGATAGGCGCGGGCGATCTCGGCAAACTGCTGGTGGGCGCGCAGGATCGGCGTGCTGCCGAAGAGCAGCACAAGCTGAGCCGGCGCCGACAGGCGGCCGGGCGGGTGGGGGTGCCAGCCGGCGCTCTCCGACCATCGGACCTGTTCAATCTTCATGGGGCGGCCCTCCTGTGGTGGTGGAAACTGCAGGCCCCTCAAAATACCGTAAAAAAGCATACCTGATCGAGCGGCCTCTTAACAAGGCAACATCGAAGAAGAGGTCGAAGAGGTGAGAAGATGATGCGGAGGGGGAGGCGGGCGGAGCCTTACCGCTCGATGGTGACCGAGCCGGTGATGCTAGTGACGAGGATGGCGTGCTCTTTGTTGCGGTCCGCGACGAG
>Ga0209399_10001581_pt1 | contig 11700 bp, 7 predicted proteins | sample OV2TP3_FD_184130 | JGI IMG/M metagenome (GOLD analysis project Ga0209399, IMG submission 184130) | Hot spring microbial communities from Beatty, Nevada to study Microbial Dark Matter (Phase II) - OV2 TP3 (SPAdes) (version 3) | ecosystem: Environmental > Aquatic > Thermal springs > Hot (42-90C) ... | reverse complement strand
GTTATTGATCTCGATCCTGACATTGGGCGCCAGAGTTGCCTTGGCGCAGGCTGTCTCGAACAGCAGGCGCGTGACGGAGCCAACTTCTCTCATGATCACGGGCTCGCCCGCTAATTCACGGAACCGCACGCTACGGCGCTTGGCCCACGGATGGTTCTTATGGACGTAGAGAACGAGGGTCCTGGACGCAAAGTCGACATAGTGGAACCGGTTGTCGAGTTCACTGGAGGCCAGCATCGCCACGTCGGCGCGGAAGTCCAGAAGCGACTTCGTCGCCGTCTCCGAGTTGCAAATGGTAAGCGAGAGGCTGACGCCGGGATACTCGCGCGCGAAGGCGTGCACGGCATGGATCACGTCGATCGGGCCGACGGCGCTGATGCGCAGGTGTCCGGTGCCGAGCCGGCTGGCGGTCTGGAGCAGTTCCGTCGCTTCATCGGCTGGGGCGAACACGCGCTCGGTGATCGCCAGCAGCGACTTGCCGACCTCGCTCAGCTCCACCCGCCGGCCGCGGCGGTAGAAGAGTTCGACGCCATACTGGTCCTCAAGTTCGCCGACCTGGCGGGTGATCGTCGGCTGGCTTAGGTTGAGACGCTTGGCGGCGCCGGTGAAACTGCCGGCGAGCGCCACCGCCTGGAACGACCGGAGCTGGGTGAAGTGCATAGTTAATTTCTATTTCAATAATAGAAATTTGATATTTGTTCTATAGTAATGCCTGCGCCATCATTTCGTCCAGCGCGCCCGGACCGAGCAAGGCGGAAATAGCCGCGTAGTCGGACCGATCACATGGTCCGAGCCGGCCGCGCCAGGGGCAGGAACGAATGGGCGAAGCAGCATCCGTGCAGCCGGCCGGAGCTCAGCCGATGGACCAGCCGACGGTCGGCGGCGACATCGCTACTGGCGCTGCATGCGTGGTTGGCGCCGTGATTGGTGATTTCGTTCTGGTGCCGCACGGCGTCTATGTTCCCGAATCGGTCGCCGGAACGCTCGATTCGCCGGCGGTTATGCCTGTCATCATGTTTACGGCGCTCGGGCTATTGGGCGCCGTTCTGCTTGCCAAGGCGTTGAAGGCGCGCCACGGCGCCGCGGTCGCTGCCGCAAGGTCCATCGACGACTGGCGGCGGGCTGGCGGCATGCTGGCAATCTGCGCCCTCTATCTCGGCACGATCTTCGTGGTCAGTTTGCCGATCGCCTCGGCCATCGGACTGTTTGCCGCCCTCTGGTACTTCGGAGAGAGGAAGTGGGGCCTGATGCTGCTGGTCGCGATCATCACGCCGGCGGCGCTGTGGCTGTTCTTCGTGTACGTCGTAAACGTCTCCATGCCGCAGGCGATTTTCGAGCTGGTGAATGTCTACGGAATCGGTGCCGAAGCGATGTGGAGGACGGTCGCGTGAACCTGGAAGCCCTGGTCTCTGCATCGGCATTGCTTGCCGACTGGAAAGTGCTCCTCGGCGTCGTGGCCGGGGTCGGCGTCGGCATGGTCGTCGCCATTACCCCCGGGCTGACAGGGGTGATGGCCGTGGCGTTGGCGTTGCCGTTTACCTTCTTCCTCGATTCGACGACGTCCATTGGCATTCTTCTCGGGATTTACGTCACCTCCCTCTATGGCGGGTCCGTCACCGCCATCATGATCGCAACACCGGGCACGCCCAACGCCGCCGCCACCCTTCTCGATGGGTATCCGATGGCGCGCCAGGGCCGGGCTCGTGAGGCGCTGGAGATGGCGCTCTATGCCTCGCTCACCGGGGGGCTGATCTCGACCGTCATAGCGCTAGCGATATTCCCGATCGTCGCTACCTTCGCGCTTAGCTTCGGGCCGCCCCAGATGTTCGCCCTTATCGTGTTCTCCATCACCATCATCGCCGGCGTTTCGGGAGCGTCGCTGGTCAAGGGCTTCATCGCCGCGACCCTCGGCTTCCTGGTGGCGACGATCGGCCAGGACGTCATCCATGGTTCGAGCCGGATGACCTTCGGCTCGTCGGAACTGCTGGCCGGCCTGCACATCCTGCCGGTGATGATCGGCTTGTTCACCGTCCCGGAGATCGTCATCCGTTGCGTCGAATCCCGAGGTGTCCGCCTGCAGGCGTTCAAGGGCGACCTCGGCCCCGGGCTGACGCTCGGCCAGTATCTGCGGCTGTGGCCGACGTATCTGCGCTCCTCATGCATCGGTTCCCTGGTCGGCGCGCTGCCGGGGATCGGCGGCGCCCCGGCCGCCTTCCTCAGTTACTTCATGGCGCAGCGGGTCGATCCGCATCCGGAGCGGTTCGGCACCGGCGCGATCGAGGGCGTCGCGGCCGCCGAGTCGGGAAACAATTCGGTCTGCGGTCCAGCTCTCGTTCCGATGATGAGTCTGGGAATCCCCGGCGACACCACGACCGCCATCATCATGGGGGCGCTGATCATCCACGGACTGGCGCCAGGGCCGACGCTGTTCGCCTCGCAGCCCGAATTCGTCTATGTGGTATTCCTGTTGCTGTTCGTCTGCCTGATCGTTTTGTTACCGGCCGGGTTGCTGGCGATTCGCTTCGCCGGGCTGGTCGTCAAGGTGCGGCCGCAAATCCTATTCCCTGTCGTCCTCGTGCTGGCGGCCTTCGGCGCCTACGCGATTCGCAACAGTCCCGCCGACGTAGTGTCGATGTTCGCCATCGGCGCCCTCGGGTTCTTCATGCGCATCCAGGCGATCCCGGCGGCGCCGTTCGCCATCGCCTTCATTCTCGGCCCGCTGCTGGAGGAAAACTTCCGGCGCTCGATGCTGATGTCCGGCGGATCGTCGGCGATCTTCTTCGAGTCCGCGCTCTCGGTGACCTTCCTGGTGTTAGCGGTCGCGAGCGCTATCGCGACCGTCTTCGCCCATCGCCGTATCGCCGGCTTCACGAAACTCACGTCCGGGTAATCGATATCACAACGTAGGAGGTGTCCATGAAAAATTCTATCCATCGTATCCTGACCGCCGTGCTTGTGGCGATCATGGTAACCGGGGCGGGCGCGGTTCGCGCCGAATACCCCGAGAAACCGGTGCAGATCGTCGTGCCATATGGACCGGGCGGATCCACCGACCTCGCCCTGCGCGCGCTAAGCAGCGTCATCCACGAATATCTCGGGCAGCCGGTGGTGGTGCTCAACAAGACCGGTGGCGGCGGCGCCGTCGGGGTCGTTTACGGCCTCAAGCAGAAGCCTGATGGCTACGTGCTGATGGGCGGCGCCATCGGCGCCCACGTCTTGACCCCCGCCGCCAACAAGGCGGCCGGCTATGTCCCCGACGACTTCACGCCGATCGCCATGACCCAGTTGAATCCCAACGTCTTCGTGGTCAAGGCGGACTCCCCTTATACGAGCATCAAGGACGTCATCGAGGCGATCAAGGCGAACCCCGGGAAATTCAAGCAATCGAATCCCGGACCGGGGAGCATCCACAACTTCGGCTTCAACCTGTTGATGGACGCCGTCGGAATCCCTTCGAAATCCGTGATCTCGGTGCCGTTCAAGGGCGGCGCCGCGTCGGCCGCGGCGTTGCTGGGTGGGCACGTGGACTTCCATCAGACCAACCTGACCAGTGTCATCGAGCTGATCAAGGGCGGCAAGTTGCGGGCGCTCGCCGTCACGTCGCCGCAGCGTCTCAAGCTGCTGCCCGACGTCCCCACCTACGCCGAGCTCGGCTACCCGGGTGTCGACATCTACGGGTGGCGGGGCGTGATCGGACCGAAAGGCCTGCCGCAGGAAATCGTCGACAAGTGGGCGGCCGCGATCAAGAAGGCCCAGGCGTCGAAAGCATGGACGGGACTCGTAACCAAGCTCGGCGACGAGCCGACGTACATGGGGCCGAAAGATTTCAAGGACCACATCGACAAGGGCTTCATCAAGTACCGCAAAATGGCAAAGGACCTTGGGATCCTCGTCGAATAACGCCGAACAGATCGCCAACGGCAATCTCGCGACGGCCCGTATGGACGGGCCGTGGGGGCGGGAAGGCGTGCCACCGTTGATCTTGCGGATGATCGCTTGATAGGAATTGCGATGAAGAATCGACGCGTGCCCAACCTTTTGTTCGTGCTGGCGGACCAATTGCGGGCATCCTCCGTCGGCTACGCCGGCGAGGAGGCCGTACGGACGCCGACGATCGACCGGCTGTCGGCGGAGGGTGCAACCTTCAAGAACGCAGTCTCCATGCTTCCCGTGTGCGGCCCGTACCGCGGGGCGCTGCTGACGGGCCGGACACCGGTCTCGACCGGCTTGGTGCTCAACGACATCGCGCTCAAGACCACCGAGGTCAGCATCGGCCATTGCTTCAAGGCCGGCGGCTACCAAACCGCCTACGTCGGCAAGTGGCACCTGGACGGCCCCGACCGCCGGGCGCCGGTGCCGCCGGGACCGCGCCGGCAGGGGTTCGAGCACTGGATGGCTGCCAACTTCGACCACAACTACAACGCCTCTCGCTACACCGACAACGACGGCAACCTGCGCGTCTGGGGCGGCTGGGACGCCGAGGCGCAGACCACCCACGTAATCGACTACCTGGCCGCCCGCGACAGCGACGATCCGTTCTGCGTGTTCCTGTCGTGGGGCCCGCCGCATCATCCCTACCGGCTTGTCGCCCAACACTATCTCGACATGTACGACGCCGCCGCCATCGAGGGACGGCCCAACTGCCCGGACGTCCCGCGCCAGGACCTGAAGGGGTATTACGCCCAGACCACATTCCTCGACGACCAACTGGCGCGCCTTCTGGCCGCCCTCGATGATATGGGCCTCGCAGAAGACACCATCGTCGTTTTCACCTCCGACCACGGCGACATGCATGGCAGCCACGGCGTTTACAAGAAGCAGTGGCCGTGGAACGAGGCGCTGAAGGTGCCCTTCGTGCTGCGCTACCCGCGAGCGGTGGCGGCCGGGACCGGGATTGCTGCGCCGATCAACGTTATCGACGTAATGCCGACGTTGCTCGGTCTCGCGGGCCTGCCGATTCCCGACAGCGTCGAGGGCATCGATTTGTCCGCCCTGGTGACGGGCCGGGGTGGGACCGCGCCGCACTCGGTGCTGATCATGAATCCGTGTCCCTTCAGCATCGGCGATCCGCGCGGCGACGACCAATACCCGGATTTTCGCGGCATGCGGCTGGAGTACCGGGGCGTCGTCAGCGAGCGCTACACCTACGTGCAAACCATCGACCGGCCGTGGCTGCTCTACGACAACCTCGACGACCCCTATCAGATGAGAAACCTGGTCGACGATCCGGCCAAGGCGCCGCGGCGGGAGCGACTGACGGCAATGATGGCCGAACATCTGGGTCGCATCGGCGACCGCTTCCTTCCGCGGCAGGCGTATTACAAACGCTTCGCAATCGACATCGACCACCGCGGCAAGGTCGCCGGGATCGTGGAAAACATGTACGACCGGGCGGGTTAGGGCCTGTTGCGACCATCACGGATGACCTCGACCGGGTTCCGGCTCCCTCGGCGCCGGCGCCGCAAACGGAAAGGATGCGCGATGACACCTGAGCCTTCGGCCGACGACAACGGGATCGGACAACTGGGCGACCGCCTATTCACCGTGGTGGTTTATGCCGACAGCCACGTCAATCAGGCCGAAGACCGGTCGATGTCGCCGCATCTCGTCAACCGGCTCGCCAATGCCCGCTTGCGTTACGTCGTCAACGAGATCAATTCGGTCGGCCCGGACTTCGTTATCCACCTGGGCGACCTGGTCCATCCGGTGCCGGTGATGGCCATCTATGCCGATGCCGCCGCCCGATTTCTCGAACAGACCAAACTGCTCGCCTGTCCGCAGTATCTGGTGCCCGGCAACCACGACGTCGGCGACAAGCCGATCAAATGGGGGCCGGCCGGAGTCGTCTGCGACGATCACCTTGCGTTGTGGGAAAAATATTTCGGCCGACACTTTTACGCATTCGATCACAAGGGCTGCCGTTTCGTGGTCGTCAACGCGCAAATCATAAACTCCGGCCTGCGGGCGGAGGGCCAGCAGCGGACGTGGCTCGAGGCCGACCTCGCGGATAACCGGGACAAGCGCATCTTCCTCAACATCCACTATCCGCCGTTCCTGACCGATCCCGACGAGCCCGAGCATTATGACAATATCGGCGAGCCCGGGCGAACGTGGCTGCTGGGATTGCTCGAGCGTTATCGGGTGGAAGCGCTGTTCGCCGGTCACGTGCACAATTTCTGGTACAACCGTTTCGCCGACACGCAATGCTACATCCTGCCCTCAACGGCATTCGTACGCCACGATTACAGCGAGATGTACCGTATCGAGCCGGGCCCGGAGCACGGACGCAACGATGCCGCCAAGCTGGGCTACTTCGTGGTCGACGTCCACCAGCGCGGCCACCTCTGCCACCCGGTGCGGACGTTCGGCCGTACGCTGCCTCCCGACGATCCGGCGCCGGCGGTGGCGCAGCGGGTCCGCCGCGTCCACCCGATGGCCAACCGCCACGCGGCGGTCGGCTTCGACCTCCGGCAATCATGGGCGGATATTGTCGAGATTCCGCCAAGCGGCGGTTTGGACGAGTTCGCCCGCAAGCGGGTCCGCAACGACTATCCGCTGATGGCGTTCTGGGAGATGGGCGTCCGCCGCCTGCGGGTGCCGCTGCACGACCTCGCCGATCCCCGGATCCGCGCACGCATGGCCGAGCTCGCGCGCCTCGGGCAGCTGTTCACGGTGTTCTCCTTCGAGATCCCCGAAGCGGAGACGCGACGTGCGCTCGAAGAGCACTCGCACCTGGTCGAGGGCTGGGAGGTCGGCTTCGCCTGGGACGACCTCGGGGAAATCTGCAAGGGCATCCGTTCGATCAAGAAGGCAACGTCCGTCCCGGTGTTCCTGTCGAAACTGCGCTCCAAGGAGGATCTGGAATCCGACGGCCAGCGCTACTACCACGTCATCAACCACGGGTTCGTCGCCACCGAGCGCGAGCTCGTGCGCGACGTGCTCAAGGGATCTGGACGTGGCCTGGTGGACGGGTTCGTCTTTCGCGTCGTCCACGACCATTCGCCGTGGCGGGACATCCACGACATCAGCAACATCGCCGCGGAGCTCGATACGCTGGCCAGCGTCCACGTTCGGCTGGCGACCGCCAGCCCCGCCGACACCTCTCTCGACGATCTCAAGCACGCCAACCGAGTCGCCGAAGCGATCGTTGCCGCCGAGACGGCTGTCGGCGTCCGCGCCTTCGTCGACACGTTCGCTGACGTCGACCGCGGCTACTTCGTGCATTCCGGCGTCGTCGACCGGCGATTCAATCCGCGGGTCGGTGGCCGGGTCGCCGGGCACTTGATGGCAGCGCTGAACCGCACGGGGGAGGCGCTGCGGCCGCAGTCGATTTCCGCCAACGGCGACGCCACGGTAATTCGATTTTCCGGCGACTCTGCCGCCTACGCGCTGATCCTTCCAGGGCGCGCCCTGTCAGTCGCCGAGTGCCTGGAGCTCGTCGCCGCGCCCGCCGGCCGACCGGTCGAGTTCGTCCGCCTCGACACCGGAGAGATCGCCCGCGCGGGCAGCGCGTCCCCGCGCCGCGTTCACGCCGACCCGTCGGCGGTCTTCTCGGCGCCCATCCTGGCCGTCGCGGCCGCCTAGGGTACCGTTTGCGCGTGTCGGCGCCGGCCATTACGATCCCCGCATCGGGCCGACAACGAAAGGGAACGCCGTGGCCACGGAACTGCCGAATAAGGCCCGGGTCGTAATCATCGGCGGCGGGGTCATCGGCTGCTCCGTCGCCTATCACTTGACCAAAATCGGTTGGTCGGACGTGGTGCTGCTGGAGCGCAAGAAGCTCACCTGCGGCACCACCTGGCACGCCGCCGGACTGATCGGGCAGCTGCGCGACAACCGCGACATGACCAAGCTCGCCAAGTACACCGCCGACCTCTACGCCTCGCTGGAGGCCGAGACCGGCCAGGCCACCGGCTACAAGCGCAACGGCTCGCTCTCCATCGCCACCAACCAAGGCCGGATGGAGGACCTGAAGCGCCGCGCCGACATGGCGAAGGTGTTCGGGCTCAAGGTCGACGTCGTCGGGCCGAAGGAGTGCAAGGCGCGCTATCCGCTGATCGACGTTTCCGACGTGATCGGCGGCATCTTCCTGCCGTCCGACGGCCAGGCCAACCCGACCGACGTGACCATGGCGCTGGCCAAGGGCGCCCGCGCCGGCGGCGCGCGTATCTTCGAGGACACCAAGGTTGTCGCCATCCTGCACTCCGACGGCCGCGTCAGCGGAGTCTCGACCGAAGCCGGCGACATCGCCGCGACGTTCGTGGTGCTGGCCGCCGGCATGTGGAGCCGCGACATCGCCGCCGCCGTCGGCGTTAGCGTGCCGCTGCACGCCTGCGAGCATTTCTACATCCTGACCGAGCCGTTCGCCGGCGTGACGCCGGACCTGCCGGTGTTCCGCGATTACGACGCCCATGCCTACTACAAGGAGGACGCCGGCAAGATGCTGCTCGGCGCCTTCGAGCCGAAGGCCAAGCCGTGGGGCATGGACGGCATCCCCGAGGACTTCTGCTTCGATCAGCTGCCCGACGACTTCGACCATTTCGAGCCGATCCTCGAGATGGCGATCAAGCGCATGCCGGCCTTGGCCTCGGCCGGCATCAAGACGTTCTTCTGCGGCCCCGAGAGCTTCACCCCAGACAACCGCTACCACGTCGGCGAGGCGCCGGGGCTGAAGGGGCTGTTCGTCGCCGCCGGCATGAACTCGATCGGCGTCCAGTCGGCCGGCGGCGTTGGCTGGGCGCTGGCCGAGTGGATGCGCGACGGCCGGCCGCCGATGGACCTGTGGACGGTCGACGTGCGCCGCAACCTGCCGTTCCAGATGGACCGTCGGTACCTGCGCGAGCGGGTCACCGAATCGCTGGGCCGCTTGTACGCGGTGCACTGGCCGTATTACCAGTTCCGCACCGCCCGCGGCGTCCGCAAGTCGCCGCTGCATGACAAGCTCGCCGCCCGCGGCGCCTGCTTCGGCGAGATGCGCGGCTGGGAGCGTCCCAACTGGTACGCGCCGGCCGGCGTCACGCCGGAATACGAATACAGCTTCGGCCGCCAAAACTGGTTCGAGCATTCCGCCGCCGAGCACCGGGCGGCGCGCCAGGCGGTGGCGCTGTTCGACCAGACCTCGTTCGCCAAGTTCCGCCTCGACGGACGCGACGCCGTATCGGTGCTCAACCGGGTGTCGGCCAACAATGTGGCGGTGCCTTCGGGCCGCATCGTCTACACCCAATGGCTCAACGAGGCCGGCGGCATCGAGGCCGATCTCACCGTCACCCGCCTCGCCCGGGACCGCTTCCTGATCGTCACCGGCGCCGCCTCGCAGGTGCGCGACTTCCACTGGCTGAAAGACCACGTCCCGGCCGGCGCCGATGCCCGGCTCGCCGACGTCACCGACGAAATCGCCGTGCTTGGCATCATGGGGCCGCGCTCGCGCGAGCTGCTGCGGCGCCTGACCGGCGAATCGCTCTCCAACGATGCCTTCCCGTTCGGCGCCTCGCGCGAGATCGGCCTCGACGGCGTCCGGGTTCGCGCCTCGCGCATCACCTACGTCGGCGAGCTGGGGTGGGAGCTCTACGTTCCCGCCGCCGCGGCGCCGACGGTCTACGACGCCGTCGTCGCCGCCGGCGGAGCCTTCGGCCTCGTCCACGCCGGCTACCACGCCATGGACAGCTTGCGCATCGAGAAGGCCTATCGCCGCTGGGGCGCCGACATCGCCGATCGCGACACGCCGCTCGAGGCGGGCTTGGGATTCGCCGTCGCTTGGGACAAGAACGACGGCTTCATCGGCCGCGACGCGCTGGTCGAGCAGCGCCGAAAGGGCGTTGCCCGGCGCCTGGTGCAGTTCGCGCTCGACGATCCCGACCCGCTGCTCTACGGCAACGAGCCGATCTGGCGCGACGGCGCCATCGTCGGCTCGCTCACGTCGGGGATGTACGGCCACACGCTCGGCCGCGCCATCGGCCTTGGCTACGTCGAGCACCAAGGCGGCGTCGATCGCGCCTTCGTCGAGGCCGGGACCTACGAGATCGAGGTCGCCGGCGCCCGCTTCCGGGCGTGCGCGTCGCTGCGGCCGCTCTACGACCCGAAGTCGTCGCGCATCAAGGCCTGAGGCGGCGCTCGCGCGGCGTCCCGCCGCGGCGCGGTTTTTCCTTCCCGTGGAAGCGGTTGGCGGCTACAGTTTACGCAAGAACCCGCGAATTCGTTATCGGGCCGCGACGCTGCCTGTGCTCTTGGGGAAGCGAACGACGGGTTCCAACGCGACACGATGAACAAACAGCCTAAACAGAAAGCACCGCCCGGTGCCGCCTTGCTGAAGCGTCTGCGGACGATGGATCAGAAGTCCGCCCAAGGCTTGTCGTTGATCCTGCTGTCGCTCAGCGCCCTTCCCACCGGCAGCGAGGAGGACAAGTTCTGGGCCGGCGTCGACGATCTGCTATGGGGCTACAAGCAGCGCTACGAGGGCGAGCTCTACGAGCTGTCGCAGGCCGATCGCGCGCTGCTGATCAAGTTCTCCGAATTCAGCGAGATCAGCATGCTCAGCGACCTCAAAGTCGCGATCCTGCGGCTGATCCAGCAGTACCTGCCGGAGCATTTCGGCATGATCGACCAGACCCGGCTGCTCCGCAACATCGACCTGCGGGTCCGGTTGGCGAACGCCATCAAGTTCCTCGAGCATTACGAGAAACAGCCCGGCAAGACCGGCGACAAGGGCATCAAGCTCAGGCCGCTGCAGGAGGGCGACATCGACATGGTGGTCGACGTCAACAAGAAGGTCGGCAACGCCCAATTCAGCAAGATCTTCGTCCAGCACCAGAAGATCGTCCAGGTCACCCCCGGCCGGCCGCCGACGCCGGTGATGAACGAGTTCTTCATCGGCATGGAGGCGCTGAAGAAGCACGTGTTCACCAACGTCGAGCTGCGCGCATCGGGCAACCTGTTCAATCAGCTGACGATCACGCTCGACAGGCTGTTGATCGAGGCCTTCCAGGAGGTCAATCCGGAGCGCAAGCGATGCTCGATCAACCTCAACGTCGAAAGCGTCTTCACCCGCACCTTCGAGACCTTCCTCGGCGACGCCGACGGCAAGGCGCTGACCGACATCCTGTTCGAGTTCCGGCAGGCCAACATTCTGCAGCACTTCGACGAATTCGAGATCGCCGCCAACCTGATCCGGTCGCGCGGCGGCACCATCGCCATCGATGCCATCTTCGCCGAGACCGTCGGCCTGGTGAACCTGTCGAAGCTGCGCGCGGCGGTGGCCAAGATCTTCTGGCGCCCCGGCGCCGAGACGATGCTCCCCAAGCAACATGCCGAGATCAAGCGGATGCAGGACGCCGGCGTGATCTTCGTGATCGCGCGCCTCGACGACGAGATCGGCATCCAAGTCGGCCAACAGCTCGGCATCACCCTGTTCCAGGGTTTCCACGTCGACCAGCTTCTGAAGACGGCCTAAATCGTGTGCCCATGACTTGCCATCCCTGGATCGCCCGGGCGAAGCCGGGCGATGACGGCCCGTGGTTTGGAGCGCCGGAGTCATTCGCAAGGACGTCATGCCCCGGCAAAGCCCGGGGCATCCAGCCCGACGCGCCGCCGGATCGCCCGGCCAATTCCCGGCCCCCCGGCGGCGGACCATCCGGCGGCGCCGGTTTTTGTGTCGCTGGCGGGCGTTAATTTTGGCAAGATAAGGCGATGGAAAAAAAGCGAAAA
>Ga0209399_10001579_pt1 | contig 11712 bp, 10 predicted proteins | sample OV2TP3_FD_184130 | JGI IMG/M metagenome (GOLD analysis project Ga0209399, IMG submission 184130) | Hot spring microbial communities from Beatty, Nevada to study Microbial Dark Matter (Phase II) - OV2 TP3 (SPAdes) (version 3) | ecosystem: Environmental > Aquatic > Thermal springs > Hot (42-90C) ... | reverse complement strand
CAGGTTTATCGCAACTGTTGGAATAAATTGATCCAACAATATCTGTCTTATATCTAATGATATAAGACATTTTTATTTTTTCTGTACGCGTGGTATTATATTTGTATGAGAGTTTATTTAGATTACGCGGCCTCTACGCCCGTTGATCCTGAAGTTCTGAAGGCGATGATGCCATATTTCTCCGAGAAATATGGCAATGCCGGAGCGATGCACGCGTATGGCCAAGAAGCACAGTCAGCAATAGATAGAGCTCGGCAAAAAATCGCCGAGTTTTTTGGCTGTGGGTTTAACGAGATAATTTTCACCGGTTCCGCGACAGAGTCAAATAACCTTGCTATTAGGGGTGTATTAGAGTATGTGCGGGGTTGGACCCCGCACATAATAACTTCGGTTATAGAACACAAGAGCGTGCTTGAGACATGCAGGGATATTGAAAGAGAAGGCGCGGAAGTGACTTATCTTCCCGTTAATAAGGATGGCTTTGTACAGCCGGAGGATGTTAAGAGGGCTCTAAAGCCGAATACGATTTTGGTGTCTATTATTCATGTTAATAATGAAATCGGGACTATTCAGCCAATTTTTGAAATATCCAGGGTAGTCCGCAATTCAAAATCAAACATACAATATACAACATACAATATACCAGTACTTCACACCGATGCCGCGCAGGCCCTTAATTACATAGATTGCAAAATAGAAAATCTAGGCGTTGACATGCTTACTTTTTCCGGCCAAAAGATTTATGGGCCAAAGGGCATTGGCGGATTGTATATAAAAAGGGGCACGTCCATAGAAGCGATTATTACGGGTGGGCATCAGGAGGGGGGCTTGCGTTCCGGGACAGAAAATGTACCATATATCGTTGGTCTTTTAAAAGCAATCGAGATCGCAAGCGCTATGCGTAAAAAAGAAACGTTGCGAATTACAGAATTGCGAGATTATTTCATTGATGAAGTTTTAAGCAAAGTTAAAAACTCAGAACTCAACGGCTCGCGCGAAAACCGCGTAGCAAATAACGCAAATTTTCTTTTTCGGGGTATTTCCGCAAATAATCTCTTAATCGCGTTAGATCAAGAAGGCGTTGCCGCGTCCTCCGGATCAACCTGCACTATAAAAACAGTCACTCCGTCTGAAGTTTTGATGGCGCTGGGCAGAACCGAAGAAGAAGCAAAGCAGAGCATCCGTTTTACTCTTGGCCGAGGTACAACAAAGAAAGATATTGATTATGCTGTTTCTATACTTTCAAAAATAATCAGCTGAAGGAGATTAAGATGAACGGAAACTCGTATAATGCCAGCAACTGGATTCTTTTTGGAGCCGCGGCTCTGTGGGCCCTAGGCCTTGCTTCATGGTTTACGCTAGCTTTTTTTAGAAATCATCTGAATGTTCATGATGTTTCTGTGGATATAATGCTTGTTGGCATAGGATTTATAGGCGCTTACGCTGGGCATAATAAGTTTTTTAAAAAACTTTGCGGAAATAACGGGAAACCAAAACCAGGAGAATGGTTCTTCGCGGCTCTTGTTGTATGGTCGGTCGTGATGCTTACTATATACCAGACAAAAGCTTTATTTTATTGGAAAGGAATAGAACTTGTTATGCCGGAGCATTTCATCGTGTTCTTGGGGTCAATTCTTGCGATTTTCACAGGTACAAGAATATGGGATATATTTTCTTCTTCCCGTCCAACCGACAAAACCCAGGCAAAGTAGCTTGGGTTTTAAATTTTTGATAAAATAACGAGTATAACATTTTCTAACCTGCCTCTTTTTGTTTAGCTCAATTTATGCTATTTTATTGCTATGAAGATACAGAAAAATATTATACTCGCGCCTTATACGACTTATAAAATCGGCGGACCCGCCAGGTATTTTATTGAATCAGATAACGAAGAGAATGTCGTAGGGGCGGTGTCGTGGGCACAGAAACAAGGCGTGCCATTTTTTATTTTGGGAGGAGGAAGTAATATTTTAGTTTCAGATAATGGATTCAATGGCCTTGTTATAAGAATCAGGAATCAAGAATCAGGTGTTACGGGGTCTGACCCCGTAACATTGGAGGCAGGCGCTGGTCTTGGCTTACCCGAACTTGTGCAAAACACAGTAAATAATGGCCTAAAGGGCCTTGAGTGGGCTTCGGGAATACCCGGGACTTTTGGGGGCGCGATTCGCGGAAACGCAGGAGCTTTTGGCGGCGAGATAAAAGATATTATTATTTCTGTGCGATTTTTGGACGACAAATTAAAGATACACGAATTTAACAATAGCGAATGCCAGTTCGCGTATCGTGATAGCATTTTCAAGCGAAACTCCGAATATATTATTTTGTCTGCCGAGATTAAACTTGAGCCGTCTGATCGAGAAGTTTTAAAGAAATTTTCCAGAGATACGATAGAATACCGAGCGGCGAGGCATCCATTAGAATATGGATCCTGCGGAAGTATTTTTAAAGCTATTGATGTAAATAGTGTTGATCCCAGTATTTATGAGAAGTATCCTAGATTTAGTAGAGAAATCAAGAAGGACCCGTTTCCAGTAATTCCCGCGGCATGTTTCATAGACGAAGCCGGGCTTAAGCGTCATCGCATTGGCGGAGCAATGATCAGCGATAAACATCCTAATTTTTTTGTAAATTATAAAAATGCACGCGCCGAAGATGTTACCAAACTAGTAAAGTTTGCTAAAATTCGTCTTATGAAAAATTTCGGGATTGCGGCAGAAGAAGAAGTTCAGTATATCGGATTGTAAGAACTTTATTTGTATAGTATAAAGAAATTAATGACCCATTCGACTAGCTCAGGGTCATGGTGAGTAATATCGAACCATGAAAATAACTATTAAGGGTACAAACATTGAGCTCTCGAATTCTGTGTATCAATACATCAACGACAAGATAGGCGGTCTTGATAGATTCGTAAAAAATGTTAGCCCGGTAGAATGCTGGGTTGAAGTTGAGAGGACGACAAAGCATCATAGGTCAGGTGACATTTTCAGAGCCGAAGCGCAGATAAAACTGCCGGGATCTTACGGCATACGCGCCGAAAGCACGGAGTGGGATTTGCACCAGGCAATAGATGAAGTTAAAGACGAATTACAGCAGCAGCTTAAAAAGTACAAAGGAAAAATGATCGCAAAAAGGAGGTAGTTACATGAGTGCTAAGGGTGCGTTGTTGGGTTCTCCGGTCTATTATGACCTTGCCGCGAAAGAAAACGAGTTTATGGATTTGAATTCTAAGATTGAGATTGATAGACAGCTTGTGTTGGAGGAGAACACCGACTTTGGAAACATGATTCAAAGGTTGAGCTTACCAGTTTATCACATGGCTCCATGGAAATACGGGTGGAGTAGCATGTTTCTCGCGAATATAGGTTTTTCCCACGGAGAAAAAGCTCTTCTTGCGAATTTTAGAAATCCGCTTCGCCAACCGGAAGAAGAATATGCGTGGGAATGGTTTCAGCGCCTGGGATTTGATCCAAAGAAAGGCATGCTTCGAAGACTCCCGACAGAACCTAAGCGTATCTGCTACGAAGGACAGGGTGATACTCTGATGGGCGGCAAGAATAAATGTTTTTTCACTTATGGGCCGCGTTCAGATTACGAAGCTAAATATTACGTGCAGGATATGCTTTATTCGTATGAAGAGCTGATAGATCTTGAGCTTACCTCCTACTTTTATCACGGAGACACCTGCTTGAATACATTTCGGCCGCTTGAACTTTTTATTTATTATCCAGGGGCATTTTCCGAGGATTCGCGAAGAAAGATAGAAAACTTGCCCCTTGATCTCATAGAACTTTCGCCGTATTTGGCGAATTGTTTTGTAGCGAACAGTGTCTACATAGACAGCACATTCCTCATCAACGTGCCTTTTAATGCAAGCGAAGAATCCCGGCTTTTGAGTGCGTGGGGAAGGCCCCTGGAGGAGAGCGACCCGAGATTTCGCGAGCTTGTGGCATTTGATAGGGGAGCGTGGAAGAAGCACGCGCTTCTGGTTGCGAAACTTAAAAAACAGAAATGTATTAGGGGGGCTTTTCGTACCGCAACCCATGGGCCTGCTGTCCGATGCGGCTATGAGTGGTTTATACGCCAGCTTTGGGATAGGGGCGCGCAAATTATTCCGGTGTATATGTCGCAGGTGGAGCCTTCAGGCGCGGGAGCCAGGTGTTGTGTATTATTCCTGGATTGGCTTCTTACGCCATAAATCGCGATAAATAATCGGTCCGACTAAAATCGGACCGATTTTAAATTATTAACTGAACCGATCATATTTTTTGACATAACTACAGGTTAGTGTTATTCTAATTGGTTCTTTAACAAAAAACGGGGTGTGTGATGAAAGACAATATCGGCAAGATGTACTTATTTCAGTTTTTCTTCGGTATGTATTTTATTGGCGGAGTGTTGGTGCCGTTCTTTACGGAGTGGGGCGGGCTTAGCTTTCGCGACATTACGTTATTGCAAGCGTGGTTCGTGTTTTGGATGTTCGCGCTGGAAGTGCCTACTGGAGCCGTAGCGGATTATTTCGGCAGAAAGGTATCCATTATAATTGGCTGTGTCGCCTTTATACTTGGAATAATAGTTTATGGAATTGCGCCGCGTTTCGAGCTTTTTCTCATTGGAGAATTTTTATGGGCATTAAGCCGCGCGCTTATTTCCGGCGCGGATGGCGCGGTGGTTTATGACACGCTTTTAGGGGACAATAGGGAGGGCGATTCCAAAAAGATTTTCGGCAGATTTAGAAGCTTTTTTCTGGTCGGAATGGCAGTGGGTTCACCCATTGGCAGTGTTATCGCTCACTTTATTGGATTGCGTGAGGTGTTATTCTTTATGATATTGCCGGCAACCTTGGCGCTGGCTGTGTCTCTAACTTTAAATGAGCCAAAAAGAGGATACAAAAAAACTGCTGACTTCTTAGCTAATAAGACCAGCCCCTATAAGATTTTAACAGTGGGGGTCAGATACTTCTGGAATCATAAGATTATAAAGATTCTTGCGACTGACCAGATAATTGTTTGGACAATGATATTTATGATGTTATGGATTTATCAGGTTGTATTAAAGGAACTCGGCGTTGGGATCATCTATTTTGGCATAGTGCACGCTATAATACTACTAGTTCAAATAATATCATTAAACAGACTCGATTTTATGGAACGGGTCCTGGGCTCTAAGAAGCGATATATATTTGTAAGCGCTCTTGTGCCAGCGTTGGGGCTTATTATTCTCGCTTTTACACATTGGGCTCCCGCGGCTATATTTTTAATTGTGCTTATTATGGGCTTAGGACTTCCGAGAAGAGTGATACTTGAAAATTACATGCATAAGCACATAGATTCAGACAAGCGAGCGACTGTTATATCCACGGTAAGCATGTTCCGGAGCGGGTTCCAAGCGATATGCTATCCGATAATTGGACTGATGGTTGATTGGTCATTGTGGACAAGCATATTTATTCTTGGCATTATAGTCTTCGTAGTCGCGTTTGCCTCTCGCGTGAAAGATGAGCATTTAATTGATTAGCAAAGCGAGGAAACTCGCTTTTTTTGTTTATCAGTGTTATTTTATATACATATTAATAATATTTATGCTACTTTTTTCTAAAATTTTTGGCGATCCCAATGAGAGGGAAGTAAAGAAGCTTCAGGATGCCGTGAATAAGATAAATTTACTTGAGTCAGAATTCAAGAATTTTTCGGATGAGCAATTAAGGGAGAAGAGTAAAGAACTCGCTACACAGGTCAGACCTGTGTGTACACACAGGTCTGACCTGTGTAGCGCGAAGCTTGAAGAGATTTTACCTGAAGCCTTTGCTCTGGCAAGAGAAGCATCCAAGCGGACCCTGGGCCAAAGACACTATGATGTTCAATTGATGGGCGGCATAGTGCTTCATCAAGGTAAAATCGCGGAGATGAGAACAGGAGAAGGTAAAACCCTTGCGGCTACTTTGCCCGTGTATCAAAACGCATTAGCCGGCAAAGGAGTGCACGTTGTTACTGTGAATGATTATTTGGCGAAAAGAGACACGGTTTGGATGGGGCAGATATATGATATGTTAGGCTTGAGCGTTGCTTGCATAGTTCATGATCAGGCATTTATATACGATGTGAGATATGTTTCTGAAAATCCCAAATCCCAAATCCCAAATCCTAAACAAATTCAAAATTCAAATGACCAAAATTCAACACGCGACGAGCAGAGAGATGTTCTCGGCAGTTTCAAAATAGAGGAGAGCTATCTGCGTCCATGCACGCGCAAAGAGGCGTATGCGGCAGATATAACTTATGGCACGAATAATGAGTTTGGATTTGATTATCTGCGGGATAATATGGCGTATTCGGTTGATCAGGTGTCGCAGCGCGCGCATTATTTCGCGATTATTGACGAGGTAGATTCAATACTCATAGATGAAGCACGAACACCGCTGATTATTTCCGCTCCGGACCAGGAGTCAACAACGCTGTATGTTACTTTTTCCCGCATAGTGCCCCAACTCAAAGAAGGTCCAGACTATAATATAGATGAGAAAATGAAGACGGTATCCATTACGGAGGAGGGGATTTCAAAGCTAGAAAAAATATTAGGCATAGAAAATATCTACGATCAAACCAAAGGCGGCGGCATTCGCTACGTGCATCAATTAGAGCAGGCCTTGCGCGCGAAAGTTATGTTTCAAAAAGACAAAGACTATGTTGTAAGAGACGGCGAAGTCGTGATAGTGGATGAATTTACCGGGCGCCTCATGCCAGGCCGCAGATACTCCGAGGGATTGCATCAGGCCCTTGAAGCGAAAGAAGGCGTTCAGGTTCAAAAAGAATCAAGAACCCTTGCTTCTATTACGTTTCAAAATTATTTTAGAATGTACGAAAAGCTTGCCGGCATGACAGGTACTGCAATGACCTCGGCCGAAGAGCTGGACAAAGTTTATAAACTTCAAGTCATATCTATTCCTACTAATAAACCAATGATCAGGAAAGATGAATCAGATTTGATTTTTCGCACCCGTCGGGGAAAATTGCAAGCTTTAGTGCAAGATGTAAAAAAAAGAAACGAAACTGGCCAGCCGGTGCTTATAGGCACAACGAGTATTCAAAATAACGAAGTAGTTTCTATGTTTTTGCAAAAGGCGGGAATAAAGCATGAAGTTTTAAACGCTAAAAACCACGAGCAAGAAGGCGCGATAATCGCGCAAGCAGGAAAGTTTGGCGCGGTTACGGTTGCGACTAATATGGCTGGTCGAGGAGTGGACATAATTTTGGGCGGAAATCCGGGCTCGCCCCGCGAAGCGAACGAAGTTCGCGAGGTGGGGGGCCTTATTGTTCTTGGCACCGAACGGCACGAAGCGCGCCGTATAGATAATCAGCTTAGAGGCCGCGCGGGCAGGCAGGGCGACCCAGGGTCTTCAAGGTTTTTTATATCTCTCGAAGACGATATTATGCGAGTTTTTGGCGGTGATAGAATCAAGGGCCTCATGGAAACTTTGAAAATTCCCGAAGATCAGCCCATCGCTAGCGGAATGATTTCAGGCGCCATAGAAAATGCCCAAGGTAAAATAGAGGGCTATCACTTTGATACAAGAAAACATGTTTTAGATTACGATGAAGTTTTAAATAAGCAAAGGCAGGTGATATATGGCAAGAGAAGGGGGATATTGGGGGAGTATTCTCGGCCCGATCAAATACGGGTCCAGGATATGATAGAAGATGAGCTTCGAAAGATGATTGATTTTCATACCGCGGCGTCTCATCCCAGCGAATGGAATATAGAAGAAATTTATGAAAATGCAAAAGGCATAGTGCAAGTTCCTGGCGATTTTCATCAGCAACTTTCCGGCATTGCTGCTAACGGGGGAGAGCTTGATGCGTTGCGCGAAGAAATATTCAGCGCGATATTTAATATCGCGAAAAAAGCTTATCAGGATAAAGTTGAAAAAACGGGCCCGGAAAAAATGCGCGAACTTGAAAAATTTGTACTGCTCCGCACACTAGATACTCTTTGGATGGATCACTTGGAGGCCATGGAGAGTTTGCGTGATAGCGTGCGCCTGCGCGCATACGGCCAAAAAGATCCGCTGGTGGAATATAAACGCGAGGGCAGGGAAATGTTTGAACGCCTGCTTGATCAATTCCAGACGCAGGTAGTGCTTACTATATTTAAAGTTGAATTGCGCGAAACCCCGAACGCACACGCGCCACAAGGAGTTGAAGGCGGGTCGCGAGGCAGGATAGGAGATGCTAAAAAAAGTAATGGCTTGCCCAGCGAAGCTCCGCAAGGCGGAGCGAAGTTGGGCAGAAACGACCCGTGTCCATGTGGATCGGGGAAGAAGTATAAGAGGTGTCATGGGGCATGAGGGAAGAAAAAAGCCCTCACTTGTTAGTGAGAGCATGAATTGGAGAGAATATAATATTCGTTTGGTCCTGAATTTGGCCAAGCTTCGTTTAGTATCTCTTTGGCTGCTATTGATTCAGGCCACACTTTGCCATCTGAAAAGTCATTGTAAGTTCGCATTGGCGGTTCACAAATGCTAGTAACATCGCTTTCTAATCTTCGTGGAAATGCCACGATGAAAGAATCGAATTCGGCCTTACTTACTTTTTTCCAAGCCATGTGCGCATTCTCCTTTCTAAGAAATTGACCCCGACTAAGAACTGTTCCAATAATATAAAAAAACAGAGCACTTGTCAATAGCCGTAAAAATGGCTTAAAATAAGGAAAATCCCTGCGTGACGGTATTGAAAGCGCAAAGGTGTCATGGGGCGTAGGGATAAAAAATCGCCGCGGCAGAGCCTTGGCGATATGACTGGAGTGATTATTTCCGTACGAGGAGCTTCCAGACTTCAACTACATCATTCCCGAACATTTGAGACGGTGTCCGAATGTAGATGCGAAGTTCTGTAAACAGATCGGAAATATGAAGCGAGGGATCTTCGATGGTCTGATAACTTACAATTTCTCCGGCTTCCGACACAGTTTCCTGATTGCGCCGCGATTCATAAAAGAATCCGCCAACTAGCCCGCACTTTACAGTAGGAAATGCAGAGAAAAGACGGTTGTAGAGAGTATACTTGTTTTTTGCTGAATGGAAACATTCAATCGAGAATAAGCTGATAAAAGCGTTTGGCAAGAATGGCAAGAGATTTCCGAAATCAAGTTTTAGATAATCTACCTGTACAAAGTGAGTTATCGAGCCGGTGTTGTTGAGATCGATTCCCACGTATGCGGCATGATGTTGGTCATAGGTGGCATATTCACCAATACCGCAACCGAGATCCATTACGTGCGGCGAATCGGGTAGTAGCAGCGACGCAAAGATAGAAAACATATGATCATGGTTGCTACGCACTATCCGTTCCTGCAAGTATCCGCGGTACATTCGATAAAAGTTTTCGTCATATGGCATCTTGTGCTACTCCCATTAATTATTCAAGGTACAATCTAAATGTATAGTATAAAAGTTGGCGAAATTAATCAAGAAAAAATCCCCATGTGTCAACGGGAAATAGAAATGTCCTACTTACAAGGATTTAGAAATGTCCTACTTGACAGATAAATTGTAAAGTTATTTTCTGCTTTTCAAAAAAGAACTAATGCTTGACGCGCTGCCATTGAAGACGAACTGTCTTCGCCAGGGATGATCCTTGGGCGGTTTCCATTGGGGTTTTGTCTGTTTTTGCGGCTTAGCAGTTGTAAGCACCCAGGATTGAACTATTGGTCGTTGCGGTCTTTTCGGTAGTACCTTGTAATTAAGGTATTTTCCGCGCAGTTGGATTTTTACTTCGTCATCCATGTGCTCTTCCACAACGATGCGGTCTTTTCTGCATAAGATGAGTGGCTGCTGTTGTATAAGCTGATACCATTGATTTTGAAAGCTAAAAGTAAAGTCATTCTGGACAGTACGCTCAGTATGCCGAGAAAGAATACTTGGCAGTTGTTTTTTCTCCGTAGCCGTAAGGCGCATATGCAGATTCACCTTTGATTTAGCCGTAACAGCGAATTTGTTGTTAAAACTCGGTATGAATACGTCTTCTAAAAATCTGTTGGCTGATTGACTATCTGATATACCGGCAAGGCGCAGCTCTTTAATGAGCCGATCTTGCAGAGTATGAAATAATCGCTCTATTCTGCCTTTGGCCTGAGGACTGTGCGCAGATATGGGTTCTATACCGAGTTCTCTCATAGCTCGCTGGAACTGCGTCAGTGTTTCATGGTTCTCAATAGCTACCTTCTGATTCATTTTATAGGTGCTGAACTTATCAAGGTATATGGTACGTGGTTTGCCGTGAAGATTAAAGTAATCCTTCCAGAATCTAAAGACGGGGAGTACTCCTTCATGATCGGCGAACTGCGCGTACGTTATTCTTCCGGTGGCATCGTCTATACTGGCTAATAGGCATAGTTCAGGGCCTCTGTCTTCAAACCATTTCTCGTATGAGCCATCGAATTGCTGCATTTCGCCGTAATGAGCTTTTCTTTCTCGCCACTGACGATGCTGCTGTTTCTGCCTGCGCTTCTGTTTGGGATTCCATAGTCCTTCTTGAATCATTACTGATCTTACAGTTTTGGGGTCGCGGTGGATGTTATGGTTTTCTCCTAGTTTTTCTGCGGCGAAAGATGGCTTGAAATCAGCGTAGTATTTATGTAAAAGTTCTTTTATTCTTTTCTGTTCTTCTTCTGGTATTTTACGATTGCTTGGTTTTCCGCGGTTGCCATGTATTAGGCCTGCAGCTCCCTTATCTCTTACCTTTGTTTTTAGTCGCCTGATGTGCCTCGTTGTTAGATTAAGCATCTCTGCCGCCTCGGTGCCGTTTAGTTCTTTTTGAAAGAGGCGGTTGAGAATTCCGTATCTATCTATTTCTTTTTTGTTCATTTGTAGAAATGCCATAAATGATGTTGTTAATTGTAATAACAACATCATTTTACCTTAGGTAGGACATTTCTATTTCCCTCAACTAGGACATTATCATTTCCGTGGGACACAAGCTTATACTACTATTCTGTCAGCTCATTGCATGGAGGAAGGGGTCTTATCTTCTAACTACTACTAAAGGGGTCTTATCTTCTAACTACTACTAACTGTTTAACATCCGATGTTAAACATAGCATAGCATAGCATAGTCTTAGATGTTAAACATAGTCTTAGTTCGCCAGCTTTTTGTTGCAACAAAAAGCTGGCGGGGTACTTGACAAACTAGCGATAATTTTCTATATTTCTAGTAGTAAAATCGTACATTTAAAAAGAGCTATTTTATGAGGTAAGCCTTTCTTTGCTAAAGCTGCGAAGGGTAAGACGCACTGGTTTACAATACGCGCCTTGCCCGCCATGAGCTTTGGCGACGGCGGGCTTACCTCATGATTCCGCCATAGGCGGACAGGGAGGCGGGCCGCAACAGCGAGGGCGAATCTCGCAAAACAAGGGGGTGTTGTCATGGCGGCTAATAATTATGCTGTCACTGGCGACCAATATCGAACCATCGATCGGCGGATGCGCGAAGTCAAGCGACAGCTCGATCAAGATGGAGGAAGTCCGATTGATCCCGAATGGGTTGCGCACGGACTTCAGCAAATTATTGAGGCCAAGGAAGTGACCTCGGCACCTCTCGTCACGGCGAGTCCGTTCTTCGCCAACGAAGAGGTGAAGTCCAACTACGGCTATCCTTCGGGGTACGCCGTGAAGCCGGTCTGCGAACAGCTCGTGGAGCTCTCCAAGCACTTCAA
>Ga0209399_10001578_pt1 | contig 11716 bp, 12 predicted proteins | sample OV2TP3_FD_184130 | JGI IMG/M metagenome (GOLD analysis project Ga0209399, IMG submission 184130) | Hot spring microbial communities from Beatty, Nevada to study Microbial Dark Matter (Phase II) - OV2 TP3 (SPAdes) (version 3) | ecosystem: Environmental > Aquatic > Thermal springs > Hot (42-90C) ... | reverse complement strand
GAAGTTCGGCACCGCCATCCCGAGCGTGCCGAGCGAGACGGTCGCCGACTCGAACCAGGAGCGCCGCCGCCAGACCGACACGAGGCCCAGCGCGATCCCGCCGGCCACGGCGAGGAGCAAGGCCGCCAGGGCCAGCTCGAGCGTCGCGGGCAGCCGGCTCGCGATGACGTCGAGGGCGTCCTGCTGGAGCCAGAGCGAGCGGCCGAAGTGACCGCGGAAGAGATCGCCGAGGAAGGCGCCGTACTGCGCCCACCACGGCCCCGTGAGGCCGAACTCCCGCCGGACGCGCTCGATGTCTTCCATGCTCGAGCCGACGGGCGCCATGAGCAGGGCCGGGTCGCCCGGTACCGCGCGCAGGACGACGAACACGAGCAGGCTCGCGCCGAGAAGCGAGAGGAACGCCAGGACGAGCCGGCCCAGGAGAAAGCGCGCCCGCGCCATCGCGCGACCGGTTCCGCGTCAGGCCGGTGTTACGCCCAGGACATCTCTTGCGGCACCAGGACACCCGTGGGGAAGGGCCGGAAGTTCAGCTCCTTCTTCATGATGACGGGCTGGACCACCTGGTAGAGCGGGACGATGTAGCCCTTCTCGACGACGTAGCGCGCCGCCCGCCTGGCGGCGGCGATGCGCTTGGCCTCGTCGCGCTCCTCGAAGACGGGGTCGATCAGCGGGACGACGTCCTCCGACTCCCAGACGCGGAACGGGCCCTTGGGCGTCATCTGGAAGCCGACGGCGTTGATCGGGTCACCGGTCGCGTTGGACCAGAAGTAGAGCGAGAGGGGCGCGATCCCCTTGCCCTGCCCGGTGCGGTTCGACCGGTACTGGAACCACTGGGGAATCGTGATCACCTCCAGCTCGGCCTCGATCCCCACGTCCTTCCACATCTGCGCGATGGCGGTGACGACCTCGAAGTCCTTCGCGCGCACCCCTCTCGTCGTCATGACGCCGAGCCTGAGCGGGTTCGCCGGCGAGTAGCCGGCCTTCTGGAGGAGCTGGCGGGCCTTCGTGGGGTCATAGGCGAAGGTGAAGGTCGGGTCGTAGGCATCGTAGAGCGGGCCCTCGGTGGTGGACGTCGGGTTGCCGAAGCCGAGCAGCACCTTCTCCACGATCGTCTTCTTGTCGATGGCGTGGTGGACGGCGAGCCGCACCTCCTCCTTCTTGAACGGGTCGAAGCGCGGCGAGACGAACAGCTCGGCCATGTCCGCGATGGGGTTCTTCACGCCCTTGAGCCCGGCCTGGGCGCTCAAGCGCGTGAACTCCTCGACGGGGACCTCGGCGGTGATGTCGCTTCCGCCCGAGAGGATCTCGGCCACGCGCGCGGTGGGGTCGGTCACCATCTTGAAGACGGCGCGCCGGATGGGCGGCGCGCCCTTCCAGTAACGGTCGAAGGCTTCCAGCACCAGCGTGCTGCCCGGCGTGAACGCGACGACGCGGTAGGGGCCCGAGCCGACGGGCTTCTTCGTGAACTCCGCGCTCCGGCTCTTGTCGTCGCCCCCGAGCGACAGGAAGTACGCCTTGGGGACGACGAAGCCGGCGAGGAAGCCGAGCCAGCGCGGGAAGGACGGGTCGAAGCGCTCGAACACGAGCTGGACCGTCGCCCTGTCGGGGACCTTGATCTCCTTCACCTTGCCGTAGGTCGCCCGGTAGATGGAGACCTGGCGCAGCCGGTCGATGCTGAAGGCCACGTCCTCGGCGGTGAGGTCCGAGCCGTCGTGGAACTTCACGCCCTGGCGGACCTTGAGCTCCATCCCCATCTTGCCGTCGGTCCACTGCCAGGACGTGACGAGGTGCCCGTGGTACTTGAGCTGCCGGTCCTGCGCGAGAAACCGGTCGAAGACCGCCTCGAACATCGACTCGCGCGGGCTATTGCGCGGGGCCGGATGCGGGTCCATGGAGGTGATGGTCTCCGGGAAGGCGATGGTCACCAGCGCCCGTCGCTGAGCCGTCGCCTCCCTTCCTGGAGCCAACGTCATCACGGCCGCGCCAAGGCCGCCCACCCCGGTCGTCCTGAGAAACGTGCGCCGGCTCACCTGCATGGGAGCCTCCTTTCGTGCACTGGCTATATATCGCAGTCGGCTCCCCGACACAATTACGGCGACGCGAGGAAAATATTTGCCCTATCGGGCGAGTGGACGGCATCCCGATTGCTGACCTTTCCCCGGACTCTCGAACCGAAAGGAGAACGACGCATGAAGAATCGGTTTGCTCGAATCCTTCCCCTGGTGCTGGCTGGCGGGATCCTGACCGGCTGCGCCACCTTTGGCGAGATGCAGGACACTTCACCCGCCGCGTCGCCAGGAACGTCCAACCCACCGACGATCACCGACCGAGAGGAGAGGCCCCAGGGCCTCTGATCGCTCTGCCCGCCTGATCGCTCAGCAGTAAGCGGTGCGCTCTCCGCGCGACAGGAGACGGCGCAGGCGCGTTCTTCTGTCCGCGGAGGCGCCCCGGCCTACGCGTGACCGGTCACGCGCGCCCAGAGCGCGGCCGCGTCGGCCGGCGGTCCATTGCCGCGCCACGCGACGTGCTGGTCGGGCCTGATCAGCACGAGGTCGCGCGCGTAGAGGTCGCGCGCCTCCTCGCTCTCCACGTCGAGCACGTGGAATGGCACGCCACGCGCGCGCGCCGCCGCCTCGAGCCGCGCGGTGTCCCGCCCTCGCCCCTTGCCGAGACGCAGGAGCGTGAAGTCGCGGCCGAAGCGGTCGAAGATCGAGACGCCGTCCTCGAGCCACACGTGGGGCGCCCGCGCGCCAGGGCAGCTCGACGGGACATAGCGGAAGGGATCGTCCACCGGGGGATCGACGTCGAGGCCTGACACGATCGGCGAGGCGCCGTACCACATGCCGAAATGGATCCCTGGCACATCGAACTCCGCGGCGGCGTGCCGATAGAGCTGTTCGCCCAGTTCGGCGCGCGCCTGCTCACCCGCGGCGTTCTCTTCCTCCAGGGCCTCGGGAAGGCGCATGCGCCCGATGGAGTCGGCCATCTCTCGCGCGAAGCGCGTATTGCGACGCGCGATCGACTGCCGCTCGCGCTCATAGCTCGCGAGCAGCCCCGACCCGCCCCATCCCTGGGAGACGGCCGCCAGCTTCCACGCGAGATTGGAAGCGTCGTCGACGGAGGTGTTGTAGCCCTGGCCGGCCGTCGGTGTGAACAGGTGCGCGGCGTCGCCCGCGAGAAAGACGCGGTCGTTGCCGAACCGCTCGGCGACGAGCGTGTATCCGGCGAGCCACTCGTCGATGCCGATGATCTCGTGGGGAAACTCGACGCCGGCGGTGAGGGCGAGCGACTCGCGCGCGTAGGCCAGCGAGCCCTTCTCCCCCTGTGGCAGCTGGACGTGGAGCACGAAGAGCCCGTGCCCGTCGATCGCGCAGGCCGCGGCGCGCCGCTCCAGATTGATCGCCCAGTACTGCCAGGAGCGCTCGGTGCGGACGATCGAGTAGAAGGCCGGGGCCCGGAAGAACGTCGCGAGCATCCGCCCGCCCATCCAGGGGCGCTCCTCGCCGGCGAACCCCTCGTAAGGGATGCCCAGCGTCTCGCGCACGATGCTCCGCGCGCCGTCGCACCCGACGGCGTAATCGGCCTCGATCCGCTCGAGCGCCCCGGTGGCGAGCTGTCGCGCCTCGACGGTGACGCCGTCGGCCCGCGCCTCGATCCGCTCGCCGCGCCAGCCCAGCCGGAGCTCGACCGCCGGCTGCCGCTCGGCGTGCTTTCGCAGCACGACCTCGATGTACATCTGCTGGGCGCGGTGAAGCGGCTCTGGCGTCGGCCAGCGCGAGTCCGGCCGCTCGCGCGCCTCGATGGCCTCGCGGCGCGAGCGGCCCCGGAGCCGCGCCAGCTCGTGTCGGGCGTAGCGCGTGAAGTACGTGATGTCTTGCGGATAGTCCTCCGGGAGCCCCAGCGCCCGGATCTCGGCGGCGAAGCCGAGGCGCCGGTAATGTTCCATCGTCCGCGACGTCGTGGCGTTCGCCTTGGGAAAGTCGGGCGGTCCCGGATCTTCCTCCAGCAGGACACAGGGCACGCCCCGCCGCCCGAGCTCGATCGCGAGGACGAGACCGGCGGGGCCGCCGCCGACGATCACGACGCGGGTCCGGATCACAGCCCTACTCTACTCGAACGGCAGCACGAGCTGTCTCACGTGGTCGGCCTCCACCAGCTTCCCGGCGCGCAGCCCGATCAGCCGGATCGCGCGGGTTCGGTCCCAGTTCCTCCGCATCAGCATCGCCGCGCCGCGCGAGAGCGTCTCGGCGTCGTCCGTCGGCTGCGGCAACCGCACCTGGCGCGTGAACGTCTGCCAGTTCGCGTAGCGGAGCTTGATGGCGACGTGGCCCGCCAGGAGCCCCTCCTGCTTGAGACGGCCCGCCACTTCTTCGGCCTGGTCGTGGAGCTCGGCCCAGAGCACGTGGCGATCGGTGGTGTCGGTCGAAAACGTGTGCTCGGCCGAGATGCTCTTGGACGTGCGCTCGGCGTGGAGCTCCGTCTCCGCGATCCCGCGACTGGCCTCGTGCAGGTAGCGGCCGTAGGCGCGGCCGAACTGGGCGACCAGCTCCTCGAGCGGCCGCGCCGCCAGGTCGCCGATCGTCGTGATCCCCAGCGCCACGACGCGCCGCTCGGCCTTCGGCCCGATGCCCACGAGGGCGCGGACCGGCAGCGGCGCGAGGAATGCCGCCTCCTCCCCCGGCTGGACGACGACGACGTGATCCGTCCGCGATTTGGCGGCCTCGCTCGCCATCTTGGCGACCAGCGCCGAGGTGGCGATGCCGAGGGAGACCGAGATCTTCGTCTCCGCCAGAATGCGGGCGCGGAGGGCCAGCGCCGCCCCGGACTCGAAGCCGTGGGACCACGCGCAGGCGGCCTCGTCGATGGAGTTCTGCTCGACCAGCGGGCTCGCCTCGCGCAGGACGGCCATGACGCGGGCGGAGTAGCGCTCGTAGACGTCGCGGCGCGGCGGGAGGAAGAGCGCGTTGGGGGCGCGCTTGAGCGCGATGGCGGCGCTGAGGCCGCTGTGAATCCCCAGCGCGCGCGCGGCGTCGTTCGCGGTCGTGACGATGGCGCGCGGGGCCTGCCGGGGATCGCGCCCGATGATGACGGGCCGCGGATCCTCGGCGAGGCCGGGGCGCTCCGCCGCTTCCACCGCGAAGTAGAAGCGGTCGCAGTCGAGGAAGAGGTAGCAGGGATCTGCGATCGGCGCGCCGCTCCTCAGGCCGAGACGGACTCCGCGGCGACGGCGCGGGCCGATTCGACACGCACGAAGTAGGCGTAGAACGCGAAGAAGGCCAGCGCGTAGACCGCCCCCGCCAGGTAGTACGGCATCGCCCAGTTGCCGGCGGCCATGAAGGGCCCGGCGATCCAGGCGCCTACGCCCATCGGGAACTCGCTGAAGGCGTGCATGACGCCGTTCGTCGTGCCCCGCTCGCGCTCCTTCACGACCTCCATCGAGAAGAGGCTGTAGATCGGGTCGGTCAACGCCTTGTTCGGGAATGCCCCGCCGATGAGGACGATCGCGAGCACGTAGACGATCCCCGCGGTCACCACGCCGGGGGCGAGACCGATCAGCACGAGGAACGGCACCCCGAGGAATTTCAGGAACGCCACGGTGCGGACGCGGCCGAGCCGGCGGACGACGAGCGGGGCGAGCAGCGTCGCGAAGGCGGTGACGACCGACCCGACGCCGAAGATGAGCCCGACGGCCGCGGTCGACGCGCCGAGCTCCTGAGCGAAGAAGACGTTGAAGAAGGGCGCGGTCATGCCGAGCGCGAGCCCGGCGCCGCCCTCGGTCACGGCGAGCATGCCGATGGCCCCGTAGCTCTCGAGGCTCTTCCACCATCGTCTGATGTCGATCGCCTGCCACCGCTCGTCGATGAGGTAGATCGGGATCGCCGAGAGCAGCATCACGGGGACGACGCAGAGGAGGGCCGCCTGGAGCGCCACGGCGTGCTCGTGGCCGACGCCGAGGAGCGGGCCGAACGCCAGCGGCAGGAATCCCGCCAGGAGGCTCCCCAGGCTCGCAGCGCCGACCGTGAGGAAGCCACCGATGCTGAAGAGGTGGACGCGCTCGTCGGACCGGCTCTGCTCGACCATGAACGGCGGGCCGACGATCGAGTGGCCACCCTCGAACGCGCCCTGGACGGCGGCAAGCACCAGGAGCGCCGTGGGGTCCTGGGCGAGGATGAGCGCGGAGGTGCCGAGGATGTTGCCCGTATAGGAGACGAGAAAGACCCGGCGTCGCCCGAAGAGATCCGAGAGGATCCCCGACGGGATCACGGAGAGCCCGTGGAAGATCCAGTTGATCGAGGCGAGCTGGGCGACGAAGAGCGTGTCGTGGCCGGCGGCGAGCAGGTAGAGGTAGAAGAGCACGCGCCAGATGGCGACCGAGAGGCCGCTGAACGGGGCCCGGAGGATCAGGAGCCGGGCGTTCCGGCTGAAGGAAAGGATGCGCCGGATGTACTCCCCGCCACGGCGCGCCTGCCACACGGCGAGGACGATGACGGCGATCGTGAGCCCGATGCCGACCAGCCAGACGGCGAGGGGGACGGGCGTGCTTTCTCCCGGGCCGTGGGCGTGTGGGCCGTCGCTCCAGGCCGTCGCCGCCCACCAGAGGACGGCCGCGATCGCCACGCCGAGCCCCAGTGATCCTCCGCGCCGCTTCATCGCCACGGCCCCAGCCTACACGCGAACGCGGCCCGCCGCGCGCCACGCGTCGGCGAGGGACCAGACCCAGACGGCGAGCAAGCCGAGGAGCGGCACGACCAGGTCGGCGCCCGGTCGGAAGCCCGGCCGGGCGAGCGCCAGGGGATCGGCGGGAGTCGCCCGGCCGAGAAGCCAGCTCAGGATGATTCCCGCGACCAGGAACAGCGCGCCGCTGACGTGCTGGCGGTTGTAGAACTGCCCGAGACCAGGGAAGATCCCCGAGAGCACGAGGGCGACGACCTTCTTGCGTCGCACGCTCGGCTCAGCCTTCACGGGTCCCCCTGAGCCCCAGCACGTTGCAGGCCGGGACTGGCTTGGCGAATCCCTTGAGCGGGAGCGGCCCGACCTCTTCACCCTCGATCAGGTCCTCGACCTCGGCCGCGACGCGCAGCGAGACCAGGATCTGACCGCCTCTGGCCTCGCCGCACAGGCGCGCGGCCAGGTTCGTCACGGTGCCGATGGCGCCGTAGTCCCACCGGCCTTCGAAGCCGATCGCGCCGATCGTCGCGTACCCCTTGGCGATGCCCACGCCGAAGTCGAGATCGTACCCGCGCTTCCGCCAGCCCGCGCCCAGGGGCTTGACGCGCTCCCTCATGGCCACGGCCATGCGGATGGCCCGCTCGGCGGGGTCGGGAATGGGCATGGGATCGTTGAAGAAGATCATCATGCCGTCGCCCGTGAACCGCTCCAGGGTCCCCTCGTGCTCGAGAATCAGCTTGCCCATCTCGGCGTGGTACTGCCGGAGGACCCCCATGACCTCCTCGGGGTCGGCCGTCTCGGCGAAGGCGGTGAACCCCCGGAGGTCCAGAAAGACGACCGTCACCTCCCGCCGATGCGTCCGGAGCGGGTCGTCCGTCCCGCCGGCGACGATCAGCTCGGCGAGCTGGGGTGAGAAGAAGCGCTTGAGCCGACTGAGCTGCTCGACCATCCGGTACGTCCGGGCGTTGTCGATCGCCGTGGCGGCCTGATTCGCCACGATGTTGAGGAGGACCTCGTCCAGTTCGTCGAAGGCGTTCGGCTTGGCGCTCTCGACGCCGAGGACGCCGATGAGCCGGTCCTTGACGAGCAGCGGAATGCCGAGCTGGCTGTGGACGTTCGGCAGGCCCGGCAGCGTCGGCGGCATCGCGCCCGGGACCAGCTGGCCCGCCTCCTCCATCTTCGCCCGCACGGCCATCAGGTAGCTCAGGCTGGCGCCGACGTTGCCGAGGCGCATCAGCTTCTTGCGGCTCGCGACCACGCCGATGACTCCCTGGCCGAACTCGATCTCGGCGCCCAGGCCCGCCTGGTCGTAGCCGCGACTGGCGACCAGCGTGAGCCTGTCCGCCGACGGGCTCGCGAGCAGGATCATGGAGTGCTGGAAGCCGAGGGTCTTCTCCATGGCGCGCAGGACGATCTCGAGGATGCGATCCAGGTCGAGGGTGGAGGTGATCTCAGAGGAGATCTGCTGGATGATCCGGACGTCGTCGGACCGCTTCGCCAGCTCCTGGTTGAGCTTGCCGATCAGCCGCTCGTTGTCGGCGATCTGCCGGCGCAGGTCCTGGCTTTCGTCCTCGCGGGCCATCGATCGTCGTCGCGCTCAGGCGGCTCCGGGCTACCCGTCCATCTCCGCCAGGGGCATCCGCTCGTCCACGTTCTTCCTGACCGATTTCACCCGGTAGATATCGGCCGCCTTGAGCTTGAAGATGCCTTTCATGCCGGTGATGGACGCAATGGCCTCGATTCGCATGTCCATGGCGTCGAAGACGGGGCCGCTCGTCTCCGAGCGCTCGTACTCGATCTCCAGGTCCCAGCCCTCGAGCGTCTCGGGGCTGATGACCGACGCCAGGGCGTGGGGGTTCTCGCGGATGTTCTTGACGGTCTTGTTGAAGAATTGGTAGGAGAGCGCCACGTGGTCCGGATCGACGTAGTAGACCTGCGAGATCGTCGTGACGTTGGGCGTGCCGTCGCGGGAGCAAGTCACGACGTGCGAGGGAATGACTCCCTCCATCGCGGGCTTGATCTCGTCCGGCAGCATGCCCACGGTGTCGCCTCCCTACCCGATCTTCTTCCCGGCGTCCGGCCCGGGGGTCTGGAGAAACACCTCTTCGACGCGAAATGTGATGGCCACCGCCGGCTGGTGCCGGAAGCCCAGGATCAAGGGCCTGGCGATCTGCTCCGGATACCCGCACCGGAGCGCCAGGGCCAGCCACCCGTTCCGCCGCGATTCAAGGTAAGCCCCTTCCTGGTCGTCCGCCGGCCGCGAGGACAGGTACCGCCCCTTCAGCTGGTAGGCCTCGTGAGTGGGGCTCCCGGCCCCCATCGCGACCGGCCCGTTGGCCTCGAGGTGGGACAGGATCTTTCTCGCGCGCTCCTCGACCACGAAGCAGGTGACCGTCTCTCGATCAGGAGCGACCACCGCTCCGGTGACCCAGGCGTGCGCGGGCCGGAGCGTCTCGTCGCGCGTCCCGATCGACAGGAAGATCGGGCTCTGGACGAACTCGGCGACGTTCTCGGGGATCACAGGTACTGGCCCGGTCGGCGCTCGCCCTCCGGGGTCCCCGGCGGGAGTCCGCGGCGTCGCATCTCCTCGAGCTGGGCGCGCGTCTGCATGTGCTGGGCCCACAGCGCCGCCTGGATGCCGTGGAAGAGGCCCTCGAGCCAGCCGACGAGCTGGGCCTGCGCGACGCGAATCTCGGACTCGCTCGGTGCCGCGTCGAGCGGGATGGTGAGGGTGTCGAGCTCCTGCTGCAGGTCCTCCGACAGCCCCTCCTTGAGCTCGGCGAGCGCCCGCTCGTAGATGGCCCGCAGGCGCTTCCGGCCGGCCTCGTCGGGGGAGGACTGGCGGACTTCCTCCAGCAGCTCGCGGATCATCGAGGCGATACGGAGGAGCTTCGCGGGGCGCTGGATGAACTCGCCGGGCTGCTCGCGGGGACCGGTCACGATTTCCGGATCTTGATCCGCCATGGGCAGTCGCTCAGGGGATCATACCGCGCGGACGGCGGCAGCGGGGCGCGGGCGTACGGTCTCGAGGTCGAGCGGCCTGGCGATGAACCCCATCCCGTCGGTGCGCCAGTCGTAGTCCGGCACCTCGCAGTAGATCTCGAGGACGTTGCCCTCGGGATCCCGGATGTACACGCTGTTGGTGATGGCGTGGTCCGTGGTGCCGACGATCGGCACCCCGAGCGCCTTGCAGCGGTCGTACCAGGCTTTGACGACGTCCAGATTCTCGACCAGCAGCGCGACGTGCACGAGGCCGACCTGGTTCTCCTTCGGGGGATCCGCGTCGGGGCGGGTCTTGAAGATCGCGATGTCGTGGTGGTAGTCGCCGAAGCGGAGGAACAGCCCGCGCTCGGGATCCTCTTTGCCGATCTTCATGCCCAGCACACCGCAATAGAACTGCTTGGCCGCCTCCAGATCTCGCATTTTCAACACCACGTGTCTGACCCCGATGATCGGCTTGATCTCCACGGTCATGGTCTCCTTCTCACTCGTCGTACTCGGTGACGAACGCGCCCGGGACGTGAAACTCGAGGAAGTGGAGCTCCTTGCCGTCGGCGCTGCGGAGCCCGTGTCTGTCGTTCATCGGAAAATGGACGGCCTGCCCGGGGCCCAGGGTCGCCTCCTTGCCGTTGACCAGGAACCGGATGTACCCGTCCAGCATCACGAACATGCTCTCGGCATTGGGATGATGGTGCTTCCTGGTCACGGTGTCGCCGGTGTAGCGCACGATCATGGCGTGGCCACGCTCGGAGCCCACCGTCGACCGGCTGGCCAGGTACGTGCGCCGCTTCTTCTCCTCGGGGATGTCGACGACCGGCAGATCCCCGACCGCCATGACCTTGAGCCCGCCGCGGAAGCCGGGCGTGGCGCGCCCGGCGCCGGGCGGCGGGACCACGACGCTCAAGACCTTGGCCGCGGCAGCGCCGCCCGTCAGCGCGAAGCTCGTCCGCTCCTCGACGATGGCGAAGGTCTCCCGTCCCATCGTGGCGGTCCGGCCCACGGCGTCGATGCGCGCGTCGCCGGCGATCACGAAGACGTACTGATCCGACCCTCCCGGCACCTCTCCCGCGTAGCGCCCCGCCGGGGCGATGCGCAGGAGCGTGGCGTGCATCTCGGTGGCCTGGGTGTCGACCAGCGGGGCCAGGCGCACCCCCTCCGCCACGCTCCGCCCCTCGATCGCGTCGTAATCGACGATCGTTCCCATCGAATCTCCCTCCTGTTCGTCGCTCGGCGTCGCGGCTCAGGCGCTGGCGAAGTGACGCTTGATGATCGCGGCCGACCACTCGGTGATGAGCGCCCAGCCCTTCTCGCCCGTGTCACGGGTCGCCAGGGCGGGGTTGCCGATCGAACCCGGTGGCGCCTCGGCCCGGAAGTCCTTGAGCGGCTCGTAGGCGGCGCCGCCGAAGTGGGGCGGCACGTCCCAGGGAAGGCGCTGCCGGCGCTCGGGGGAGAACGCGACGGCGCGCGCGAGGTCGACCAGCTCCGGCTGGCTCGCGAGCACGCGGGCCGTCTCGCCCTCCCCGCCGTGCCCCTCGACGCCCTTGGACGTGAGCATCTCGCCGTACTTCTCGCGCACCACGGGGAGCGGATTCAGCACGAGCACCCGGGCGATCCCGTCCGCGGAGAGCTCCTGGGCCGCCGCCTGCATCACGCCCAGGTTCCCGTCATGGGTGAGGACCAGGACGATCTTGCGAAACCCGTGACGCGCGAGGCTCGTGCAGACCTCGCGAATGACTTCGAGGAGCGTCGAGGGGCGGAGCGTGATCGTCCCGGGAAACGACATGTAGTCGGGCGAGATCCCGAACGGGATCGTGGGGCCCGGGACCGCGAGGACGCCTTCGTCCTCGAGCCGGGCCGCGATGCGACGCACGCTGTCCGCGCCGAGGATCGTGTCGGTCGCCAGCGGCATGTGGTGGCCGTGCCCCTCGCAGGAGCCGACGCCCACCAGCACGATCTCCGTCCGCTCGCGGAGCGCCGCCACCTCGGGCCAGGTCATCTCGGGGAGCGCTTTGGGACCCTCGATCGTGTACCGCGTTCGAGGCAGCAT
>Ga0209399_10001577_pt1 | contig 11722 bp, 3 predicted proteins | sample OV2TP3_FD_184130 | JGI IMG/M metagenome (GOLD analysis project Ga0209399, IMG submission 184130) | Hot spring microbial communities from Beatty, Nevada to study Microbial Dark Matter (Phase II) - OV2 TP3 (SPAdes) (version 3) | ecosystem: Environmental > Aquatic > Thermal springs > Hot (42-90C) ... | reverse complement strand
GGACGAGGCGGCCGCCTTTGCGGGAAGGTCTACAATTGCGCCGCAAGATGACGCGCAACGGTTTCGTTTTTCGACTGCTGGCTGCGGCTGCCTTCAGTCTCGCGCTCGCCGCATGCGACCCGGTCTCGCTGACCGTGTTCGGCGTCGGCACGGCCGCCGGCGTGCAGCACACGCTTGGCGGGATCGCGTACCGGACGTTCTCGGCGCCGCTGCCCCGGGTCCGCACCGCGGTCAAAAAAGCGCTCGATCACATGGACATCAGGATCGGCTCGACCGAAAAGATCGAAAACGGAGAGCGGATCAAGGCGCGCGCGGCCGACCGGGACATCGAGATCGAGCTCGAGGCGTTGAGCTCCAAGACGACACGGATACGCTCGAGCGCGCGCAGCGGAGTTATCATGGATGCCGCGACCGGCACCGAGATCATTCTCCAGACGGAGAAGGCGCTGGGCGGAACTTGACGGAGGCGCATCATGAGCCGCTCCCTTTATAGAACCGCAACGATCCTGCTCTGCGCGGGCGCGCTCGTTGCGGCTTCCGCGGCCGCGCAGACCGGAGGCGACGCGCAGGCGCTCGACACGCAGACGCAGCAGATGGATTCGCTCGCGACGACGCGCGGTTCGGCCACGGTTTCCGGGCGGATCAGTTCCGATTTCAGCGCGTTCGCCGGTTCGACAGCGAATGCCGACTCGCTCGTGAGCGGCCTCCGGAGCGGCAGCGCGATCACGCTGACATCCACCGATGCGCAGGGCGCAACCACGTCGACCACGTTCACGCCGCCCACCGGACAAATGGGGTACGGCAACGTGTACACGTCGCTTGCGCTGGCGAAACAGCAGCTCGCCGCCCTGGGCGTGACCGACCCGACGGCGCAGCAGATCCAGGCGGCGCTGGTCGGCGGAACCGTGACCGGTGCAAACGGCCAGACGACGACGCTCACCGGTGTGCTCACGCTGCGCGCGCAAGGCATGGGGTGGGGACAGATCGCGCAGTCGATGGGAACCAAGCTCGGCCCGGTGGTGAGCGGCATGAAATCGGCCAACACGCGGATCGCCGCGCAACCGACAGGCGGCTCGACGGCGGGTACCCAGGCGGCGAGCGACGCGGGGCAAGGCAACGCCCATGGCCGGGGAGTGGTCACGGGCGCAGGTGCGCCTGCCGCACAGGGGCAAGGCCGCGCGTACGGAAGAGGCATCGTGACCGGAGCCGGAACCGCGGCCGGCGCGGGTCACGGCAACGCCTATGGACGAGGCGTCGTCAGCGGAGCGGGCACGCCGGCAGGCCAGGCGGGCGGCGCGCAGGGCAGATCGGCCGGCAAGGGAAATTGAGCGGGGCGGCGGATCCGCCGCCGCGTCGCGCGCGCCGGGTTGCGGTCAGCCGACCCAGACCCGGGCGTTACGGAAGATCCGCATCCACGGCGAATCCGCGGGCGCGCCCTCGGGCGTCCAGGACATCTGCACCGACCGGAACACGCGTTCCGGGTGCGGCATCACGATCGTGAATCGCCCGTCCGGCGTCGTGAGACCGGTGAGGCCTTTCGGCGAGCCGTTCGGATTGAGCGGATAGCGTTCGGCCGGCCGCCCGCGATGGTCCACGAAACGCATGCAGACGAGCGGCGCTGAGCGTTCGGCGTCCTCCGGACGGGCGAACTCCGCGCGCCCTTCGCCGTGCGCCGTGGCGATCGGCATCCGGCTTCCGGCCATGCCCGCGAAGAGGATCGAAGGATTGGGCGGGATTTCCACCAGCACGAAGCGCGCCTCGAACTGCTCCGAGCGGTTACGCACGAACACGGGCCAGTGCGCCGCACCCGGGATGATCTCCTTGAGCGCCGCCATCATCTGGCAGCCGTTGCAGGAGCCGAGCGCAAAGGTGTCGGGGCGCAGAAAGAAGCGCTCGAACTCGCCGCGCGCCCTGGCGTTGTACAGGATCGACTTCGCCCAGCCCTGCCCTCCGCCGAGCACGTCGCCGTAGGAAAAACCGCCGCATGCGGCGAGCCCCTTGAACGACGCGAGCGTGACGCGCGCGGCGAGAATGTCCGACATGTGCACGTCCACGGCTTCGAACCCGGCGCGATGGAACGCGGCAGCCATCTCGACCTGGCTGTTCACGCCCTGCTCGCGCAATACCGCGACGCGCGGGCGCGCGCCGGACGCAATGTAGGGCGCGGCAGCGTCCTCGGCGGCATCGTAGGTCAGGGCGAAGGAGAGTCCCGGGTCGCCCGCGTCGAGGATGCGGTCGAATTCCTCGCGCGCGCACTCCGGGTGGTCGCGCAGCGCCTGCATCCGCCAGGTGGTTTCGGACCAGGCACGCTGCAGATCGACGCGCATCTCGGCGAACACGGCTTTCGCGTTGCGCGTGACGCGGATCTCGTCGCGCGCGTTGAGAAAACCGACGACGTGGGCGCATTCGCCAAGGCCCGCGGCGCGCAGCGCGTCCATGACGCGGCCGCGGTCGGAAGCGCGGATCTGCAGCAGCGCCCCGAGCTCTTCGGCAAAAAGCGCCGCGAGCGCCAGGTCCTGCATGCGCCCGGCGAGCTGGTTTTCGCCGTCGCGCTTGAACGCGTCGACGTCGTCCGCGGCGGCGTCGAACGCGATCGGATCGAGGCTGAGCGTGAGGCCGCAGTGCCCCGCGAACGCCATCTCGCAGGCCGCGGCGAAAAGTCCACCGTCCGAGCGATCGTGGTAGGCAAGGAGCAGGCCCTCGCCTGCCAGCGCGTGGACGGCCTCAAAGAGCGCCCGCACCATGCGCGGATCGTCCGCGTCCGGACAGCGGTCGCCGAAACGGCCGTGGACCTGCGCGAGGATCGAGCCGCCGAGACGGTTCTTCCCGCACCCCAGGTCCACGAGGATCAGCTCGGTCTCGCCGCAGTCGGTCCGCAGGCGGGGCGTGAGCGTGCCGCGCGCGTCCTCGACCGGCGCAAACGCCGAGACGACGAGAGAAAGCGGTGCGACCACCTCCTTGCCGTCCCAGGCCGTGCGCATGGAAAGCGAATCCTTTCCCACCGGAATCGAAACGCCGAGCGCGGGGCAGAAGGAAAGCGCCACTGCTTCCACGGTCCGGTAAAGCGCCGCGTCTTCCCCCGGATAGCCTGCCGCCGCCATCCAGTTTGCCGAGAGCTTGACGCGCTCGAGCGAGCCGACGCGCGCCGCGGCGAGGTTCGTGAGGGCCTCCGCCACGGCCATGCGACCCGAGGCGGGCGCATCGATCAGCGCGAGCGGCGTACGCTCGCCGATCGCGAACGCCTCGCCCGCATACCCCTCGTAGTCGAGCAGGGTCACCGCGCAATCGGCGACCGGCGTCTGCCACGGCCCGACGAACGGATCGCGCGCGCACAGGCCGCCCACCGTGCGATCGCCGATCGCGACGAGGAATGTCTTGTCGGCGACCGCCGGATGCCGCAGCACGCGATAGGCCGCGTCCCGCAGTTCGATTCCGGCCAGCGTCAACGGCTCGGGCGCGCGCGCGACGCTTTTCACGTCGCGCAGCATGCGCGGCGGCTTGCCGAGGATGGTTTCGAGCGGAACCTCGATCGGCCGTTCCCGGAGCTCCGGATCCTCGACGCAAAGCCGGCCGTCCGCCGTGGCGCTGCCAAGCACTGCGAACGGGCAGCGCTCGCGTTCGCAGAGCGCGGCGAAGCGGTCGAGATCGCCGGGCGCGACCGCGAGCACGTAGCGCTCCTGGGCCTCGTTGCACCAGATCTCGCGCGGCGACATGCCGGAGTCTTCCGAGGGCGCCGCGCGCAGGTCCAGGCGCGCGCCGCGCCCCGCCGCATGCGCCAGCTCCGGCAGCGCATTCGACAAGCCGCCCGCGCCGACGTCGTGGATCGACAGGATCGGGTTGGCATCGCCCAGCTGCCAGCAGCGGTCGATGACTTCCTGCGCCCGGCGCTGCATCTCGGCGTTGCCGCGCTGGACCGAATCGAAATCCAGGTCTTCGATGTTCGCCCCGGCTCCCATCGAAGAGGCGGCGCCGCCGCCCATGCCGATCAGCATCCCCGGTCCGCCAAGCTGCAGCAGCAGCGTTCCCGGCGCAAGCGGCGCCTTGCCGACCTGGGGCGCAGAGATGTTTCCGATGCCCCCGGCGAGCATGATCGGCTTGTGGTAGCCGCGGGAGACTCCGCCGACGTGCTGCTCGAAGGTGCGGAAATATCCGGCGAGGTTCGGCCGGCCGAACTCGTTGTTGAACGATGCGGCGCCGATCGGTCCCTCGAGCATGATCGAAAGCGCGCTGACGATGCGCCCGGGCCGTCCCCCGTTGTCCTTTTCCCACGGCTGCTCTGCGCCGGGCAGCCGCAGGTGCGACACCGAGTACCCGACCAGCCCCGCCTTGGGTTTCGCGCCGCGGCCGGTTGCCCCCTCGTCGCGAATCTCGCCGCCGGCGCCGGTCGCGGCCCCCGGGAACGGCGAGATCGCGGTCGGATGGTTGTGGGTCTCGCATTTCATGACCGTATGGGTGAGCACGGCATGCGCCCGGTAGACGCCCTCGCCGTCCGGATGAAAGCGCTGCGCGACGCGTCCTTCCATCACCGCCGCGTTGTCCGAGTACGCGAGCACCGTGCCGCGCGGATTGCGCGCGTGCGTATGCCGGATCATGGCGAAAAGCGAGTGTTCCTTGCGCGCGCCGTCCACGACCCAATCGGCATTGAAGATCTTGTGCCGGCAGTGCTCGGAGTTCGCCTGCGCGAACATGGTCAGCTCGGCGTCGGTCGGGTCGCGTCCAAGGGCGAGAAACGCTTCGCGCAGGTACGCGATTTCGTCTTCGGTGAGCGCGAGGCCGAGCTCGCGGTTCGCTTGCTCGAGCCGGGCGACCGCCACGCGCGCAAGCCGGCGCGGCCCGACGTGACGGAACAACCGCTCCGCCTCGTCCAGGCTGTTCAATACCGACTCGGTCATCCGGTCGTGAAGCAGCGCGGCGATTCGCGGACGCGCATCGCCGGGGACATCGCCCGCAACGTTGAAGAGCGTGCCGCGCTCGACCCGGCGGATCTTCGCCAGGCCGCAGTTCCGCGCGATGTCGGTTGCCTTGGAAGACCAGGGAGAAATCGTTCCGATCCGCGGTACGACGAGGAACGCGCTGCCGGCACCGTCCTCGCGCGCGGGCGGCAAGCCGTACTGGAGGAGCCGGTGAAGGACCGCCTCCTCGTCGCGCGAAAGCGACGGTTCGGATTCGACGAAATGCCAGTATTCGGCGGCGATGCCGCGAATGCCGCGATGCACGGCCTGCAGCGAGGGGAGAAGCTTCGCGATGCGGAACTCCGACAGCGCGCGCGCGCCGCGGAGCTTCAGGATCGTGTACATCGGACCCGGCTGGTAAATGCGGATTTTACCAAACCGGCCCGCTCTACTTCCGCAACACGGGCTCCTGGATCCTGCCGCCGAGCGCGAGATTGCCGCGCAGCGTCTTCATGTCCACGCTGATCTGACCGCCCAGGGCGCCGTCCGCGGTGATATCTACGCTCGCCCCCGCGTTGAGGGCACCGGCGCTGATCATGACGTTGCGCAGTTGCACCGCGCCCTTGTCGTACACGCCGCGTCCGACGAGCTCTCCAAAAGGAGTCCTGCCGGCCGCCTGCCCGCCGGTCTGGACGGCGCGCCCGAGATCGAAACTGCCGAGCACGCCTTTCTCGATCTTGTAGCTGCCCTCGATGCGGGCGCTTTCGCCGAGCTTCTCGGGCGCCGACGCGCTCATGGAATAGCGGCCCTGCGCCTCGACGCGCCCTTCCGACACGAGCGCGGGCGCGAACACGCCGACGTTGACGCCGCGCGCCCGCAACTCGCCCTCGACCGTCCATGCGGCGCCCCAGCGGATGGTCGCGCTGCCGGAAATGGTCCCTTCATACAGGCGCCCGTCGAACTCCGTGATCGTGACCTGTTTCGGCGAGGCGCTGCCCTTCATCGAAAACTCCGAAAGCGAAAGGCCGGGAACGAACGGCACCGCGAGGCTTGTGCCACCCGCCTGGAACGAAATCTCGCCTCCCTTCGCTTCGAGCTGTCCCTGCAGCCGGTCCGGGCCGCTGATCCTGACGGCCTGCACCCTGCCATCCCCCGCAATGGAGACTTCGGCATCGAATAGCGGGAAGGCAACCGGTCCTTCCAGTTTCACCTGCTTCGCGCTGAGCGAACCGATCTTCAGCTCATCGCCGCTGACGCCGCCGAGCAGCGCCGCCCCCAGATCGCCCTGCCCGATCACCAGATTTTCCAGTTCGGCGCGGCCGAACGATTTCTGCACCCCGAATGCAGCGCCGACGCCGGTGTGCGCGCGCACTACGGCGATGCGCGCCGCCTCGCCGATCGTCACGCGCTCGAACCTGAGCTGCGGCCCGCTCACGAGCGAGAAACGTGCCGAGCCGATCTTGACCGGGCGCCCGATCGCCTGGGTGGCGGCCTTCTCGTACTCCGCGGTGGAAATCGGCATCACGTGGACCGCGCCCGCCGCGGCAGCGAGCAGCACGACCACCCCGATCGCTACCTTCTTGCCTAACCCACGCGACGCCGCCGGTGCCTCCTCAGCCACCGCGACTTCCTTGCGCTGCGCCTCGCGCTCGCGATCCCGCTCGCGCCGGCGCGCCTCGGCGAGCGCCTTCTCGTCGCGCTTGACGTCCTCCAGGTCGAGGTCTTCGTCCTTGACCTCGACCTCCGGCCTCGCCCCCGTTCCCGCTTTCTTCGCGGCCCATGCTTCGGACGCCCTGCGCTTGCTTTCAGCCGCTTCCCTCGCCTTGCGCTCTTCCTCCTCCCGGGCCTTGCGCTCCGCCTCTTCCTTGGCGAGCCGCTCCTGCTCCCTCGCGCGTTCTGCCTCCTCGCGGCGGCGGCGAATCTCCTCGGCCTTGCGCCGTTCCTCCTCCTCCTCGCGCTTGCGGCGTTCCTCCTGCTGCCGCTCGGCCTCTTCCTTGGCCTTGCGCTCGGCCGCTTCCTTCGCCTTGCGTTCGTCTTCCTCGCGCTGCGAAAACGCATTCAGCTCGGCAAAAAGCGAAGCGTCGATTTCGCTGGTCGGCGGGGTTGTCTTTTCCGCCTTGGCCGCCGCTTCGCCGGCTTCGATCTTTTTGCGCGCGCGCTCTTCGCGCTCGCGGCGCGCCTTTTCCTCCGCCTCGCGCTTCGCGCGATCGTCTTCTTCGGCCCGGCGCGCCGCTTCTTCCGCTTCGCGCCGGCGGCGGGCCTCGTCTTCGGCGCGCTTGCGCTCGTCTTCGGCGCGCCGGCGCTCTTCCTGGGCCGCCTGTTCGCGGCGCTCGGCCGCTTCGCGCACCACGCGCTCGGCTTCCTCCTTCGCCCGCCGTTCCGCTTCTTCCTTCGCCTTGCGCTCGGACTCTTCACGCGCCTTGCGCTCCTCTTCCAGCTGACGGCGCAGTTCTTCCGCCTCGCGCTGCGCCCGTTCCACGCGCTCGCGCTCGGCCGCGGCGCGCACCACGCGCTCGGCTTCTTCCTTCGCCTTGCGTTCAGCTTCTTCTCTTGCTCTGCGCTCGGCCTCCTCTTTCGCGCGCCGCTCGGCTTCCTCTTTAACCTTGCGGTCGGCTGCTTCGCGCTCCGCTTCCGCTTTTGCTTTGCGTTCGGCTTCCTCTTTCGCGCGCCGCTCGGTTTCCTCTTTCGCTTTGCGCTCGGCTTCCTCTCTCGCCTTGCGTTCGGCTTCTTCGCGCGCTTCGCGCTCGGCTTCCTCTCTCGTCTTGCGTTCGACTTCTTCGCGCGCTCTGCGCTCCGCTTCCTCTTTCGCGCGCCGCTCGGTTTCCTCTTTCGCTTTGCGTTCGGCTTCCTCTCTCGCCTTGCGTTCAGCTTCTTCTCTTGCCCTGCGCTCGGCTTCCTCCTTCGCCCGCCGTTCCGCTTCTTCCTTCGCCTTGCGCTCGGACTCTTCACGCGCCTTGCGTTCCGCTTCCAGCTGGCGGCGCAATTCCTCGGTCTCGCGCTGCGCCTGTTCCACGCGCTCGCGCTCGCGCTCGGCCGCTTCGCGCGCCGCGCGCTCGGCCCCTTCCTTCGCCTTGCGCTCGGCCGCTTCGCGCGCCTTGCGCTCTTCCTCGAGCCGGGCATTCAGCTCGACTTCCAGCCGCGCTTTTTCCTCCGCCTCCTTGCGCGCCCGTTCCAGCGCCTCGCGCTCGCGCTCGGCCGCGGCGCGCCTTTCGCGCTCCGCCGCTTCCGCCCTTTGGCGGGCTTCCGCTTCCGCTTTCGCCTTGGCCTCCGCCGCCGCCCGGACTGCCGCCTCGCGCGCCGCCTTGACCGCTGCTTCCGCCTCGGCTCGCACTTTCGCCTCGGTCTCCGCGCGCGCCTTCGCCACCGCTTCCTCGCGCGCGCGATAGTCGGCGAGTTGCTGTTCCTTCGCTCTCGCTTCCGCTTCGGCGCGCGCCTGAGCCGCGAGGTCTACCTGCGGCTTCGCAGCCGGCGCCGGCTCGGAGGTCGGAGGAATCGAGGTGAAATCGAGCTCCTCTCCTGCCGCTGCCCCGGCCCCGCGTTTCGGAGCGGCCGGCGGGGGCGGAGCCGTTCGACTCGGCGTCGCCGGCGCAGGCTCGGCCGCGCTCGACGCCACTTCGCGCACGAACCCGTCCTTGTCGAGCTGGAGGACCAGCGCCTCGAGCTTGTCCGGGGCCATCTTGTAGAACCTGATCTGCAGGTCGGCGAATGTCGTCTTGCCGTCGATCTGCGCCAGTACCGCACGGTCGCCGCGCGACAGGAGGCTTGTCTTTCCGGACGCTTCCTGTACGCCCTTGCCGGTTTTCGAATAGATTGCGCTCGGATTCATGCGGTCAATTCCGGGGTGAGCGTATTATAAGCAGAGGCCGCTCGCTGGCCGGGCGGGCCGTATCCCCCGCCGCCCGGCGTCTCGACGACGAACACGTCTCCCGCGTAGACCTCGATCTTGTCGCTGGGTCCCAGCTCGACCGATTCGCCGCTTGCGCGGATCACGTAATTGCGCCCGGGCGCACCCGGTTCGCCGCCCGCCATCCCAGGGGGCCGCACCAGGCGATGGCCGGAGAGAATCGCGGCAGTCATGGGCGCGAGGAACCGCACGCGCCGGATCGCGCCGTCGCCGCCGCGGTGCCGGCCCGCCCCACCGGAGCCGCGGCGAATCGAAAAGCTTTCCAGCAGCACGGGGTAGCGCCATTCGAGCACCTCGGGATCGGTGAGGCGCGAATTCGTCATGTGCGTCTGCACGACGTCCGCGCCATCGAAATCCGGACCCGCGCCGGAGCCGCCCGCGATCGTCTCATAGTACTGGTACTTGGCGTCGCCGAAGGTGAAGTTGTTCATCGTTCCCTGCGAGCCGGCCAGAACCCCGAGCGCGCCGTACAGTGCATCGGTGATGCATTGCGAAGTCTCGACGTTCCCCGCCACGACTGCGGCCGGATAGCGGGGATTGAGCATCGAGCCCTCCGGAATCACCACCTCGAGCGGCCGCAGGCAGCCGGCGTTGAGCGGGATGTCGTCGTCGACCAGCGTGCGGAACACGTACAGTACCGCCGCCATCCCCACCGCCGAGGGCGCGTTGAAGTTGTTCGGCAATTGCGCCGAGCTGCCGCTGAAATCGATCACCGCGCTGCGGCGCCCGCTGCCGATGCGGATCCGCAGGCGGATGACGGCGCCATTGTCGAGCGGATACTCGAATTCGCCGTCCTTCAGCACGCCGATCACGCGCCGTACCGATTCCTCGCCGTTCGCCTGCACGTGGTCCATGTAGGCGCGCACCACGTCGAGGCCAAAATGCTCGACCAGCTTTTCCAGCTCCTGCACGCCTTTCTCGTTGGCGGCGATCTGCGCCCGCAGATCGGCGATGTTCTGCGGCACGTTGCGCGCGGGATATGCTCCGGAGGAGAGCAGCCGCGCGGTTTCTTCCTCGCGGAAACGTCCTTCCTCGACCAGCAGGAAATCGTCGATGAGCACGCCCTCTTCCTCGACCGTCTTCGAATCCGGCGGCATGGATCCCGGCGTGATGCCGCCGATGTCGGCATGGTGGCCGCGCGAGCCGACGTAGAACAGGACTTCCGCGCCGCCTCGATCGAACACCGGCGTGATCACGGTGACGTCCGGCAGATGGGTGCCGCCGTTGTACGGCGCGTTCAGCGCATAGACGTTTCCAGGCCTCATCCGGCTGCGGTTCTCGCGGATCACGGTCCTCACCGACTCGCCCATCGAGCCCAGATGCACCGGCATGTGCGGCGCATTGGCGATCAGGTTGCCCGCGGCGTCGAACAGCGCGCAGGAAAAATCGAGCCGCTCCTTGATGTTCACCGAGTACGCGGTGTTCTGCAGCCGCAGCCCCATCTGCTCGGCAATCGACATGTACAGGTTGTTGAAGATTTCGAGCATCACCGGGTCCGCCTCGGTGCCCAGGGCCAGGCGCCGCTCGCGCGGCACCACGCGCTCGAGCGTGAGGTGGTTGAGCACGGTCACGGTGGCGCGCCAGCCGGGCTCGACCACGGTCGTGGCATTGGCTTCGGCGATGATTGCCGGGCCGTCCAGCCGCTCGCCCGGACGGAGGTCCTCGCGCCGGTAGAGCCGCGTTTCGCGCCACGTGCCGCCGCTGAACACCTTCACGGTATCTGCGGGCGCGAGCAGGCCTCGATCGGCGCCGGGCGGCGCGGCGCGCTCGGGCGGTGAATCGCTTGCGCCCACCGCCTCCACCGAAACCGCCTCGACGATGAGCGCTCTTCCGGGCATGAGGAAGCTGAACTGCGTGCGGTACGCCGTCTCGAATGCAACGACCATGTCCTCGACCGCGCCGAGCGGCACGATCAACGCCGTATCGGTTCCCTCGTAGCGCAGGTGCGCGCGCCGAAGGGTCGCGATGCGCTCGGCGGCCACTCCCTGGCCGCGCAGATCCTCGCGCGCCTGCGTGGCGAGCCGCTCGGCGATCTCGTCGATCGCGCGGCGGGCGCTTTCCTCGAGCTTCAGTTCGACCGACTGCTCGCGCATCGCGGTCTGGTCGGCAAGCCCCATGCCGTACGCCGACAGCACGCCCGCCAGCGGATGAATGAACACGCGCGTCATCGCCAGCGCATCGGCGACCAGGCACGCGTGCTGGCCGGCGGCGCCGCCGAAGCAGCACAGCGTGTAGGCGGTCACGTCGTGCCCGCGCTGCACCGAGATGTGCTTGATCGCGTTCGCCATGTTCCCGACCGCGATCAGGATGAATCCTTCGGCGACCTCTTCGGCGCTGCGCGTGTCGCCGGTCGCGCGGCGGATCTCGGCCGCGAGCGCTCCAAAGCGTTCGTGCACCACCTGCGAATCGATGGCCTGATCGCCGCCCGGCCCGAATACTTTCGGAAACCACGCCGGCTGGATCTTGCCGAGCATGACGTTTGCGTCGGTGACGGCAAGCGGCCCGCCGCGCCGGTAGCAGGCCGGGCCCGGATTGGCGCCGGCCGAATCGGGGCCGACCCGGTAGCGCGCACCGTCGAAGTGCAGGATCGAGCCCCCGCCCGCCGCCACGGTGTGGATGCTCATCATGGGTGCACGCATCCGCACGCCGGCAACGCGCGTCTCGAAGGCACGCTCGAATTCCCCGGCATAGTGCGACACGTCGGTCGAGGTGCCGCCCATGTCGAAACCGATGATCCGCCCGAACCCGGCGGCTATCGAAGTCCGCACCGCCCCGACGATGCCGCCGGCGGGTCCCGAGAGGATCGAGTCCTTGCCCTGGAAGCGGCGCGCATCCGTGAGCCCGCCGTTCGACTGCATGAACATCAGCCGCACGCCCGAAAGCTCGCTTGCCACCCGATCGACGTAGCGGCGCAGGATCGGCGACA
>Ga0209399_10001575_pt1 | contig 11727 bp, 7 predicted proteins | sample OV2TP3_FD_184130 | JGI IMG/M metagenome (GOLD analysis project Ga0209399, IMG submission 184130) | Hot spring microbial communities from Beatty, Nevada to study Microbial Dark Matter (Phase II) - OV2 TP3 (SPAdes) (version 3) | ecosystem: Environmental > Aquatic > Thermal springs > Hot (42-90C) ... | reverse complement strand
AGTTTCGGCACTGGCGAACTTCCTGAACCAATTTTTTCCTACCCAGCAGGGGGAGGGCCGAGCGCTCTCCGCAATGCGGGCAAGCGCGAGGCTGGCCGGTGAGCCGATGTTTGAGAATGCGCTTCAGATATCTCAGTTTCGGCATTCGACTCTCATCCGCATCTGCGCGGGGAGCAACCCGTGTTCAGCGGCCCTGAGGCGGCGCGCTTGCGGTCTCTTCCGCCACGCTCCGGATTCGCCGCCAGGTAGCAGCGAACTCCCGCCCGCGCGGAAGCAGCAGGCTGGAGAGGCTGACGCGGGCAATCCTTCGCGCCTGAATCAAGAGAAATGCTGCCACGGTGGCAGAGCCTGCCAGCGAAGCCAGGGCCGCCCCCACGATGCCCAGGGGCCGCAACAGCAGGAATAGTGCCGTGGCCGTCGCGCCCACGCCGGCAAACTCGGACCACATCACCGCTTTCGGATGGCCCAATCCCTTCAGCCCCTCCTGCAGGATTCCGTTCAGCCCCGCAAGGCTTCCTGCCGCAACCAAGATCAGGGCCGCCGGAACCGATTCAGCAAAACGCGCGCCGAAAAGCAGCGGAAGCAGCCAGGGCGTCAGCAGAGCCAGCGGAACAGCCAGCAGCACTACCAGCGCCACTCCCAGCCGGCTGCCCTGCGCGAACGCCTCCGCCTGCCGCGCCGCCTCCGGCTGCGAAGCCACACGCGGAAAAAGCACCGCGCCCACCGCGCTGGGAACCTGGCTAATGATGCCGCTCCAGGCCACCGCCACGACGTACAGTCCCAGACTTCTCGCCGGCAGCAGCGCAGCCATCAGCAACTGGTCCACCCGAAGATTCAGCAGTTGAGGCAGCGTGCCCGCCACTGTGGGCAGCCCGAAGCGCAGCAGCGGACTCCACTGCGAAGCACCCGGAGCGAACGGCCCGGCGATGCGCCGCCTCACAATCGCCGCAATCGGAATCATCAGCAAAGCCAGCGCCACCAGATACCACGCCGCCACCCACTGGGGCGTACTTTGTTCCAGCAGAAAAGCGGCGGCCAGCACCAGGAGCCAGCAAAAATTCGCCGAAGGGCGCAAAAGGTTCCAGGTGAGAAAATCGTTCACGCCACGCAGCGGGTGGATGGGCATCCCCACCAGCGCATACAAGGGAACAATCAACAGGTACCAGCGCGCGGCGCGGATGACTGCTTCCGGCTGCGCGGCCAGCAGCACGGGCATCAGCAGAAAACCAACCAGCATCACCGGCCCGGCCGCCAGCAGACCCAGGCTGACCGCGCTGCCCAGATAGCGGCCCGCGCGGACCGGCTCGCGCGCGGAATAATAGACCAGCGCTTCGGGCAGTCCCAGCATCGCCAGCGTGGCCAGCAGGCTTGGCCACAATTGAATCGCGGCCAGCTCGCCGCGTCCCTGCGGGCCAAGCAGCCGCGCGGCCAGGATTCCGGTGGCCAGCCCGATGGCGGCGAGAAACACATTCGTGCCCGCGGTCAGCAGCACACGGCTACCGAAGGGGCTGGCGCGGTGGAGTTGCTGCCCCCATTCCACAGGCCGTTCGAGCAATCGCTGGATCATCTCTCGGTCTTCGCCTCGCGCAAACCTAGCCGGGGATGGCCTCCACGTGGCCGGTCAGCAGTTCCGAATTCTCTTTCTCCGGCGGCGCGTCCTGGAGAGGCCGCCAGCGGTAACCGCATTCCCGCAGGATTTCGCACGTCTCGCGCGCGGCCGCAGGATGGTGAAGCTCGATCACCAGGCGCGGGCGATGCCGGCGCAGAATCTGCTGCATTCCCCGCAAGACAAGCGCCTCGGCGCCTTCCAGGTCAATCTTCACCACTTCCGGCGCAGGCCCACCCCATTCGTCGAGGGCAATGCAACGCACGCGGCGGCCTTCGCCGCGACGCTCGATCACTCCGCCCTGCGCAGAGGCCGGCCCGCCGGAGAAAAAATCCATCTCGCCGCCTTGATCCGCCACCGCCGCTTCCACCAGGGTGATCTGGCGCGCGATTCCGTTGGCCTGAATCATTCGCCGGATGCGCTCGGCGTTCTGCGCCTCCGGCTCGAAGGTGAACACCCGTCCGGCGTCGCCCACCAGCAGCCCCAGCAGCAGCGCGAAGTATCCGGCGTGACCGCCGATGTCGTAGGCCACCATTCCCGGTCGCACGTGCTCCTGAAACAGCTTCACCAGCAACGGCTCGTAGGTTCCCAACCAGTAGAATTTTTCCGTTTGCAAGTCCAGCACCAGCCGCCGCCCGCGCAGCGGTCCCGCGGCGATTTCCACTTCGCGCAGACCGCCGGGTAGCGAGACGTTCAGCAGCCTCCGAAGACACCCGGCCACAAGGGGAAAGCGGTACGGCGCCAGCCGCACTCCTTCCGGCATCGCCCCGGCCAGACGGCGCAGCAGCCGCGAGGAAGCGGATTCCGGCGCCGGATTCACAAGGCCGTTCCCGCTTGCGTCTGCGGCAGCGACGCTGCTCCACGCAATGCCTCGAGCGCGCTCAGCATTCCCTGCACAGCTTCTTCGCAGCTCCATTTCTGAATGATGGCCAGGGAGCGCTGGCCCATTCGCTTGCGCAGGGCTTCGGCTTTGCAAAGTTGCGCCAGGCGGGAGGAAAGCGATTCCACATCACCGGTGGGATAGACGAAGCCATTTTCTTCCTGCGCCACCAGGTCGGCCACCGCTCCGACCTCCTGCGTAGCTACGACGGGTAGCCCCGCGCACATCGCTTCGTTGATGATGAGGCCCCAGGGCTCGTTCTCGGAAGGCAGCACGAAGATGTCGGCCAGAGCGAAGTATCTTGGAATCTGCGTCTGATTCTGGAAGCCGGCAAAATGCACATTCGCGAGATGGTGCTCAGCCACCCAGCTCTGCAAGCGCGCGCTCTCTTCGCCCGAGCCGGCGAAGACCAGTGCGGCTGCAACCCCTCTTTCGCGGAGCAGGTGATAGGCGCGCAGCAGGTCGAAGGGGCGTTTTCGCGCGCTCATTTTCGAGGCGAACAGAATCACAGGCGTGTCCGCAGCGATGCCGAGGCTCTTCTTCAACTGCTGCGCTTCCGCGCGCGCGTTTTCTACTCCCGCGCGGAAGAATTCGTTGTCCACCGTGTAGGGCGTGAGGAAAAGCTTCGACTCGGGCACTCCCATTGCGCGGTAGAACGCGGCGTTGCGCGTGCCGATGGGCAGGCAGCCCGCGCACAGCCCGTAGAATAACCCGAGCACCGGCCGCCGCAGCCAGCGCTTCCAGGCCGGGCGCCGCAACAGCAGGTGAGTTTCTCCGCGCATCAGCACGGGCACGCCGCCGAGCTTTGCCGCCAGGAACGCCAGCAACGAGGTCGCGTAGTTGTGGCCGTGCAGCCAGAGCGCATCGTACCGCCCGCGGCGGATTTCACCGAAGATGGACGGGTTCAGCATTCCGAAAAATCTGCCCGTGCGCGGCTGCTTGCGCAGGCCGGGCAGAATTTTGTAACGGTAACCTTCGAGCAGCGGGACATCCCAGCGGAATCGCTCACCGAACTCTTGGTCGAGAGAATCTTCGGCGCCGATCGCGGAGCAATAATAGACGGTGAGATCTACGGACGGTTCCTGCGCCAGCCGGCGGTAGAGCGGCGCGAAATACTGAATCGGGTGCGTGTTGAGAACCGCCAGGCGGTGGACTCGTGACATTCCTTCTCTTTGCCGAATGGAGTCTCTCGTCTCTACTGCGCTTCCAGCGCGGCCTGCCACAGGTGCAGCACGACGACCGCCCACAGCCGCGACCAGTGCAGCCTGCCCTGCTCGTATTTTCGCACCAGCGCAGCGGCAGAGCCAGCGCGCAGCAGGCCCATCTTTTCCAACTGGCGTCCGGCCAGCGCCTCGCGCACGAGCGGAGAGAGCGGACCCTTCAGCCAGGGGCCCAGCGGAAACGTGAAGCCGCGTTTTCCGGCGCGGTCGCGCACCCGCGGAGGCAGTTCGGCGCCTGCGGCTTCGCGCAGCAGCGATTTCGGCAGGCGTCCCGAGCATTTCACGCGCCCGGGCAGCTTCAACACGCTTTCCAAAAGCAGGTGGTCGAGCAGCGGGACGCGAACTTCCAGCGAGTGAGCCATACTCATCACATCCGTGTCCCGCAGGAGCTGGTTCTGCGTGTAGTTGCTCAGCTCGGCGCGGCTCACCCAGGAAAACAGCGAGCTTCCCCCTCGTTCGGCGCGTGCGGCCACATAAGCCACCGAGTCGAAACGAGACTTCGCCGCGTCCCAAATTTCAGCGCCCACCAGCGACTCCGCCTCGCGCGGTGAAAACAGCCCGCGGCTGACGCAATAGGCCGCCGCGGGCGAGGCCGGCGACGCCAGGGCATCCACAAACTTGATGAGCGGGCGCCGCGAGGGCAACACCCGCGCGGCCCCTCGCGCCCAGTATTTCCCGCCGGGAACCGCGCCGGCGATTTGCATCGAGCGCAGAATCCAGGGGATGCCTTCGAAGGTGTTCGCATAGCCGCCGAAGATTTCATCGCCGCCCAGCCCGGAAAGCGCCACCGTCAAGCCGGCTTCCCGCGCCGTGCGCGAGACAAAGTAGGAGTTCACGCCGTTGATGGTGGGCTGGTCCATCGCCCACAGAATGCGATCCAGCTCGCTCCGGAGATCTTCGTGGGTCACCCGGTTTTCGTAGTGCTCGGCGCCGAATGCGCTGGCCAACTCGCGCGCATATTCGGTTTCATCGAATTCCTTCTCCGCAAAGCCGATCGAGCAGGTGCGCAGCGAACCGGTGAAACTCTTGCGCATCAGCGCCACCAGGACGCTCGAGTCCAGCCCGCCGCTCAGGAAGGCGCCGAGCGGCGCGTCGCTCACCAGGTGCGAGCGCACCGCATCCTCCAGCGACCGGCGCACCATCTCCCGGGCTTCTTCCCGCGAGGAAACCTCGATTTCTTCGGCGCGCGGCTGCCAGTAACGCTGTGTGCGAAGCTCGCCCTGCTCCCAGGTGAGCGTGTGGCCGGCTTCCAGCGCGCGGATTTCGCGGAAGATGGTCAGCGGGCAGGGCACCGAGCCAAACAGCAGGTAGCCGGCCAGCGCCGCAGGGTCGATTTCTTTGCTGAAGAGTTCTGTGGCGCGCAGGCCCTTCAGCTCGGAAGCGAACACGAAGGCCGAGCCGGTTTGCGCGTAGAAGAGAGGCTTGATACCCAGGCGGTCGCGCGCCAGGAAGAGCCGCGGGCGACCCTCGGCCAGGTCCAGAATGGCGAAGGCAAACATTCCGCGGAGGCGGCTGACCGCCGCGGGGCCCCACGTCTCGTAGGCGTGCAGGATGACTTCCGTGTCGCTGGCGGAAGAAAACCGGCAGCCGCGTGCCTCCAGTTCCGCGCGGAGTTCCGCCGCGTTGTAAATTTCTCCGTTGTAAGTAATCCACGTCCGTCCGGAAGCGCTGCCCATCGGCATATGGCCGGCGGGTGAAAGGTCGCGCACGGCCAGCCGCGAGTTGCCCAGTGCGGCGCGGCCCTCCGGAGCAAAATAGGCGCCGGAATCGTCCGGGCCGCGGTGCGTCATCGCGCGGCACATTGCCGGAACGAGCCGCTCCAGGTCGAGCGGCGGCGCTTCAGGCTTCAGAGCGATTCCGGCGATCCCGCACAAGGTCAGCTTCTCCTGAGGGTAGCGGCGATGCGGCGCGCCGGGCTGCGGCCGCAGAATCTGCTCCGGGAACGCCGCTCGAAGCCGGACGCGGCAGCCGAATTTGCGCCGCGCGCTGCGCAACTACGCCGGAGAGAGTTCGGTGGTGGCACGGCCGGTGGTGGCGGCATTCACACTTGCAGGCTAGGTTGCCGCATCCTTATGCCTGAACGGCGCGGAGCAAGGCTTCGCGGAACGCGGGGAGTTTCAGGACGTAGCCGATCATTTTCCGGTGCCAGTCAAACCGCGCGTGCTTTTCAGCGAAGGCAAACAGCCCGTTCTCCTGGGACGCGCGCACCAGGCGGTCCATCTGCGCATCGCTCAGACGGGCGGCCTGCTGCCGGGTGCGAAAACCTTTTTCAATCTCGCCGCCGATGCGCCGCTTCCACAGGCGGTCGTACTCGCCGAGCGCCCTGGCGCTCAGGTCGTTGCGGGCCAGCGCGCGTGCGGCAACTTCCGCGGCAATCTCCGCGCCGAGCAGCCCGTAATAAATTCCGCCGCCGGTGGTGGTCTTCACCTGACCGGCGGCCTCTCCCACAGCGATGACCCGGTCGGTGGAGCTGCACCGCGCCATCCCTTGCGCGATGGGCTTCAGGTCCACGGGCGTGTGACCGTTCTGATGACTGAGTTGCAGCCGCTCGACGAGGCGATGAAACAGCCGCCGCGCGTCTCCGTGCGTCATCAGGCCCACACGGCATAACTGCCGGCCCAGCGGCACCACCCAGGCGAACCCTCCCGGAGCAACTCTCTGGCCCACGAAGACCGTGGTGACATCCTCGCGGCCGGCGGGGAGATGCGCCTGCGCGGCCTTGAGAAAACTGGAAGGCACGCCCAGGCCCACCTGCCGGTGCAGAGTGTAGCGGATGCCGGTGGCAATCACGCAGAGCGCGGCGTAGAGTTCGTAGCGCCGGTGCGAATTCTGCACGCTCAGCCGCACGCGGCCGCGCTCCACCGAAATCTGCTGGACCGAGGATTCCACAGACACTTCCGCCCCGCTGCGCTGTGCGCGGTGGCGGATCTCGTTGTCAAACTTGTGGCGGTCCACGGCGTAGGCCAGCACGCTGGGGTGGGTGTAGCGAAGTTCCAGGCCGCCCGGCGAAATCAGCCGGAGCTTCTGGATGCTGCTGAGCACGGAAGCGTGGGAGAAACCGTAGCGCTCGAAAGCTTCCCGGCTGACGATTCCTGTGCAGATGACCTGCTCGCCGATTTCGCGGCGGCTATCGAGGACTGAGACGCGATATCCGGCTTCCGCCAGCCGGTGAGCCGTGTACATCCCAGCCGGGCCGCCGCCCACAACGACCACATCCGTCCGCCTCGTCATCCGCTCGCCTCATTCGCCGGGAGAATCACGTCACCGCAACTAGGAATGGGGCCGCTCGGCGGCGGGTTCTTCGCCGTAGCTGTGCCCGTAGGTGTAGTACCGATAGGAATAGTAGTAGTAAGGCGATTCCAAGTCTACGGCATTCAGCACCACGCCCAGCAGGGGAGAGTTCACCGCCGCCAGCACCTCTTTCGACCGCCGCAGGGCCTCCTTGGGAGTTTCGCCGCTGCGCGCAATCAGCAGCACGCAATCGGCGAGCACGGAGAGCACCACCGCGTCGGTCACCGATAGCACGGGAGGCGAGTCGAAGATCACAAACTTGAATTCTTCCCGCAGGCTGGCCAGCAGCTCGATCAGCCGCTGCGAGGAAAGCATCTCGGCCGGGTTGGGCGGCACGGGCCCCGCCGGCATCACCGCCAGGTTGGGCACCTCCGGATGCGGAGTGATCACTTTCTCCAGCGGGGCAGCCCCGGCAAGATAACTGGAAAGCCCGAGGTGCTTCGACGGGCCCAGTCCGAAGATGCGGCCGATGCTGGGCTTGCGCAGGTCCGCGTCCACCAGCAAGGTGCGGTCGCCGAGCTGCGCCAGCGTAACGGCCAGGTTGATGGCCGCCGTGGTCTTGCCCTCGCCGGAGAGCGCGCTGGTCAGCAGGATGGTTTGCGGCGGCTTGCCCGGCCGCGAGAGCAGCAGCGAAGTGCGCAGCGCGCGGAAGGCTTCCGAAGCAGGCGAGCGCGGCGATTCGTGGGCGATCAGCTTGTGGGAATGTTCCTGGCCGTTCCCTCCGGGCGCGGGCAGCATCTTGCGCCGCCGCGCCTGCCGCTTGGACTCGGTGGTGATGAAGTCCGGCACGAAGACCAGCGACGGAAGGTGCGTCAGGTATTCGATATCGTCCGCGGTCTTGATGGTGTTGTCGAGATACTCGCGGAGGAAAGCAATCCCCACGCCGCCGAGCAGGCCCACGAAGAGGCCCGCCAGGATGTTCAGCATCTTGCGGGGCCGGATGGGAAAATCCGGAATCAGCGCCGGGTCCACCACGCGGATGTTGCTCGAGCGCAGCCCCGCAGAGATGCCGGCCTCCTTAATGCGCTGCAGCAAGCCATCGTAGAGCTGCTTGTTGGTCTCCGCTTCGCGCTTCAGGATGTTGTACTGCACCAGCTTCTGCGCCAGCTCGTTGGCCTCGGACTTCTGCCGCTCCAGCGCGGCCGTCAGCAGGCGTTCCCGCTCTAGGGCGGTGCGGTATTCCGACTCGATGCCTGCCACGATGTTCAGCTTTTCCTGCTGCAGGTTCTGTTCCATCTCCTGGAGCTGGCTTTCCAGCCGCAGCACCTTGGGATACTTCGGCCCGAACTGCGCGCGGGCTTCCACGGTTTCCTGCCGCAGAGCGGACAGCTTGGAGAGGAGCTCGCGGATGAGCTGGCTCTCGCGCACTGCCGGGATGGCGTCCAGGTTCCCGGCGCGCAGGAGCCGGTAGCTCGACTCCTTCTGCATCCGGTTGCCCTGGGCGCTGGTGAGCTCCTGGTTCAAATCGGAGAGTTTCTGCGTGGTGATGTTCTGGCGCTCGTCAATGGCCCAGATCTGGTTCTCGCGTTCGTAGGTCACCAGCGCGTCTTCCGACTTTTCCACGCGCACCTTCATATCTTCGAGCTGCGTGGTGAGCCAGTTGGAGGCCTGAATCGTGGATTCGTAGCGCGTACGGAAGTTGTGCTCGAGAAAATTCTCCAGGTGCGCGTTCAGGATGCGGGCGGCCAGCTCCGGGTCGTAAGCTTCGAAGCGCACGTTCAACAGGCGGCTGTTGCGCACGCGCATCACCTTCAGCCGGCTCAGAAACGCGGCCAGGATGGCCGGCTTCTTCTGCGGCCCACCCGAGGAAGCGGCGGCCGCGGGGCTGGCGGCCTGCGCGGATTTGGGTTCGTCTCCCAGGAATTCCGGGTTGTTTTCCAGATCCATCGTGCGGATGGTCTGCTGGGCCAGCGTCTCGCTCTGCAAGACTTTCCCGCGCGTCTCGATGTAGTTGTCTGTGTCCCAGTAGGATTCGTAATAGCCGGATGTCTGGAAGGGCAGGAAATTCTGGTTCATCGAGTCGATTTCCACGCGCGCCGTGGCTTCGTAGACGGGGCGAGCGCGGAACGTGGCGATGGTCACCAGCGTGACCACTAGCAGCAGGTGGGCCACGATGAGCCACTTGTGCTTCCCCAGCACCAGCAGGTGATGGCGCAACTGCGGCTGCCAGGTGGTGCGCTCCCACACGCGGCCCGGCTCGCTCACCGGCGCCAGCTCGATGGTGCGGAAGGGCCCCCGCGTGCTCAGCTCCGTATTCGTTCGGCGGTCGTTAGGATCCACTTTTCCCCCGTCGGGAATCATCCCCGCTGGCGGCGGGCCACGGAAAGTCGCTTGCTGCCTCTCACCGGCGGAAAATCACCAGGCCGGTGGTGATTTGAATGATGGCCTCGGCCGTGCGGCGCAGCGCGCGCTTGCTCAGGCTGTCGGGGACGAACAGGATATCGTCGGGCTGCAGATGAAAATCTTCGGCCTGCCGCGCGAGAATTTTGCGGAGATCCACGGGAAACTCCCGCTCCTTGCCCGAATCCGCATCGCGCCGGATCACCAGCGCATCGCCGGGCCGCGCGGTGTCTTTGAATCCCTCGGCCAGCGCCACCGCTTTCAGCGCCGTCATCGTTTCGGCATCGCTCTTCAGGGTGTAGCCGCCGGGCCGCCCCACCGCGCCCACCACGTACACCACGCCGGCGCGCGGCACGCTGACCACATCGCCGCCGTAGAGCGGGATGTTGAATTTCGGATCGCCGGACTCCAGCAAATCCTTCAGCGCGATGGTGACGCTCTCCGGTCCGGCGGAAGCCTCCGTGCCGGTGGCCGCTGCGGAATCCGCTTGCGGAGCCGGCGCGCGCGTCACCACCACCACACTGCCCGCGTCCGGCAGCAATCCTTCGGCCTGCGAGAGCACCTCGAGCAGCGTGGTTTCCCGCATAGCCTGGTACACCAGCGGACGGCGCACGGCCCCGATCACCGAGATGGGACGGCTGCGCGTCTCTTTCACAAACACGGTCACGTGCGGGTTCGACACCAGCCCGTTCACCTGCAGCAACTCGACGAGCTTTTCCTCGAGCTGGAACGTGGTCAGCCCGCTCGCCCGGATCCGCGCCGGCACCAGCGGCAGCGAAAAATATCCGGAATCGGAGACGCGCACGTCCCGCGACATATCCGGCACGTCGAACACCTGGATTTGCAGCAGGTCCCCGCCGCCGATCACCGTGTCGCCCTGCCGGCCCTGGATGCTGGCCAGCTGGCGAATGCGCTCGTTCGTATCCAGCGCGGTATTCGGCCTCTGTTGGGAATGAGCTGCGGGGAGGGCCCAGACAAACAGAAACAGGAATGCGAAGAGTCTTCGGTCTTTCATTGACCCCGGCTGTGCACTGTTTTCGCCTAGTGGTGCTTTCGGGAGAGGGAAGCTCCCAGACACCGCCGCCATTATAGTCTAAAAATGGACCCGTCAAGCGCTTCCGGGCGCAAAAAAACTTTGCGCTCTAAGAATTCTTCCCGGCGGCAGAGGGAGATTCAAACGTGGCCAGATGGGCTTGCAGAAAAAATAGCAGCGCGTTGGCCGGAATTTGAAAATTGAAGTCCACCAGCCCGTGCAACAACAGGCCGGCGCACGCCACCGACGCGCCCAGCCGGACGGCCTGTGGAAATTCCTCCTCCGGCCTTTCCAACTGATGGCGCATCCCGGCCAGCAGCAGTGCCAGAAACGCGATTCCGCAGAGCCCGCCGATCAGGCCCGTTTCCGCGAGGAGTTGCAGATAGTCGTTGTGCGCGTGATCCACTACTTTGCCTGTGTGCAGGCTTTCGTATTGCGGATAGACCGTCACCAGTGTGCCCGCGCCGGTGCCCGCCACGGGATGGTCCCGGAAGATCCGCCAGGTGTCGCGGTAGATCACATTCCGCAGGTCGCGCCCCAGCTCGTAAGCGGTCACCCGCTCGAACCGCTGCCAGGTGCTCTGCATCCCCAGCCAGACCACGAAGCCGGCCCCCACCGACGCCAGCAGCAACAACACGAACAACGGCTTCCGCGACTTGCCTCGCACCGTGGCCGCGGCCAGCAGTCCTGCCTGGCAGAGCACCATCAGGATTCCGCTGCGCGAAGCGGAAAGAAACACTGCGCCCAGCGGCACCAGCGTCAGCAGGCCCGCCACCAGCAACTGGTCCCGCGGCAGCGCCCGCAGGATGACGATCGCCAGTCCCAACGGCGCCACCAATTCCACAAAGCCGGCAAAGTGATTCCGGTTCACATAAGGACCGAACGGCGCGCCCTGAGCCAGCGGGCGCAGCCAGTAGAGTTTTCCCTCGTAGCTGAAATGCTGCACAATTCCAAACAGCGCCACGCAGAATCCGAACGCCAGCAGAAACCAGACGAACTTGCGCACGTCTCCAGGTTCCCGCAGCGACTGTCCGGCCAGGAAAAAGAAAATGACCAGGAGGGAAGCCTTCAGAAATTCCGCGCGGGTCAGATCAGGAGCGACGGAAATCCCCGCCAGCCACTGCACGCCAACCCAGGCCCACAGCGCCAGCATCGGCCAAATCAGCGGCGAGAGATGAACCGACTCTTGCCGCCCGCGCAGCACGCCCGTGGCCCACAGCGCCAGCAGCGCCGCCGCGGCAAACAGCAGCACCGACTCCGACCACACCTCGACGGCGCCGTGCGCGAGCACGCCAAACGCCACCGCCGCGCAGATGCCCATCCGGATTGCTCTCATTTCCGATTCTGCGTCTTTTCG
>Ga0209399_10001572_pt1 | contig 11749 bp, 14 predicted proteins | sample OV2TP3_FD_184130 | JGI IMG/M metagenome (GOLD analysis project Ga0209399, IMG submission 184130) | Hot spring microbial communities from Beatty, Nevada to study Microbial Dark Matter (Phase II) - OV2 TP3 (SPAdes) (version 3) | ecosystem: Environmental > Aquatic > Thermal springs > Hot (42-90C) ... | reverse complement strand
ATGGTGCTGTTGGGCGGCGTGCAGACCTTGAGCGGGCCGCTGATCGGCGCCGCGCTGTTCACCTGGCTGCAAGACGAGATCGTGCGCGCGACCGAGCATTGGCGGGCGCTGCTCGGCCTGGTCATCGTCGTGCTGGTGCTGCTGTTCCCGGCCGGCATCGTCGGCGGGCTAGAGCGGCTGCGCGAGCGCCTGGCATGAGCGTGCTCGCGGTCAGCGGTCTCGCCAAGGCGTTCGGCGGCGTCAAGGCGGTCGACGGCGTCGACTTCGCGCTTGAAGCCGGCGAGCTGCTGGCGCTGATCGGCCCGAACGGCGCCGGCAAGTCGACCTGCTTCAACATGCTGATGGGCCAGCTCCGCCCCGATGCCGGCCGCGTCCTGCTGCAGGGGCGCGACATCACCGGGCTGGCGCCGCGCAAGGTCTGGCGGCTGGGGGTCGGCCGCACCTTCCAGATCACCGCCACCTTCGGCTCCATGAGCGTGCGCGAGAACGTGCAGATGGCGCTGCTGTCGCACCACCGCAGGCTCCACGACCTGTTCGCATCGGCGCGCGCCTTCCGCCGCGACGATGCCGACGCGCTGCTCGACCAGGTCGGCATGGCCGAGCAGGCGGAGCGGCCATGCGGCGTGCTCGCCTATGGCGACTTGAAGCGCGTCGAATTGGCGGTGGCGCTGGCGCATGGCCCACGCGTGCTGCTGATGGACGAGCCGACGGCGGGCATGGCGCCCAGGGAGCGGCTCGACCTCATGGCCCTCGTCGCCCGCATCGTGCGCGAGCAGGGCCTCAGCGTGCTGTTCACCGAGCACGACATGGACGTGGTGTTCGGCCATGCCGACCGCGTCATGGTGCTCGACCGCGGCCGCCTGATCGCATCGGGCGCGCCGCAGGCGGTGCGCGCCGACGCCGAAGTGCAGCGCATCTATCTCGGCGGCAGCCATGCTTACGCTTGAGGGCATCGACGCCTACTACGGCCGGGCGCACATCCTGGCCGATGTGTCGCTCGCGGTCGCGGTCGGCGAAGTCGTCGTGCTGTTGGGACGCAACGGCGCCGGCAAGTCGACCACGATGAAGACCGCGATCGGCCTGCTGCGCGCCTCGAAAGGCCGCGTGTCGTTCGCCGGTACCGACGTGACCCATCTGCCGCCGCACGCGATCTGCCGCCTGGGCCTCGGTTACGTGCCGGAGGAGCGGCGCATCTTCACCGACCTGACCGTGGACGAGAACCTGGAGGTCGGCCGCCAGCCGCCGCGGTCCGGCGCGCCGCACTGGACGCCGCAGCGGCTCTACGCCCTGTTCCCCAACTTGGCCGAGATGCGCGGCCGTTCCGCCCGCGCCATGTCCGGCGGCGAGCAGCAGATGCTGACCATCGCCCGCACGCTGATGGGCAACCCGTCGGCCATCCTGCTGGACGAGCCGTCCGAGGGTCTGGCGCCGGTCATCGTCGAGGCGATGGCGCGCGCGATCGGCGATCTGAAGCGCCAGGGGCTGACCGTGCTGCTGTCCGAGCAGAACCTGCACTTTGCTGCCCAGGTTGCAGATCGCGCCTACATCATCGAGAAGGGCCGCATTCGCTATTCCGGCACCATGGCGGAGCTGCAGCGCGACGAGCAGATCCGCGCGGCCTATTTGACGGTTTGAAATGCAAATCGGAGACGTGAAGGCGAACTCATGCGGCGTCGTGAATTTCCGCGACGACGCGCTTGCCGAGATCGGCCAGCGCCCGCTCCACCAGCGCGATCGGCGTGCGGTGGTCGAGGTCGATCAGTCGCCGGCCCGTCGCAGTCGAAATGCCGAGCCGCTTGGCCAGCGCCGCCGGCGTAATGCGCAGGTCGCGCATGGTCTTGTAAAGTGCCAACTTCGCCACGATCAGCGGTGGCAGGTCGACGCGGGGACCGGAGCGGTTGGACGGCATCGGCAACGGCTTGCCGGCCAGCACGTAGCCGCCGAGGGCGGCGACCAGCGAGTCGGGCGCATCGGCCAAGGCTTCCCCGCGGCTGCGGCCGTCGGTTCCAGCCTCGGGCACATCGGGGAAAGTGACGAGAAAAAAGCCCGCCTCGTCGCGCTCAACCTTCGCCGCATAGCTGAACTTCAATGCCATGCCCTCGCTCCGCTAGTCCAGATCGGCCCAAGTCAAGCCCAGGTCCCGCGGCACTTTTCCGAGCAAGCCCGGTCCGATCTCCTTTCGTCGATCCTTGAGCGTCGTGAACCGGCTGCCCACGTAAAGGCGGCCGTGGCTGCCTTTGCCATGGCGGGGGTCGAACTCGACCGCGACTCCGCGCTTGCGACCCAGCCGCTTGATTCGATCCAGAAACTCGTGGCCGTTCATTCTTGCCGCCAACCTAGCGAAACTGGGAACGTCGCGCCATGACGAAACTGATCGGCGTCGATGTCGGCGGCACCTTCACCGACCTGATCCTGGTGGACGAGGCGGCGGGCCAGGTGCGTATCGCCAAGGTGCCGACCACGGCGGAGAACCAGGCCTACGGCGTCTTGGCGGCGATCGAGGAGGTGGGCGCGGCGCCAGGCGCGGTCGACATCATCGTGCACGGCACCACGACCACCACCAACGCGCTCTTGGAGCGCAAGATCGCCAAGGTCGGGCTGATCACCACCCGCGGCTTCCGCGACGTGCTGGAGGTCGGCCGGCGCACGCGGCCGAACGCCTATGGCCTCAAGGGCTCGTTCGAGCCGCTGATCCCCCGGCAATGGCGGCTCGAGGTCGACGAGCGCATGGACGCCGAGGGCGAGGTGGTGCGGCCGCTGGACGAGGCGGCGGTCGGCGCCGCGGCGCGACGGCTGCGCGAAGATGGCGTCGAGGCCGTGGTGATCCACTTCCTGCACAGCTACATCAACAATGCGCACGAGCATCGCGCCGCCGAGATCGTGCGCGGGCTGTGGCCCAACCCTTACGTCACCGTGGGCAGCGACATCCTGAGCGAGTACCGCGAGTACGAGCGCGGCACCACGGCCTCGATCAACGCCGCGATCCAGCCGGTGCTCGACCGCTACCTGAAGCGCCTGACCGACGAGCTGGGCCGGCGCGGCTATGCCCGCGACCTCCTGGTGATGCAAGGCAATGGCGGCACCGTGTCGAGCCGCATCGTCGCCGCGCATGCGGTCAACACGGTGATGTCCGGTCCCGCCTCCGGCGTGATGGCGGCCGCCTACACCGCCGCCGCCGCCGGCCATCCCAACGTCATCACCTACGACATGGGCGGCACTTCGTCCGACGTCGGCCTGATCCGCGACGGTCTGCCGGAGACCGGTTCCGAGATGGACCTGGAATACGCCCTGCCGATCCACGTGCCGATGGTCGACGTGCACACAATCGGCGCCGGCGGCGGCTCGCTCGCCCGCATCGACGAGGCAGGGCTGCTGCAGGTCGGGCCGGAGAGCGCCGGGGCGACTCCCGGGCCGATCTGCTGCGGCCGCGGCGGCACGCGGCCCACCATCACCGATGCCAACCTGGTGCTCGGCCGCTTGAACCCCAAGGGGCTGCTCAAGGTCGAACGGCCGGTGCCGCTGGCCGACGTGCGCGCCATCATCGGCGAGACGATCGGCCGGCCGCTCGGCCTCGACGCCGACGCGGCGGCGGCGGCGATCCTCCGCGTCGCCAACGACCGCATGGCCGGCGCGATCCGCATGGTGTCGCTCTCTCGCGGGCACGATCCGCGCGACTTCGTCCTGCTGCCATTCGGGGGCGCGGGGCCCCTGCACGCCGCGGCGCTCGCGCGCGAGCTCGGCATCCCCAGGCTGCTCATCCCTGCTCGCCCGGGCATCACCAACGCCCTGGGGTGCGCGGCCTCCGACCTGCGGCACGACTTCGTCAACACCGTCAACGTCCCGGTGCCTGCGCTCGACGCCGCCCAGGCCCGCGCCATCCTCGGGTCCCAGGTCGCTCAGGGGCGGGCCTTGCTCGAGCGCGACGGCGTGCGGATCGAGAGCGTGCGGCTGCTCTTCTCCGCCGACATGCAGTTCCAGGGCCAGAGCCATCTGTTGACCGTGCCGTTGCCCGGGGTCGAGGTCAGCCGCGAGGACTTGCAGCAGCGCTTCGAACGGGCCTACTGGGACCGGTTCGGCGTCGAGCTGCCCGAGATCCGGGCGGTGCTCGTCAACCTGCATACCGCCGTTATCGGGTTGCGGCCGCGGCTGGACTTGAAGCTCCTGGCCGATGGGCGGAAAGCCGGCGAGGTACGCAAGCGCTCGGTGTGGTTCGACGGGGGGTGGCGGGAGACACCGGTTTACCGGAGGGACAGCCTGCCGGAGCGGATCGAGGGGCCGGCGATCGTCGAGCAGCTTGACTGCACGGTAGTGCTGGAGCCTGAGAATCGGGCGGCGACGGATGCGGTCGGCAACCTGATTGTGGAGGTGTGAAGCGTTGACCCGATTCGGCAGGCGCGGACTCGAGATGACGTATGCCTGTGGGCTTCTGTCGGCATAGGCAGGCATCTACTCTCGTAGATGCTTGCGTCCATTATTGGATGCTTCTAGGATCGTTCGTCATGCGTAGGCGATGGAAAAGGGGAAACGTGTGAGAGGCAGCCTCAGGAGTTCCGTCAAGAACTGGTCGGCCAGACCAAAGCGAAGACGAAAACGCCCGGTTCTCTCAGCGCAAGACTATCGCGACCTCAGTGCTGAGATTCAGCGGCGTAATAAGGAAGGCATTCGCGATGACGCACGAAAAAGACGACGAGTTCCAACCTTAAACGTGCTCCCAGAAAGCGTAGACCGTAAAGCACCGCTGTTCGATGAATCGACCAAGCGAAGCCCGTGGGGTGGCAGAAAACTCGCTGATAATCTAAGGCCGCGCGGCCGCGCTGCACTCAAGAAGTGAATCGCTTCATATCGCCTAATACTGCAGGTCGAACGCACGTGCCGTAAGCGCCGTGCATCCTCAATCGTCCGCGCTGGCGCGCCGTTCACCAATTCGTGGGCGCTTGTTGACAGATGAACGCTCCGATTGAGGTGCTCCAAGCTTATGCAGACGCCTTCCGTCGGCTGGTAAACGCCCGGGTATGGCAAGGACGTGAATCTCCGAAAGCTCTGTTGCGGCTGAACGATGAGCGCGACTGGGGCTTCATCTGCGTGGCGATGGACGTGGTCGGGGACGCCTCTCTCGCGCTTGATCACTTTCTGCGCTTCTCGCTTGACGGACCTACCCGGTATGACGAAGTGGGCGAACGATACCTGAGGCTCTACGGGGTACTCAGCGCCGCCTACCTGCAGCAGGAAGCCGTGCTGAAACTCTATAAGTTGATGAACTGTACCGCCCCCGGCACAGTGCAGGCCGAATTCAGTGCCCTGGAAATACGCACGGTCCGGCATCAACTCGCGTCGCACAGCCTGGACTTCATGTCAGTCAAAGGATCGCTTACTCAGAAGGGATCGCCGGTCCAGGCTTTCGTACCCATTCGGGTCGGCCTTTCTGGCTACACGTGTGCGATCACAGAGAATCGTGGGGACCGCTCCCGAACGGTAGACATGAAGGAGGCCGTGAATAAGCATTGTCTGGCCCTGATATCGGTGCTTGACCGAATCTATGAGAAGTCGTTCAAGACCCTGTATAGAGGCCAACAGAGGAGACTTGCTGAGTTTCAGAAGCAGTTGGACGATCTGCGCTTCGTTCGGGACGGGAATATGCTCCTTCGAACCGGGAAAGGGAGGCAGAAGACAGAAATTAGAGTCGTCATAGTGCCATCGCGCCCAATCACTGGTCCGAGGCGACGCGCGTGAAGTGGCAGGGTTCTTTGCAGGCCTCTCGACCGCGTGCCTCCGGGGCGTTGGATGGCGTACAAGCCGAGGAGCCGTGATTGAAATTTGAATGGGACTCTGCGAAGGCAACGGAGAATCTGTCCAAGCACGGAGTCTCATTCGAGGAAGCCGCAACGGTTTTCCGTGACACTCTCTCGCAAACAGGCCTGGATCCCGATCACTCAGTCGGCGAAGAGCGATTCGTCATCTTCGGGGTCTCGACGAGCGGGAGGCTGCTCGTCGTGGCTCATGCCGAGCGCGGCGATACAATCCGCATCATCAGCGCCCGCCCCGCGACCCCGGGCGAAAGGCAGATCTATGAAGAAGGCTAGCCGCAAGCAGGCAGACGAGCTCCGTCCCGAGTACAAACGCTCCGATTTCGGCGTGCTTGTTCGCGGCAAGTACGCGCAGCGCGCGGCCCAGGCCACGAACGTCGTGGTTCTGGAGCCCCAGGTAGCGCGCGCCTTCCCCAACGACCGAGCCGTGAATGCTGCTTTGCGCGGCCTACTCCGCACGCGCAAGAGCACCGCCCGACCGGGTGCGCGTACAACGCGGACGCGCCGCGAGCGGCGCGCGGGTTGAATGCCCACGCCCCTGCACCCTGCCCCGATGTGTATACGATCGTATACAGCTGCCCAGATCGCAGGCCGGCGATGAAACCCCTCGACCCCATCACCCTCGCCGTCCTCCAGAGCGGCCTGCAGCAGGTCTGCAACGAGATGGACCTCGCCTTCTGCCGCTCGGCGTTCTCGCCTGTGATCTCGGAGGCGATGGATCGCTCGGATGGCATCTACGCGGCGGAAGACGGCGCGCTGATCGCGCAGGGCGAGCTGGGGCTCCCGGTGTTCGTTGGCACGATGCAGGACTCCTCGCGCGCCGTCATCGAGCGCATCCGCGAGAACGGCTGGACCGCCGACCCCGGCGACGTGTTCATCGTCAACGACCCCTATCTCGGCGGCACGCATTTGATGGACGTCCGGTTCGTGAAGCCGTTCTTCCACCAGGGCAGGCTCTGGGCCTGGCTCGCGAACACCGGCCACTGGCCCGACATCGGCGGCATGGTGCCGGGCGGGTTCTCGGCGAACGCGACGGAGGTGGAGCAGGAAGGCCTGCGCCTCCCCCCGGTGAAGCTCTACAAGAAGGGCGTGCTCGACAAGGAGATCCTGTCGATCATCCTCTCGAACATCCGCATCGCCGACCAGAGGATCGGCGACATCAAGGCGCAAGGCGCGGCGCTCGAGACGGGCGAGAAGCGCCTCACGGCGCTGCTTGATAAGTACGGCGCCGGCACGGTGAAGCAGGCGATCGCGGAGCTGAGGCAACGCGCCGCGCAGCAGATGCGCGCCAAGATCGCAAGAATCCCCGAGGGCACCTACGAGGGCCACTCGATCGTCGACTCCGACGGCGTCGTCGACGAGCCGCTGCACATCCGGCTCAAGGTGACGAAGACGCGCGACAACGACCTGCGCTTCGACTTCGCCGGCTCCTCGCCCCCCTGCAAGGGCCCGATGAACTCGGTGATCGCCACCACGAGGAGCTCGGTGTATCTCGCGGTGAAGCACGTCTTCCCCGACGTGCCGATCAACGCCGGCACGTTCGAGCCGCTGAAGGTGACGGTGCCGGACACCACGTTCCTCGACGCCCGGTACCCGCGCCCTGTGTCGGGCTGCGCCGCCGAGGTGAGCCAGCGGATTGCGGAAGCCGTGTTCGACGCGCTTGTGAAGGCGATCCCCGGCGAACTCTTCGCCGCCCCCGCCGGGACGTCCGGCAACCTCGGGATCGGCGGCCACGACCCCAAGCGCGACCGCTCCTACGTGATGTACGTGATCTCGGGCGGCGGCTACGGCGGCAGCCCGCTGGGCGACGGGATATCGAACGGCTGCTCGACGATCGGCATCTCGAAGACGACGCCGATCGAGGTCATGGAGCAGTACTACCCGGTGCTCTTCGAGGAGTACTCGCTGCACGAGGGCTCGGGCGGCGCGGGCGAGCACCGCGGCGGCTTCGGCGTCAACTACGCGATCCGCCTGCGCCGGGGCGCGGCGCGCGCCTCGATGGTGATGGACCATGGCCGCACGGGGCCCCTGGGCGCGCTCAGCGGGGCCGACGGCGGCGTGAACAAGGTGGAGATCGAGCGCGGCGGCGAGCTCTACCGCCCGCCGCACCTGTCCAAGGACCAGGACATCGAGCTCGCCGCGGGCGACGTGGTGCGCGTCTCCACCCCCGGCGGCGGCGGCTTCGGCGACCCCCTGCGCCGCGATCCCCGGAAGGTCGCGCAGGACGTCGCGCGCGGCTACTACAGCCGCGAGGAGGCGGAAGCGCTCTTCGGCGTGCGCTTCCGCGCCGACGGCAGCGCCTTCCGGCCCGCCGCGGCCTAGTCGCCGAACGAGATCCCGAGGTCGCGCGCGGTGCGCACGGTGTCGCTCGAGCGCGGCACGTTGCGGATGCGGCGCGTGACGCGCGCAAGCGGCACGTAGCGCACAGTGGGGGGCGCGAGCGCCACCATCACGCCGCTGCGGCCTTCGGCGAGCGCGCGCACCGCCGCGCCGCCGAAGCGCAGCGAAATGAGCCTGTCGAACGTCGTCGGCGCTCCCCCGCGCAGCAGGTGCCCGAGCACGACGTGGCGCGCCTCCTTCCCGGTGAGCTGGGCGAGCTGCTTCGCCACCCGCTCGCCGATGCCGCCCAGCCGCTCGGCCTGGCCGATGCGCTTCTCGATCACCGAGCGGGCGCCGCCCTTCGGGCGCGCGCCCTCGGCCACCACCACGATCGAGTAGTAGCGCCCCTGCGCCTCGCGCGCACGCAGCGCTGCGGCCACCTTCTGCAGGTCGTAGGGGATCTCGGGGATGAGGATGGCGTGCGCATCGCCCGAGACGCCGGCGTTCAACGCGATCCAGCCGGCGTAGCGGCCCATCACCTCCACCACGATCAGCCGCCGGTGCGAGGCGGCGGTGGTGTGCAGCCGCTCGATGCACTCGGTGGCGAAGGACACCGCGGTGTCGAAGCCGAAGGTGATCACCGTGTGCTCGAGGTCGTTGTCGATCGTCTTGGGCACGCCGACGACCCGCAGGCCCTTCTTCGCCAGCGCGTTGGCGATGCCGAGGGAGCCGTCGCCCCCGATCGCGACCAGCGCGTCGAGCCGCTCGCGGCGGAAGGCGCGCCGCAGCTCCGCGGTGCGGTCTCTTTCGACGACGCGGCCGTCCTTGAGCCGCGTCGGATAGGCGAGCGGGTTGCCCGAGTTGGTGGTACCGATGATGGTGCCGCCGAGCTGCGTGATGCCCTGCACGCGCTCGGGCGTGAGCGGGATCAGCCCGCCACCGAAGCGCGCCTCGGGCGCGAGCAGCCCGTCGTAGCCGTCGCGGATGCCGACGCACTCCCAGCCGTAGTGGCGCGCGGTCATGACGACGCCGCGGATCACGGCGTTCAGGCCCGGGGCGTCGCCGCCGCCGGTGCTGAGGGCGATGCGCCGGATGCGCGGCGTCCTACGCTTGGCCATGGTTTCCTCCCGAGGTTCGAGCGTGACCAATCTTACGCCGCCTGATCGCCGGGCTGCCCTGCCGGCCTGTTCAGGCCGCGCCCACCCAGTTCTCGATGCGCAGCCCCGCGATGCGCCTGAACTCCCTTTGGTTGTTGGTGACGAGCGTGGCATCGAGCGCCAGGGCATGCGCGGCGATCAGCATGTCGTGCGCGCCGATCGCCTCGCCTCGGCGCTCGAGGCCGGTGCGCACGCGGCCGTAGGCCTCTCGCGCCGTGTCCTCCAGCGGCAGGATCGTGAACTCGCGAAGAAATCGCGCGATCCCTTCCGGGTAGCGCCGCCCCTGGGCGCGCAGCGCGCCGACCTGCAGCTCGAACGCGGTGATCACCGACAGCGCGACCTCGCCGGAGGCGGTCTGGTCGAGACGCCGGAAAGCGGCCTCCGGCCGCTGCCGGATGATGTAGACGCAGGTGTTCGTGTCGAGCAGGTACATCAGCGCCGGGGCCGGCGCCTGCGTGGCGCCGGCGCCTGCGGGCCATGCTCCGCCCACCAACGCGCGTCGCGTTCGAGGGGGGGCTGTTCCGGGCGGACGAAGCCGGCATCTGCAGGCAGCCTGCGCAGGACCGTCCGCAGGCGCTCGCCGAGCCCGCTTTTCGGCTTCGGGCGCAGCAGCAATGCGCCGTCCGGCTGGCGCTCGATCAGCACTTCATCGACCTGCAAACGGTAGGCCTTGGGCAGCCGCACCGCCTGGCTGCGGCCCGTCATGAACACCTTGGCGGAATCCACTGCCGCCCCCCGTGATTGATATATATCAATGCGGTATACTCTCACGAAGGGCGCCGAAACGCAAGACAGACGCTCAACCGGAGAGCGCGCGCAGCGCCGCCTCGCTGCGCAGCGTGAGGATGGTGACGGCGCAGACCGCTACCACGGGGACGACGAAGAGTCCGAGGCTGAGCGCGAGCTGAAAGCGCGGGCCCTCAGCGGCGCGCAGGCGCGACCACGACGTCAGCACGACGAGCCCCGTCAGCGCCCAGCAGAACAGCTCGAGAAGGGGCCGGCTCCAGCTTCTGCCGAGCAGCACGCCGATGCCGCCCGCGAGCCCCATGATCCAGATGCCGAAGAGCAGCGCGTCGTCGAGCACGCGGGCGGCGAGCGCCTTGCGGTCTCCCCTCAGGTGCACCCCTACGATGAGCCAGGCGCCGGCCGCGAGCGCCAGCGTACTGACGCCGGCGTAGAGCCAGCCGACCACCTCGAGCGGCAGGAGCGCCACCCGCCTACCCGGCGCTCAGCGTCCCCTCGACGCAGGTGACCGCCTCGCCGCCGAGGTGGATGGCGCCGCCCTCGACCCGGAGGCGCACCTCCCCGTCGCGGCCGATGCTCATGCCCTGGCGCGCCGTGTACCGGCCGCCGGCGTCGATCTTTCCCGATCGGGAAAGGTAGGCGGCGACGCTGATGTTGCCGCTGCCGCAGACCGGATCCTCCGGGATGCCGCCGGCCGGCGCGAACGAGCGGACGTGGATCGAGCCGTCGCCCTTGCGCGTCGCGCCGAACACGGTGATGCCGTTCGCCCCGAGCGCGTCGGTGAAGCGCGCGATGGCGCTCATGTCCGGCGTGAGCCCGTCGACATCCGCCGAGCCGCCGAGATCCGCGACCACCCATACCGGGCCGACCCGCACCACCACCGGCTCGCCGACGATCGAACTCGACAGCGTCCTGCCCAGTCCCGTCTTCTGCTCCCCGGTGAGCGGCGTGATCTGCTGCGGCGGCGCCTTGACCCAGGTGAGGTCGCCGTCGCGCTCGAGCTCGAGCACGCCCGCGCCGCACTCCTGCCTGAACTTGCCGCCCTTGGGCTTGACGAGCCCCGCCTCGAGCACCGCGTGCGCGCTGCCGAGGGTCGGATGCCCGGCGAACGGCAGCTCGTGCCTGGGCGTGAAGATACGCAGCCTGTAATCGGCGCCGGGTGCCGTCGGCTCCAGCACGAACGTGGTCTCGGAGAGGTTCGTCCAGGCCGCGACGCGCTGCATGTCCGCCGAAGAGAGCGGGTCGGCCTCGAGCACCACCGCGACCGGGTTGCCGCGGAACGGCACGCGCGTGAAGACGTCGACCTGCTTGAAGCGCAGCCGCCTCACAGCGTCTTCGCCCGCTCGCGCAGGACGTACTTCTGGATCTTGCCCGTGGCCGTGGTCGGCACCGGCCCGAACACCACCTTCCTCGGCACCTTGAATCGCGCCAGGTTGGACCGGCACCACTCGATGTACTCGGCCTCCGTGGCATTCGAACCGGGCTTGAGCTGCACGAAGGCGCAGGGCGTCTCGCCCCACTTCTCGTCGGGCCGCGCCACCACCGCGGCGAGCTGCGTGGCGGGATGCTTGTAGAGCGCGATCTCGACCTCGACCGAGCTGATGTTCTCGCCGCCCGAGATGATGATGTCCTTCTTGCGGTCCTTGATCTCGATGTAGTTCGACGGGTGCCACACCGCGAGGTCGCCGGTGTGCATCCAGCCGCCGGCGAACGCCTCCGCGGTCG
>Ga0209399_10001568_pt1 | contig 11760 bp, 7 predicted proteins | sample OV2TP3_FD_184130 | JGI IMG/M metagenome (GOLD analysis project Ga0209399, IMG submission 184130) | Hot spring microbial communities from Beatty, Nevada to study Microbial Dark Matter (Phase II) - OV2 TP3 (SPAdes) (version 3) | ecosystem: Environmental > Aquatic > Thermal springs > Hot (42-90C) ... | reverse complement strand
GCTGCTCCCGACTCTGCTGGAGCTTCGCCCGGAGGAATTCGAATTCCCGGGGCGCCTGCTCCAGCCGCCGGCGGAGGTGGTAGATCTCCTCCTCCAGGCCCTTCACCTGGCCCTGGAGGGCCTCGATCTCGACGGCGTAGCTTTCCATCGGTTTGGAAGGGTCAGCCTCAGTCTTGGGAAACTGACCCGAGATGCGCTTCATGGTCTTTCGGAGGGAATTGAGTTTAGAGATCTTTTCCGCATCGCTCATGATCAGCAACCCTCTCCGACATCATCACCACGACATCACAGTCCGGGAAGCCTCATGGGAAGCGATTCTACAAGGATCGGAGCTTCTGTCATGCGGCCCATCTGCATTTTAGTCCCCTTATATTAATGAAGTCCCGAAAGGTGTCAAGTCTTTTTTCGCCATTTCTCCACGTTGGTGAAGTCCCACATTCGCCTCCAAAGATGGGCGAGCGTTTTCTCGGTTCAGAAGCCGATCGGTTCTTCTTGACGAGGGCACCCCTCTTAGGATAAAGCTTTTCGGGAAGAAAAAGTTGCAAGCCTTATGCCATCCTTTGAGAAAAAAGACCGATGACGATCTCGAAAAAAGGCTTGGCTCCTCTCGGGAGAGGAATTATCCTAGAGAATTGGAGGTGAGCAGAGTGGCAGTGGGAGCAGAGGACCTTCTCAAGATGTACTATTACCTCCGATTGGCCCGAGGTCTGGAAGACCAGGTGACAAAATTGTACCGCCAGGGGAAGGTGGTCGGTGGGTGCTACGTGGGAACCGGGGAGGAGGCCATCTCCGTGGGCAGCGCCTACGCCCTGGAGCCCCATGACGTCATTGCCCCGTCCCACCGAGACCTGGGTGCCCATCTGGTGAAGGGGGTGCTCCCGAAGGAGTACATGGCCCAGTACCTGGGACGTCGAACGGCATTGACCAAGGGAAAGGATGGAAACATCCACTTTGGTGATCTCGAGCGAGGGATCATCGGATTCATCAGTCCCATGGCCGATGGGATTCCCGTGGCTGCTGGTGCGGCCTTGGCCTTTAAGATACGGAGGGAGCCTCGAATCGCCGTGGCCTATTTCGGTGACGGGGCCTCCAGCAGGGGCGATTTTCACGAAGGGCTCAACCTGGCCGCGGTCCTGAAACTGCCCGTCCTCTTCATCTGTCATAACAATCAGTACGCGTACTCCGTCCCCCTCTCACGACAGATGGCTGTCCCCCACGTCGCCGATCGGGCGAAGGCCTATGGCTTTCCTACGATGATCGTAGACGGCAATGACATCCTCGCTCCGCAACGATTCCGCGAGCTTGTGCGTCTCCGGCACCCGTTCGGCATTGAACACGACCTGCGTCACGCCATGGCGGTCGCGCAGGTCGATAAAGATCACACTGCCATGATCGCGCCGAGTCTGGACCCAGCCATTGAGCGTGACGGTCTGCCTCGCCTGGTGGCGGGTTAATTCCCCGCAGGTATGGGTGCGGATCAGCATGCAGCCCTCCGGGCTTGCCGGCGATGGGCGATAGGCGATGGGCCATAGGAAGGACTGGACGATGAAATTTTCGACGGCTCTTTCCTATAGCCCATAACCTCTGGCCTATTGCCTATCGTTCGCGAGCGAACGAGCGCGCGGAGAGCATTGGCTTCGCGATCGCTCAAGAACCGGTACTGGCCCGGCGGGAGATCGCCAAGAGAGAGCGGCCCGAACCGGGTGCGTTTCAGCTTCAATACAGAATGACCTACGGCTTCCAGCATCCGTTTGACCTGATGCTGCCGGCCTTCGTGAATCGTGAGCTCCAGCCAGGAGTTCTGTTCCGCCTTGCGTACCTTCTGCACCCGGGCCGGCGCGGTGCGACCGTCTTCCAATTCGACCCCCCGCTCCAGGGTGGCGATTTCTTCATCGGTCAGAACGCCCTTGACCTTGATCAGATAGGTCTTGGGCACATGATACCGAGGGTGCAGGAGCGCCTGGGCAAGCTCGCCGTGGTTCGTCAGCAGCAAGAGGCCCTCCGCATCAAAGTCCAGTCTGCCGACGGGGAAAACCCGCAGGCGCACGCCCGGGAGCAGATCCGCGATCGTGGGCCGGCCTTGTGGGTCGCTCAAGGACGAGAGGTAGCGCATGGGCTTGTTCAACATCAGATACACCTGCGGCGGCTCCGCCTTCAGGTGGCGGCCATCCACCTTCACGTGGTCCCGAGCCGGGTCCACGCGGGTCCCCAACTGGCGAACCACCCGTCCGTTGACGGAGACCCGCCCTTGAGTAATGAGCGCCTCCGCCTTCCGCCGCGACGCGATCCCCGCATCCGCGATCACTTTCTGCAACCGTACGCTGTGCGTGGGCGATGGGCTATGGGCTATGGGCAATGGGGAAGAACTCTGCCCCTTTCTGCGCAAATGTAATTCCTGCCTATTACCCATAGCCTATTGCCTATAGCCTCACGCCTACTCCCATTCGATAGTGGCCGGCGGCTTCGAGCTGACATCATACACAACGCGGTTCACGCCGCGTACCTCATTGATGATGCGGTTCGACATCGTCCCCAGCAGCTCCGGTGGGAGCCGCGCCCAGTCGGCCGTCATGCCGTCCAGGCTGGTCACGGCGCGGATGGCTGCCACATGCTCGTACGTCCGCTGGTCTCCCATGACGCCCACCGTCCGCACCGGCAGCAGCACTGCAAAGGCTTGCCACAGCTTCCGGTCCAGGCCGGCCTTCCGGATCTCCTCCTGCACGATGGCGTCCGCTTCGCGAAGCAGCTCCAGGCGCTCGGGGGTGACGGTGCCCAGGATCCGGATGGCCAGCCCTGGGCCTGGGAAGGGCTGACGCCATAGGAGGTCGTCGGGAAGGCCCAACTCTCTGCCCAAGAGCCGGACTTCGTCCTTGAACAGCTCCCGGAGCGGCTCAATGAGCTTCAACCTCATCCTGGTCGGCAGGCCGCCCACGTTGTGATGGGTTTTGATCGTGACCGATGGTCCTTTGAAGCTCGTGCTCTCGATGACATCGGGATACAAGGTGCCCTGGACCAGCCACTTCACATCACCCAGGCGGAACGCCTCGGTCTCGAAGTACCGGATGAACAGCCGCCCGATGATCTTCCGCTTGCGCTCCGGATCGCTGATCCGACTCAGCGCCTTGACGAACGCCCGCGAGCGATCCAGAAAGCGGAGGTTCAGCTTCAGATGGCTGGCAAAGGTTTCTCGGACCTGCACGCCCTCTCCCTTCCGGAGAAACCCATTGTCGATAAACACGCAGGTCAGCCGGTTCCCGATCGCCCGATGCGCCAAAACCGCCGCCACCGAGGAGTCCACACCGCCGCTCAACGCGCACATGGCCTTGCCTTTTCCCACCTGCTCCCGGATCTGCCGCACCGCGGTCTCCACATACGAGCTCATCGTCCACGTGGGCTTGCAGCCGCAGATGTCGTACACGAAGTTGCGGAGCATCGTGATGCCGGCAGGCGTGTGAGCCACCTCGGGATGGAATTGCAGGCAATAGATCCGGGTGCCGTTCTGGTCGGATTTCATGGCCGCCACCGGCGAATTCGTCGTATGGGCGATCGTCCGGAAGCCGCGAGGCATGCGCTCGATCCGATCGCCGTGCGACATCCAGACGACGGACGACGGGCCGGACGCCATCCCCTTGAACAGATCGGAGTGGTCGTCGATCAGCAGCTCGGACCGGCCGTACTCCCGGTGCGTCGCCTTGGCTACCTGCCCGCCGAGAAGGTGTGTGACCAATTGCATGCCGTAACAGATGCCCAGGACCGGCACGCCCTGATGCAGCAGCTTTTTGCCGATCATCGGCGCTTTGGGGTCGTACACGCTGGCCGGCCCTCCGGAGAGGATGAGGCCTTTGGGGCGATGGGCAAGGATCGTGGAGAGCGGGGCCGAGAACGGCAGGATCTGGGAGTAGACGTGAGCTTCGCGGACGCGTCGGGCGATGAGCTGGGTGTACTGGGATCCGAAATCCAGGATCAGGACCCTGTCATGCCATAATTCCATCACGAACCGTTAGGCATGAAAGGTGAGATCTTACTCCCACTCGGTTCGGTAATTGGGAGCCTCTTTCGTGATGATCACATCGTGGACGTGGCTCTCGCGGAGGCCGGCTTGCGTCAGCCTGATGAAGGTCGCTTTCTTCTGGAGGTCCTGGATGGTTCGGCAGCCGCAGTATCCCATGCCGGCTCTCACGCCGCCCACGAGCTGGTAGACGATGCCGGCCAGCGTCCCCTTATAAGGCACTCGGCCCTCGATGCCTTCGGGAACCAGTTTGGCTTCAGACCGGGCGGACTGGAAGTACCGGTCTTTTCCTCCTCGCTCCATGGCGCCGATCGAGCCCATGCCCCGGTAGACCTTGTAGGTCCGCCCCTGGAACAGGACCGTCTCGCCCGGCGATTCTTCCGTGCCGGCGAACAGGCCCCCGATCATCACGGCCGAGGCGCCGGCCGCCAGCGCCTTGGTGATGTCGCCGGAATATTTGACGCCGCCGTCCGCGATCACCGGTACGCCGCTCCCGGCCAGCGCCGATGCGCAGTCTGCAATCGCGGTCAACTGCGGAACCCCGGCCCCGGACACCACGCGCGTCGTGCAGATGGAGCCCGGGCCGACGCCGACCTTCACCGCATCCACGCCGCCATCCACCAGATCCCTGGCCGCCTCGGCCGTGGCGATGTTTCCGGCGATGACTTCCAGCTTGGGATAGCGCTGCTTGAGGAACTTCACGGTCTCCAGCACGCTGCGGGCATGACCATGCGCCGTGTCCACCACCACCAGATCCACGCCCGCGCTGATGAGGGACGGCACGCGCTGCTCCGCGTCGTGACCGACCCCGACCGCCGCGCCGACGCGCAGGCGCCCCAGGGCATCCTTGCAGGCATGGGGATATTTGATCCGCTTCTCGATGTCTTTGATCGTGATCAGGCCTTTCAGCTCGAGCCGCTTGTTCACCACCGGCAGCTTTTCGATCCGGTACTCGTGCAGGATCTCCCGCGCCTTTTCCAGGCTGGTACCCTCGGGCGCCGTGATCAGCTTCTCTTTCGTCATCACCTGGGACACTTTCAGATCGAGCCGATTCTCGAAGCGAAGATCGCGGTTGGTGAGGATGCCGACCAGCTTTCCTTGCTTGGTCACCGGGATGCCGGAGATGCGGTATTTCGCCATGAGCTGGTGCGCGTCGCGGATCGTCTGGTCCGGCGAGATGGTGATCGGGTCCAGGATCATCCCGCTCTCGGACTTCTTCACCTTATCCACCTCGGCGGCCTGATCCGTGGGGGACAACACCCGGTGCACGATGCCCAAGCCGCCTTCGCGCGCCAACGCGATCGCCAGGCGGGCCTCGGTCACGGTATCCATCGCGGCGCTCAGGACCGGGATGTTGATGGTGATGTGGCGGGAGACGCGGGTTTTGGTATCGACTTCGCTGGGCAGGACTTCGGACTTGGCCGGCACCAGCACCACATCGTCGAACGTCAGGCCGACTTTGACGTTTTTATCGAGCATGACCGGCGCAGCCTCGGGCCATCGTCAGACAGAAAAGGAGCCGGACTCTAACACACGGTCGCCGGGCGGTCAAGGAAGCGACCAGCGCCCTGCGCGGACTGGAAACGGCTACCGATTCGTCGCCTCGTTGCTCTGGTCGGTCAAGGCGGCCGCCTCCGCCTCTTCCTTCAGTAGCTCTTCGCCTTCTTCGGCCGGCATGAACTGCTGGACCCGCACGTTGCCGCTGTCCACGACGAACACGCTGCCCCTCGGGTCGACCGCGATCCCGTACGGGAAGTTGAACTGGCCGTCTCCGCCGCCGAAGCCGCCCCACTGGGTGATGAAGTTGCCTTCCCGGTCGAACTTCTGCACGCGTTGATTGCCGGCGTCGGTCACGTACACGTCGCCGTTCCCGTCCACCGCGATGCCCCAGGGATTTCGGAACTGCCCGGCTTCTTGCGACTGCGGGCTGCTGGCATGCCCGGGCCCGAGGCCGCCTCCCCACTTGGCCAGCAACTGCGGCAGCACGTTGGTGCTGGTGTCGAACTTCTGGACGCGATGGTTGCCCATGTCCACCACGTAGACCGCGCCGTCCGTCGGGTCCACGGCGATGCCGCGGGCAAAATAGAATTGCCCGTCGTTGGTGCCGAAGCTGCCCCACTGCATGATGAACTCGCCGTTCTGGTCGAATTTCTGGATCCGGAAATTGGCGCTGTCCACCACATAGATGTATCCTCGGACCCGATCGATCGCGATGCCCCACGGTGCGTTGAACTGGCCTTCGCCGTTTCCCCGCGAGCCGAACTTCAAGAGGTAGTGACCGAGCTTCCCATCGAATTTCTGGATCCGGTGGTTGTTCGTATCGCACACGTACACGTCGCCCTTGGCATCGCAGGCGATCCCGGTGGGGTTCTGGAAGTTGCCGTTCGCGGAGCCGAAGTTGCCCCACAGGATAATGAAGGTGCCGTTGTTGTCGAACTTCTGGATCCGGTTGTTCCCGTTATCCACGATGAACAGGCAGCCCTGCTGGTCGACGGCCAATCCGTACACCGGGGCCATGAACTCGCCGCCGTGCAGCAACGAGGCGCCGCGGCCGATCTTGCCCCACTTCGAGACGCAGACGTACCCCGAGGTATTGACCAGGATGCTGGCGCTCGCCGGCACCGAGACATTGTTGCCGGCATCTTTGAACCAGACATAAACGGTCTTGCTGCCGTCGCCCGGCGACAGGGTGAACGGCACGGTGGCCCCGAACTTGTATTCCGGCGTCACCTCCACCCAACCCGGCATCGTCGCGGTGGGGGTCATGGGATTCTCGGAGATGTAGTAGGCGGCGACGCCCGTATCCACATCTTTCGCGGAGATAGTGACGATCACATCGAGCGAGTTCGTCATGAAGGCGCCGTGGTTGAGGACGGCGTTGGGATTCTGCGGCGCCGTGATGTCGATCAGGACAGGTGTTGCCGTCACCTCTTCCGAGAGCCCGCCTTCCACCCCATCGGCATTCACTGCGGCGAGCGCATAGGAGTACGCGATGTCGTTCGTGAGCCCGCTGTGCGCGTAAGGGCTGATGACCCCCTCGATCCGCGTGCCGGTCTGCTTCGTGACACCTGGCATGGTGTGGAAATACAGGTTGTAGGAGGCCGCCCCTGGCACGTCCAGCCAGCTCAGCACGTTTTCCGTATCGCCGGCTTTCGCGACGAGACTCCGCGGCGTCGGCATCCCGGTCTCGTCCGTCTTGACTGCCGGCTTCTGTGTCCGCTCAATCTCCTCCTCGGTGGGGATGTACTGCAACACTCGGGCGTTTCCACCGTCCACGACGTACACGCAGCCTTCTTTGTCCACCGCGATCCCCGAAGGGAAGTTCAACTGCCCCTCGGTCTTGCCGCGGTTGCCCCAGGAGCACAGAAACGTGCCGTTGCCGTCGAACTTCTGGATGCGGTGGTTGCCGCTGTCCACCACGTAGACATTGCCGAGCGCGTCGCAGGTGATGCCCCAGGGCGACTTGAACTGGCCGGGGCCGTTGCCTTCCTTCCCCCATTTCGCCAGAAAGCTGCCGCGCGGATCGAACTTCTGGACGCGGTTGTTCCCTTCGTCGGCGACAAAGACATTGCCGACGAAGTCGATGGCGACCCCGCGCGGGAAGAAGAAGGCTCCGTCGAAGCTCCCGTCGCGTCCCCACTTGATCAGCGGCGTCCCGTCCGACTTGAACTTTTGGATCCGGGCGTTGCTCGTGTCGGCCACGTACACGTTGCCCTCACGGTCGGTGGCCACGCCCCACGGGACATCGAACCGCCCCATGTCGGCGCCTCGCCACGCAAACCCGAACTTGCCCCAGGCATGCATGCAGTTGCCGTCCGGATCGAACTTCTGGACGCGGTTGTTCCCGCTGTCGGCCACGTACACGTCTCCCTCGGGACTGGTCGCCAGCCCGCGCGGGTAGTAAAACAGTCCCTCCTGGGAACCCGCCTCGCCGCCCCACCGGGAGATGAATTTTCCGTCCTTGTCGAACTTCTGGATCGAATGGTTGTCGGTGTCGGCAACGTAAATGTTCCCGTCCTTGTCGAGCGCGATACCGGTCGGCGCGCTGAATTCCCCGTCATCCACCCCCGGCTTCCCAACGATCATGCCCACGAGATACGGCGCCGGGACCGTCATCACCTCCTGGGATTCCGGGCTTTCGCCTTGCGGCGTGACCACCGCCACGACGTAGTGATAACAGGTGCCGTTGGCCAGATCGTTGTGGACGTACGGCGAGACCACCCCCTCGATGCAGTTGCCCTTCTGCTTGGTGACGCCGATGCAGGGGTTGAAGTCGGCTTCGCTGGCGATCGGGCGCGTCAGCTCCGAAAACTTGATCTGCACGCCCTTCGAGGTCAGGAAATAAAGGTTGTAGTACATGGCATCCGGCACGGGGTCCCACGAGATGGTGACGCGTCCGTTCCCGGACTTCGCGGTCACCCCCGTGGGAGCCAGAGGAAGTTGTTCCTCTTCGGGGAGCGCTTCGCCAGCGCCCCACTCGTCCGGATTCCCTTCAGCCCGAAGCAATCCACGATGGAATCCGTGATCAGCAATGAGCCCTTCCGTTGTGATCCATTCCTCCATAGAGTTCCTTCCGGTCTCCTTTGGGAAAAGAGGCAAGAGAATATGGTTACTCAATGAGTTACGCGTCAAATCTAGCAAAGCGTCGGCGCGCTCGTCAAGGTAAGGGCATCCGGGGGCGGCGCGTGCGACAGGTCTTTTGCAGAGGCGAACCGGCCTCGTGACGCTTCTCCGTTGTTCGGGCGAGGCCGATTCGCTAAGATGCCGCCCGGCGACGGAGGGCCCCACGCACATGGCGTATCCTGCTCTCTACGTGTCGAGGCTGTTACCCGAGCCGGTCATGGCTGCGATCCGGCAGCGGTTCCGGCTCACCGCCGTCCCGGACACCTCCCCTCCAAGCCGCCAACGCTTGACGGAAGGCCTCCAGGAGGCGGAAGCGGCCATCTGCACATTGACCGAGCGGATTGACGAGGAACTGCTCCAAGCCGCCCCACGGCTTCGGGTGATCGCCAACTGCGCGGTCGGATTCAACAACATCGCCCTGGAGGCGGCCCGGGCCAGAGGGATCGTGGTCACCAACACCCCCGAGGTCCTCACCGAAGCCACCGCCGACCTCACCTGGGCCTTGCTGCTCGCGGTTTCACGACGGATCCCGGAAGGAGACCGGTTGGTGCGCTCAGGAGCCTGGAAGGGATGGGAGCCGACCCAATTGCTCGGCGCTGAGGTATCCTGCCAGACCCTCGGGATCGTCGGAATGGGCCGGATCGGAACGGCCGTGGCGCGCCGAGCCGCCGGTTTCGGGATGGCCGTCGTGTATTGCAGAGAAGGGCCGGACATCCGGCCGGATCTCGATCCGCGCTGGGAACGCCTGCCGTTGGACGATCTGCTGACGCGGTCGGACTTCGTCAGCCTGCATGTCCCCCTGACGCCGGAGACCCACCACCTGATCGGCGAGCCGCAGCTCAGGCGCATGCGGCCATCCGGCTTCCTGATCAATACCAGCCGCGGGCCGGTCGTGGACGAAGCCGCGCTGGTGCGGGCGCTTCAGGAAGGCTGGCTGGCCGGCGCGGGGCTGGATGTCTACGAGCAGGAGCCGGTTGTCCATCCCGGGCTCCGCGAGCTGCAGCAGGTGGTGCTCTTGCCGCACCTGGGCTCGGCCACGCTGGGCACCCGGATCAGGATGGGCATGCTGTGCGTGGACAATATCGCCGCGGTGCTGGAAGGACGCCAGGCGCCCAACCAAATCACGTGAGGCGTCAGGCGTGAGGCGTCAGGCGCAGCAGCTCAGCCCGTACCTCTACGCTTCACGCCTCACGCCTGACGCCTCACGGTTTCACGGAGTGAGGTTGAGGTCGCGTGCCAGCTCGTGGATCAAGGCCTCGTCGATCTGCTCCTGCTTTCGCAAATAGCCTTCCAGGAGAGCGTTATCGCAGAGCGTGTTGATCAGGCGCGGGATTCCGCCGGAGTACCGGCAGATCAGCGGGTAGGCATCCGGGCGGAAGAGAGTTCGCTCGCAGCCGGCGATCTGCAGGCGGTAATTGACGTAGGCCTCGGTCGCCGATTGAGTCAGCGACGTGAGCCGGCAGCGGATAGCGACCCGTTGCTGGAGGGGAGGATCCAGGGTCAGGACCTCATCGAGCTCAGGGAGGCCGAACAGGACGAACGTGACGACCTTCCGTCCGTCCATCTCGATATTCAGGAGGCCGCGAAAGTCCTCCATCAGCTCCTGACTGCGTAACATCTGCGCTTCGTCAATCAGTACCACAGCCTTTTCCCCCTTCTCGGACAGCTCCTGCAACCGCCGGGCAAGCTGGGTCAGCAACTCGGTTTTTCCTTCAGCCGGTGAGGGAATCTCCATCTGGAGGGCGATTTTCCGCAGCATCCATTCCGAGGTCACAGACGTGTGGATCACGACGAGCAGGGCCGCCTCATACTCGTCGCTCTCCAGTTCTTCCAGCAGTCTGGTCGCCATCGTGGTCTTGCCGGTTCCGATGTCGCCCACCAGCACGGCCAGGCCTTTCATGTTCTCCACGGCGTATTTCAACCGGGTGAGGGCATCGGCGTGCTGCTGGGCGTTGTAGAAAAATCGGTTGTCGATCGTAACCGAGAAGGGGTTCTCGCGCAGACCGAAAAATTTCAGGAGGCTCATCGGGGGGCTACGTTCATAGATAGGAGATGCGACGTCGCTTCCGCTCCGCTCCTGGCGCCTCTTCAGGAGCTGTCTCTGTGGGGGTCTCGTCCGCGCGTTGAGCGTCGGTCTCGGTCCGGCCGACCGGAGGCGCCTGCGCCGGCAGAGGGTGATGGTAGCCGATCTCCAGTTCGAGGACCGGCGGCTTCTCCTCTGTCGGCAGCGGCATCGGGCTCTCCGGGAGACGAGACGGCCCGAACGCCTCGGCGAACCGGGCGACGAGCGGGCTATCGGGCGAGATGGCTTTGATTTTGGCGTAGAGCTCGGCGGGCAGCGTGGCCCGCTCCGCCTGCGGATGCTCCAGAAGTGCCTCGATCGCCTTCCCATACTGAATCGTCGCCGACATCGGATCGCCGTTCCGCTCGAACACCTGCCCGAGGAGCTCCAGCAGGCTCACGCACTTGGGATCAACCGACAGATAATGTCGCAGGGCTGATTCCGCCAGCGCATAGTCCTGATCCCGCAGGGCCGCTTCGACGATGGACTCAATGTCCACCTTGGCTGCCGCGAGATCACCCTTCTTCAGCTTGATCAGCGCCAGGAGCTGCCGCCCTTCGGAGTTCCCTGGCTCACCGGCCAGCGCCTGGCTCGTCAGCAGCTCAGCCTCCTGGTACCGCCCGGCTTCAAACTGTCTTGTCGCGCGGTCCAACAAAGTCTGAACGTCGGCGACAGCCTCAGGCTCGGCCGCAAGAGTCTCCGCCTGGGCCACGATCGGCTCTGGCTGCACCGCGACAGCCTCCGGCACAACATCCGGCGGCTGCGAAGCGGGGGGCTCACCCTTCATCGGCGGTCTTGGTTCCGGCTCGATCTTCAGCTCGGGCTCCGGGCTCACAGGAGGAGGCGCGCTGGCGGCAGCGCCTGCACCGCCCTGCGACGCGTTCAAGCCGTGCTGCGCCTCGCGATGCGCAGGGTCGATCTGGAGGATGGCGCGATAGGCCTGTTGCGCGTCGGCGGACCGCTGCTGGGCCAGAGATGCCTTGGCCAGCTCCAGGTACTCGGCGATCGCCTCATCCGTGAGCTTCTCTTTGACGCAGAGTTCCGCCACCCGCTGGCGGACCGCCAG